>Ga0307374_10001368_pt1 | contig 45154 bp, 41 predicted proteins | sample OX3MG_FD_202532 | JGI IMG/M metagenome (GOLD analysis project Ga0307374, IMG submission 202532) | Soil microbial communities from Risofladan, Vaasa, Finland - OX-3 | ecosystem: Environmental > Terrestrial > Soil > Coastal area > Acid sulfate soil | place: Finland: Risofladan, Vaasa | collected...
CATAGCCCTTCAGTCCACCGACAACTTCACCCGTTCCTGCCGGACCGCGGCCTCGACGCGCGCGCCCAAGTCGGTGCCTGGAGAAGGCATTTCACCCTAGAAACGCAGAGTTGAGCCGATCTAGCTCGCTTCGCGCCGTGCTCGTGGACGCGTTCGAAATTGCCGGATCGAAGGCGTCCGAGGAACTCGCGGACCGTCTAGAATCGTTCGGCCGAGTGACGTCAAGAACCTCGCGGACGCTCATCGGATCCTCGGCAATTTCACGCCCCATCGGCAGTAGACGACGCCAGATGCGACCAGCACGACGATGGGTGCAACGATCCGCCAATACCAAGGTGCTGGCCCAAAGCCACCCAGGTATACGAGGAAATCAGTCACCAAGGCCCAGTACCAGCCCCGGCGGAGCTGGCGAAGAAGGTAACGGCTCTTGGCCATCATGGCCGGCGATTGACTCGGTATCGTCCGAGTTTGAAGCTGTCCACGAAGATCGGCCGACCGGTTCGCTTTCCCCTCGATGATCGCCTTCGTGTTGGCGCAACGCGGAGGTAGCGCCGCGCAGATTGTCAATCGCTGCCTCGGCTTCGCGATGTTCGGTCATTGTGGGCGTCATCTACGCGGTCGATCGAAGCGCGGACCGAGTGGACTGCACGAGCTCGAGCGCAGTGAGAGAGCGCTCTTCCTCGACATGAATCAGTCGGAGCTCGAGCGGCACGAGGACGCTTCGTTGCACTTGCGACAACTTGTCAGGATCGTTGTCGACGAGCTTGAGGAGCTCAGTGGCGAGCAGTTGCTGCGCGCGTCGCCAGCTCTCCTCGGGCCAGTCAGCGAATGCTGCCGACTTGGCTGTTGCGAGCGGTCGTCGACATTGGTGGAGGCTTGCGAGATCTCCGTGCGCTAGCCGATTCAACCGTGCCCACCCGGGCACGGCAACTCGATGACGCCGGAGGTGATTGGCGTACTCACCAGCGAGGAATGCCTCGGCGTCCGCGACCAACCGAGCGCTCGACGCAGTGAGCGGCCGCTCGTCGTCTCTTCTTGGCTGGAACCACCTCATCGCCGACACGTGACGTTCTCGTCGGGTAGCTGACGTGCGTCCAGTGAGGTGGCGGCGCTCTCGGAGAGAGCGGCGCCGATCGACTCGAGGAGCCCATCGAGGTCGCTGAGCATTCGCACACGTCGCTGCAACGGCGTCTCCTTGCTGGCTCGCTTCGAACCATCCGCGTGGCCGTGATCGCGATGCAAACCAGGGCGCGTCAGTCCTGCGCGTGAGCTCGTTGGAATCGAGCGGTCCCTGAGATCAAGCGGAGCAGCGCTGCTCATCGCGCGATCCCTTCGCCATCGCATCCATGGTCATCGAACTCCCCATCGGAAGCCTTGTCGCCACCATTGCCTCGTTGCGAGCCGCCGGATCGTCTACGCGTCTGATGCTGTACTCATAGATCGCAGCGCGACGTACGGCGTCGTCGAGCTGAGCGGTCGAAGTCCGCATCTGCCGAGCGGTGGACGGCTCGTCGAGCCGCGCGACGCAAAGCACGAGCGCCGGACGTCGTGGCCACCTGCACTGCGTCGCCATTGCCGCCCTCGCCACGAACGTCCTTGCCCTCGATACTGCGAAGCCAGTTCTCACCACGGCGCCTCCGGGGCAAATTCCTCCAACGCTTGGGGGCACCGAGGAGAGTCTCGTCGGTACCTTGTTTAGATATTTTCCAAGAGGAGCGGCTGGCCGACTAGGGCCGAAGGTCACGTCATCACGATTCCAGGAAGTGCCACCTCCCCCGCACCACATCACGGCCAGCGCCCTTCGACCAGGTTCAGCGACTGCAGTTGGGACTCGCGCCTTCTCATGGCGTCGAGCGCGTCAGAGTCGGCCTTCGCGGTGTCCGAGAGGTCGACGGTGAGCGAGGGGATGCCAAGCGCGATCACGCTGTCGAGCACGGCCTCGAGATGCGGGAGGTCGAGAAGCTGACCTCGTCGTGAAAGAGCAGAATCGCTCGATCGTGCCCGAGCATTCCTCCAACCAAGGGCGTGTCGTCGGAATCTCGGGCACGTGATCGAGATACTCGTCGATGCAGGTCCTCGACTCGCTCCACGAGCATTCTTGTCGGACCGGTTCTCCGAGGGTTGCGACGACCGGTGGGCAGCGCCGCCGTTGGCGCCGATCCACACACGCGACGCTCCTCTGGAGTGCTCATGGAATCAAGCGCAGAGATCGACGACGATGCTGCCCACGCGACCGCTTGTCGGCGCGACCGAGCTGCGGGGTGCTGAGCCATACAGGCGATCCGTCTCGCGGCCGCGTCGGGGTTGGTGACCTCTACGGCGCGCTTCACCGATGATGCGACCTGGGCTGGCGTGATACGCCGCGGATCGATCGGCCTCAGCCAAGTTGGGTCGTCGCTTCGATCGCGACATGGACGAAGTATTCCGAGCACCATTCACCTCCGAGTTCGTGCAGTACTGATGCATGAAAGTTGAAGGGTGAGCGCCCTCCTAGAGGCGAAGGTCCCGACTTTCGCGGCGCGTCTCTTCGTTCCTGTGACTTTTGGCCCTACAAGGTCTCTCGGAGTTCCAACAAGCTTCACAACCAAGGGCATCCCGGCAAGCGCCTGAGGTGCCTCAAGGATTGGTGTCGTCGAAGGGAGGCACGAGATGCACCACCTCTGGCTCATCGCGATCGTGGCAAGCGTCGCTGTTGTAGCGATCGCGAGCTTTGCGACATCCCAATGTCGCCCGCGGCGCGCGGTGGTCGTCGCTCGAGTGAGCGAGCCCCGCTCGCTCGTCGAAGCGCTGACGACTCAGGCGGCGGTCGCCGAAGCGGTGCACCGGGCGGCATCGTTCGAGCGAGACGCAGCGGCCTGCGCCAACGGTCGAGCTGAACGATACGAGGCGCTGGCGACGTCCGAGGTCGTTCAGGGCGCCGACGCAACAGTGCACGACATCGGACAGCGGAGCGCGTCATGAGCGCGGCCCTCCGAACTACCGGCCACGTCCGTGACGACCATCTTCTGCCATGCGCTGGAGAGGTCATCCACCCCGATGAGTTTGAGGTCGCGATCCACTACCCCGGCGGGCACGCCGTGCTCGACATCCGCGGCGAGGTAGACCTCCTGACGGCACCCGAACTCGGGTCGATCCTCAATGCGCTCATCGACCGGGGACATCGGAGAATCGTGTGCGATCTCGCGGGCACGACGTTCATGGATGCCGCCGGACTGGGGACGCTCGCGATCGCCGCGGCGCGACTCGGTCCGCTCGGGGGAGTGCTCGCGGTTCGATCGGCCTCCGAAATGATCGAGCGCCTCTTCACCATCTGTGGACTCAGCACCGCCATCCCGATGGATAACGCAATCCCAGCGATCGCTCACGTTCAGAACCGAGGAGCGTGAGCGAGTACTGCACAGTGAAGCTCCGCTGGACGCTCGAAGGAGCAAGTAGCTAACGCGGATATCGGGCCCTCGCCACCAAAGTGCAGCCAGAAGGGGATGTCCGAAAGGATCGGAGGTCCCCTTCTCTGCTGCCCGGGTCCGATTCCAGCCCGCTTTCCACTCCCTCCGGCAGCGTCAGTGGCCCGGCGCATCATCGGGTTCGCGCTCTTGGGCGAGGCAGTCGGGGCGGTCGCGCCGTCGCCAGCACTTTCCGTGGCGCTTGGGCCAGCGGCCCTGCAACCGAGCGACCTGCTCTCGGGTCTTCGTCCGGAACGGGTGGTCGTGTCCTCCCTCGGAGCGCCGGCAGGATCTCAGCTGGGCCGTCGCGTCGAACCGTCTCGTAGGAGACCGCCGTACAGACGCTCCGCGACGTCCGGATCCGAGAAGAAGACGGTGACATCGTCGATGAGGTCCTCGGGATTGAACCGCATCAAGATCAGGTGCCGCAGCAGCTCCGCAGCACCGCCGACCTCGACGTGGACGTCGACGAGGACCGACACGTGGCGCAGTCCGAGCATCCAGTCGTCGAATTTGACCGGATGGATTCGCCCGTCCGTTTGCGTGATCACCGCCGCGAGGTGTTCCGCCACCGCCTCGCGACCGGCGAACGCTCCCGACAGCGAGTGGTGGCCGTGAACCCGACACGTCACGTCGCGAGCGAGCAACCGTACGGCGTCGTCGGTCGTTTCGGCGCCGACACTCCTCACGAAATCCCGAGCAACGCCAATCCATTCCGGGCTGCCGAGTTGAGAGTCCATCGCTGCTCCTTGGCCAGCCGAGGCCAGCAACTCTCTTCGAGCGAGGCGTCGGGAAACGGCTGCATCGGGTAGGCGCTTCGGTTTCGAGCGCGGGCAAATAGTACGAGGCCGCGGTCCCTGTCGACGCTGGCCGCCCGGACGGTGAGGGGCCGGATCGATCCGACGGCGGCAGCGCGTCTGCCTTGCCTCCCTGATGCCATCCCCAAAGGTCGTCCCGGACGCTTGGCGCAGCACTCTGTGCCGGGGATCACCGCGCTCAGATCATCTGGGGCGATGCTCCCCGGGGGCGCGGCGTTAGGAATTTCCGAAATTCGGTAACTGCGCGCCTCCTCGCGGGCTCTTCCCTGTGCCGACCGAGAGCGGCGGCACCGATCAGGAGGAAGACCCATGCGAATCCACCTCACCCGAATCATTCCCGCGGCGATCTCTGTCGTTGCGCTTTCCGGCGGCCTTGTCGGTGCCGCCTCGGCAAGTGTGAAGTCCACCCCGAAGAGCGCGCTCGCCTGCGTCGCGAACCACGTGCTCGTCCTCGCTGGCTCGAAGGGCTGCGGCCGTGGGCTTACCTCCGTCAAGGTTCCCCTCAGCACCTTGACCGGACCCATCGGCCCGGCTGGTGCGGCGGGGCCACGCGGAGCGACCGGAGCCACGGGCGCGACGGGTGCGACCGGCGCCACCGGCGCCACCGGCGAGACGGGGGCCCCCGGGCCGAGCGCGGTGCTCGCCCAGCAGACGCCCTCCGCAGGTCTGGTGTTCGCGACGCCAGTCACCATCGCCACGTTGCCGCTTAACGCGAACACGAGCTACCTCATCTCGGCGACCGGCGTGATCGGCGCCAACACCCCTTCCAAGAACGTCGAGGTGGACTGCACGATCAGCGCCACGACCTCGAAGGTCTACGGCGACACGACCCCGTACGTGATCGACGCCCCGGTCGCGGCCTCTGATCTCGCGGCGCAGGCGACTACGACCGTCGGTGCGAGCGCCGGGAGCGTGACGCTCTCGTGCGAACCGGCCACCCCGTCAGCTGCCGCCGACCTCTACGAAGGCGAGCTCACGGTGGTCCAGGTCGGATCCCTCACCCAGTTCTGATCCCCGGAAAAGCCCGTGCCCCGTTCCCACGACCTCGTCGAGACCACGACCGCCGAATGCCGCGGCGGTCGTGGTCTTGTTGGCCCTGGCGGGGCGTGCCACGGCCTCTTTAACCTTCACTCCCGGGAGGGGACCGAATGCCGACTTCCCCAGCCGACGCCGAGCTCGTCACTGCGTTCCTCGCGGGGGACGAGTCCGCGTTCGAGGAGATCTTTCGGCGCTATGCGCCACTCACCTTCGGGGTCGCGTTCCGCATGCTCGGCGACCGCACCTCCGCCGACGAGGTCGTCGGCAACGTCTTCGCACACGCGACGAGTCGTCTCGGTGGTCTTCGAGATCCCGCAAAGCTCCGGCCGTGGCTGCTCGCTGTGACCGCGAGCGAGGCACGCCATCTCCTGCGCTCGGCGATCCGCGAGCGACGGCGCCGGGAGCGCGCCGTGGCGCTGCGCGAACCTGCCGTCGTTGACACCCCCGGCGACGAGGCTGCGTACGCAGCCGAGGTGCTCGCGCTCATCCGCTCCTCGCTTGCTCCAGATGACCAGGTGGAGGTGTCGTTCTCGGAGCTCGTTGTACGACGCCGGCGATAACAGTGACCTAACGGCCGGCGCCGGCCCGCCGCGGGTGGTCCGCGCCGCTGCGTCGCCGGGCCTCCCCCAGCCTGCTCGACGGTCATCCGGCGGCGGTCGAGAACTTGCCGAAGCGCGTCAGTGACTGGCAGGCCGTTTGCGCTGCCTGGAAGCGCGGGTTGTGCGGGTCGAGGTCGCTGTTCTGTCCGGCCCGCAGGCTGATCCGGATCCGGCCCCCGGAGAACTGTGGGTCGGGGAAGTCGGCGATGCCGTGGGATCGCATGCACTGGGAGTACCGGAGCGCCTGCGCCTGCGCCTGCTGCTGCTGTGCGGCTGTCGGTGCCTTGCCGCCGTTCGGCGCGTACTTCGCGCACGCCCGTTGGGCCGCCGAGAAAGCGCCGGACTGCGGATCGACACCGCTGAAGGTGACCTGGCCCTGGCCGTTCGGGTCCGGGAAGTTGGCGATGCCGTGGGTGCGCATGCACTCGGAGAACTGGACGGTCACACCGCCGATGCCGATCGTCCCCTGCGAGGAACCGCCGTTCGGAGCCAGGGTCTTCACCCCCGGTGGCTTCGCAGCGCCGCTGTCGCCGGTCGCGGTCGGAGGGGTCGTCGTCGAGGTCGACGATCCGAGGTTCGCGACGGACGCTCCGGGCGAAGCGCCGCAGGCCGCGGCGATGATGGCGAACGCGCTGAGCGCGAGCGTGAGCGGCACGGCTCGCGTCACGGCCCGGCGGGGCCTTGGTGCCGATTGCCGTGGTTGCACGACGTCCTCCTGGGTCTTCGTACTGGCGTGGGAGGTCGTTGTACGACGCTGGCGGCAACATGGGTGCAACACGTGCTGTTGCACCGTTGTTACGTCGGGAGGGCCATCTTGAAGGGCCACGGGATCGACGGGTCGCATCCGCGCCGCGATCGCGCAGTCGGCTGCACCGGTGGAGGGTGGTCATGGGAATAGGCGCACGGCTCGCCGCGCTCCGCGGCCGCATCCACCCGCCGCGCTCGGTACGCCTCCGGCTCACCGAGCTCTATGGGATCGTCGTCTTCCTCGCCGGCGTCAGCCTGCTCGCGATCACCTTCCTCCTCGGGGGCCACCAGACGGTGCAGGTGAGCGCTCAGGGAGAGATGGCCGTTCCCGGGCCAGCCCAGCTGGGGAGCGGAGCACCGCAGCGCACCGTGATCATCAGCAACGCCGGGGGCGGCCTCTCGATCCTCTCCGGAGGCGGCCCAGCGGGGGGCCTCGCCGTCTCCCAGGCGCAGTTCGCCGCGCAGATCGGCAGGTCCAACGCGGTGGACAGCCTGTTCTTCTGGGGAGGGATCGGATTGCTCATCGTCACGCTGCTCGGCGTCGGCCTCGGGTGGGTGATGTCGGGACGGATGCTGCGGCCGTTGCGGACGATGACGAACACCACCCAGCAGATCTCCGAAGCGAACCTCCACGAGCGCCTCGCAGTCGACGGTCCGGCGGGCGACGAGCTGAAGCAGCTCGGCGACACGATCGACGGGCTGCTCGGCCGCCTCGAGGTCGCGTTCGAGGTGCAGGGACGGTTCGTGCAGAACGCCTCGCACGAGCTGCGGACTCCGCTCGCGATGATGCGCACCTCGCTCGATGTCGCGACCGGTAAGCCCAGCGGGGCACCGGCCGAGGTGATCGCGCTCGCCGCGAAGCTCGGCGAAGGGCTCGACCAGGCCGAGCGGTTGCTCGAGAGCTTCCTGCTGCTCGCTCGGCTCCAGAACGGCTCGGCGATCGAGCGCTCGCCGGTGTCGCTTGCCGAGACGGTGCTCGGCGCCGTGGAGACCCGCAGGACGGCGATCGACGCGCTCGGTCTCGCTGTCGAGCTCGACCTTCGCCCGCGAGCGCGCTCGGCAGCGAGACGCTGCTCGCGCGGGTCGCGGGGAACCTCGTCGACAACGCCGTTCGCCACAACGAACCGAACGGATGGCTACGCGTCGCGACGGCGTCGGCGGACCGGAGCGCTCGCCTCACCGTCGAGAGCAGTGGGGGAGCGCTCGACCAGGGGCGCGTCGATCTCCTCGGTCAGCCCTTCCAACGGCTGGTCGCGGACCGCACCTCGTCGGAACGTGGCGTGGGCCTCGGGCTGTCGATCGTCGGCGCGATCGCCGAGGCACACGGCGGGACGATGCGGCTCACCGCCCGCGACGAGGGCGGCTTGCGGGTGACCGTCGAGCTCCCGGCCGCCGGCCCGCCCGGGAGCTCGGGCTCTCGATGAAGGTGCTCGTCGCGGAGGACGTCCGCCGTCTCGCGGACGACATCGCCGAAGGGCTGCGTGACCAGGGCTTCGCGGTCGACGTCGCCTACGACGGCGCGGCGGCAACGGCGCGGCTCGCGGTGAACGCCTACGACGTGCTCGTCCTCGACCGTGACCTTCCCGGAGTGCACGGGGACACGATCTGCCGACGGATCGCCGCCGAGGAGATCCCCGTGATGGTGCTGATGCCCGACGAACGCGTCGCCGGCCTCTCGCTCGGCGCGGACGACTACCTCGCCAAGCCCTTCCACTTCCCCGAGCTCGTGCTGCGGGTCCGGGCACTGGCACGGCGCAAGCCCCTTGCGCAGGCGAGGGTCCTGCGCTTCGCCGACCTCGCGCTTGACCCGTTGCAGCGGACGGTGACGCGTGCGGGGCGGACGTGTGACCTCACCCCGAAGGAGTTCGCCGTTCTCGAGACGCTGCTGCGCGCCGGGTCGAACGTCGTGAGCGCCGAGCAGCTGCTCGAGCACGCGTGGGACGAGCACGCCGATCCCTTCACCCGGACCGTCTCGGTGACGATCAGCCGGCTGCGCCGCAAGATCGGTGACCCACCGGTGATCGAGACGATCGCCGGCGCCGGTTACCGCCTCGCACCGCCACGGTGAAGGGCTCGGCCCCTGATCGCACGGCCCGTGCCGCTGCCGAGCGTGCGGCTCGCCGAGGCCCCTCGGGTCTCGGGTCGGGAAGCGCTCGCGAGGGGTCGCTGCGGCGGGCCATTGTGGAGACCAGCACTGCGGGCAACGAGCATTCGAGGAGGTCCGATGCACGCGATCACCGAGCAGGGGAGCTGGGATCCGTTCCCCCCCGTGCGGCACGACGACGCTGCCGACCGGCACTCGGCCAACACCGCGGTCGGCATCTCGGCGGTCGGCCTCGGCCTCACGGCGCTCGTCGAGCTCGCCTTCGCCCTGTTGAGCGGCTCGGTGGGACTGCTCGGCGACGCGCTCCACAACCTGTCGGACGTCTCCACCTCGCTCGTCGCCTGGCTCGGCTTCCGGATCTCGCGGCGACCCACCTCACGGTCCCACCCTTACGGCTACGACCGTGCCGAGGACCTCGCGAGCCTCGGCGTCTCGCTCGCCATCTGGTTGAGCGCGGTGTTCGCGCTGTTCGCGAGCGTGCACAAGCTGCTCGAGCGGCGGACGACGAGCCACGTCCCCTTCGCGATGGGCGCGGCCGTCGTCGGCATGCTCGGCAACCAGGTCGTCGCCCGCTACAAGATGAAGGTCGGCCGCAGGATCCGTCACGTGGTCACCCCGCGCCATGCCGACGGATGCGGTGGGATGAGCGACACCGGCGGGCCGCCGATCATGAGGGGTGTGCGCCGTGCCGGTTGACCGATCGGCGCGGCGGGGGAGGCCGGGCGCGCTCGCCTCGACCTGGCACCTCCTCGTCGGCCGGCCGCTGCGCGGCGCCGAGGCCGCAAAGGAGCAGATCACGCCGGTCGAAGGGCTCTCCGCGCTCTCGCTCGACGCGCTGACCTCGGTCGCCTACGGCCCCGAGGCGATCATCGTCGTCCTCGCGTTCGCTGGGGCGGGAGCCCTCCACGACGTGCTGCCGATCACCGCCGCGATCGTCGTCCTGCTGGCGGTGCTCGTCTTCTCCTACCGGCAGGTGATCGACGCCTATCCGGGCGGCGGAGGGGCGTACGCGGTCTCGCGCGCGAACCTCGGCGTGCGGGCGAGCCTGCTCGCGGGAGCGTCGCTGATCGTCGACTACACGCTGACGGTCGCGGTCTCGATCGCCGCCGGCGTCGGAGCGCTGACCTCCGCCTTTCCCGGCCTCACCTCGGCGACGGTGCCGCTCTGCCTCGGCATCCTCGCCGTCATCACGCTCCTCAACCTGCGGGGGCTCGGCGAGACGGCGCGCGCCTTTCTCCTGCCGACGATGATCTTCATCGTCGGACTGCTCGCGATCATCGTTGTCGGCCTGATCCACCCGCTCGCCCTGCACGCCGCCCAACCCGGCCACGCGCTGCTCGCGACGCACGGCCTCGCGACGGTGAGCGTGCTGCTCGTGCTGAAGGCCTTCTCCGCGGGGTGCAGCGCGCTCACCGGTGTCGAGGCGATCGCGAACGGCGTGCCGCTGTTCAAAGAGCCGCGGGCGGTGCGGGCCAAGCGCACCGAGCTGCTCCTCGGGTTGACCCTCGGGGCGATGCTGCTCGGACTGGCGGTGCTCGCCAGCCGATGGCACGTCGGGCCGCGATCGGGCCAGACCGTGCTCAGCCAGATCATGGCAGAGGCGGTCGGCCGCCACTGGGCCTACTACGTGGTGTCGCTCACGATCACCCTCGTCCTCGCGCTCGCCGCGAACACCTCCTTCGGAGGGCTCCCCGTCCTCGCGAGCCTGCTCTCACGCGACGGCTACCTGCCGCACCTCTTCTCGCTGCGCGGCGACCGGCAGGTCTTCGCGAACGGTATCTGGGCGCTCTCGATCCTCTCCGCGGCGCTGCTGATCGCGGTCGGCGGCAACACCAACAGCATGATCCCCCTCTTCGCGATCGGCGTCTTCACCGGGTTCACGCTCGCCCAGAGCGGCCTCGTCGTCCACTGGTGGAAGGGCCGGCCGGCGGGGTGGCGCCGGCGTGCGGCGATCAACGGCCTCGGCGCGACGATGACGGCGATCGCGACCGTGGTCTTCCTCTTCTCCAAGTTCCTCGAGGGCGCGTGGGTGGTCGTCGTCGCCGTGCCCGCCTTCGTCGTGCTCTTCGTGCGCATCCACGCTTACTACGAGCGCGCCGCGCGCGAGCTCGGCCTCGGCGTCACCCAGCCGAAGCCGAAGGCGAAGCGCTCGCTCGTGATCGTGCCGGTGACCGCGGTCTCGCGCCTCAGCCGCCACGCGATCTCCGAAGCGCTCTCGCTCGGCGACGAGGTGGTCGCGGTGACCGTCGTGCTCGACGGAGGGAGCGAGGGTGACGCCCGCGCCCGCCAGCTGCAACAGGAGTGGGGAGCGTGGGACCCGGGCGTCGCGCTGCGGGTGCTGCACACCGAGTACGCGTCGGTCGTCGCACCGCTCTGCTCGTTCATCGACGAGCTCCGCGCCGGGGACGACAAGCAGATCGTTGTCCTCATCCCGACCGTGATACCGAACCGCGTCCGCTACCGCTTCCTCCACAACCAGCTCGACCTCGTCCTCTCCGGGGCGCTGCGCAGCCGCCCCGACGTCGTGGTCGCGCGCGTCCAGATGCCGCTCGAGGAACTGGCCGCCGAGGCGCCTGCGGGCGCGGCCGAGACCCCGGCAGCGCCGCAGGGCCACCGGTCGACCTAGACCTGACCGCACGCAAGGCTCCCCTGCACTCCGCGGGCGGGCTGATCCCGAGACTCCGATGGGGCTCGACGCTTGCGAGTGGAGGGTGCGGGTCGCCCGGTGACGACCCCGCGCGCCGCCGGGCGGGCGGGCCATCAGGGGCGCGCGTTCGCTAGAAAACGCAGTGCCGGTGATCGATGGGCCGAGGCGGTCGCGACCGGCCACCGGGGTCGACCCGCACCTCAGGGAGGACAGATGGCCGTTCCCTCTGCACGGAGTCGCCGCCTGACGGTGGGGGCTGCTCGCCCTCACGGTCGTGACCGGGCTCGTCGACGCCGTCAGCTATCTCCGGCTGGGCCGGGTGTTCGTCGCCAACATGACCGGGGACGTCGTCCTTCTCGGCTTCAGCGCCGACCGCCACGCGGGGCTCTCGCCGGTCGCCTCCCTCGTCGCGATCGGCGGGTTCGTCGTCGGGGGCCGTCGCTGGCGGAAGGATCGCAGCCGCCTTCGCCGACTGGCCAGCCCTGTGGCTCGCGGCCGCTTTCGGCGCCGAAGGAGTGCTCCTCTCGTCGGTCGCGGTGCTCACCGCGACAGGCGCGCTCCCGTTCACCGGACGAGAAGACGAGGTGACGATCGTCGTCTTGGCGGCGGCGCTCGGCATCCAGAACAGCACGGTCCGCCACTTCGGGGTGGCCGACCTCACGACCCACCGTGCTCAGCCTGACCCTCACCGGCTTCGCGGCCGACAGCGCGCTCGCGGGCGGGGAGGGGTCAAAGCCGCACCGGCGGCTGGGGTCGATCGTCGCCATGCTGGCGGGCGCCCCGCTCGGGGCCTGGCTCCTGCAGTGGTCGCCGAGCACCGTCATCGGCCTCGCGGCGTTGGCTGTCCTCGGCGTCGCCGTGGTCTTCGCGCCGGCGCCCGCACCGGGCACCGCGGGCGATGCGGGCGCGGCCGGCCACCCGAGCGGGTCTCAGCCCCTGTGGCGGAGGTCCAGGTTGCCGTAAGGGTCGCAGGTGAGCGTCCAGCCCGCGGGGACGAAGGTCGTCGTGTCCGGCTGGTCGACGATCGCCGGGCCCTCGAGCTCGTCACCGACGACCAACGTGGCCCGGGCGACCACGGTCGCCTCCTGCCAGGTGGCCGACTGACGGACCCGCCGCGTGCCGCGTCGCCCGGCCGCCGCGGCGACCTCCCCGGTGGGAGCGGCGAGGGGGGTCGGGCGGTACTTCGGCAGCTCGACGAGGGCGCGCATCCGACAGCTCACCACCTCGACCTTCTCCTCGAGCGCGGCGTGGCCGTAGGTACGGCGGTGACGCTCGTGGAAGGCCTCGATCAGCCCCGGGACGAGCGCCGCCCCCTCGAGTTCCCCCACCGCCATCCGCAGCTCGAAGCCCTGCCCGGCGTAGCGGGCGTCGACCTCGCGCTCGCAGCGCACGGCGCCGGCCTCGAAACCCTGCGCGACGAGCTCGGCGATCGCCTTGGTCTTGAGCGCGGCGAACTGCCGCTCGAGGAGCTCGGCGTTCTCAGGGGCGAGGAGTGTGATGTCGCTCTGCACGAAGTCCTGCACGACGTCCGCGCAGAGCAGGCCGACGGCCGAGAAAGCGCCCGGCTGGGGAGGGACGATGATCCGGCGGATGCCGAGCTCGCTGGCGACCCCCGCGGCGTGCAGCGGCCCGGCGCCACCGCAGGGCACGAGGGTGCTCGTCGCGAGATCGAGCCCCTTCGCCGCGGCGTAGACGCGGATCGCGTCCGCCATGTGCAGGTCGTTGATCCGCACCATCCCCTCGGCGGCCTCGAGCACGTCGATGCCGAGCGGGTCGGCGACGTGGCGGGCGATCGCCGCGGCGGCGAGTTCGGTGTCGAGCGTCATCCGCCCACCGAGGTAGTAGTCGGGGTTGAGCAGGCCGAGGACGACGTCGGCGTCGGTCGTCGTCGGCATCTCACCGCCCCTGCCGTAGCAGGCGGGGCCGGGATCCGCGCCGGCGCTCGCCGGGCCGACGAGCAGGCGCCCGTCGGAGGCGACGCGCGAGATCGTGCCACCGCCCGCGCCGATCGTCGTGATGTCGAGCATCGGCACGTAGATGTTGTGGCCGACGAGGCGACCCTCGGTGACCTCGAGCGCCCCCTGCTCGTCGACCACCGCGATGTCGGCGCTCGTGCCCCCGATGTCGAGGGTGATCAGCTGGTCCTGCTCGACGGTGCGCACGAGCGAGAGGGCACCCTGTACCGCGGCGGCGGGCCCCGAGAGGAGGGTATGCACAGCCCGCCCGCCGTTGATCACCGCCCGGAAGGGCATCAGGCCGCCGTTCGACTCCATGAGGAAGAGCTGGTCGAACTCGAGCCCCTCGCTGCCGAGGGCGGCTGCGAGGTTGCCCACGTAGTCGACGAGCAGTGGCTCGAGGCTCGCGCTCGCGAGGATCGTCGAGATGCGCGGCCACTCCCGGATGCGCGGCAGCACGTCGGAGGAGAGCGAGACGCGCAACGCGGGAGCGACCTCGTGGATGAGCTCGCGCACCCGCCGCTCGTGGTCGGGGTTCACGAAGGAGAAGATCAGGCACACCGTGACCGAGGTGAGCCCGTAGCCGACGATCTGGCGCGCGATCTCGCGGACGGCCTCCTCGTCGACCTCCTCGACGACCTTGCCGGCGGCATCGACGCGTTCGGGGACCTCGAAGATGTGGCGCTCGTCGACGAGGCTGTCGGGGTGGCCGAGGGCGAGGTCGAAGAGGTTCCCCTGGCGGGCCTGCTCCTGGACCTGCACCGAGCCGCGCAGGCCCTTGGTGACCAGCAGTGCGCAGGGCACGTGCTTCTTCTCGATGAGCGCGTTGGTGGTGATCGTCGTGCCGTGCAGGAAGTCGGCGACCGCTGCGGTCCGGTAACCGGCGGTCGAGGTCTCCTCGGCGTAGCGCAGGCCGTCGAGCACCCCGACGCTCGGGTCCGCCGGCGTCGTCGGGACCTTGAAGACCTGCAGCGCGTTGGTCTCGATGTCGAGCACCGCGACGTCGGTGAAGGTCCCCCCCACGTCGACGCCGACACGGAAGCGGCGGGGCGCGCTCATCGCGCCACCTCGGGGAGCGGCGGCCCGCTCGGCGTGAGCCCCTCGGCGCGCAGGCGGGCGGTGGCATCCTCGTCGACCGCTCCGTCGGCGGTGAGGGCGACCCCGTAGTCGCGGCGCGCGCCCTCCGCGGAGACGACAGCGCTCGCCACGTCCCGTCGCACCGCTTCCGGTTCGCGCTCGCCGGGCGGGCCGAAGCCCCCCGCTCCCGCGCCCTGGATGCGGATCGACTGCCCCGGCTCGAGCTCGTAGCGGCCGGCGACGGGGACCTCGCGGCTCGCACCGTCGCTCTCCACGATCTCGACCTTCGCGAGCCGCCCCGGCCAGCCGCCCTCGACCCCCGCGGCGGGGAACTTCGCCCGCTCGGCGCGCCGCATCACCGTCGCCGGCGCCAGCGCCTCGTACTCCCTGCGGTAGCTGAGGCCGCCCCGCCAGCGCCCCGGTCCCCCCGAGTCGGCGGCGAGCTCGAAGCGGCGGATCCGGACGGGGAACATCGACTCGATCACCTCGATCGGCGTCATCGCGAGGTTCGAGGTGTACACGGCGATGCCCGACGTCCCGTCACGGCCGTGCATCGCGCCCATCCCGCTCCCGAAGACCTCGTACTGCAGCGCCCGCGCGCCGCTCGTGGCGGCGTTCCAGGAAATGCCGAGGGTGCCGCCGCTGCCGCCGCTGTGCGCGATCGAGCGCTCCGGGACGAAGCGGCAGAGCGCCTCGAAGCAGAGGTCGGTGAAGCGCTGCTTCATCGATTGCGCGGCGCCGACCGGGGCCGGGAAGCGGGGGTCGAGGACGCTGCCGGGGCGCCGCACGATGGTCACCGGCCGCCGCATCCCGTCGCTGAAGCCGGCGTCGGGGTCGGTGAGGGCGATGAGCGCGTAGAAGATGCTCGTGTCGGAGTACGGCGGGGTGAGGTTGATCGGCCCCTTCGCCTCGTCGGCCGAGTCCGTGAGGTCGAAGGTCACGCCGTCGCCCTCGACCGTCACGGTGACGGCGAGGCGCACGGGGCCGCCGTCCGGGGTGCCGTCGCTGTCGAGGTAGCCGACCGCCGTCGCCTGCCCGTCGGGCCAGTCCGCGAGGTGCGACCTGAGCAGCCGCTCACCCTGGTCCATCAGCTCGGCGTAGACGCCGAGGAGGACCTCGGAGCCGACCTGGCGGGAGACCTCGGTGAGGCGCTCCGCGCCGAGCTTGGTGACGCCGAGCTGGGCGCGCATGTCGCCGAAGAACAGGTCGGGGTTGCGGACGTTGGCGCCGATGAGCAGCTCGATGAAGTCGTCGAGCTCGCCGTCGCTGCCGACCTTCAGGGGAGGGAGCAGCAGCCCCTCCTGGAAGAGGTGGGTGGCGCCCATCGAAGCGCTGCCGACGACGGAACCACCGAAGTCGGACTTGTGGGCGATCGAGCAGCTGAAGCCGACGAGGCGGCCCCCGTCGAAGGCCGGGATCGCGACGGCGAGGTCCGGGGTGTGCGGGATCCCGGCCTCGTAGGGGTGGTTCGAGAAGTAGATGTCGCCCGGCGCCATCTCCGGGAAGCGGGACCGGAGGGCGCGCACGAAGTAGTAGTAGCTCGACTGGTGGTTGAGGCTCGCCCCGTTCACGATGACGTCCCCCTCGGGGGTCATGAACAAGAAACTGCAGTCGCGCGACTCGCGCATCAGCGTGGAGTACGCCGAGCGGTAGAGGAGGTGGGTGAGCTCACTCACCGACGCGTCCAAGCGACTCCGGACGAGCTCGACGTCGAAAGCGCTGACCATTCCCACCCCGTTCGTAGACCCTCGCACCGCGATGCGCTTGCAATGTAGACGCGGTGCCCGGTGACGACGGAGCTCGGGTAACCGGCGGTGAGCTTCAACCGGCGAGCAGACGCCCCCAACCCGCGAGCGGGCCGATCACCCCCGGCCCGACGAGCCCGGTGAAGACCTCGGCGCTGAAGTTCGTGAAGGTGGGGAGGCCGAACTCGGCCTCGATGACGGGGATCGTCTGCAGCGACAGCGCGGCGCCGCCCGCGACGAAGACCGCCTGCGCACCCTCGCCGACCGCCGCCTCACGCGCCACGTCGAGCGCCGTCGCGATCCCCTCCTCGAGGGTCATCGCGGCGGCCTCGCGTGCCCATTGGTCGCGGGAGGTGCGCGCCACGACCTCGACGCCGCCATCGGCGAGATAGGTGGCGACGGCGTCGTTCAGCTCGTTGGGCCAGCGGCTCGCCAGCGCCAGTTTCTCGAGGCCGAGGTGGGCCATCGAGGAGAGCACCGCCTCGAGTGGCGCGTCGCAAGCGATCCCCGTTCGCTGCTCGGCCTCGTCGAGGAGCCCCCGAAGCCGCTCGCGGCCGAGCCGGGCCGAGACGGGTGCACCCCCGAGGATGATCCGGTCGACCCGTTCGCGCTCCAGCATCTCGACCCGTTCGGGGAGGCGGAGGATTGCCGCCTCGACCGCCTCCGCGGTGTAGTCGGTGATCCCGAGCTCCACCTTGATCTCGATGACGTCGAGCGGGGCCAGTCGGTAGAACTCATAACCCGGGCCGATGTCGACGGCGACGCCTGAGCGGGGCGCGATGTTGCCCCATCGGAATCGGGGGACGAGCGAAGTGATGTCGGGCGCCGCGGTCACCGCTCAGTCCTTCGCGTACAGGTCGTCACCCATCGCGGAGCGCTGGCCGACAGCGGCGAGTGCCTCCTCGAAGGCCTGACGGATGAAGGGGTCCTCGCTCGAGTAGCCGATGCTCGCCCCCCCGTCTTCGATGTTGAGGTTGTTCGACTTGCCGGTCTCGAGGTTCAGGTTCTGATTGCCCATTCCCGGCAGCGGCCCTCCCCAGTAGTTGATGACGCGGAAGGGCTCGTCGGACACGGGGAAGTGCTGGTGGAACCAGTGGCCACCGCCCGGAGCGGCCGCGACGAGCCCACCCTGGGTGTAGTCGAGGACCCGCACCCCGTCGCCGTGACCATCCTGCCAGGGGTGCTGGCCGAGATGTACCGGCCAGTTGTAGGTGTAGCCCCCGCCGCGCAGGCAGACGAGCACGGCGCCCGCCGGGTGGTGGTGCGCCCGGGAGTAGCGGCCGATCGGATACTGCGCGATGAAACCGCTGTGGTCGTGCTCAAAGCCCCTGAAGCCCGGCTGGATGCGTCGGTAGCCCGGGACCCGCTGGTTGTCGAGGGGGAGCTCGCAGCCGATGATGTCCGGGTAGAAGTTCGAGCGCGCCTGCGCGCGCTGGGCCCCGGGCGTGACGTACAGCTGCTCGTCGTAGCGGAAGAAGTTCCGCTCCTCGCCGTAGTGCGCGGGGAAGGCGTAGTCCGAGCCGAAGATGAATTCGCGGTCGCGGATCATGTTGTAGAGCGGCGGCGCATTGGTCGCGGCGAGGATGAGCACCCGCTCGTTGGTCCCGTTCACGAGGCGGTGGTTGACGTTGGCCGGCAGGTAGAAGTACGAGCCCGGGCCCCACTCCACGAGCTGGCGGTTACCCGAGCCCTCGGCCCACATCTCGGTCGTCCCGCGCCCTTCGAAGACGAGGTAGAACTCGTGGTAGAGGTGCCGTTCCGGGTTCAGCGCCTCTCCGGGCGGGATCTCGATCACGTACATCCCTTTGATCTCCTCGATGCCGTCGAGGTAGAGGAAGGCGCCGCGTCCGCCGAGGCGATCCCACGCGCCGAGTTCGAGCTCGCGGATGTCGTGCACGCCGATGATGCCGCGGTGGACCGGCACGCCCTCCTCGGCCATGAAGCGTTCGTAGGCCAGTGTCGGCAGCTCCCAGGAGGTGACCCCGGCCCGGTCGCCCTCGCCGCTCGGCTCACTGAACAGCTCGTTCGTCAGTTCGGGCAATGTCGCTCCTCGAAATCGGTGCCGATCGGCACGGCGAGACCGATGCTAGCGATGGGGGCATCGCCGGGACAGGTGGCCACGGACCGAGTGATGAGCCGCTGGAGGCTGCGTGGACTGCCGGGTCTCGACGGGGTAGCTTCAGGGGCCCGCGCTGGTTGGCATGACGGCGCCTCTCCTCGCCGCGAGCGGGCGGGGGGCGCGGAAGAATTTTCGGACAGAGTGAGGTGGGAACGTACTGCCATGACAGCCACGATCGTGCAGGCCGACGAGCAGACGTCATCAGGCGACGAGTCGGGCCTCGAGGACCTCGAGGTCAACCGCGTTCGCGATTTTTGGTTCCGCCGGCAGCGGGCGATCATCGGCCTCGTCGGGGTGGCGCTCGTCGTCGGCTCCTGGGAGCTGTCCGCGGACCTGAAGCTCGTCAACCCGGTCTTCTCGAGCAAGCCGAGCGCGATCGCGATCGCGCTGAAGGATTACTTCGACGGCGGCGGCGGACTGCACGCGCTGCAGGTGAGCGCCACGGAGTTCGGGATCGGCTTCGCGATCGCCCTCGTCGCGGGGCTGCTGCTCGGTCTCGCGATCGGATGGTGGCGCTTCCTCGACTACCTGTTTGATCCGCTGATCAACGTCGGCTACGCCGTCCCGCGGATCGCGCTCGTTCCGCTGTTCGTCATCTGGTTCGGCATCGGCATCCAGTCCAAGCTGGCGATCGTCGTGCTCTCGGCGGTCTTCCCGATCCTGTTGAACACGATCACCGGCGTGAAGACGACCGACGCCTCGCTGCTGCGCGTAGCCCGTTCGTTCAAGGCGTCCAACGTCCAGCTCTTCCGCACCGTCGTGCTCCCGGGCGCGCTGCCCCAGATCGTCACCGGGATCCGCCTCGGCATCGGTCTCGGACTGGTCGGGATGATCGTCGGCGAGCTCGTGTCCTCGACGGCCGGTCTCGGCTTCACGATCGAGACCGCGGGCAACAACTTCCAGATGCCGCTCATGTTCGCAGCCGTCGCGGTCGTCTCCGCGGCGGGCGTGTTCTTGTCGCAGATGCTCCGGATTCTCGAGCGGCGCCTTGACCGCTGGCGTCCACAGACCCACGAATAGCCGGGCCAGATCAACCCGCCCACAACGCGCACAGAAGGACGAGGAGACCGCAAGGTGAGTCTGACCCAACCTGGCTTCGCGACGCCCCCCATCGCCGCTGGTGGCGCCGGCGAGCTCGCGATCGACCACGCGCGCATCGAGTTCATCGCCCGTCGTGACAACAAGAAGTACACGGCGATCGGCGATGTCTCGTTCACCGTCGCCCCAGAGGAGTTCGTCTCGGTGGTCGGACCGAGCGGCTGCGGCAAGTCGAGCCTGATGCTCGCCGTCGCCGGCCTCATCCCGCTCGCGCGAGGCTCGGTGCGGGTCTCGGGCAAGCTCGTCACGGGCCCCGAGCACGACCGGGCGATGGTCTTCCAGTCGGCCTCGCTGCTCCCATGGCGATCGGTCGTGGGCAACGTCTCGTACGGCCTCGAGCTGATGAAGGTGGACCGTGCCCAGGCGCGTCAGCGCGCCCACGAGATGATCGAGCTGGTCGGGCTGAGCGGCTTCGAGTCGAACTACCCCCACGAGCTCTCCGGTGGCATGCAGCAGCGCGTGAACCTCGCCCGTGCGCTCGCCGCCGATCCCCTCGTGCTGCTGATGGACGAGCCCTTCGCCGCCCTCGACGCGCAGACGCGCGAGCTCATGCAGGACGAGCTGCTGCGAATCTGGACCGAGATGAAGAAGTCGGTGATGTTCGTCACCCACCAGATCGACGAGGCGATCTTCCTCGCCGACAGGGTGGTGGTTCTCGGCCGTGGCCCGGCGACCAAAGTGGTCAAGGTCGTCGAGATCCCCTTGGGCCGTCCGCGGCCCGAGTCGATCAAGCGCACCCCCGAGTTCGTCGCGATCGTCGACGACATCTGGACGACCATCCGTGGGGCCTAGCGGCCAGCCGTCCCCCCCGCCGCACGGCGACGTGGCCCCAAAGGGCCGGCGCGCCCGCGTCGGCGTCGACGTCGGTGGCACCTTCACCGACATCGCCGTGCTCGACCCTGACCGCGGCGACGTGTCGATCTACAAGGTGCCGACGACACCGGCCGATCCGTCGGTCGGGGTGCTCGAGGGACTCGCCTACGTGGCGAGCGAGACGGGCGGCGAGTTCAGCACGGGCTCCATCGAGCACTTCCTCCACGGGACGACCATCACGACCAACGCGCTCATCCAGCGGAGCTTCCCCCCCTGCGCGCTGCTCATCACCGAGGGCCACCGCGGCGCTGTCCAGGTGCAGGACCAGCAGCGCCGGGGCAACGTGTACGACCTCACGACCGGCCACCCGGACAGCCTCGTCGACGAGCTGCACGTCTTCGAGGTCCCCGAGCGCACCGATCACGAGGGCAACGTCGTCGTCGCCCTCGACGCCCCGGCGGTGGAGGCGATCGCCGCACAGGTGCAGGCGCTCGGCATCTCCTCGGTCGCGGTCTGCCTCCTGTTCTCCTTCGCCAACCCCTCACACGAGGAGGCCGTACGGCGGATCTTCAGGGAGGTCTGCCCCGATGTATCGGTCTCGCTGTCGAGCGAGGTGCTGCCACGCATCCGGGAGTGGCCGCGGATCTCGACGATGCTGCTCAACGCCAGCCTCGAGCCGCTGCTCGTCGCCTACGTCCGCCGGCTCGCCGACGCGCTGGGAGGGAGCGGCCTCGGCTTCGACCGCCTCTTCCTCATGGAGTCCAACGGGGGGCTGATGCCCTTCTCCGCGGTCATCGTCGGCCACCGCGCCGTGCAGACACTGCTCTCCGGCCCGGCCGCAGCGGTCCAGGGCGCGGTGACGATCGCCCGACGCGGCGTCGAGGGCACGCTCGTCACCCTCGACATCGGAGGCACGAGCGCGGACATCGCTTTCGTCGGCGACGAGGGCGCGCTCGAGATCACCGAAGGCCATCTCGTCGGCCACGACATCTACGTTCCGATGCTCGACGTGACGACGATCGGCGCGGGCGGTGGCACGATCTCCCGCCTCGCGGAGGACGGGCGCCTGCTCGTCGGCCCCGACAGCGCGGGGGCCGACCCGGGCCCTGCCTGCTACGGCCGCGGCGGGGTCGACCCGACGACCACCGACGCCGATCTCGTGCTCGGCTTCCTCAACCCCACCTACTACCTCGGCGGGAGGATGACGATCGACCCCCGACTCGCCGAGGAGGCGATCGCCACCCGCATCGCGGGGCCGCTCGGGCTGAGCGTCGCCGAGGCGGCGGCGACGATGATCCGCGTCAACGACGTCCACATGGCCGAGGCGATCCGCGTCTTCGCCGCCCAGCGCGGCGTCGACGTGCTCGATGCCACCCTCGTCCCCTGCGGCGGCGCCGGGCCGCTGCACGCCGCGGGGGTGGCCGAGGAGATCGGGATGCGGTCGATCCTCGTGCCGGCGACGCCGGGGGCGTTCTCCGCCGTCGGGCTGCTGTCCACCGACATCGTCCAGGACTTCGTGCAGTCCGAGATCACCCTCCTCGTCGGGGAGAACGCCGCGCTCGTCGACAAGCGCTTCGAGGACCTCTCGGCGGTCGCCGTCGCGGAGATGGTCGCGCAGGGCTTTGCTCCCGGGGAGGTCCTCTGCCAGCGGGAGGTCGACGCGCGCTACGCGGGACAGGGCTTCGAGATCCGCATCTCGGTCCCCGAGGTCGCCGCCGAGGAGCTCCCGGCTGCCATCGGCGAGCGCTTCCACGAGGGCCACCGACGGACCTACGGCTACATCGCGGAGCACGAGCTCATCGAGATCGTCAGCTACCGGGTGCGCGCCGTCGTGACGATGCCGAAGTACGCGCCCTCGCCCGTCGCGGCACGCCCGGAGGGGGAGGGGGCGCCCGCGCCGTCGGGGCGCCGCGAGGTCTACGTGCACGGGGGATGGGAGACGAGCGCCGTCATCGAGCGCGCAGCGCTCGCGCCGGGCGACCGCCTCGCCGGCCCGCTGATCGTCGAGCAGCCGGATACCACCACCTTCGTCCCGCCGGGCTGGACGATGCGCTGCGACGAGTTCGCCAACCTCGTCCTCAGCCGCGAGGAGTCCTGATGGCGAGCGTCCTCGATGTCGAGATCACCCGCACCCGCCTCGAGGCGACGGTGCAGGAGCTGACGCACCTGCTGTACCGCTCCGCCTACTCGACGCTGATGCGCGAGTCCCGCGACTGCTCCATCCTGCTGCTCTCGCCCCGCGGCGACGTCGTCGTGAACGGCGCCACGCACGGGCACCGGATGAACTACCACCACTTTGTGCGAGCCCTGCTGGAGCGCTTCCCCGACATGGCGCCCGGCGACATCTATCTCTCGAACCACCCCTACGAGGCGAGCATCCCGCACACCCCCGACCTCGGCGTGGCGATGCCGGTGTTCGTCGAGGAGACGCTCGTCGGCTTCAGCTGCTCGCTCGCGCACAAGTCCGACTTCGGCGGCTCAGTGATCGGCAGTGCCTCGATGGGTGCCACGCACCTGTTCCAGGAGGGCCTCCTCCTGCCCCCCCTCCGGTACCGCCGCAACGGGGTGGTGAACCGCGCCGTCGACGCGGTGATCGCGGCGAACGTCCGCAACACCGACCTGTTCTTCGGGGACATGCGAGCCCAGCTCGGCGTGACCGAGGTCGGTGCCGAACGGATGGCCGCGGTGGCGCGCGACCTCGGTGCTCCGACGCTGCTCGAGGTCTATGAGGAGCTTCTCGACCAGGGCGAGCGGAACCTGCGGAACCACCTGGCCCGCTGGCCCGACGGCAGCGTCGCCGTCGAGGCGTACATGGACTCCGACGGGGTGCGGCCCGACCCGGTCCGGCTGGCGCTGTCGGTGACGGTGAAGGGCGACGAGATCGTGTTCGACACGAGCGCAAGCGCCGACCAGACCGCGGGGCCGGTGAACATGACCCGCACCTACACCGAGGCAGGGATCTTCTACGCGCTGATCGCCCTCACGGACCCGGCCTTCGGCTTCAACGACGGCATGCGCCGGCCGGTGACGATCACCGGCCGGGAGGGAAGCGTGCTCAACCCGGTGTTCCCCGCGCCCGTCGGCGCCGCGACGACGGTCAGCCACCGCTTCGCGGACCTGTGCTTCGAGGCGCTCAGCCACTTCGCCCCCGAGCGCTCGATCGCCCACAGCGGCGGGAGCGGGGGGACCCTCGCGTTCATGTGGCAGGGGCCCGGCGGCGGCTCGCGGGCCCTCCAGTACGAGGTCCTCGGGACGGCGATGGGCGCGATGGACGGGCGCGACGGAACCTCGGGGGTCGCCGTCTACGCCACCAACCTCGCGATCACCTCAGTCGAGATTCTCGAGTCGCAGTACCCGATGCGCGTCCGGCGCTTCGAGCTGATCCGCGACTCCGGCGGGGCGGGGACCTTCCGCGGCGGCCTCAGCTACCGGCGCGAGTACGAGGCGCTGCAGCCCGCGGCCGTCAGCCGCCGCGCCGAGCGCGCCCGCTTCCCCGGCGCCGGAGTGAACGGCGGGTCGCCGGGGAGCCTCGCGCACGTCGCGCTCCGTCACGACGGGCAGTGGAGCGAGCTCCCCGTCGCGGGCCAGTACCAGCTCGTCCCCGGCGACGTCCTGCGCGTCGAGGGCTCGGGGGCCGGTGGGATGGGAAGCCCGCTCGCGCGCGATCCCGAGCTGGTCGCGGGCGACGTCGCCCGCGGCTATGTCTCGGAGGAGACGGCGCGCGACGAGTACGGCGTGCGCCTCGATGCCGAGGGCCGGCTGCTCGCCGCCGAGACCGAGGGGGAGCGGCGGGCGCGCCGCAGCTCAGCGGGAGGCGGCGGCGCGGAGGGCGGCTGATGGGCGAATCCGAGCCGCGGCCACTTCCGCCTGGCGCTCACCGGTGACGGGCTGCGCACGCGCTCGTGCTCCTCGCGGATGCCGGGGTCCTCGTCGGGCTAGTCGATGCTCCGGCCCCTCTCGCCGAGGCCGACGCTGCTGACCGTTGCGGCCCGCACGGGGGTCGCGCCGCCGGCCTGCACCGCCCACGCGTCGCTCGCCAGGCCGTTCAGCACGACGAAGCGGATCGGTTCGCGCCTGATCCCGAAGTGCTGGTGGAATCAGTCCTCACCGGAGGGGGCGGGGGCGATCATCCCGCCCGCCACGTAGTCCTGACGCAGCACCGCCTCGCCGAGGCCGTCGGCGAAGGGGTGCGGGCCGAGCTCGCGCGGCCAGCTGCCCCAGTCCGCGATCACGAGCTCGCGCACGTCGTGAAAGCCGATCTCCCGGTGGACCGGGATCCCCTCGTCCTCCATGAACAGGTCGTAGGGCGCCTTCGGGGCCCGAAGGTCTGCTGGTGGCCGGCCAACTCCCGGGCCGCTGGTGCATTGAAGTGCGGGAACGCCCCGGTGATCTCCATCGCCGCCTCCTTGTGGACCGGTCAGCGGCGCAGCAGCTTGCCGTAGCCCTCGATCTTCAGGTCGTGGACCCCGCACAGCGCCAGCCCCTTCCACAGCGAGCACTGCAGGCTGGAGACCACGGTGGTGTCGAGCTCGCGCTCCAGCAGGTCGATCAGGTCGACGCACGGGAAGGGGGCGCCGGGGAAGTAGATGCCGTCGGGGCGGTCGGCCTCGGCGAAGAGCCGGCGGGCGAGGTCGTAGCCGAGCGAGAGAGGCGCGTGCTTCAGCTCGCCGCGGTAGGTGGTGTCGAGGCGGTCGATCGCCGCGATCTCGAAGCCGGAGGCCTCGAGGAAGTCCCCGAGGAGGTCTGTGAAGGGATCGGGGAAGGGCGTCGCGACGACGAGGCGGTGCATGCCGAGCTCGCGCATCGCCTCCACTGCGGCGGTCTGCGCCGCTGCCGCCGGCAGCCCGGAGACCTCGGCGATGTGCTGGGTGAGCACCTCGTCCGAGCCGAAGCCGCCGACCACCACGGTCGGCGAGCCGCCGAGGATGATGCAGCCGGGGCGCTCCTTCGCGAGCTCTCGGGCGGCATCGCCGGCGCGGCTGAGCGCGTCGTTGATCTCGTCGACGGTGATCTCGCTGACGCGCAGGCTGGTCGTGCAGAAGGCGACGCCCGGCGGTGCCATCCGGTAGAACTGCAACGTCTTTGACTCGTCGACGATCCCCGGGCTCATGAACCCGATGCGTGCCCGCCAGCCGTAGCCGTGCTCCATCACGAGCGCGAGCTCGTCCTGCCGGTTCATCTCACCCATCGCCGTCATCCCCCCCGCGGCCGCAGCCGCTCCTCACAGTGCGAAGGCGAGCCCCGCCTTGTCGAGCTCCTCGCGGTACAGCTCGCGGATCGTCGGGTCCTCTTCCTGGTACTCGATCTGGGTCTTTTTGTCCTTGGCCCCCTCGGAGTAGCCGAAGTCCTCGAACTGTCCGGCCATCCGACCGGTGACCGGGTAGCGGTAGTTGCCGAACTTCACCGCGAAGTAGCGCGCCGGCTCGTCGGAGAGGTTGAAGTGCTGGTGGTACATGTTGTCGGGCGGGGAGTAGCAGTAACCGTGCTCCCAGTCGATGCGACGCCGGTCGCTCTCTCCCTCGTACCACAAGAGGGAGTAGCCACGGCCGGTGACCGGGTAGATGTGCGTCCCCCCCATGTGGCGGTGCGCCTTTTTGTACATCCCCGGCGGGATCTCGGACATGTGCGCATGGAGGACGCCGTCCGCGAGGAGGAACATGATCGCCTTGGAGGCCTTACCCCTCCATTCCAGGCCCTTCAGCTCGTCGAAGCGGCTGAGGTCGGGGACGAAGTTGGTGATCCAGAAGTTGTGCTCGGCGTTGTGCCGCTCGTCGTGCACCGGCTTGCCGCCGCCGCGGAAGTCGTCGGTGCCGATCCGGCTCGGGAACTCGACGTCGGTCTCGAACACGAAGTGCTCGTCGTGGAAGACGTTCATCGTGATCGGAAAGGCGGTCGTGAGGGCGAGGCGGGCCGACTCGAGGCCGCTCGCGTTGAAGAGCTGGTAGGTCGCGTTGAGTGGGATCACGAACATCGACTTCGGCCCCCACTCGAAGGTGCGCTCGCCGTGGCTCGTCGTCACCGTGGTCGAGCCCCGCCCCGAGACGACGTAGGCGACCGCCTCGAAGAGATGGTGCGTCGGCAGCGACGTGCTCCCAGCGGGGAGCTCGAGCAGCCAGGAGTCGAGGTAGTCCCCGCGCCCCGCAACGTTGAGGACCGCGCCATTCAGCCCGAAGCGCGCCCACGGGGCGACGTCGGCCTCGAGCAGGTTCACGCCGAAGTCCTGGTGCAGCGGGACGCCCTCCGCGCGCACCCAGTCGAGGTAGGGGGAGACGAGAAACTCGATCGGTGCCTCATCGTCGGCGTGGGTCTCGGCCATGTCACGCGCTCCTCTCGTCGATCCCCCGCGGCCGGGCCCTCCGGTCAACGGGGGCCCGCGACCGCCCGCCGCGAAGGGCCGGTCAGGTCGTCGAGCCGAATAGTAGTGACTTGATGACGATCGGGAAGACCCCCGAGGGGAGCATCGGGCGTCCGATGTCGACGAAGTCGAAGGGCTTCAGCTCGAGGTTGTCGAGGCAGATGACGGGTCGTTTCATCCCGACCTCCTCGCCGAGGATCTGGCCGAGGGAGGCGCCGATGTCACTGTCGAGCATCACCACCGCAGGCACCGAGGTGTCGTCCCCGAGGCCGGCGCCGATCCCGTCGGCGAGTGCTCGCAGCCGCGCGTACGACGGCGGCCCGGAGAACGAGAAGGCGAGGGCGACCGCGCCCTCGACCCCGTGCGCGGTTACGGCGCGGCGGATCGCCGCGGCGATCATTCCGGCGTCGAGCGCGCCCTGCAGGTCGGTCGCCGGGTGGACGACGGGGACGTTGCGCAGCGGCAGGTCGGCGTCGGCCGAGACCGCGACGGTGCTCCCGCTCACCTGCACGGCGCACTGCGAGGCGCCGGCGACGGTCGCCCGGATGCCCTCGCCGGGGTCGAGTACCTCCGCGCCGAGCGATCCGTCGGCGATCGCGGCGCGCACCGCAGCGCCGATCGCCTGCCCGAGGTCGCCGAAGGCGCGCGCCTCGCGGCCGTAGATGTACTCCGACACGCCCCCCGCGAAGGTGATCGCCTCGAACTCGAGGAGCTCGCTCGGCAGCGGCCCTGTGAGCAGCAGCGCTGCCTCGATCTCCTCGGGGCGACGGCGCGCGACGGCGAGCATCCGCCTCGTGAGCGCGGCCGCGCACGCCGATTCGGTCTCCTCGTCGATGAGGGCGCGGGCCCCGAGCTCGACCGGGTCGATGCCGATGGTCGCGAGCACCGGGTTCGCCTCGATGGGCGCGCGCGCCGCGTCGAAGGAGACCATCCGCGCGCCGAGCTCGATCGCCGCGGTGACGGCGACCTCTCCGTCGCGCAGGAGCGAGAGCTTGGTCGTGCCACCCCCGATGTCGACACAGAGCAGCGCCTTTCCGGTCGTCGCGGAGAGGTCGACGGATCCCGAGCCCTGCGCGGTGAGCATCGCCTCGAGGTGGTGGCCGGCGCTGACACAGACGAACTCCCCCGTCCCGGCGGCGACGGCCTCGGCGAGGGGGCGGGCGTTGCGGCGCTTCAATGCCTCGCCCGTGAGGATCACCGCGCCACCGTCGACCTCGCGGCGGTGGATCCCCGCGGCGCGGTAGCAGTCCTCGACGAAGTCGGCGATGAGGTCGGCGTCGATCAGTCCGTCGGGGCGGTAGGGGGTGAGCCGCACCTCCGAACGCCAGAGCACGTTGCGGTCGACGACGACGAAGCGGCTCGAGAGCCCCTGTGCCTGCCGCTGCAGATGGACCTCGGAGAACATGAGTTGGGCGGTCGCTGAGCCGATGTCGACCCCAACCGAGGTGACGTGGACGTTGTCGAGGTAATAGAAGGCGTGCTCATCGTCACGCGCCGGTCGCTCGAGCTTTTGCGGCGGCACCGCCGCGGCGGGTTCGAGGGCGCGCCGGTCAGGAACGGCCGGTGGTGCTGCGCTCGAGGACGCCCTGGCGCGGGGAGAGGTAAAGGTACGGGAACTCGCGCCGGGCTGAACGCTCGATGAAGTAGCGGACGCCGAAGGCGATGCGGACCATCGTCGCTGGGACGTCGGAGTCGTTCACGTGCCGGTGTGGGGTCTGTGGCCCCGGAACCTGGAAGCCGGTCCCCGGCTTCCAGGGGACGTCCTCCTTGTTGATCGTGGTGTGGCCGTGCCCCTCGATCACGTACAGGTGTGCCTCCATGTGGGCGTGCATACCCCCGTACTCGTGCGGCGGGTCGGTGAGCAATCCGCTGATCTCAACCTCTTGTGGTTTGAAGTCGTTCAGCTCCTTGCCGATCCGCATGAAGTTCACGACCTTTGACTTGTGCATTCCCGCTGGGACCGCGTCGAGCATGTCGAAGGTGCTCCCGAGAACTAGCGGGTGCTCGGGGTCGAACTCCGGCATCGAGTCGGGTAGCACCGGCACCCCGTCGCCCTCCTCCCCCATGCGGACGATCGCATCCTCGACGAACAGCGCGACGCGCCCGGAGCCGTCGGCGTTCATCCCGTCAGCCGAGAGCGGCACGCTCGGCTCGGTGATGGTGACCCCCTTCTCCTCGACTTGGATCGTGCGGTGGAGACCGCACATGTGCTCGAGGTGGACCGCCAGCGCCGAGATGTAGCGGGCGGGGACGTCGCCGGTGTTGAAGTGCTGGTGCACCGAGCCGAAGGGGACGAGCAGGCTGCTGTGCTTCCGCCAGTCGTAGCGGACGTTGTCGATGACGCTGAAGCCCTCGCCCTCGACGATGAAGATCGCCTCCTCACCGTGCTTGTGCGCGCCGGTGTGGGCACCGGGGGGGATCTCGGCGACCATCGTCGTTGTCCCCCAGGTGCGAAAGCCGGTCTCCGGGGAGACGATGAGGGCGGAGCGGTGGTCCTGCACCGTCTCGACCCACTCGAGCTCCTCCTCGTGGATGTTGCGGCGGGCCGCATCGCGCTCGCGCTCTGCCTGGTCCCACATCCCGAGCCAGTTGTCGTAATAGTTCGCCATGAGCCCACCCTATCTCGCGACCCGGCGCCCGCTCGGGCCGCTTTTGTCACCGCGGTGTCAAGTGCCGACGCAGAAGAGTCGGCTCCTTTGCCTTGCTGCTACAGCGGCGGAGCCTTCGCGAGCGGCGCCACGATGCAGCTCCGCGCGAAGTCGTTCCCGGCGTCACCGGAGCACGGCTGACGCCATGTCCCCCACAGCGTGACTCGCGGGTGGCGGCTCGCACCGGTCCGCGGCACCGCTGTCAAGGGTTATCACCCAGCGACCATGCACCCGCGATGGATCGCTCGCTGCCCGCCGAGCCCACCGCGACGTCGGCTCCGGCCATCGGGGAGCGCCCGACGAGGGCCCCTTAGCCGATGCCGCTCGACTCCTCCGTCACCGTCGCGACCTCGTCCGGAGGAGTCGAAGCGGTGCGCAGCCTTGCTCCGAACACCCGTCGCCTGTTGGCCATCCGCACCCGATGCTTATTCGAGCGTCAGCTTCTGCCCCTCGTCGAGCAGTTCGTGGGTGAGGAACGTCACGAGCTCGTAGGCCGAGGCGGCGTCGGCGGTCATATTCATGTGGGCGACGGCCTGCCGGTTCGCGACTCGCTTCGTCCATGCGAGCGCGTAGGAGGAGCGGGCCAGCAGCCGGCTGACGAGCTCGTCGACCTTGGCGTCGAGCTGCTCGCGTGGCACCGCGTAATTGATGATCCCCTGGTCGGCGAACTCGCGGGCGGTGTAGGGCTTCGCGAGCATGAGGAACTCCTTCATCCTCATCGGCGGCATGTGCAGCGGTGCAAGCGCGAGGCCCCCGTCGCCGGGAACCATGCCGAAGTTCGTGGACCACTTGGGGAGGTCGCCCATGCTCATGTGGTGGTCCGCGATTACTGCGTCTTCTACGGCCACGGAGAGGTCGCAGTTGAAGAGCACCGATGCGCCAGTTCCGACGGCATCACCATTGACGCGGGCGACGACGGGCTTCTCGATCTCGGCCAACGCCTGATGGGCGATCGTCACCCCCGTGAAGGTGCGCCACAGCGAGGCGGTGTTGGTTCGGTGAGCCCGAGAATGCGCCGCGTCTCGCACGGCTGCGAGCGGTGGCACCCAGAACTCGCCGTCCTTCGCGCCGGTCAAGACGATCACGCGCACGCTGTTGTCGGTCCGCATCTCATTGAGCAGCTGCGCGAATTCCCAGTGGATGCTGCCCCCCTGCTTGCGGAGCTCCTCGCGCGTCGCCGAGTCCGCGACCACGATCGTCGCTACCTGGTCGCGCCGTTGGACGTCGAAGAATGTCGAGGCATTAGGGCTCATGCTGCACCTCCTGGCTCTGATCCCACCGAGCGGGCCAGCATAGGGATCGCTGCTGGCGCGAACCGGGCCACCGTGCACGGGGCCCGACTTCCTCCCCGACAGCCCGACGCGAGCTCGCATGAGATGCGACAGCCTCCCGACACCTAGGTGTCGGGAGGCTGTCTCGCGACCGCTTGCTCCGTCCGCCTATTGCGTGCCGGGTCGCACCGACGGTGGGACCACCTGGTTATTCAACCCGATGGCATTGATGAAAGTGTTGTCGGTGAGGTCCTTCGGACTGGCGTTGAGCGGTGGTGTGATCGAGCGCATAACCGCCCTCATTTGGCTGGACGGGTAGGGGGCGCACGCCCACAGCCCCTTGTAGGACTGCCATACCCCGGCGAGCTGGGCCTGGTCAGTGATCCCGGCGTAGTCGCGCAGGCCAGCCTCGGAGTAGCTCTCGACGTGCTTCGCCTTGTTCGTCACCGCGCAGAATGCACGGATGAAGCGGATCACCGTCGCGCGGTGGTGCTTCGCGAAACTGCTGTTCACCGCCCAGACCGACCCCGTCGACCACTTAACGAGCGAGAGGATCTCGTGCAGCCCGGCCTCGCGCGCCTGGATCGTCGTAGGCGGGGAGAGCGCCGCGGCAGTGACCTTGCCGTTCTCGACACCGGCCAGCGAGGCTCCATTGGTGTTGAGGTAGGCCATGCTGACGTCCTTGCCGGGAATGAGGTGGTTCGCGACCAAACCGAGGCGGGCGGCCGTATCGATACCGCCGCCCGGCGTCGTCACGCCGATGGTGCCGCCTCGCAACTGGCTGATTGAGGTGATGTTCGACTTCGCCCAGAGCTGAAAGTCAGCGACGCCGTTGGTGAAGATGACCTTGGCGGTTCCGGCGGCCACGATGCCGGCGACCATCCCGGGGCCGTCGTCAGCGATATCGACGTTGCCGTTCAGCACCGCGGCCACCGACGCCGTCGGCGTCAGCGGGTCGACGGTCATGGCCAACCCGTATCGCTTGTAGATGCCGATCTCGAATCCGGTGTACAGCGGGCTCGAGTTCCCTGTGGCACCAGAGGTGGCCACGCTGATGGGGAGGAGTGTGGGCGTCTGCTTGGCGGGTTTGCTCGCGGCCGAGGCGAGGCCCCCCCCAGCGAAGCTCACCGAAGCCACGACGCTTGTGAGGCCGATCAAGGCCACTGCCGGGCCTCGACGCCATGATCTCATCACTCAAAATCCCCCTTTAGAAAGACGTTCCTGCGGATCAGATTTTCCGCGGCTCGGAACCTCGATTGCATACCGTATTCGATCGCATACCGTAACACGGTCGTCTCGTAGGGTTGTGACGTCACCGGCACACGACCCCCCATGGGTCTGACCTGGTACCGCGGTGCGTGGCGCCGCATCACCAGTGACAGGACCAGCGGGGGAATGACAGGAGAAATCTTGAACGAGCAAAACTTCGAGATGCTGCTCGAGCACGGCTACGGCTGGCGGGCGCGCATCGGCTTTCTCAGCCCCGGAATCGTCGATGAGACGCTCTCGCGCCAGTTCTACCGGATGGCGCCGGACGGCGTCACGCTCGTCCGCACGAGTCTCGGCCTGGTCGAGATCACCGTCGACGCCCAGCACAAGGCCCTCGCCCAGGTGGAGGCGGCGGCGCGGGAGCTGGCGAACGAACAGCCCGACTGCATCATCCTCGGCGGTTCGCCGACCGTCGTCGTCGACGGCTTCGGGACCGACGCGCTGTGGACCAAGCGCATCGAGGAGGCGACCGGGATCCCCGCCTCGGCCGCCCAGACCGCGGCGATCGAGGCGATGCGCCTCCTCGGCATGCGTCGCATCGCCGTCGCCACCCCCTTCCCCGACCCGATCAACGGCATGCTCGGGGACTTCCTCAAGCAGTCCGGCTTCGAGGTCGCGGCGCTGAACAGCCTGGGAATCGACTACCGGAGCCTCACGTATCACCCACTGCGGGGCGGCTACGACCTCGCGCGCCGCAGCTTCGAAGAGGCCGGTGGCGCCGATGGCATCTACTTCCCGGGCGCCCCCTTCCCCGTCGTCGACCTCATCGAGCGGCTCGAGCGCGAGCTCGGCACGACGGTCGTCTCGAGCGGGCAGGCGACGCTGTGGAAGGGCATGCAGATGGCCGGCGCGGACGACCTCACCGTGGACGGCTTCGGCAAGCTCCTCCGCCACGAGTACGCCTGACATGGCGGACGCGACCCAGTCGGGGGAAACCGGCGCAGGGAGCGGGGATCCCCGCTTCGACGGCGGGTACGGCTGGCGGGCGCGCATCGGCTTTCTCAGCCCGGGGACCGTCGACGAGACGATCTCGCGCCAGTTCTACCGGATGGCGCCTGAGGGAGTGACGATGGTCCGCACCAGCCTCGGCGTGCGGGCGGTGACCCCCGGCGAGATCAGTGACGCGATCGGTCGCGCCGAGGCGGCGGCGCGCGAGCTCGCGAAGGAGCGCCCCGGCTGCATCATCCTCGGCGGCTCGCCGACCGTGGTCCTCGGCGGCTTCGGCTCGGACGCGGTGCTCACCGAGCGCATCGCCGCGGCGAGCGGGATCGCCTCCTCGGCCGCGCAGACCGCAGCGATCGAGGCGATGCGCCTGCTCGGAATCGAGCGCCTCGCGGTGGCGAGCCCCTTCCCCGAGCCCTTCAACACCCTGCTCGGCGACTTCCTCGAGCAGTCCGGGATCGAGGTCGTGGGCTTTGAGGTCCTCGATGTCGACTACCGGAGCATTACCCGCGTGCCGCTGAAGGCGCCGTATGAGACGGCGAAGCGCGCCTTTGCTGCGGCGAGCCGGCCCGACGGGATCTACTTCCCGGCGGGCCCCTTCCCCGTCGCCGACCTCATCGAGCCGCTCGAGCGCGAGCTCGGCACGACGGTGCTGTCGAGCCTGCAGGCGACGCTGTGGAAGGGCATGCGGATGTGCGGTGCGACCGACCTCGAGATCGACGGCTACGGCAGGCTGCTCCGCAGCCTCGCCCTGTGACGGCCGCGCCCAGTAGCGACCGCCCAGTAGCGACCGCCCAGTAGCGACCCCGGCGACCCGCGAGCGCGGCGAGTTCTTCGCGGGCACGCGGCTGCTCGGCGCCGAGGACCGTATCGAGCTGCACACCGTCGGCGTCGACGTCGGCTCCGCGACGACGCCCCGATCGCGCTGGTGATGCCATGGAGAGGATCGGTCGAGCTGGCACGCCTCGATGCGATCGCATCGGGGATCAGCGCGGGCCTCGCCGACGCGCTCTCGCGCCGTGACCCGGTCGTGCTCGTGTGGGACGACGACGTCGCCGGGGTGCTCGGCCGTCATCTCGAGCTCGACTCGGGGATCACCTCGCCGGTGATCTCGGTGGACGGGATCGAACTGCGCGAGTTCGACTTCGTCGATGTCGGGACGGTCCTCGAGGGTTCGGGGTCGCTACCCGTGACGATCAAGTCGCTCACCTTCCCCCAGGCCCGACCCGCCCCCAGCGAGGGCCGGTGCGGGGCGGTTGCCCCCTCGGGGGCTGAAACCTAGGGTGCACGGGGCCGGGCAAGGGGGGTACGAACGGGCGAGCGCGCCCGCGCCGGCGCCCCCGGTCCATTGGGGATGCCCGACGCGGGCGAACAGGGAGGGAGCAAGCGTGGGTAACACCCGTCTCGCCATCGTCGGCCTCGGGTCGATCACCGGCCCGCAGCTCGGGCGCTCGCGCCGGATGCTCACGAGCGAGGCTGCCCGGCTGGCAATCGAGGACGCGGGCCTCTCCAGGCAGGACATCGACGGCGCTGTGGAGATGCGCGCCGCGCCCGGTGGCGGGGACCGCTCAACCTTCGTCGACGCCTTCACCCGCATGCTCAACCTGCCGGTGAACTTCTACTTCCCGATCGGCCGCGGCGGCGCGCTCGCCTCCCTCGGCATCGCCGCCGCCTACTCCTTCCTCGAGCGCGGGATGGCGAACTACGTGCTCGTCGCCGGGGCGACCGACACCCGCAGCCGCGCCGAGGCGGCGAAGCTGCTCGGCCACCGCGGCCGCCCGCACGACCGCGAGAAGGAGGGCTACTGGGGCTCGCCCGTCGGCGAGCTGCGCGCCGTCAGCCATCACAGCTGGATGGCCGCCCGCCACATGGCGACCTACGGGACGACCTCGCGCCAACTGGGCGCGATCGCGGTGCAGATCCGCGAGTGGGCCTGCAAGAATCCCGAGGCCCAGATGTACGGCAAGCACATCACCGTGGAGGACCACCAGGCCTCGCCGGTGATCGTCGACCCGTATCACCTGTTCGACGTGGCCCAGGTCTCCGACGGCGCTTGTGCCTTCATCCTCACGACCGAGGAGCGCGCCCGCGACGCGAAGCAGAAGCCCGTGCAGGTGCTCGGGCAGGGCTTCGGCGATGTCACCGGGAGCCTGTGGTGGGAGAAGCTCAACTACACCCACATGGCCGTGGAAAAGGCCCGCGACCTCGCCTTCGGCCAGGCGGGTATCTCGCTCTCGGACCTCGACGCGGCGATGCTCTACGACTGCTTCACCGCCGAGGTGCTCTTCCAGCTAGAGGACTACGGCTGGTGCGAGAAGGGTGAGGGGGGCGCCTTCGCCGAGAGCGGCGCGATCGGCCCGGGGGGCTCGATCCCGGTGAACACCGGCGGCGGGCTCCTCTCCGCCTACCACTTCGACGACTGCACGGGCTTCGTCGAGGCGGTCCGCCAGCTGCGCGGCACGGCCGGGGAGCGCCAGCTCGCCGACGCCGCGACGGTGATGTTCACGAGCCACGGCGGCGAGCTGCTCTCGCCGGGGATGTGTTCGATCCACGCCACGACCGTGCTCGGCACGGGCCGCTAGGCCGGAGAGGAAGGAGCGCCGATGACCGGCGAATGGACCAAGGCGCGCCCCAATGTCGACCTCGACAACAAAGAGTTCTGGGACGGCCTCGCCGAGCACCAGCTGCTGCTCTGGCACTGCGGGGAGTGCGGCGCCTGGTACTGGCCGAAGGCCTACTGCAACCGGCACGACAACCAGCCCTTCGCCGCGCAGATGGGCTGGAGGCCGGCGAGCGGGCGGGGGCGGGTCTTCTCCGCCAACATCCACCGCTGGGTCTTCGACCCGCACTGGGCCGACGACGTCCCCTACGCCTACGTCCTCGTCGAGCTCGAGGAGGGGCCGCTCATCTCCTCGATGCTCGTCGACCTCGACGCCGCCGCGACCGAGGCCGTCTCGCTCATCGGCCGCCCCGTCGAGGTCGTCTACGAGGACCACCTCGACGTCGAGGAGGGCTTCGTCCTTCCGAAGTTCCGGTTGGTGCAGGCGGAGGGATGAGCGAGCCCGCGGAGGGGGTCCGGTGAGGGGAGCGCGCGAGCTCGTCGAGCGCTTCTTCGCGCCGGAGACGGTCGCCATCGTCGGCGCCTCGGAGCGCCAGCACCACACGAGGGCCCTGATGGACTGCCTCGCGGCGGGGGGGATCGGCGGCGAGCGCGTCCTGCTCGTGAGTCCGACGAGCCCGCTCGTGCACGGCATCGCCACCGTGCCGACCCTCTCGGCACTGGCGGTGAAGCCCTCCCTCGTCGTGAGCCTCGTGCCGGCGCGCTTCGTCGAGTCGGTGGTGCGCGAGGCGGGCGAGCTCGGCGTGCGGGCCGTCGTGAGCATCGCCGACGGCTTCGCCGACGCCGGTGACGAGGGGCGCGCGCTGCAGGAGTCCCTCGTCGCGACCGCCCTCGAGCACGACGTCGCGCTCCTCGGCCCGAACACGCTCGGCTACCTCGCCCCCGGCTACGGAGTGGGCGCCTGGGTGGGCGACTGGTCGGCGATGGGCCTCCCGCCACTGCGCGACGGCGCGATCTCGATCGTCGCCCAGTCGAGCGGGATGCTGAACATCCTGCTGCAGCTCGCGGCGCACCGCCGGATCGGCATCCGCGCCGCGGTCTCGGTGGGCAACGAGGCCGTCGTCGACGCCGCGGAGTTCGTCGGCGCCTTCGCCGAGGACCCCGACACGGCGGTGCTCGGCCTCGTCCTCGAGTCGACCACCCGCCCCCGCGCGCTCGTCTCGGCGCTGCTCGCGGCACGCCGGGCCGGCAAGCGGGTGCTCGTCCTCAAGTTCGGCAGCTCGGAGATCGGGAGGCGCAACGCGCTCAGCCACTCCGGCCGCCTGGCGAGCGCCGGCCGGGTCTGGCAGGCGCTGTTCGACAAGCTCGGCATCGGCGTCGCCCGCGACTTCGACGAGTTCGTCGACGGCCTGAGCCTCACCGCGAAGCTCGCCGCGGCGCGCTACGAGGGCGTCGGCGACCTCGCCTTCCTCACCGTGTCGGGCGGCGATGTCGGGCTCGTCTCGGACCTCTGCGAGGAGATCGGGGTGCCCCTCGCGCCGCTCACCGACGCCACCCGCGAGCGCCTCCTCGGCGTCGAGGGCAACGTCACCCACGCGGCCTCCAACCCGCTCGACCTCGGCCTCATCGGCCACCGGGTCGAGGTCCTCGCCGGCCTCGCCGACGCCGTCCTCGGGGACCCGACGGTGGGCTTCGTCGGCTCGCGCCTCGCCCTCCCGTGGGGGTTCTCCGAGCGCGCCGTCGCGCTCTACGAGACCCTGCAGCGCCGCGCCGCCGAGCACGGGAAGCCGCTCGTGGTGGTGACGCGCGGCGCGGAGCCGCTCGAGGCCGGCTGGTACGAGTTCTTCGCCGACAACGGGATCGCCTTCCTCACGGGTTACGGCTCGGGGCTGCGCACGCTGAAGGTCGTGCTCGAGCTCTTCCGTCGGCCGGGGAACTTCGCCGAGTGGTCGCCCGACGGCCTCCCCGAGCGAGTCGAGGTCGGCGAGGACGACGAGCTGCTCGACTGGACCGAGGCCCAGGAGCTGCTGCGGAGCTGGGGCGTCCCGCACGTCGCCGCGGCCCTCGCCGGCGACGAGGAGGAGGCGGCACGGGCCGCGGCACGCCTCGGCTACCCGGTTTGCGTGAAGGGCCTCGTCCCCGGAGTCGTGCACAAGTCCGACGCCGGGCTGGTGCACGTCGGCCTCGCCGACGAGGTCGCGCTGCGCGCCGCGTGCCGGGAGATCGCCGCCCGCCCGGCGAGCCGCGGCGCGCCCCTCCGCTTCGAGGTGCAGCAGATGGTGCAGATCGCGACCGAGCTGATCCTCGGGATGGTGCGCGACCCGATCATGGGCCCGGTCGTCACTCTCGGGGCGGGGGGAACGGCGGTCGAGCACCTCGGTGACGTCGCCCTCGCGCTCCCGCCGCTCGGCGACGACGAGGTCCTCCACGACCTCCGCCGGCTGCGCGTCGGCCGCGCGCTCTTCGACGATCAGAAGGTCAGCGCCGCGCAGCGCGCGGGCCTCGTCGAGCTGGTGCGCGCCTTCGCCGCGGGCGCGGCGGCCGAGCCGCGGGTCGCGCAGGTCGACCTCAACCCGGTCGTGCTGACAGGCGACGGCTCCATCGTGGCGCTCGACGCGGTCGTGAGCGGCCGAGAGACAGGGGGATCGTGATGGCCATCGGTACCGACATCAGCGCGCTCGGCGCGCGCACCCAGCCGCTCGCGGGCGTCGTCGCTGTCGAGGTGGGGAGCTCGCTTCCGGGACGCCTCCTCGCGAAGCTGCTCGCCGACCAGGGGGCGACGGTGCGCCACGTGGTCGTCGCCGGTGCGCCGCTCGTGGCCTACGACTTCGACGACGCCGGCACCCCGGAGGCGCTCGCGCTCGCGAGCGACGAGGGGCGGCGCGAGCTCCTCGTCGCGGCCGCAAGCGCGGACATCGTGATCGACGGGCTGCCCGCGGGCCTCGTCGCCTTCGGCCTCGGCGAGGAGACCCTCGGGGCCGCGCGGCCGGGGCTCATCAGCTGCCGGTTGCGGCCGATGCCCGCCGAGGCCCCGGAGGGCCCGGACGAGTGCGTCGAGTGGCTGATCGCCGGCGCGCTCGGCCTGCACCGCCCCGGAGCCGCCACCGAACGCGAGCCGCTCTCGATCGCGAGCGCCTACGGCGCGATGCAGGCGGCGCTCTACCTCGCGGCGGCGCTCATCCAGCGCGACCGCACGGGGCAGGGCGGCGAGATCGAGGTGTCGCTCTTCGGGGCGGCGATGATGGCGCTCAACCGCCGCCTCCTCGACGTCGCCGACCCGAGGTACGCCGACCCGCTCGGCAAGTACCGGGTGCCGATCGCCGAGCGCTACCGCTGCGCCGACGGTCGCTACCTGCAGAGCCAGGGAGCCGTCGACTCCGTGGCTACCTCGGTGGTGCAGGCGATGGGCCACCCCGAGTGGACCGACGGCGTCGTCGCCGGCCTCACCGCTCTCGGGAGCGAGGAGGAGGAGCGCCTCTGGCGTGAGCGCTTCACCGAGGCCTATGCCAGCCGCGACGCCCTCGAGTGGGAGAGTGCCGTCGCCGCCGCGGGTGGCGCCGGTGCGGTCTGTCGGACCCGTGAGGAGTGGAAGCACGAGGAGCACGCGAGCGAGGCGGAGATCTTCGTCGCCGGCAGCGACGGCGAGCGGGCCCTCGGCGCGGGGGTGCGGATCTTCTCCCCGCCGACCCTCGCCGGCGAGCCCGCCCCCTGGCCGGCGCAGGCCGAGCCGCGCCTGCCGCTCTCGGGGTTGAAGGTGGTCGACCTGGCGATCATCCTCGCGGGGCCGACCTGCGGCCGCCTCCTCGGCGAGCTCGGCGCCGACGTCGTGAAGATCGACGCCCCCGACCGCACGGAGCTGCCGTGGGTGAGTCCCTGGGGCTGGTTGGACGTCAACCGCACCAAGCGCAGCGCGCTCGTCGACCTGAAGACCGAGGAGGGCCGCGAGATCCTCTGGCGCCTCCTCGAGCAGGCCGACGTCCTCGTCGAGAACTACCGCGCCGGCAAGATCGCCTCGCTCGGCTTCAGCTTCGAGGAGGTCGCGCGCCGCAACCCGCGCATCGTCTATGTCTCGATGAACGCCTACGACTTCGGGGGGCCCTTCACCGCGCGCCCCGGCTGGGAGCAGAACGCGCAGGCGATGACGGCGATGCAGGCCTCGCGGGCGAAGGAGGGCTTCCCCCGTCAGGTGCTGCTCCCGGTGAACGATTTCGGGACGGGCTACCTCGGTGCCTACGGCACCCTGCTCGGCATCTACGCCGCCCGTCGGAGCGGTCACGCGCAGCGCGTCTTCGGCAGCCTCTCGCGCACCGGCACCTTCCTGCAGGCCCTCGAGTACGGCCAGCGCGCCCCGCTCCCCGCCGGACCGGAGGTGCAGTTCCACGAAGCGGCGGACGGCACGGTCGCGGTCGCCGCGGCTCCCTCGGACGGGGCCGTCGCCGCGCTCGTCGCCGGCCGGGAGCGCGCCAGCGCGCTCGCCGCGCTCGCCGAGGCGGGCTACCTGGCCGGTCCCGCCCACCGCCCCGAGGAGGTCCCGCACCTCGAGTGGGTGCGCAAGGCGGGGCTGATCGGCGACTGGGAGCACCCGAGCTGGGGGGAGATGACCAACGTCTTCGCGCACGCCAATGCCGCCACCTTCGAGCAGCGGCGCGGCTGGCCGGCGCAGAACCCGGGCCAGGAGAGCCGCGAGGTCCTCGCCGAGGCGGGCTACTCGCCCGCCGAGATCGACGGGCTGATCGCCCGCGGCGCGGCCTTCGAGGAGCTCCCGCTGTTTCGCGGGAGCGAACCCGCCGAGTCCCCGCCCCGCCGGGACAGGCCCTGAGCAAAGGATCGAGATGACGACCGAGATGACCGGAGGCCCGCAGCGCTTCGTCGAGCCCGCGGCCGGGAGACGGCGGGCTTCTACAAGCTGATCGCCCCGAAGGCCCCCTACGACCGCTTCATGGAGCGCGAGGGCATCCCCATCTACCGCCAGATCGGCGTGCACGACGTGCGCGAGCTCGAGCTCGGCGACTGGCCCCGTCTCGGCGCCCGCGGCTGCTACCTGCAGCTGCTCGGAACCGAGGAGCTGTGGGGGATGTACGTCGTCGAGATCCCACCGGGCGGCGCCCTGAACGAAGAGCGCTCATGTACGAGCAGGTCGTCTTCGTCGTCGAGGGGCACGGCACGACCGAGGTGTGGAACGAGGGCGCGAGCGGCCGGGACCGCTTCGAGTGGCAGAGCGGGTCGATGTTCGCGCTCCCGCTCAACGCCTGGCACCGGATCATCAACGCGACCCGCGAGCGCGTCGTGCTGCTCGTCGGCACGACCGCGCCGCCGGTTGTTCAACCTCTACCGCGAGGAGTCGTTCATCTTCGACAACCCCTACGTCTTCAGCGAGCGCCACGCGGGGGGCCGCAACTACTTCGCGGTCAACGACGAGCTGCTCGTGAACGAGGACCGCGGCCGGGCGATGCAGGTCACGAACTTCATCCCCGACGTGGTGCACTGCGACCTGCCGCTCGACAACCAGCGCTCTTTCTACCGGCGCATCGAGCCGAACATGGCCGCCGGCAGCTTCTACCTCTTCGTCGGCCAGCACGAGAACGGCCGCTACTCCAAGGCGCACCACCACCGCACCCGCGCGGTGCTCATCTGCCTCACCGGCAAGGGCTACATCTACACCTGGCCCCGCGACCTCGGCCACACCCCCTGGGCGGCAACGGCGACCAGGTGCAGCGTCAGGACTACGTCCCCGGTGGGATGGTCGCCGCGGCGCCGGGCGGGGGCGACTGGTTCCACCAGCACTTCGGCGTCGGCAGCGACCTGCTGCGGCTGCTCGTCTTGTGCGGCCCCTCCGGCTGGGCGGCGCAGACCGGTGGGGCGGCACCGGGCGAGGAGGTCATCACCGGCAACGAGGACATGGAGCTCGGCGGTAGGAGCATCCCCTACCGCGAGGAGGACCCGCACATCCGGGCCGAGTACGAGGAGGCGCTCGCCGCCGCCGGCGTCGAGTCCCGTGTGGAGGACGACCTCTACCGCTGAGCTGGGCCGCGCCGCTGCCGCCCGTCGCACCCCGGTCAGACGTCGACCGGCGCGAACCTCCAGCCCGAGCTCTGCCGTGTCGTGCCGTCGGCCGCCATCGCGACGGCCTCGTAGCCGGCGAGGCGCTCGACGAAGGAGAAGCCGGTCGGCCCCGCGACGGCGAGGGCGGTCGCCAACGCGTCGGCGAGGGTGAGGTCCGGGCCGGTCACCGTCGCGGAGGCGAAGCGGCTCGTGAGGCGCCGCTCGAAGGGGTCGTAGAGATGGGGTCCGCGCTCGTAGCAGCCCGAGGTCGCGATCGCGCCGTCGACGGCGGCGACCCCGAGGAGGTGCGCGCGCGAGCCGGGGTGCTGGATGCCGATCCGCCAGCGCCCCGGGCCGCCCGGGCCCCCCGAGGTCGCGACGTCACCGGCGGCGTTGACCATTGCATCGGGGAAGCCCGCGCCGACGAGGATGTCGAGCGCTCGTTGCCCCGCCCAACCCTTGACGAGGCCGGTGGGGTCCATCCCCCCGGGCATCGCCTCCGCGTCGAACCATCCGTCGGTCGCGGCCTTGGCCTGCGCGCAGCGCTCGAACACCTCTGTGAGCTCGCAGGGCAGGCTCTCGAGCGCCCCGCTGCGATAGCGGCTCATCGCGCTCTCCGGCTTCCACAGGCTGAGGAGGGCGTCGAGTCGGTGGAGCAGCGCGCAGGCGTGCCGCAACGCGACGTGCAGCTCGCCCCGCGCGCCCCCGCGCCCGAGCGCCACGTCGAATGAGAACACCGTCCCCATCACCACTTCGTCGTGACCGACGAGGTGTTCCCCGGCGCGCAGGTCACCGTCGGCGCGCAAGGTCATCTACAGCCCGAGGCTCTGGAGGGCGCCCTGCAGCGACTGCTGGAAGCCCGCGCTGGTGTAGCTCGCGCCGGAGACGCCCTGGATGTTCGCGCTCTGGGCCTGCATCGCCTCTTGTTCGAGGATCGGGATCGACTGCTGATCGATCGACTGCGACCGGAAGTTCCCACCGTCGTCCAGTGAGGCGATGGTGACGGCGGTGATCTTGCTCCCCGAGGCGGTCACCGAGACCGACAGCACGCCGTAGCTGTAGTTCTCCGCTGGACCAGTCGCCGAGCGCGTGCCGCTCGGTGTTGTCGTCGAGGTCGTCGGTGGACTGGTCGAGGTCGTGGGGCGGCTCGTCGAGGTGGTGGGCGCTCGGGTAGAGGTGGTGGGCGCTCGGGTGGACGTGGTCGGCGGCCGCGTCGAGGTCGGCGGCGGGCGGGTTGTCGTCGTCGAGGACGATGTGGCGGGCGTCGTGCCCGCGGGCTTCGAGGTCTGGCCGCTCGGTGTTCCCGCCGAGACCGACGACGGCGCGGGGGTCTTCGCCGTTCCCGACGTCGTGACGAGCGTCAGCGGGATCGGCCGGGTGTGGAACGCGAGCACCGCCGCGAGGCCAGCGGCGGTCGAGCCGATCACGATCGGGGCGCGTCTCACCGCGACCCTCGCGCCGCGCCCTTTGCAACCGCGGGGAGAGGCTCAGAACGAGAACGCTTCACGATGGATCCTTTCGGGTGGGACGCCCAGGCGACGCGCCGTGGCGACGAGCTTCTCGGCGAAGCCCTCGGGCCCGCAGACATAGACGTCACGCGCCGCGACGTCGGGGACGAGCCGGAGAAGGAGCCGAGCATCGAGGTGCACGCTGTCGCGTGTACCCACCACCTCGTGGAGGGCGCCGGCGCGCGCTCGGACGAGCTCTGCGAGCTCGTCGTGCAGGACCAGGGCCTCCCGGTTCGACGCCCGGACGATCACGGTGGCGTCGACGTGCGGCGGGAGCGCCTCGAGCATGGCGCGCAGCGGCGTGACGCCCACACCGGCGCCGACGAGGAGCACGCCGTCACTGTGGCGGCGCGAGGCGGTGAAGGCACCGTAGGGGCCCTCGATCGCGACGCGGGTGCCAGGCTGCAGACGGGCGAGGCTCCGGCCGTGGTCACCGGAGGAGCGGATGGTGAGCCGCAGGTAGGGCGGCGAGGGGAGCGCCGACAGCGAGTAGGGATGCGCCTGCCACCACAGGCCCCGCTGCAGGAAGCGCCACTGGAAGAACTGGCCGCCTTCGACCGCCAGGCGGTCGAGACGCCGGCCCTTCAACAAGATGGAGACGACCCCTGGCGCTGCGTCTCGCACCGAGACGACGCGTAGCCCGTGACGGAGGCTGCGCGAGAGGGGGAGGAGGACCCGAAAGACGAGCACCGTCCCCGCGGTCGTCGCCCAGACCGCGGACCACAGGGCGAGGGTGAGCGGGTGGGCGACGAACGGTGCCCCCGTCACGATCTGGTGGGCGAAGGCGAGCGCGAGCGCGAGGTAGACGTAGAGGTGGATCGTCCACCAGGTCTCGTAGCGGAGGCGTCGGCGGGCGATCCCCGCCGACACGAGGCCGACGAGCACGAGCAGTGCGAAGGCGACCGTCGCTCCCAGTACATCGGGATAGTGGCCAAGGAAGGTGCCGAGCTGGTGCCAGAAGCCCGTGCGCGCCGCCTCCGCGTAACCGAAGGTGATGAAGGTCGCATGAAGGGCGATGAGCACGATCGGCCACGGGCCGAGGCGGCGGTGCCAGTGCGCGAGCCGGTCCTGGCCGGCGGCGCGCTCGAGCGCGGGGAGGCGCGCCATCAGCAGCACCAGCATGAGGAGGAGGTAGGCGCCGGCGAGGCCTGCCACCCTGCCGATCGCGGTGTCGACACCGCCGGCGGCGCGCAGCGAGCCGAGTGACTCCGAGGTGACCGCAAGGGCGAGCGTCGCGCCGAATCCGAGGCACGCGAACGCAAGAGCGACGTCGACGAACCGACGCCGCCGGGTGCGCCGCCGGGCGCGCAGGGCGTGGTCGCGGGCGCGGGCACGGACGTGCGGATCGAGCGGTCCGGGGCGCGGCGCGGTCGACGGCAGCTCTATCGACACCCGCTCGCGTGGCGCGCGGGGGGGCTGGCGCGTCGTTCCCGCCGTCCGGCCGGGGTTGCCCATCGTCGGCCCCCTCATCCCGGAGCTACGTAGCCCGACAGTGGGGCCCCGCTCGGGTGCGTATCCGCAAAGTACTCGTCGGCGCGTACCTCGACGACGCTGAAACCCGTGAGGTCGCCGTCGCCGTTGATCGCTATCGGGCCGCGGTCACCGGCCACGTCGCCGACGACCAGCGCGACGTGCGCCGCGACGAGCGTCGCCGTGTCGAGGCCGTAGACGGCGACGTCGCCGGGCTGTGGCTTGTAGCCCGAGCCGACGGGGTGCCAGGTGCCGCGTGCCTCGCCCCACTCGTAGAAGCTGGCCGAGGAGGAGTTGAGGTCTCCGTTCACGAACTGGTAGGTGACCGGCGCGCCGGCGCGCTGCCACACCCATGCTGCGAAGTCCGCGCACCACTGCTCATCGAGGTTCGCGTTGCCGCAGTCGCTCGCGCCCGACACCCAGTAGGCGCTGAACTTGTTGCAGTCGGTGCTCGCAGGGTTGGTGGCATAGCCGAGCTGTCCCTCCGCGATGGTGATGATGCGCTGCCGCATCGGCGAGAGCCCCGCGACCCTCGGCACGAGGACGGTCGTGTTGCCGGTGGTGAGCACGGTGTCGTTGTTCGTGGAGCCCCCGAAGCCGAGCCAGCGCGTCGCGATCACCGCGACGACGAGGGTGACCGCCAGCAGGCCGAGGCGCCGCCGCTCGACGCGAGACCCACGGTGGCGATGGCGAGTGGCGCGCTCTCCCGGTGGGGAGTCGTTCATCACGGCTCGGGCCACGGAGCCATTGTTGGCGCGCGGGCCTTACCGGAACATGAACCGGAGCTGGGAGTGCGCTGAGTGAGCAGGCCGGTTCCGGTGCTGACCGGCCAGATGCCGCAGGATCGAGCCGAGTTCACGTTCCCGCGAGGATCGCACCATATTTC
>Ga0307374_10001371_pt1 | contig 45103 bp, 44 predicted proteins | sample OX3MG_FD_202532 | JGI IMG/M metagenome (GOLD analysis project Ga0307374, IMG submission 202532) | Soil microbial communities from Risofladan, Vaasa, Finland - OX-3 | ecosystem: Environmental > Terrestrial > Soil > Coastal area > Acid sulfate soil | place: Finland: Risofladan, Vaasa | collected...
ACTACCGAGGACCTTGGCGTCTCCTCGGACCGGACTCTCACCGGCAAGCTGTCGCGACCTTGTTGCTCGGTTACGTCACGTTGACTCCTTTGTCTTGATGTCGCCCGAGCTGCTGGACGCACTCCCTCATTCCATCCCACAGACCAATCCGACGCTCGGCGACACGCTTTCCAATAAAACACCGACAAATCTCGACGAGTTCGACAATGCACAACACTTCGAATGTTTCTTTCAATCCTCAGGCGTTGGGATCGAGCCCCAGGCGACCCACTAGAGAGAAGTCATCGACCGACCTCGTGGATCCCAACGGTTTCAACTTTACGAACTGAACTAGATCTCCGAGCTTTGTGAAGAATCTCGTCTCCACGAATCCCGTCGAGATTCAGACCGAGCTGAAACACAAGAAATACCAGCAACAGCAGGGAAGTTGGGCCGTTTTCGATGCGCGTGAACTCTCGCCCACTTGACTTTCACTAATTTGAGTGTATGCTTTGAGCAACTGCTCAGTTTTAGGAAGAGGAACAGAATGGCCAAGTCAGGATCCCCCAGCAAGGTCGCGACAGCCCGCACGGAACGATCGGCGAACACCCGCCAAGCCCTCGTCGATGCCGCCATCGAGACGCTGAAAGAGCACGGCTTCGCAGGTGCCAGTGCCCGAACGATTTCCGAACGAGCCGGGCTGAACCAGGGACTCGTCTTCTACCATTTCGGCTCAGTGGCCAATCTTCTCCTGGCCGCTCTCGACGCAGTCAGCGATGACCGGATGATCAGGTTCAGCGCAGCGGTCGAGAATGTGACCTCGCCCAATGAACTCATGGACGTAGCTGCACAGATTTTCCGAGAAGACCTCGACACGGGACACGTCACCGTCCTGGTGGAAATGATCGCCGGTGCTTCTTCGACTCCGGGCCTCGGTGCTGAAGTCGCCACTCGCATCGGTCCGTGGTTCACCTTCACGAAGGACGCGATTGACAAGACCTTCGGCGACTCACCGTTCGCCTCGTTGCTACCGGCAGAAGACGTTGCCTATACCATCGTGGCGCTCTTTCTCGGGCTCGAAATGCTCACCCATCTCGATGGCGACCGCGAGCGCGCGCTCACTATCTTCGGTCGCGCTCAGCAACTGGTCACAATGCTCGGAGCCTTCAGCGCATTCGCACCACCAAAGGAGAAGCCATGACCACAGATTCCGCCACTGGACCTAAGTCCGCCCGCGTGACCGATACCGGCCTAGATGCGGTGACCGGAGCCTTCAGCTACTCGGGCCGAGCCATCGCCACGGCCCTCACCCACTCGGGGCGCCAGGTCCGCACCCTGACCGGGCACCCCAACCGGGCGACGGGCGCGTCCCCCATCGAGGTTCGCCCACTCGACTTCGACGACCAGATTGGTTTGGTCGCGTCGCTCGAAGGTGTCACCACGCTCTATAACACCTACTGGGTGCGCTTCGCCCACCAGCGCATCGACCACGACCTGGCCGTAGAGAACTCTCGTGCACTCTTCCAGGCGGCCCGGCGCGCCGGGGTCGAGCGAATTGTCCACGTCAGCATCACGCACCCCAGCGTCGACTCCCCGCTGCCGTATTTTCGAGGTAAGGCCCTCGTCGAAAGGGCCCTTGCCGAGACCGGTGTCTCGTACGCGGTGTTACGTCCCGCCATCCTCTTTGGCGGCGACGGCGTGCTGCTCAACAACATCGCCTGGCTGCTCCGTCGTCTGCCCGTCTTCGCCGTTGGCGGCAGGGGTGACTACCGGATCCGAGGAATCCACGTCGACGACCTCGCCCAACTCTGTCTCCAAAAGGGTGCCGATCGCTTCGACAGCGTGAGCGACGCGGTGGGACCTGAGCGTCCGACTTTCGTAGAGCTGGTCAACTCGATCAAGGATGCGGTCGGGAGCCGTTCGCTTCTGGTCCACGTACCGGCAGCCGTTCTGCCGCTGTTCTCTCAAATCGTCGGAACTGCCCTCGGCGACGTGCTGTTGACTCGTGACGAGTATCGGGCTATGGCCGAGGGACTCGCTGACTCAGACGGCCCGACAACCGGAGCGACCGCTCTCTCGCTGTGGCTGGTAGAACGCGGACCGACTCTCGGACTCACGTACGCCAACGAACTCAAACGTCACTTTGACGTCGCAAGTCGCCCACAATGAAAAGCGACGTACGATTACCTCCAAAATGGAGCCGTCGTCTGGACCGATCCGTTGTTACCGAACACGACAATCTTCCACTTCGAGCCGACGCCACCAATCGTCATTCCGGCGAGGGTCCTTCTCTATATCGCACGCAACAACCTAGCGATTACCAAGAAAGTTGAGTAGCCCACGTGTTTTTCATTCTCCTCGCGCTGCTAGTCGTATTCCTTGGCACTTCAATCTGGGCCATTTTCGATGCGGCCTTCAGGCCGCCGGAGGCCTTTGTTGCGATCGGTGATTCCAAAGCACTGTGGATGACCCTGATTGCAGTTTTCACGTTGGCCCTCGGCGTCGTTGGATTCATCTTGGCGCTCGTCTACCTGTTTTCAATACGACCAAAGCTCAATGACTGGTCGGGCGATAGGTTGGCGAAGGCGCCTCCTGTTGCCTCACGCCGACCTTGGGTCTATTTCGTTCTCTGGATGCTCGCCGGCGCCTCGTACGCCATGGTCATTGGCGGAGCTTTTTCGATTGGTATCTTCTTCATTCCGATTGCGGTCATTGCCACGATATTCCTCGTTCGCAAACCATCTTCAAGACGGGGCATTCCTGGGATCTTCGCAGGACTCGCACTTCCACTGTTCTACGTCGCCTATCTCAATCGCCGTGGGCCGGGCATGATCTGTACGATGACTCACAGCACCTTTGGTATCGGCCAGAGTTGCACCCAAGAATGGAGTCCGTGGCCGTGGTTCATTGCTGGACTAGTTCTCCTCGGAGCTGGCGTTGCTGTCTTCATCGTCGCTTTACGTTCGAGCAAGGGCCCGCGGTGCTCTAAATGCGCGGAATCGCTTAGTCCCGGAGCCAGGTTCTGCGCCCATTGTGGAACTAGTTCTCATGAATTCACGGGGGTACTTTGAGATTCGCCACGATTCCTTGAAAACAAACGACTTGCACAACGAGACCGACACAAAACAACCATTGGAATGTTCCTTTTAATCCCAAGGTGCCGGGATCGAGACCTGGGCGGCCCACCAAGTCCTTGTATTTGTTCGGTTCTTACTGGACAAAAGACCTTCAGGACCTCCTTTACACAACTTCGATACCGGCATGACAGAGTTTCAGGACCTGTTTGACTCCACGACCGCTACCGGCCTTTGCTCTAGATGAGCGGGAGGCCCAATGCTTTGGGTGTCAAGCAAAATGGAACAACGTTACGACGCCGTGCTCGGCGTCATCGGGGAAGTTCTCAGCGTCACCGAGGTGGCCCAGAAGTTCGGCGTGAGTCGCCAGAGTGTTCAAATCTGAGACGAGCCTTTCCATATTCGTTCTTGAATGCGATCAACCCACGAAGACTCGCCGCGGATTACTCGCCTGGGTCAAAATATTCGTCTGCAACAAAGGCGCTGACTCATGGAAAGTCAGGGAACTCCGGCGATCGCTTCTCTAGGTAGCTAGCGACACCTTCTGCAGCATCGGATAGCCGGAACGACTGCAGCATGAGTTTGTTCGCGTCCACGACCGAGTCTTCATAACTCGAAAGCGCGGAGCGATGAATCTGATCTTTGATCGTTGCCATCGAGTGTGGGGAGCAGAACTCAGACAACTCGTTGGCGTAGGCGATCGCGGCGCTCACGACGTCGGTATCCTTCACCAAGTAGTCAAGCAGGCCAATCCGGAGAGCCTCCTCGGCGTCAACCATTCTTCCAGATAGGAGAAGATCGGCCGCCCGACTCGCGCCTACGGCCCGAGGCAGCAACCAAGCTATCCCGTACTCCGCGATGAGGCCCCGCCGGACAAAGGCGGTGGTGAACCGAGTGTTCGGACTTCCAAACCGAACGTCGAAGTAAAGAGCTTCAACAACACCCAGACCTGCGGCCACGCCGTTGATGGCGCCGATCATTGGTTTTTGTATCGTCAGGGGAAGGTCTCGAGCACGATTTCGTGGCACCGCTTTCAGACTCCCGCTTGTTGCGGCCTTGAGGTTCTCCATGTCGGCGCCAGCACAGAATCCACGACCCGCTCCCGTTACGACAACTGCTCGCACGGCGGGATTCGCATCGGCTTCTGTCAGCACGTCAAAGTATTGTTCCTCAAGCTCGTCCGTCCACGCGTTGAGTCGAGACGGGCGGTTTAGGGTCACGAGCAACACTCGATCGAGACGCTCGCTTACTACTGGTTCATCGGACAATCTCATTGACCACTCCATTTGCATCTCAAGAAGTTGACGAGTCTTTCGAAGCGCCGAACCTCACCATTTACCAGGACCAAGTCAAATTCACGTCACCCGTCACGTCAAACAACTTCGTGAAATGGACACCCTCAATCTTGAGAAGAGGCTAGCGAAGGGCTGGGCTCAGTTAATGAGGAACCAATCGGAACAAACCTCGTAGCTGCACTACATAGTCCGGGTCTTGGAAAGGGACTGCTGTCGATATGGTTGACACCTTGATCATGTCAGCTCCAAAACGAAGTTGGATCACTTCCCCACCATCTCCTTCGAAGCCCTGGTCCGAAGAACGCCGAGCGGTAATCACTTCCTTACGCTCGCGAACACGTGCTCGTCGTCTTTGTCAAGTATCAGTGGCTCATTTCGATGGCGAACAGACCTTGTGCTTCTGATTCGCATCGACGTCCGCGTCGGGGGTCGTGTCAGGAATGCGTGCGTGGCCCACGTCGTTGTCGTGACTTGGCGGAAGCGTGGTGTTCGCCACCCCCGTGAGGGCAGTAAGCGCCGGGGCCCTGCACGCCACGTTGGTACCACCAGATGAGCATCCCGCCAACGACAGTGAAACAACGAACAGCGTCACGACCGCGGCACCTACTGCTCGACAACGGTTCTTACTGAGATGCAGTGCCATAACTTCCTTCGCGTAAAGGTTGCTCATGCTTCTTCCCTACGGCCGATCTGTGACACATTGTCGTCACTGACCTCGCCATACCGAAGGAAGTGCCTTGAACGCTCGTGGAGACTAGCCATATGAGGCAACGCTAGGACGCGGTCGTCACGGCGATGCGCGACGGCGTTTCCGCCCACTGCCCTTCACGACGTGCGTCGTTGGTTTCGTTGGCCTGGTGACCTATTTCCTCGGTCACGGTGCTTGGGTATGCCCAGGGGTATTCAGAGAACTGGCAATGCATCGAGACGTTGCGAGGGTCAGGTGAAGATAATCTCCCCGCCGGCCGCCTCCAGGTAGAACTCGCCCACCGTGATGATGTCCTGGACCTGATCTATGAAGTCATCCTTGGTGAATCCGAACAGGTCCGCCGACGCTTTGCACGCGTACATCCCGCACCCGGAGTCCGCGATCATCTCCATGAACTCGGGAATCCCCGGAATGTCGAACGCCTCCATCTTCTTTTCCATCATGTGGGTCGCGATCGCCGACATGCCGGGCAGGACGCCGAGCAGGCTGGCCATGTGCATGCCCGGGTTTCCGACGGCCGCCACCTTGATCCGGTCCAACCGCTTCGCGTTGATGGCGTCCAGACCGAAGAACGTGAAGAAGAGATTTGCTTCAATGCCCTCGGCTCGGGCGCCGTTCGCCATGATCAGACCGGGGTAGATGCCCTCCAGTGATCCCTTGGAGATGATGATCGACACCTTCTTGATCGAATCGCTCATGGTGATGCTCCTTTCTTGACCTCGTCGTTAGATGCAACCCCGCGGCTTCGGTATGCCCGCGATCTTGGCGGCCAGCTTGGCCGGACCTTTGGGAAAGAGCTCGTAGAGCTCTTTGATGGGCACGCCCGAGGTCTTCGCGAGCATTCGCACGCTGGGTCCCGCTCCCTTGGACTCAAATTCGTGCCGCATGAATCGAATGACCTCCCAATGGCGCTCACTCAGTGGATCGATGCCTTCGCGGCGCGCCAACGCCACGGCCACGTCTTCATTCCATTGGCTCGGGTCCGTGAGGAAGCCCTCCTCATTGAGGTCCAGACTCACCCCTGCAACTGTTTCAACACTCATCGTGCTACCTCTTCTCTACGTTTTGCGACCGGACGATCTTTTCCCTTGAGCGGCATGGCGCTGCTGATCCCGGGCACGTTGCGCCCGGGCAACAAGAGGTGCCAGTAGAACCACTGGAACATCAGCTTGCCCAAGTGATTGAGACGCGACTCCTTGAGCAGCGGCATACCAACACGGCCCGGGTAGTGACCGGTCTCGGGTTCGACTTCGTCATTGAAGTCAATGAGCAGCGCCTTGGACGAACCGGTCTCGATGAAGCAGTTGACGTGCCCGTCGTAGGAGGCGTCGAGAGGTTCGCCCTTCAAGAACCGCTGGATGTTCTGGACGAGCACTTCACCCTGGAAATGCGTGACCGACCCGGCTTTCGAGACCGCCAGCGACGTCGCGTCGCCAATGGCGAAAACGTTGGGCGCGGCGAGACTCTGCAGCGTATGTTCGTTGGTCGGCACGAACCCTAGGGCGTCACCCAGTCCTGGGGACTTGGCCACGTACGGCGCGCCGCTGTGGGCCGGAATCACCACCGCGAGATCGAAGGGCACCTCGCGTCCGTCAAAGGATATGAGCCGTCCGCCCGTTCCGTCGACTTCGCCCGTATTGAATTCAGTGACGAGCTCGATGCCGCGTTCGCTAAGCATGCCACCGAGATGCTTGGCGGCGATGGGTTTGGTGAAGGCGCCATCGAGTGGAGTGACGAGCGACAACTGGACACGATCTCGAAGTTGGCGTTGGCGGAAGTACGCGTCCGCCAGAAAACAGAATTCAAGGGGCGCGACCGGACACTTGATGGGCAGGTCGACAATGTTGACGACAATCCGGCCGCTTGAGAACGTCGCCATTGCCTTGGCCAGTGCGGCGGCGCCGTCGGGCGTGTAAAAGGTGAACACCTTCTCCATCCACCCGGGCCCCGTCAGGCCCTCCGTCTCCTCGGGCGCCAGCACGGCACCGCTGGCCACCACCAGCACGTCATAGGCGAGCTCGCCGCCCTTCGCCAGGTGCACGACGTTTGCAGAAATGTCCACGCTCTCCACCACGTCGCACCGGTACTCGATGCCGCGATGAATCTGTCGGGCGCGGCGGCGGATGAGGTCGTTAAGGCCAGTGCGACCAAAGGGGACGAAGAGCAGGCCCGGCTGGTAGACGTGCCGGTCGTCTTGGTCGACGCAAATGATCGACGCGTCGTGGGGACCAAGGGCCCGTCGCAACCGATTTGCGGCGAGCGTGCCGCCGGTTCCGGCGCCCAGAATCACAATGCGGTGCATACGCGGCCTCGATTCCTCCTAACCCGAGGCTACCGACACGGCCTTAACGACGACTAGGGGACAAGGTCACATTGGGGCCGCACCTCATTCGCCCGACGAGGCAGAATCATGACCGCGACGTGACCCTTACCTCAATGGCGCCACCTGGTCTTTGGACGCAGTGCTCAACGACAGCACGTCACTCGTCGCCGTGGTCCGAGCCGTGGCGACTGAAGCGCAGGATGAACAGTCCCAGTAGAAGGAAGACCACCACGCCGACGCCGACGCCGAGGGAGATCAACGTGTCATTGAAACTCGCCCGGGTCAAGTAACTGCCGAAGGTCAGGCGCGCGGAGGCGCTCAGGATGTCTCGAACGCCGGCCAAGATGCCGATCACGAGGAACGGCCGTACCGGAAAAATGGAGGTCCGCAGATGTCCAAAGACGGTGTGGGCGATGTCGAGCAGGATGATGACCACGAGAATGCCGTCGATCGCCGCCACGACCGCTTGGGAGAGCGCTCCCCAGTTGCTGAAGAAGTTGACCAACGTGCGCACCAAGACGACGCTGGCCACCAGCAACAGACTGGCCACGATCGCGTACTCAACGACAACGACGTACCAACTCACGATGGTGTCAGCGGGGGAACCCCGCTTCCCTCTGCCGTTCGCCACGTCAACCATTACCACGCACCATAGCGACTGGTCCGTCGACACCAGGATCCAATTCGTTGCTCGACGCTCGCGAGTAGAGCAATGCCATAATCTCGGCCATCAACGGTGGTCTCGCCATCATCCACGGCGCGGCCCGCGCGGTCACCAGTCACTCGCCAGCGACCGGGTCAACCAATAAGCGCCGACCCCGCTCCCTTAGACTGCGAGAGGATTTAGTAGACAGTGCTTTACTGTTCGGAGGCTGAATGTCCCTTACTGCGGACGCCCTCGTGGTGGGCGCGGGCGTGATGGGGGGCTCTATTGCGTTCGAGCTCGCGAAGCTGGGTCTGGTCGTCGTGGTCGTCGAAAAAGGGGGCGCCCCCGGCCATGGGTCCACCAGCGCCTCAAGTGCCATTATCCGGTTCAACTACTCGACTCGAGACGGAGTTGCCACCTCCTGGGAAGCGAAGCATTGCTGGGAAGCCTGGTCCGAACACCTGGGTTGCGCCGACGGGTACGGGCTCGCAGCGTTTCAACAGACGGGGATGATCGTGTTGGACACTCCGGTTACTCCGCGTGAGCGAGCCATCGCACTCTTTGAGCAGGTTGGAGTGACCTATGAAGAGTGGGATGCCGACGCACTGCGAGCCCACATTCCCGGCATCGACGCGAGCGCGTACTGGCCACCCAAACGGATTGACGATGACGCGTTCTTTCACGGCGCCGACCACGAAATTGGCGGACTCTTCATGCCAGAGGCCGGCTTTGTCAATGACCCTCAGCTCGCGGCCCAGAACCTGATAACTGCCGCGCAGCGTTTAGGGGCCATTCTGCTACTCAACCGCACCGTCACCAAGATCATCCAACGCGATGGGCGAGTCGCTGGCGTGGAACTCAACAATGGAGAGGAAATCGAATCGCCGGTGGTGATTAACGCCGCCGGGCCATGGTCCGGTCGGATCAATCGCATGGCCGGAGTGGGAGCGGAGTTCACCATCGGCGTGCGCCCACTGCGACAAGAAGTGCATTACGTTCAAGCACCACCCGGCTTCAATGCCGACGGCGCCCTTGGCCCCAGCATCGCCGACTTGGACCTAGGAACCTACATCCGGGCCGCGGCGGGCGACAAGATCATGGTCGGTGGCACGGAGCCAGAGTGCGATCCGCTGGATTGGATCGAAGATCCTGACGAGTCCAGTCCGAGCGTCACGGCATCGTGCTTCGAGCGCCAGGTCACGCGAGCGGCACGGCGCCTCTCGACGCTAGGAGTGCCGATCACGCCTAAGGGCGTCGCCGGCGTCTATGACGTGTCCGACGACTGGCAGCCGATCTACGACCGTACCGACCTCGCGGGCTTCTACGTTGCCATGGGCACGAGCGGTAACCAGTTCAAGAATGCACCACTGGTCGGAAGGTTTCTAGCCCGGCTGGTTGAAAGTGTCGAAGCGGGGCACGATCACGACGAAGAACCATTGCACTACGTGGGCCAACATACAGGCAACGACATCAATCTTGGAGCGTTTTCGCGCAAGCGGCCCTTCAACGCCTATACCGCGGGAAACGTAATGGGTTGAGTCATCCCCTTTGCAATTACGCTCAACGGTGCTGGCAGTCCGCGGTAATGCCCAGTGCGGGATCGCTTTTCGCTGGAAGGATCGATGCCGGATCGTAGGGAATCCCGCACCGAGATGATCAGTTCGTTCGACTCTTTGCGCTCACGACGACGTGCAGCGGGCGACCCACCAGCATCAGCGCCGCCTCGTGAAGGGACTCGCTGATTGTCGGATGGGGATGGATGGTTCCAGCAATGTCCTCGGGGCTCGCGCCCATCTCCACCGCGAGCGCCGCCTCGCCCGCGAGCTCGGAAACCAACGGTCCTACGAGATGCACACCCACCACCGCGTCTTGGCCCCGGTCCACGATGAGGCGCGCGAACCCCTCGGGCGCACCAAGGGTCGCCGCCCGGCCCGAGGCCCTCAGGGGGAACTGTGCGACCGCGACGTCCAGCCCCAGCGCACGAGCCGCGTCCTCGGTCAGGCCCACCGTCGCGACTTCGGGGTCGGAGAAGACGACGGCGGGCACGACCAACGGATCGAACGTGCGGGCCAGACCCGAAAGCGACTCGGCGGCAACCTCCGCCTGCGCCGTCGCCTTGTGCGCGAGCGCCGGCCCCGGGGTGATGTCGCCGATGGCCGCGACGCCCCGAGCGGCCAGCAGACTCGCGTCGACCTTGACCGTTCCGTCTGGCGAGAGGTGCGCACCGGTCGTCTCCAATCCGATGTCGCGAGTGTTGGGCCTTCGTCCGACCGCCGCGACAATGCACGCCGCATCCAGGCGGCGCTCCACGTCGTTCAACCGAATTACGAGATCAGAATCATCGAGCCCCACGACTTCAACCCCAAGCAGCACCTCAATTCCAAGCCGCGTCAACGATTTCAGCATGACGCGCCCGATGACCTGCTCCATCCCGGGCAGCACACGATCCAAGGCTTCGACGATCGTCACGCGCGAACCCAGCTTCGCCAGGGCCGTCCCCAGCTCGACTCCGATATAGCCGGCACCGACGACGACGACCGACGCGGGCACCTCGGTGAGCGCCAGCACGTCGGTCGAATTGAGGACACGCACACCATCGCGCGGTAGCACCGCGAGCTCTACGGGCAGCGAACCGGTCGCGACGACGGCGCTGTGAAATTCGAAGAAGGTGACGTTGCCATCGGGCAGAGCCACCGCGACCCGGTTCGGCTTGTTGAAGGTCGCCGTGCCCGACACGACCCTGACCCGTTCGTGTCGCAACAGCGTCTCGACGCCGTGCGACAGTCCCCCGACGATTCCGTCTTTCCAGGTCTGAAAGCGTGCCAGGTCAATATCGAGCGAGCCGGCATCCAGGCCCGCCACTTCGAACGATCGGGCGCGATGACGCGTCTCGGCGAGCTCAATGAGTGCTTTGCTCGGAATGCAACCCACCCGCACGCACGTGCCACCAAGGCCGGTCGCGCCATCGCGCTCAACCAGCACCACCTCCCGACCGAGTTGCGCGGCGCGCAGCGCTGCCGCGTAGCCGCCGGGACCGCCGCCGACCACGAGAAAATCAACTCCCTCGGCCATCTCGCCCACCACCATCAGGCCAACTCCGCCAGCAGCTCATCCGGGTTCTCCAGCAGTTGAACCAGCGTTGCCGTAAACGACCCGAGCGTGTCACCGTCGAGCAGCCGATGGTCCCCCACCGACGACAGCATCATGATTGGACGTACGACCGGCACGCCATCGCGCGCCACCACGCGGTCGGTGATCCGGCCGAATCCGGTGATGCCGACTTCCGGGGTGCGAATGATGGGCGTGCCCATCGAGGCCCCGATTGACCCCAGGTTATTGACCGTGTACGTGCCGCCAGTGAGTTGTTCGAGCGAGGCCTTGCGGGTTCGCGCCAGTTCCACCAGCTCGCCAAGTTCGACGGCGAGCTCGAGCGTGGATTTGCGATCCGCATCGCGAACGACGGGAACGAGCAATCCATCACTCGTCGCGGTGGCGATCCCAATGTGTATTCGCCGGTGCAGCACATACTCGCTTGCCTCTTCGTCGAACGACGCGTTCATGAGCGGATGACGACCCAGTGCGATGGCCGTGATCTTGACAAACAGCGGCAGATACGTGAGCACGCCGGCATACTCCGGGCGTGCCTCGCGAAACGCGTGTCGCACGTCGATGAGCCGCGAGGCGTCGACCTCGCGATAGTCAATGATGTGCGGCACCGTGCGCCACGACTCGACCATCTTCTTGGCGATCTGGCGTCGAAGACCGCGCAGGAGGACATGCTCGTCGTCCTCGTCGCTCGCGGAAGGCACCGCCGGTCGTCTGGCCCCAGCAGCACGGTCGGGTTCGTCCTGCGCGCCCGAGTCAAGGGGCACACCGGCCGTGGACCCAGCCCCGGCCTCGAGCACGTCATCACGGGTCACTCGCCCACCGGGCCCGGTCGCGCGGATCGCGGCGAGATCCACGCCGCGCTCGGCGGCGAGTCGGCGCACGGAGGGTGCGGCCTTCACTCGGATCGACGATGGCTCTTCGTCACGGCTGGTCGGCTCCGCGACGGCGTCGCGAGCGCCGAGCCGGGCCTCAGACGTGTGCGCCAAAGATGACGCACTAGCCAAGCCGGCGCCGGGTGAAGCTTCGGCCGTCACTTCGCCTTCCGCTTCCACGGCAATGAGCACACTGCCGACCGCGAGCAGATCCCCCGCCTCGGCACCCAGAAAGACGACCGTGCCCCCCAAGGGTGTTGGCATCTCCACCACGGATTTGTCGGTTTGGATGGTCGCCACGACCTGGTCGGGTTGAATCTGGTCGCCAAGGCCAATATGCCATTCGATGATCTCGACTTCGGCGATGCCTTCACCGATGTCCGGCATCTGAAAATCGCGCCTCATGCCGTGGTCCCCACCGTGCGACGCACCGCAGCCAGCACCCGTTCCTCATTGGGGATATAGAACTCCTCCACGCCGGCAATCGGGTACGGCGTGTCGGGCGCCGTGACGCGCGCGATTGGTGCTTCGAGGGCGTAGAACGCCTCTTCTTGGATGGTGGCGATGACCTCTGCGCCGAATCCCCCGGTGTAGGGAGCCTCGTGCACGACCACGACGCGGCCCGTCACCTCGGCACAGTGCGCGAGCGCCTCCACATCCAGCGGTACGAGCGTGCGCAGGTCAAGAATCCGGCACGATATATTCTCCTCGGCGGCGAGCTCGGCCGCACGCTCGCACAACTGCACCGCGGCACTCCAGGCCACGAGCGTCACGTCCGTGCCTTCGCGCACGACCCGCGCCGTGCCGAAGGGAACCGTATAGTCCCCCTCGGGCACCTCGTCCTTGACAAGGCGGTACCCACGCAACGGCTCGCAAAACAACACGGGGTCGGGGTCGCGGATCGCCGCGAGGAGAAGGCCCTTGGCGTCGTAGGCCGAGGCCGGCATAACGATCTTCAGGCCCGGGCACTGCACGAACTGGGCCTCGAGCGCATCCGAATGCATCTCCGGCGTGCGGACCCCGCCACCAAAGGGCGAGCGGATCGTGATCTGCATCGGGTAACGCCCCTGGGAGCGGAAGCGGTAACGAGCGATTTGATCGGCGATCTGGTGAAACGCCTGGTGGGAAAAGCCCAGGAACTGCATCTCCGCGACCGGCACCATCCCGCTCATGGCGAGGCCCACCGAAGCGCCCGCGATGACCGCTTCGGCGAGTGGCGTGTCGAACACCCGCGCCGGGCCAAAGCGAGCTTGCAGCCCGTCGGTGGCTCGAAAGACGCCGCCGAGTCTTCCGACGTCCTCACCGAGGATCATGACGCGCTCGTCACGTTCCATTTCCTGCTCTAGGGCCTGGCGAATCGCCTCGACCATCGTTAGGACAGCCATTACGCGTCTCCTTTCGGTACGTTGCCAATGATCTCCTCGCGCTGACGAAGAATTCGCGGCGAGAAGTCGGCGTACGCGTAGTCGAAGACCTGGCCCGGCGTGGGCGGCGGATGGGCCTCCGCCGCGGCGACCCCGGCCGCGATCTCCTCGACGATAGCGACGCGCATCTGCTCTTCCAACGTGTCATCCAAAACGCCAATCGCTGTCAAATAGTTGCGCAGGCGCGGGATTGGATCCTCCAAGTGGCGCGCCTCGAGCTCCTCGGCGGGCACGTAGCGCGTGGCATCGTCGGCGGTGTTATGGGGGAAGAGTCGATAGGTCTGGGACTCGATGAGCGTCGGCCCCCCGCCCGTGCGGGCGCGCTCCACGGCCTCGCGGGCGACCTCGTAGACCGCGAGCAGGTCGTTGCCGTCAACACGCACGCCCGGCATGCCGTAGCCTTCGGCGCGAGCCGCGAACGACGTCGCGGCGCTCTGTTTGGACCGCGGGGTGGAAATCGCGTAGCCGTTGTTCTGCAACACGAACACCACCGGCGCCTGGACCACCCCGGCGAGATTCAAGGACTCGTGAAAATCGCCCTCCGAGGAAGCACCGTCGCCGACGAAAGTGACGACCACTCCATCGCGGCCCTGCATCTTGAGACCGAGGGCCATGCCCACGGCGTGGGGCAACTGCGCGGCCAGGGAAATTTGAATGGGCGCGAGGAGCACGCCATCGGGCACCCTGCCACCCACGGGATTCCCGATGTAGTAGAGCAGCAGCGTTGACAACGGCATTCCGTGGCGCAGCAGCGCCGGTGTCTCGCGGTATTGAGGGAAGATCCAGTCTCGCGCGGGGTCGAGCGCGAGCGAGACCCCGACCACGGAGGCCTCTTGTCCGTAGACGGCCGAGTACGTACCGATTCGGCCCTGTCGCTGCAGGCTCACCGCACGCTCGTCCAGGGTGCGCGAAAACAACATCCAGCGGAAGCCTTCGAGCAGCTGGTCGCCGCTCAGCGGTGTCACGGCACCTTCCACGAGGGCGCCAACCGCGTCAAGGAGACGGAAGGCATCGGGGTCCGCCCCGCCCTCGAAGGGCGTCGGTATGGCAGTCGCTTTCGCCTTGGTCATCAGTTGGTCTCCCTTGACTTGCTTAACTCATCTGTCACGGAACGTTCGCGAATGGGAGTTGCCATCCACTCATTTTCGAGACTCCGCTGCGGACCGCGCAGCGGATTGCACGGTTCGAGGTCGACCGTCTGGTCGGGATCTCCCAGCATCGTGCGTGCCAGGAGCTCGGCGAGCACCGGACCGTGCATCACTCCGTGGCCGGCGAACCCGGCGAGGACCCAGAGCTCTTCCTCCATCCTTCCCGCGTTCGGATGCCCGTCGCTCACCTCGTCGACCGGGGCTGAGAGCACGTGCGAGATTCCGAGGTTCACGAGAGTCGGGGCACGTCTCGTGGCGGCGGCGAACCAGTTTTCCAGCATCTCTTGCTGGCCGTAACCAGGAGGTGTATTCGAGAGCAGCATGGAAGCTACGAGTCCGGCTCCCTCGCGTTCAACCAAGAAACCGGTGTCGAAATCGATCGTCAGCGGCACGGTGCGGTCCCTAAGGGCGGGAGTGGTCAGCGCGTAGTGCAAGTCGAGCGGGAGGACGTCGATCTCTAGACCGAGCGGCTTGAGAAGCGCCGGCGACCACAGCCCGGCTGCGACGACGACGCGACGAGCGTCGATGGTGTCCTTCGGGCCGATAACCCGATAGCCATGGCCACACCGTTCAATTGCCGTGACGGGGGACCACTGACGAATGTCGACGCCGTGGCTCCGCGCGCCCTTGGCCAGTGCCGCGACGCCATCGGTACCCGTGACGCGGCCGTCTTCTGGCGTGTAGGAACCGCCCGCGAGGTCGTCCGTCACGAGCCATGGCGCCACCGCGCTCACCCCTGCGGGGCTAAGGAGCTCCACGGGTCCCGCACCCAACTCCCGTTGCAGGTCGGCGGACTGCGCGAACTTCTGCATGACCTCTGGACGCGACGTCAACAATAGGTAGCCGCACTCATCGAACGGACAGGGCGAATCGAACTGCGCCTCACACGACTTCCAAAAGTGCAGCCCCCGCTTCGACAACTCAATCTCAAGCGGCGTCGAGAACTGTTGGCGCACACCGGAGAAGGACGCCGCGGTCATGCCGCTGCCGAGCTGGTCGCGCTCTAGGAGGACAATATCTTCGACGCCTCCTCGGGCAAGGTAGTACGCCAGAGCAGTTCCCGCGATGCCGCCGCCCACGATTACGGTGTCAACACGGCGACCTGTTCCGTTGCTCACGAGCAGTCCGCCGGCTTCTCGCGCGCCATGCGGTTCCGAGTCTCATCGGCGACCGGCAGCGTCGTCGGACGCGGGCGCAGACGGCCCCCATCAACTAGTTGGGAGAAACGCGTCACCTAACTCCTCGTCGCCCAGTCCCGCGGTTGCAGCACAAAGAAAACCTTCGTGCCCCTCTCACCGCGGTACGTCACCGTCACACCCTTTGGTATGACCATCACCTCACCAGTTCTGGCCACAAAACTTTCGCCGTTCGAGATGACCTCCAGGACGCCTTCAATGACGTACAAGACCTCGTCGTACTTCAGCGTCCAGTCGGCGAGTTCCCCGTCGGCGTTCTGGTATCGAATGAAGCCGCCGCCCAAATCGGTCGTGGCCGCCTCGGTCACCACACGAGCGAGCTCCATGGTCGGCGCGTCGGCGAGACCGCTATACGGTATGTCGCTCTCGCGCATCACGCGTATTCCACTGACATTATCGAGCGTCATCGCCCTACCTCCCTCTCGAATCCTTAACTTCTCCAACTCGGCGATCCCCTCGACCGCGAGCACCTTCACCGTCTTGATCCAGAACTTGCCTCAGAGCATCCGTCCAGCCATGTGGCCGTCGTAGACGCTTTCCTCTATCCCGCGAGGTGAGCGGGCATCTCCCACCAGCAGTAACTCGGGGACCAGTCCCGCAAGAGCGTGGTAGATCGCGTCCTCCGCTTTAGGAAATGTCACAAAGACGACCGCGTCGATGTCCTCCAGCACCTTTTCCACCGCACCATAGCCACCGCGCAGCACGACGGCACTTCCCTGCGAACACGTCAACGTCGCGACCGGGTGGAACCCGACACCGAGTCCTACCAGTCGCTCGTACGCCAGACGCCGGTTCGTGAGCTCGAGGGCCGATCCGGGAAAGATCGTCGGCGTGACGAACTCAACGTCAACACCACGCGAGGCGAGGGCGTACGCCACACCAATGCCCTGCCAGTCACCGAACTCATCGAAAACCACCACTCGAGATCCGAGATTCTTGGTCTCGTCGAACGCATCCAGCGCGCCGTAGACGGGAACCTCGCCTGGCAAACTCGCCGGCGCCATGGCCGAGCCCGTCGCCACCACGACCGCGTCCGGACTGTACGGGGCCACCGTCTCAGGCAGCACCTCGATGCCGAACTTGACGTTAACCCCGGCCGCTTCGCACTGGCCGGCCAGCCAGTCGACCACCTGGGCGAGTTCGCTGCGTCCCGGCAGCCTTGACGCAGTGCGCACTTGGCCGCCCAAGGTGGCGGCGCGCTCGAGCAGCACGACGTCATGTCCGCGCAGGGCCGCGACCCGGGCGCACTCGAGCCCCCCCGGTCCTCCCCCCACCACTACGACGCGCCGTCGAGCATCCGCGAGCGTCAACTCGCCGCCCCAACGCTCCTCGCGGCTCACGGTCGGATTATGGATGCAGCGGATGCCCTCGCCTCGATTGAGATGCCGCAAGCAGTTCATCGCGCCCACGCACGGCCGGATGTCGTTCGCCTTTCCCGTCTCGGCCTTTACAGGAAAGTACGGGTCCGCGATTAGCGCTCGGGCCATCACCACCGCATCGCAACTGCCGTCGGCGATCAACTCCTCGGCCACACGGGGATGGTTGACGCGCCCCACGAGGAAGACGGGGATGTCCACGACGTTCTTCACGCCCTTGCCAAAACGCGACCATAGGCCGGGCTCGAACGTCATGTTGGGGATGTTGCGCGCCGTGTTGAGCTCGTCGGCGTAGTGACCCATGGTCACCGACAGGTAGTCGAGGAGTCCCCACGAGTCGATGGTCCCGGCGATCTCCAGCATGTCGAACTGGGAAAGCTCGCCCACGTCGAGGCCCGAACCAGTGATGCGGGCCCCGACCGCGAGGTCCCGTCCGACCGCCGCGCGCACCGACGTCGCGACCTCCTTCGCGAATCGCAAACGGTTTTCGAGTGAGCCTCCCCATTCGTCGACCCGGTGGTTCGTCAGGGGCGACATGAACTGCTCGACGAGGTTGCCGTGCGCGAAGTGCAGTTCAATGCCGGTCACGCCACCTTCGCGACAGCGGCCCGCGGCCGTGCCAAAGGCCCCAACGATCTCGCGGATGCGCTCGGTCTCGAGCGCGTGCGGCACCCGCCAGTCAACGCCGTCGATGAGTAGCGGCGTCGCCGAGGGTGCTTCGTAAAAGTCCGCCTCGGGACCCGAGTAGTGACTCTGGCGTCCCGGGTGCGAGAGTTCAGCAAAATAGTGGGCCCCGTACTCACCCACGGTGGCAACGACCTCGCGATATTGCTGGATAATGGTGTCGTCGACATTCCAGAGGTCAAGGTAACCGGGAACAACATTGGTCGCCTGGGAAAGAATCACCGCGGCACCGCCGCGGGCACGCTCCCGGTGATAGGCGCGAAGCTGAGACGTATAACTACCTTCGTGGGCGAAACCCGTCTGGTGAGCGGAGTTCACCAGGCGATTCTTCAACGTGATCGGACCCACCGTGAGCGGCGAGAAGAGGTGCGGGAACCATGGATTCGGCGTGATCGATCCCACGTCGATTCTCTCCCGCTTCGATTCGTCAGTCATCTCACGCCTCTTTGGCCAGTGACCACATGGAAAACTTCCCCTCGCTCGTCACTTCCTCCTTGCTCTTTGCAACGTCCCACTCGACTCAGCTTCGATCACACTTAGAAGAATCCCTGATAAGGGTGTGGCACCACCGCGTGGTGGACATAGTTGATGAAACCGATCCAGTCAAAGACCGCAAGCCCCGTCGCCCGATGAATGGCGTGCGAGTAGGGGGGCAGGTCGGAGCACTCCAGCAAGAATGCGCCGACCGTCGGTTCGTCCCTCAGCACCTGCATGGCTGACGCAACCACCTCGGACTCCATCCGAGGAAAGTCCAACTCGCCGCACTCATCAAGAATGACGGAGCGGAAGTGCTCCTTATCTTCCAGACCGCGGATAACCAATCGATCTCGCACGTCGCCGGTAATCCCCACGGGTGCCAGCAACCGGTCACTGACCGTGCTCCCGTTCGCCACGAGTACGGCCAGCTTCTGGTGTCGGCCAAGCATGGACGCCACCAACGGGACCTGCATGAGACTGGAAAGAAAGACCGGCACGTCGACCGCCTCGGCAACGGCGGCTTGGTATGCACCCATGTACGCGCAGTCACCAGTGATGGCACGCACGCCCTGCGCCTCAAGCAGTCGGGCGGCGTCGACGAAGTACGGAGTGATCGCAGGGTCCTGTCGAGTGATGACCGCATCGCCAGTGGCACCTTGAACCTTTTGGAACAGAACCGGGAAGTCGTAGGTTGACGCGTTGCCGACGTCACCTGGAACGAAGGGAATGTGGCAGTCGAGCATCAAGATCCCAATTGAGATCCCGTAACCGAGTTGGTCTCGGCGGGCGCGCGATAGCGGCCCGCCCTCCCGAAAGGCATCACTACTGTCTCTGGACACCGAAGTGGCCAGCGAATTGATCAACATCGCTTTTCCCTTCATCTCGCATTCATCTTGGTGTCACTCCGACTCATTACCCACGTTCTCCCACTTACCCGCTACCCCGTACACACGTCAGATTCTCGCCAAGCTCGGCACCTCGTTGTGGCTGCGCACCCAACGGAAAATATCGCTCGTGGCGTACTGGCCGCCACAGACCGGGAGCGTGACACCTGATACCCAGCTCGCGCTGTCCGAGCAGAGATAGAGGGCCGCCGACGCAACATCCTCCGGCTGACCGATCCGATTGATCGGGTAGAACGACGCCCGATCGACCCGCGCTTCATCGGTCGCGAGCCACGGCGCGGTCATCTCGGTTTCAATCAACCCCGGTGCGATCGCGTTCACCCGAATCCCGTGCGTGCCGAACTCGTAGGCCAACGTGGACGTCAAACTCAGCACGGCCGCCTTCGCCGATGCGTAGAGCGCTTCCGTCGGCGCTGGCGAGAGTCCGTCCACTGAGGCGATGTTGAGCACGCATCCGCCGGTACCTTGGGCAATCATTACCTTCGCCGCGGCGATGGTCGCGAAAAGCGGCGAACGCACGTTCAGGTTGAACACCGCATCGAAACCATCGACCGTCGCCTCGAGGATCGGACCGACGGCGCCAACGGTCGAACCCCAGCCACCCACGTTATTCACAAGGATGTCGAGGCCCCCCATCGCTTCGACCGCGCGCGCGATGAGTCCTTCGGCTTGCACGACGTCGTAAAGGTCAACCTCAAACACGTAGGCCGATGCACCTGTCGTCTCGATCACACGTGCCGTCTGGCTCATCTGGGCCACCGTGCGGCCGGCTATCGCCACTGACGCTCCGCGCTCGGCCATGGCGAGCCCGATGGCGCGCCCGAGACCACGGCCGCCTCCGGTGACGAGCACGCGTCGGCCCTCAAAGGCTCGTGACGCTTCGTCCTGACTAGAGATAGCCATACGCGACCCAACCGCCGTCAACGAGCAGGCACGAGCCCGTCATGTAACTGGCGTCCGGGCTCGCTGCGAGGAGCACAGTTCGCGCCACCTCGGTCGCTGTCCCAAAACGGCCCATCGGCGTGCGTCGCTCAATGGCGGCATCGTCGTAACCTGCGGTGGCCTGATCACCCACGTCAAGAGGTGTCTTGATGAATGCCGGGTCAACTTGCAACACCCGAATGCCGTCATCAATCCAGTCGATAGCCAGCGTCTTCGTGAGCCCCGTCATCCCGTGCTTGGCCGAACAGTACGCCGCGCGCAAGGGGAACCCGACGTGCGCCGCCACCGACCCGATATTCACAATCACGCCGCCGCCGCGCGCCTTCATCGAAGGGTACGCCGCCCGTGAGCAAAAGAACGGCCCCGAGAGGTTCGTAGAGATCGCGCGCTCCCACTCCGCAGGATCAAGCTCGTCCGCGGGGGCGATCATCGAGATGCCGGCGTTATTGACGAGGATGTCGACACCGCCAAAAGCGCTCGTGGCGCCGGCGATGAGCTGCTGCGCGCCTTCCCACGTACGCACGTCAGCGCCCACGGGGGACGCAATGCCCCCGGCGACACGAATCTCCTCGGCGGCGACCGCCGCGCGTTCCTCGGACCGACCATGGGTCACCACCTTCGCTCCCTCTTCGGCGAAATTCTTCGCCATTTCGAGCCCGAGGCCACTACTTGAACCCGTGACGATCACGACCTTGTCCACAAAGCGCTCGCCTGACTGTTTCACCACCAGACCTCCTCTTTCGTCACGAAGCTCGTGCACCATTGCACGCCGCTCGCTTCCTGGCACCTCACCATCGACCCTTCGTGAGCAAGACTTTCAAGCTCTCCGCGATGTGCTCGCGCATCGTTCGCTCGGCTAACTCTCCGTCGTGCTGCTGGAGCGCCGCAAGAAGTTGATAGTGGTCGTCAATCGATCGCTGGTACTCATCGTCGGTATACATTGACGCCACGCGAAAGTTGAAGTAAAAACCCGCATTGCGAGCGGCCAAATCGATGAGGCGCTGGTTAGCGCAGCAGTCAACCACCATCGAGTGAAACTCAATGTTCAAATTCACACTGGAGTCGGGATTGGCCGAGTCCAGTTCGCCGCGTTCCAAGTCCAGCGTTCGTTCGATGACGTCCAACTCTTCCTCGGTCGCTCGAAGAGCGCTCAGGTGCGCCGCGTAGCCTTCAAGCGCCCCTCGAACTTCGTAGATGGCGACGAGCTCCTCGCGTGAGTACTCGTGCACTGTCCAGCCATGCTTGCCTCGATCGACCAGACCGTCGACCGCCAGCAGCACCAGGGCATCTCGAACCGGGGTCCGACTCATCCCGAATAGCTCGCTCAGATCCTTCTCTACGAGACGTTGATTCGGGCGCAGCACACCCGAGAGCACATCGAGACGTAGTCTCTCGTGGGCCACCTGCGACAACAAGACGCTCTCCAACCCCGGCCCCTCGCCCAGAGCGTCCGGCCCAGAATTTTGGTCTAGCCCTATCACACCATTCCTCGCCGCCGCCTCACCAATCCTGATTGCATCGTCCTTCATCGCGACTGAGAATTCAACCGAGAAGCCGGACGCGGTTAAGAGCCTCGATGCGAGCTTCGGCCATATGGTTCGCGGCGAGATACGCAGAGATTCCCTCTCGGTCAGCGATCTCAAACACCGCTTCGGAGCGCTTGAATATCGCCCGCACGTTGGCCATGGCCCGTTCGGGCTGAAAACCGCCCTTACGAAAGCGGTCGGTGTCGAGGATCGTGCCACCGGAGTTCGCGACGTAGTCGACCGCGTAGACAATCCCACGTCCGTCGAGCGCCGCCGCGTCTCGCTCTTCGTCCGCAAAAATATTGTTGGCCGAGCCCGCGACGATCTTCACCTTCAGGCGAGGAATGGTCTCGGGATTGATGATCCCGCCCAGCGCGTACGGCGCAAAGATGTCAACGTCCTGATCGTAGATCTCCGCCGGCGAGACGGACTGGACCCCGTAGTCCTTCACCGCCCGAGCGACCTTCGCCTCGTCGGTATCGCAAACCACAACCTGCGCTCCGTGCTCGAGGAGCATCCCCAACGCGGACCAACCGACGGCCCCAAGGCCCTGGAGCGCCACGCGACGTCCCTTCAACTCTGGGTCGTCCCACACGCGGGCCGCACACGCGCGCATGGCTTCGACCGAGCCGAGCGCGGTGGCCGGTGCAATATCACCCGCGCCTCCGCAGTGCACGGGCAGCGTGACAATGTGATCGGTCTCGGAGTAGATGACCTCCATGTCGTCGAGTGTCGTGCCAACGTCTTCACCGGTCTGGTATTCGCCGCCAAGCTGGTTAATCATGCGACCAAATGCCCTCAGAAGGGCCTCGCTCTTATCCCGCTTCGGATCACCGATGATGACGGCCTTGCCTCCGCCAAAATCCAGCCCCGCCGCCGCGTACTTGTACGTCATGCCGCGCGCGAGGCGCAACGCATCCATAATGGCCGCCTCCTCCGAGGCGTAGGTCCACATCCGCGTCCCGCCGGTCGCCGGTCCCAGTGCCGTCGAATGAATCGCGATGACCGCCCGCAGCCCGGAATCGCTGTCGTTGCACAGTACGAGTTTCTTGAAGTTGTACCGCCGCATGTAGTCAAACACGGGTGCGTCCATAGGTCTTCCTCCCCATTACCCTAGAAATCATCCCGACGATGGACCCTCGCCGCCCAGTGCCAAGCGGGTGAATTAGAAGGGACTGTATCAGGATACCCTTCGGTATGCAAGAACATATTCTCTATCGCATACGCTGATCGCCACCACCCCCAGCGCGAGAGAAGCGGCCACCCCTCGTCGCCAGACCGACACCCGGGTGACGATCCAGCGCTGGCCCTCAAGCAGAAATTCCCACACATTCGCCCGGTGAACAAAACCGACCCACGGGGATTAGTCTCGAGCTTCGTTCTCTCCCGGGTTATGTCGGCGTCGCTCTCGCCAACCAGTCACCGACGCCAAACTCGAGTTGAAGGTGGTGGCTCACTGCCCGCTCCTTAGTGCCGGGCATCAATCCGTTGCGACATCACCGGTTGACTTCCGCGCCATCTCTCTTAAAGGACGAACGTTGACCCACGGGACGCCACAAGATGCCACGTCGTGCGGCAGCGTGGTGCGCGATTATCGCCCCGGCATATCTTGAGACCATCCGCGGCGTCGTCGTCACTTCAGTGCGTGCATCACCACAATCAATCAGGACATCGCGCTCCCGGTCGTATGCTCAACTTAAGTGAAAGAATCTCCGCCGATGACTCGGCTCACTGGTGTCGGACACCAGCCAATTGCCCTCGGGGCCACCATGCTCGCCGCCGTCTCATGGGGGTTCACGGGGATCTTTGCCGTCCTCGCGTCCGCTCCGGGGCTCGTCGTGACCTTTTACCGACTCTGGCTTGCCGCGGGACTGGTCGTAATTGTCCTGTACGCCTCGGGACGGCGATTGACGTGGGCCGTGATGCGCGCGTCGTGGCTCGGTGGCGTCCTTCTGGCCGGCGACATTGCCATGTTCATCGTCGCGGTCAAGCTCACGAGCGTCGTCGACGTGACCGTGATCGTGGCCGTACAGCCCGCGCTCGTTCTCGTCGCCGCGCGTCGTCTCTTTGGCGAACGGATGGGGCGCTGGGACGTCTTTTGGATCCTGCTGGCCGTGGCCGGTGTCGCGGTCGCGGTCCTTGGTCCGGGAGTGCACAACCATCACCAAGTGGCCGGCGACCTGCTCGCCGTCGGCGCCCTGTTCTGCTGGTCGGCTTATTGGCTCGTATCCAAGTACGCGCGCGCCGTGCACAACGCGATGGAGTACACGACGGGGGTGACGATCACGGCCGCGATCGCGGTGACGCCAATCGTGCTCCTGGCGAGAGAGCCGCTCACTCGAGTTCAGGCGGGTGACTGGCTGTGGATCTCCCTGCTCGCCCTCGTGCCAGGCACCGGAAATTTGGTGATGAACTGGGCCCACCGCTACGTCGACGCATCGATCTCGTCGGCGCTCAACTGCCTGAACCCGCTCGTGGCGGCCGTCGCCGCCTGGGTCATTCTCGGTCAGCCGCTGACGTTGCTACAGGATGGCGGAATCCTTGTGGGCCTTACGGCGATCACGGTGGTCGCCGCGCAGCACCGTGAACCAATGGGGTCCCTGCCGCTATAACTGCACGCACCGGGCGCCGCCACGCCCCTCACCGCGGCCATCAAGAACCACACGGATGGTTCCGAGCGTCCGGATGCGACCTCACGACACCAGGGCCGCCAACCAGAGCGTCCACCGTCATCATCGCGCGACGACTAAGGAGCCCCAGAACCGAGGGTCGCACGGCTACGAACGAGACCGCGTCGATTCAGCGGGACTTTCCGTCGACCTCGGCGCCGAGATAGGCCGCCGAGAGTCGCGGGTCGGCGGCGAGGGCGCTCGATTCGCCCGACAACATAACCGAGCCCTGTTGGAGCACGTACGCTCTGGTGGCGATCTCCAGGGCGAGGTTGACGTTCTGCTCTACGAGCAGCACGGTCGTTCCGGTGGCGGACACCGCCTCGAGCAGGTCGTAGACGATGTCGACCTTCTGGGGATCAAGCCCGAGCGACGGTTCATCGATCATGAGGATTCGGGGTTTGGACATCATGCCCCGGGCGATGGCCAGCACCTGCTGCTCGCCACCCGAGAGCATGCCCGCCAGCCGCTTGAAGTGATCGCGCAGGATCGGGAACATCTCAAGAATCTCGGCCAGCCGATCGGCGCGTTCCGTGCGCTTGATCTTGGTACCGTACACTCCGAGCTCTAGGTTCTCGGCCACCGTCAGCGCGGTGAAGATCCGCCGCCCCTCGGGCACGTGAACCAGACCACTCAGCACCCGTCGATGCGCCGACGTCTTGGTGAAGTCGTCGCCGAAGTACCTGATCGTCCCGCTCTTGGATCCGGTGATCCCCGAGATGGCCTTCAACAGGGTGCTCTTGCCGGCGCCATTGGCGCCGAGGAGGGCCACAATCTCGCCATCCTCGACGTGCAAGGTGACGTCCTCGACTCCACGGACAGGTCCGTAGTAGACACTGAGGTTCTCCAACTCGAGCGCTCTCACTTGCGGCTTCTCCCCATGTAGGCACGAATGACGTCGGGATTGTTACGCACGTCGTACGGTGGCCCCGAAGCGATGATCCGCCCGTTGTCCAGCACCGTCACGTCGGTCGCGAGCCCCATCACCAGTTCCACGTCGTGCTCGATCAGCGCGACGGAGACGCCATTGTCGTGCATTCGACGAATGACCCGTGAAAGCTCCTCACGCTCGACCGAGCTCACACCCGCGGCGGGCTCGTCGAGCAGCACGAGCTTCGGATCGGCGATGAGCGCTCGCGCCAGCTCCATGCGCTTTCTCATGCCGTAGGCCAGATCGCCCGCGAACTTGGTCGCCTGCTCGCCCAGTCCGACGAACTCCAGACTCGTCACGGCGTACTCGTGAAGTTGGCGCTCACTGCGGCGAAAACCCGGGGTGCCCACGATGATGGACAGGAGATTTGAACTGGCGCGAAGGTGCGCGCCGGCGAGGACGTTCTCCAGCACCGTCATCTTGGGAAAGACGCGAATATTTTGAAACGTTCGACGGATCCCGAGCGACGCCACGCCCGCGGCGCTCATTCGAGTGATGTCCTTGCCTTGGAAACTCACCGTTCCGCTGGTGGGCTTGTAGTAACCCGTCAGGCAGTTGAAGAGTGACGTCTTGCCCGCGCCGTTCGGCCCGATGATCGCGTGAAGCGAGTTCTCCTCGATACTGAGCGAAACATCGCTGAGCGCATTCACGCCGCCAAATCGTAGGCAGAGATCGTGCGTCTCGAGTAGCGCGGCCATTAGGGGCCCTCGGACGGGGCGTCGAGCACCGCCGCCTCGGGCGAAGGCCTCAACGGCCGCGGCGGCGAGCGATCGTTGAATCTCTCACGCAGACGTTTCGCGGTTCCTCGGAACGCGCCCTCGGGAAAGAGCCCCCGGGGACGCGTCATCATGATGATGATCAAGATGGCCCCGAAGATCAGCAATCGGGCCTGGGAGAACTGGCGAAACGCCTCGGGCAGGATCGCCACGACGGCGCCGCCCAGGATCGCCCCCCACACGCTGCCCATGCCACCGATGGCCACCGCCATCAAGATCAGCAGTGATTCATTGAACCCGAAGCTGGGTGGCGAGATCGCCGTCAGCGCCGGTGCGTACAGAGCTCCCGTCACTGAACCCATCACGGCCCCGCCCATGTAGGCGTACAGCTTGTAACGGTGAATTTTGATGCCCATGGCCTGGGCGGCGTCCTCGTCTTCTCGAATGCACAGCCAGGCGCGCCCGATGCGAGAGTTGCGAACGCGAAACGAGATGAAGACGAACACCACGAGCACCACGAGGAACACATAGTAGAACGAGGTTGCGCTGACGATCACCATGCTGCCGATGGTCAGCTCCGGGATGCCGTAAATTCCGGTTGCGTTACCCGTCAGCGTCAGATTGTTCGCGATGCTCTGAATGATCAAGCCGAACCCGAGGGTCACCACGGCCAGGTAGTCACTGCGCAGGCGAAGGGTGGGCAGCCCGATGATCACCGCGCAGATCACGGCGAGCACCACCCCCGGGGGAATGGTCGCGAGGATCGTCCAGTGACGATCCACGGACAGTAAGCCGGTGGTGTAGGCCCCGATCGCGAAGAACGCCGCGAAGCCCAGGTCCAACAGACCGCAGTAACCGACCACGATGTTAAGGCCGATGGCCAAGCAGATCAGCACCTCAGCCTGGTACGCGACGCTCAGGTAGTACGCGTCACTCGTCATGTGGGGCACGAGGGCCGCCAGCACCACGAGTACCAGAATCGCGCCTCGCTGAGGCAGTTTGGTGCTAAGAACGCCGCGGCGTCCTTTATCCGCTACGAGATTTCGCGACACGCGGGCTCACATCCTACGTGCAACGCGTTCGCCGAGGATTCCCGTGGGCCGCAGCCACAGCAGCAGTACCAGCACGACGAAGGTGACGACCAGCGCCCATTCGGCGCCGAACCAACCAGTGCCCACGGACTGAGCAATGCCCAGCACGACGCCACCGAGCACCGCGCCCCCGATGTTGCCAATCCCCCCGAGCACCGCGGCGGTGAAAGCCTCGAGACCCACGGTCCATCCCATCAAGTAGTTGATCTGCCCGTAGTAGACACCCGTCATGACGGCCGCCGCGCCGGCGAGCGCGCCGCCGATGAAAAAGACCACGGCGATGACCAAATCAACGTTGATGCCCATCAGGGCCGCGGCGACTCGATCCTCGGAGACTGCGCGCATGGCTTTACCCAGGAGGGTCCGACTGACCAAGAGGTACACACCAAGTGAGAGCAGTCCCGAGACGACCACGATGATCAACTGGAACCAGGTGAAGTGCGTCGGCCCTAAGGTGAAGCCGCTCGCCGGCGAGGTCACCGGGTACGTCAAGAACGCCGATCCCCAACTCGGGATGTTGAGAACGCCATTCTCGAGGACCTGTGACAATCCCAGCGCGGCGATCATCAGGCTCAGCAACGCCGCCCGGCGCATCGGGTGATAGATAAGCCGGTTCGCGAGGACCGCGAGGAGCCCGGTGAGAAACATCACCAGCAGACCGACCCAGATGACGGTGAACCACACCAGGTGGGCGTGGCCCACCGCCACCGCCCCCAAGATCGTGTAGCTCACGAACGCCGCCACCATGAAGAAGTCGCCGTGAGCGAAATTGATCAGCCGCAAGATCCCGTAGACCATGCTGTAGCCGACCGCCACCAGTGCGAAGAACGCACCGACGAAAAGACCGTTTGCTAATTCACTTAGAAAAAGTTGCACGGTACTGGGCTGTAAATGAACTCACCAATCACTGGACCACCGCTTCGGGCTGCTTGCGTTGAGGGGCACTCACGTGAAGCGTAAAGCTTCACGTGAGTGCCCGCCTGACGTTATCTTCTATAGCTTCGGCTGAACCGAGTTCTTTACGTACGCACCATTCTTTACGGTGAGAATTATCTCTGCTACGCCGGTGCGGTCCCCGTCAGAAGCGAACGTAAACCGGCCAGTGACGCCGACGTAGTTCGTCTTGTGAAGTGCCGCGATGATCTTTGAGCTCGTGATGGACTTCGCCTTCGTGGCCGCTACGGCCATGAGCTTGATCCCGTCGTAGCCGTAGGCCGAGTAGGGCCCTGGCGCACTGTGGAACTTCTTCTTGTACTGCGTGGTGAACTTGCTGAGCGCTGGGCCCTTAGGAGCAACCGCGCTGGTCACGTAGGTGCCCTCAGACGCCGCGCCAGCCCCCGTGATGAAGGTGGGGTCAAACGCTGCCGAGTCACCCACAAAAGGCGCCGTCACACCCGCCGCAGCGAGCTGCTTGACGAACAGAGCCGCCTGCGCGTAGTAACCAGTCCAGAAGATGCCCGTGGCACCCGAACTCTTGATCGACGCGATCACCGACGAGAAGTCAACCAAGGTGTTCGGAACAGCCTGAATCGACCCGCCCGCCAACGTCATTCCGTTAGTTTTGAGGTCGGCTTGCATGCTGTTGGCAATAGCCACGCCGAACGCCGACTGGTCGTCCACCACGGCGATACTGGTTTTCTTCAGATCCTGCTTGAAGAACGCTACCGCCGTGGCCGAGTCCTCCGCCGCGGAGTTCAACGCCAGGAAGACATTCTTGTAGCCGAAGGTAAGCAGCGCTGGCGAGTTCGCCGCGGCGAATATCACCGGCAGACCGGCCCGGCTGAAGATGGGCTCCTCGGGTAACGCGTCGCTCGAGCAGTACTCGCCCACGATCGCGTTCACGTGCTTGGTGACGAGCAAGTTCGCCGCGTTGGCCGCCGTGGTCGCGTCACACGCACTGTCTTCCTCAATCAAGGTCACCTTGTGACCCAAGATGCCACCAGTCGCGTTGAGCTGCGAGGCCGCCAGCTCCTCCGCCTTGAAGATTTCGGCTCCCGACGCTGCCTCAGCGCCCGTCATTGGTAACGGCACACCAATCACGTACGGCGACTTTGCGGCTCCCGCCGAAATCCCACCCGATTGGACACCGATAGAGAGCGTCGCCAGACCCATTACCAGCAACCCTGTAGTGGCGACGCTCATCGCTTTCAAATTTCTAAACATACACACTTCCTCCCATGCATTAAAAGGCACACGCCTCGTGATTGATACTCCGAACTAGATGACCGCGCGTTACACCACTGCACGAGTGCAAATAGGTCTGACTACGAAGAACTGACCCCCCTCTCCTCACGACAGTTGCTAATCCTGCGTCAACCGGTCTGTTGACGTGATACTGACGAACCTGTAACGCCCTTAAATCCCTAACTATCGTCGCGATAAAGAAGTAGGTCAATTCGATCGAACTGCGTGATCGGTGGAACGAGTCCGCCATCGATCATCGAGCCTTCCTCCCCATTGCCCTAAAAATCATCCCGGCGACGGACCCTCGCCGCCCACTGCCTAACGAGTCAATCAAGTGCGACAGTATCAGGATACCTTTCGGTATGCAAGAACATATTCTCCATCGTATACTTTGCTCTTTACTGCCTCGATGCGACACCAACGACCACCCGTAATCCCCAGATCAACGCCGTGGTAACAATCCACCACGGGCCGTCGCTGAGATGCTCCCACACATTTGGCCCATCAACAACAGCGCCCCTCGGGGATTCGCCAGAAGGTCCGTGCTCGCCCAAGTTTGGGCCCGCGAATCGCGTCATACGGGCCACGCCCGCGCGAGCACCATGGCGCCGGCGCGTCACACGGTGAATTCGACGCCTTGGGCTAATGGCAACTCTCCGGAAAAATTGACGGTGTTCGTGGCCCGTCGCATGTAACTTCGCCACGCATCCGAACCGGATTCTCGTCCCCCACCGGTCTCCTTTTCTCCACCGAATGCTCCACCGATCTCTGCGCCCGACGTACCGATATTGACATTGATGAGGCCGCAGTCCGAACCATCCGCGCTCATGAATCGCTCCGCTTCCGCCTGATCGGAGGTGAAAATGCTCGAAGAGAGTCCCTGGGGCACGTCGTTATGGATCTGAATCGCCTCGTCGAAGTCGCTGTACGACAGTACGTAGAGCAGCGGCGCGAAGGTCTCTTTTCGCACGATCTCAGTCTGGCTCGCCATTCGCACGATCGCCGGTCGCACGTAGTAGGCGTCGGGTGCCTCGTCGTGGAGCAGTCGCTCGCCCCCGACGACCAGGCTCCCTCCCTGTTCTTGTGCCGCGCCCATCGCGTTACTCATCGTCGTAAACGCCGCTTCATGAATAAGTGGTCCGACCAGCGTTCCCGGTTGCAGCGGGTTACCAACGACCAGTCGACCATACGTGGCTGCCAGTCGCTCGACGAGTGTCTCAACGACGCTCTCGTGCACAATCGCTCGGCGCAACGTGGTGCAGCGTTGCCCGGCCGTTCCCGCGGCGCCAAACACAATCCCGCGCAGCGCGAGGTCCAGGTTGGCTGACGACGCGACGATCGAGGCGTTGTTGCCGCCGAGCTCGAGCAGGGACCGGCCAAATCGTGCGGCCACTCGCGGACCAACCGCCCGTCCCATATTGGTCGAACCAGTGGCACTGATCAACGCCACTCCCGGATGATCGACCAGTTCCTGACCAGCGTCCGCCCCGCCCAGCACCACTTGGCTGACGTAGCGCGGCGCACCGACCTCGGCGATAGCGCGCTCGAGCAACGCGGCACACGCGTGAGCCGTGATCGGCGCCAGTTCGGAGGGCTTCCAAATAACGCAGTCGCCGCACACGAGTGCGATCGCCGTGTTCCAGGACCACACCGCCGCCGGAAAGTTGAATGACGTGATCACTCCGACGACGCCCAGTGGGTGCCAGGTCTCCATGAGTCGGTGACCAGGGCGCTCAGAGCTCATGGTGCGTCCGTAGAGTTGTCGCGAGAGCCCGACCGCAAAGTCGCAAATATCGATCATCTCTTGGACTTCACCCAGCGCTTCAGAAGTGATCTTGCCCGCCTCCAGGCTTATGAACGTCGCGATCTCTGACTTGTGTTCGCTAAGCAGGTCACCCAATCGACGAACGAGGGCCCCGCGAAGGGGCGCCGGCACCAGCCGCCATTCCTCGATGGCCCGTCGAGCCCGTTCGACCGCCGTATCGATATCGACAACTTCGGCGCCACTGATCGACCCAAAAGGACTTCCGTTGATGGGAGACCTGATGGACGCAATGCCCAGCGGGGCGCTTAACGTAACGCCGCAGCGTTCGGCGGCGTCGCACGCCAACCGTTCGAGCTCGCTCGCCGTGGGTAGGCCGGACATGATCTTCTCCTTGTGTCGAGGGGTGTCGCTCATTCAAACAATGTTCAGCTCGGGACGTACCACGCCACTGCTGAAACGCTGGGCGTCGAGTTGCGAGATGTCCACGAACGGCGGTACCCGCAAATACAGGTCTCGAATCACTTCGCCCATGGCCGGACCCATCAGAAAACCGTGACCCGAGAATCCCGTCACGTAGAGGAAACGCTCGATCCCGCGCGCCTCGCCGACCAGTGCATTATTGTCGGGCGTCGTCTCGTAAAGGCCCGCCCAACCGCTCGAGAGTCCTACGTCAGAGAGACTCGGCGCTCGCCGTTCGATGGCGTGGCCAAGTCGAGGCAGCCAGTCGTCCGACTGCTCAAATTTGAATCCGGGCGTCTCGTCGGGATCAGACATTCCGAGCAAGATTCCCGGTCCCTCTGCGTGAAAATAGAAGGTCGAAGAAAAGTCGACGGTAAATGGGGTCTGCGGATCGAGCCCGGGAATGGGCTCGGTCACGAGGACCTGGCGACGGAGGGGCGTGACCGGCAACTCGACACCGGCCCACACGCCGACCTCGCGTGACCAGGCCCCGGCCGCACAGATGACGGTCTCGGTTGCTATTCGTCCGTGCTCGGTGTGCACCGCACGAATTCGCCCGTCGCGAACTTCGATCCCGGTGGCGCCGCAGTGAGGAATCAAGACGGCGCCCTTGCGACGCGCCGCGGTGGCGTAGCCAAGAACCACTGACTCCGGCGAGCAGTGTCCGTCCGTGGGGGAGAAAACTGCGCCGAGTAGGCCGTCGGTGCTGATCAGTGGCGATCGCTCTTTCGCCTCGTCGAGGCTGATCATCCGGCTCGGCACGCCCAACTTATGCTGTTCGACCATGCTGCGCTCGAATAGCTCGACGTCTTGGGGGGTGCTCAACAAGAAGAGATAGCCGACTTGGCGCAGGTCAATCTCTTGGTCGAACAACTCGCGGAAGTTCTCAAAGACTTTGAGGCTCCGCGCGCCGAAGGCAATATTGAGCGAGTCAGAGAACTGAGCCCGTACCCCTCCGGCGGCCTTGCACGTCGAGCCCGATCCCAGGTAGCTCTTGTCTACCAGGACCACATCAGTTACACCGGCATTCGCCAGGTGGTAGGCGATGCTCGTGCCCATAACCCCTCCACCAATGATGACCACGGAGGCCACCTGCGGGAGATCACTTACTCTTTCTTCGGTCATGATCTTCTTCCGACCAAGATTGACGTGACGCGATCAAACCAGTGAAGGGGCCCGCGAGCAGGTTCGGCCGTGTCGTTCACGATGAAGACTTCTTCGATGCCACCGCCCGACAACTTCGCAGCGATCGGATACACACCCACCGACCCGTCCGGCGAATCAGGCGTCATCACCGATCTCCCTTAAGTTCACCCGAACTCTGTAGTCGACTAAATCATCGCCAACCTATCATCGTGTCAATTAACGGTCAAAATGCTCATCGAGCATTTTGATCAAGCGGGCATGTCCGAACTAGCTCGCCCCGTCACTCATGCCTCAAGTCGTGGACACCGCGAACATGCACACGAGCCGTGTCGATGATGGAGTGATGATTGATCAATTCGACCGTGCGCGAGCTTGGAGACAGCTCGATCGAGAAAGGGAGCGGCGCGCCGAGTGAGAACGCGTGGACGCCTTAGCGCAGCGGCCCAAACGCGCGCAGTGCCCCCGGCTGGTTGCCCGTGATCATCTGTTCGGCCAAAAGTTTGCCGGTGACCGCGCCCAGCGTCATGCCGAACATGCCGTGACCACCAGCCACGAAGACGCCCCCGACCTTGGTGGCGCCAATGAGTGGCCGGCTATCGGCGGTCACGGGACGGGAACCAACCCAAACATCGCTTATGGACTCCCAGTCAACACCACTGAGTACCGGCTTGGCCGCCTTCACGATTGCGTCAACCCGAGTCGGATCGAGAGGGGCGTCAACGGATCGAAACTCCATGCTTCCTCCGATACGCATGCCGCCGCGATACGGCGTACAGGCTAATCGGGCAGCGGGGACGTAGATAGGTGCACGCACTGGCTGGCCCGTCGAGACCGAAAAGGAGTAGCCGCGACCTGACTGCACGCGCGTGCGCACGCCCAGCGACGGTGCCAAATCGTTCAGCCACGAACCAACTGCGACGACGACGGCATCGCCCCGGATAGGATCGGCCCCCTCCAACTCGACCGCGATGCCACTCGAGTCTCTATTAATGGTGCGCGCGCACATTCCCTTTCGGATCGTCCCACCCTTGGCGACGACCGAATCAGCCAATGAGTTCACGTATTCACCCGGGTCCACGTAGCGCTGACCATTCAACTGCAGTACGAGTTCCATGCGATCAGCGATGTGGGCCATGAGCGCACCTGCGTCGGCTCTTGAGAGTTCGTCCACGTCCACCGGCTGGCCGGCGTGGCGAATGAGCTCCAACTCGTGACGAAAGCCACTCGCGTCTCGGGCGTGCTCGAAGGCCACCATGAGCGGCGCATCGATGGTGGGTGAAGTCACGCCGCCGTTGGCTAGGTCATCGAAGGCGCCCAGGGCTTGACGGTCAATCTCGACGTAGGCCTCCATTGAACGTTTCCATTGCTTCATCGTGCAATGCATCGCAAAGCGTGTAAGGAAGCGCCACAACCCGGGGTCGATGGTGGGTGGGATATAGAGCGCGGCCGCGGGATCGAAGAAGGACTTAAGACCGTAACGCAAGACGCTGGGCTCCGCGAGCGGCGTGACGATCCCGGGACTCAGCCACCCGGCATTTCCCCACGACGCCCCGGCGGCAATTCCTTCACGGTCGATGACCGTAACTTCCACGCCATATTCTTGAAGAAACCATGCGGTAGCGAGTCCCACCATGCCGGCGCCAACCACGACGACGTGGCCAAGTGCTGGCGAGTTGGGACGGCGCGATGGAGCACCTGACATAACTTCCTTCCCTGCGAGCCCTCTTGGAACCTCTCGGATGCCGGACGCGCTCACCGCTTCCTGCGAGGGCCACTATGAACTGGTGGGCAACTCAAGCGACGATAATTTGAAACTATCACTCACCTCGGCTCGGCGGCATCGAGCGTATTCGCGGCATCGTCGTTGGTCGATGTCGCGACGCTACGAGATGACTGGATAGATGGCGACGAAGCTCGTCGTTGCCCACGACAACAAGCGACCTCGATCCAGTTGGCACGTCAATCTCACGCCAGACTGCTATATGCTCATTGTTTTATGGGGATCATCCCAATCAAGATTGGGTTACTGCTGAGATGACTGACACCATTCCGTCCTGGATCTCCGCCGACGAGGTTTACGCCCGTGTCAGTTTTGCAGCGGCCATTCGCGCCATACAACGCGACCTGAAAGCCGGCATTGAACCATCGGAGGACTTCGCCCGCAGCATCCAAATGGTCAACCACGGGCAGTTGATGCTCATGCCCGCCCAGTCGTCCGAGTTTGTCGGGATCAAAGTCTTGACCTTGGCGCCAGGCAACCCGGCCCTTGGCAAAGCGATCATCCAGGCCGTCTACTTGCTGATGGACGCCCTCACGCTTAGCCCGGTCGCGGTCATCGACGGTACGGCGCTCACAACGCTGCGCACCCCCGCGACGTCCGCGGCCGTGGCTGATCATCTCGCGCCCGAGCAGGTCGAACATCTCGTGGTCTTCGGTTCCGGACCACAAGCATGGGGACACGTAGAGGCAATGCGGGCTATCCGAAATATCAGCACGGTCACCATCGTTGACATCGACCCGGAGCGCGCCATGGCACTCGTCACTCGGGTTGGGGCGAGTGGGCTCCGTGCCCGAGTGGGCAGTGCCGATGATGTGCGCGACGCCCAATTGATCGTCTGCGCCACGACCGCGCGAACTCCACTGTTCGACGGCAACCTCGTACGCGACGACTCCTTGACGGTAGCCGTCGGTGCATACGAGCCGGACGCCCGTGAACTCGATTCCGAGCTCATCCGGCGGGCCCAACTCGTCGTCGACGATACCCGCACCGCCCTTCGTGAGGCGGGCGACGTTATTATCCCGATCGCCGAAGGCGTCATCGAGTCCGCGTCACTCATTCCGATGCGCGACATCATCACGGGTGCCACACTGGTCGATCACCAGCGGCCGCGCGTCTTCAAGAGCACCGGAATGTCCTGGGAAGACCTCGTGGTCGCCGCCGAGGTTTTTCGCGCCAGTTGAACCGACCGATTCCGATACTTCCCTTCGGGGGGCCGTAATCAATCCTGTGTAGCCTAAATCATCTCCGAAAATTCCCATCGACGAGAAATGAGAATCGAATGCCGTACGAGTACACCAGGCGAGGTCTCGAGATACAAGAAGAAGTTAAGCAGTTCATGCATCACGACATCCAACCAAACGAAGAGACGTACTACACCCAACTGGAAGAGGTCGGAGCCGACGGGTACCCGCCGGTGCTCGATAAGTTGAAGGCCAAGGCATTGGAGCGTGGGCTGTGGAATCTATTCATGCCCCATTTGCAGACCGACGGTCCTGGTTCGCCACTTTCTAATTTGGATTACGCCCCGGTGTCGGAGATGCTCGGCGCAATAACGTTTGCGCCCGAAGTCCTGAACTGCGCGGCACCCGATACGGGAAACATGGAGTTGCTACACCTGTACGGCTCGGAACGTGTCAAAACTGAATGGCTGACACCACTGCTCGCGGGCGAGATCCGTAGCGCATTCTCGATGACGGAACCCGATACCGCGTCGTCCGACGCCTCCAACATCGGACTCTCCATCACGCGCGACGGTGACGAATACGTCCTCAACGGTCGCAAGTGGTTCAGTACCGGCGCCCGCGCCGAGCGATGCAAGGTCCTCATTGTCATGGGCAAGACCAACCCAACGGCTTCGCGCCACTTACAACAGTCGATGATTGTCGTTCCCAAAGGCACCCCGGGCGTCACGTTAGGGCTGGATCCTCATATCTTCGGTTACGCCGAGCGCGGCGGACACCCTGAAGTCATTTACAAGAATGTTCGAGTGCCGGTGGATAACCTGCTCGGCGACGAAGGCAGTGGGTTCGCCCTGGCTCAAGCACGGCTTGGACCAGGTCGCATACACCACTGCATGCGTTCGATCGGCGCCGCCGAACGGGCGCTCGATTTGATGGTGACCAGATCACTCGAGAGGAGCACCTTCGGCAGCAGCCTCGCCCACAAGGGTCTCATTCAAGACTGGATCGCCGAATCACGAATTGAAATTGATATGGCCCGCGAATACGTCCTACGCACGGCTCACCTCATGGACACGGTCGGCAACAAAGCGGCGGCCTCTGAAATCTCTGGCATTAAGGTGGCCATCCCGAACATGACGCTGAAGGTAATCGATCGAGCTATCCAGGTCCATGGAGCGGCGGGCGTGACCCAATTCTTCCCACTCGCGCACATGTACGCGCACGCGCGCACCTTACGAATCGTCGACGGACCCGACGAAGTACATAAGATGACTATCGCCCGACGCGAGATAATGAAACATCAGCCCGGCTTTCGAATGCATCCCACGACTTAGTGAAAGACGCTCTTCCCTAATCCAAATTTGGAAATCATTTGTCTGCGCCATTCACTGTCGCTCTTGGACCAGGCCACCGACGCTTGCCTGAAGGGCATTAGGAAACAAACGACATGCGCAACAAGGTGAACAAGACACGACCATCAGATAGTTTCTCTTAATCTCAAGATGCCGAGATCGAGACCCGGGCGGCCCACAAGGAAATGAGGGCGCGGCTGTTCAAGGAAATGGCAACCGTTCGAATGCCGTTCGAGGCGAGACCATGTGCGTCACCTGATGTGCGAAGTCCGAAGACGTTTTCTGCGTCGAACCACGTGAACAATGACGTACACGAGAAGTACCAGGACTGACATCGCGTGCCACTTTTGAAGGATGCTCGGTCCGGGAATCGATAAGTAGATCGTGTGACCGACCAGGAAGTCTGCCACGCCCGAGACCATGGCGTTCAGCGTGAGAATCTACAAGATCGTGTCCGATACAGCCAAGCGTGACTGACGGGCCGGCGAACTCGGGCGACCAAACAACCGCGAGATGAGCCGTCTCACGGTCTGGCGGCGCTGCGTCAGATGCACGAATACGAGCGCGAGGACCAGCAGGCCAATGATGGAGTGGTCGGTGGTCCCCGAGTGACCCAAATACTTGCGAGAGAGGAAGAGCGCCGAGATCACTGCGACCAGGAAACCGAGAATCAACGCGAGGTGGACCAGCCACCGATTCCGGGCCATTGAATCGCCGTGCGAGCCGGTATTAGATCGAATTGTCAAAGTTCAAGATCCTCTCGCCGCGTTTCAATCGCACAATCCGTGTCATCAATTGCACGATAAAGCGGGACGAAAACTCTCGCCATTAGGGAATACCCTGAGGCGTCCCCTAGTTACGTAATGCCAACTCAATACAGTGCTCCGTCAAAGCTCACCTCGGTGCCCACGACTGACCCACTTAAGTTGGTGGAATAGCGGTTGATCAGGAATCAAGTGAAGGCGTGACGAGGAATTTCTCGCCAGTGGCTTGTTTTGCGTAGACCAGGAACGATTGCGGCTGCAACATCTCGGCGAGAGAGACATCTTTGTTGTACGTGCTGGAGAAGGTAGTACCAAGTCCGTCTACGACTCGCTGACGCAACGCCATGAGTTTCACCGGACCCGCGGCCTGTAGAAACGGAGTGAGCAGCCAACCACCGACTCCCCACGCGAAGCCGAAACTCCGATTGAGAATCGTGGGACTCTGATCCAGGCCACCATAGATGTAGACCTGCTTGTGCGTCGTAGAACCGTAGCGACTGTAGGGACGCGATGAATCAAGCGCCGCCGCTTCCATCGCGGTGAGAATCTGTCCTGCTAATTTTCCCCCGCCAATGGCGTCAAAAGCCAGCTTCGCCGAGGTTGCGCGGAGCGCCGTGATGAGATCGCTCATGAAGGTCGGTGACGAGGAGTCGCACACGTAACTCGCCCCGATGGCCCTTAGAATCTGCTCCTGCGAGGGCCGACGCACAATGTTGACGAGCGCGATGCCCTCTTCAATGCAGAGTTTGTTGAGCATCTGTCCAAGGTTGGACGCGGCTGCAGTGTGCACCAGTGCCGTGTATCCCTCTTGGCGCATGGTTTCGACCATGCCCAAAGCGGTGAGCGGATTGACGAACGAAGACGCGCCGACGCGTGCTGACGTGCCCGCGGGCAACTCCATGCACAACGACGCGTCAACGGCTCGATACTGCGCGTACATTCCGCCGCCCGCTGCGGCGACCGTCTTACCCATCAACTTTTGGGCCTCAGGAGAAGAGCCCGCGGCGACCACGGTCCCGGCACCTTCGTTGCCCGCCGGCATTGAAATCCCCACCCGAACGCTCAACGCGCGCATAACGCCTTCGCCAATCGGCGCGGTAACGACCGGATCAACTGCCGTGCCAGAAACCGTCGCGATGGTCATGTCCGCGCCGGCGAAGAGGAGACCGAGGTCACTGGGATTTATTGGTGAAGCCTCAACACGGATCAGCACTTGGCTCGCACCTAGTTCGCCTAGTGGCACGTCGAGCAGTGAAAGCTGAAGGGTCCCCTCGGCGGACACCAGCGATCGAAGCTCTTTGCCAGACTGCGGAGCGGTGGAAGTCATCTTCATGGCCTTTCTAGGATTCGACATGCGACAGTAATCCCCCGACGCTCTTTCGGTAGGCGTGGGATCAAACTCAATCTATGGGAGACCCGCTGACCTTGACACCCGCGCGACGTAACACCCAAGACTGACCGTCATCTTTCGATCGAGCCACCCCGACGGCGGGTCACCACGTCCTGGCTCAACAATCACTTCCGACGACGGCGAACGAAACGTAGGACCACGGCCACCGCGGCGCCCGCGACGAGCAAAGGCTCCATGGCGCGTCGGGCCAACGATCCCCCGGCTACTTCGAAAAGATCGACCGGTTCGACGGGTTGCGAATGAATCTGGCGGATCGTGCTGGACGAACCGGCGCTGTCGGGCCCTTCGCTTCCTCCATCCGAATCATGCGCCGTCGCTTGGGCTCCTGGTCCGTCGAACCCTGCGCCGTCGACATCTTCGGGAACGTCCCCGTCCTCTTGGGCCAGCACGGTTGACTCGAGGTTGGCCACGAACTGGTCGAGCAACTTGGCCGACACGTCAGCCAGCACCCCGCGTCCAAACTGCGCCACTTTGCCGCTGATCGTGAGATCCGTCGCGACGACGACGGACGTTCCCCCGCCCGAAGGCGTCATCGTCGCGGTGATGACGGCGGCCACGTTGCCCTGTCCGCGGGTCTCGCGCCCTTCGGCCTTCAGCACCATGCGGTGTGCGAGCTCGTCACGCTCAAGAAAGCGAATCGCTCCGTCGTACGAGGTCGTTATCGGTCCGACTTTGATCTTTACCGCCCCGCGGTACTCGTCGCCTTCGACTTCTTTGAGCTGCGCTCCCGGTAGGCACGGCGCCAGGCGCTCGAGGTCGGTTAAGACGGCCCACGCTCGTTCAACGCCAACGGCCACTTCAAACTCATTGGTCAACTCCATGTTGTCAACTCCATCGTTGTAAGTCCTCGGGCGTGTCAATGTCATCGGTGGCCCCGACACAGGCCACTTCTCGAACGAGTTCGGGGTGCGCTCGCGCGAGCGAACGGGCCCCCTCGTCGCCGCTCGAAGGCAGCATGGACCAGATCTCTGCGTCCAGGCGAACGGGGTGACCGCGCCTGCCGTGATACGTCGCAAAGACGATGGGGCCCTCGGGCGCAGTGGCCACCGCTCGCCAGGCCTCTGGCGCGAGTCCTGGCATATCACCCAGACCTATCACCGCGCGGTCGTGGCCTTGCGCGCCACACCACTCGAGACCCACCTTGAGCGACGTCGCCAGTCCGAGCGACCAGTCATCATTCTGAAGCAGCGTGACCGATTCGGGCACGACCGCGCGTAAGTCCGCAGCACCGCCTACGACGACCACGTCATCCAGACCAGCCGCGAGCGCCGGGAGGATGGCCCAGGAAAGAACCGGCTTGCCCTTTACCACCGCCAACAGTTTGGCGCCGGGCGACGCGTCGGGGTCATCGCCATTGAAACGACTTCCGCTTCCAGCGGCCAAAATCACAGCGGCGACAGACATCGGTTCAGCCTAACGTCACGTGTCGTTTCTACCGAGCGAATCGCCCTACCAACGCCCGACAGTCGAACGTCAAGAGCCCTGACCACGAACCGCATTAATGGATCGGACCCGAGGCGTCGCGCAGCGGGGTCATCGCGCCCTGCGCGCGACCGCTTCGAACCGCAATGATCTCGGCACAGATCGATACCGCCGTCTCTTCGGGCGTGCGCGCTCCCACGTCCAGTCCAATAGGGCTCATGAGGCGCGCCCGTAGATCATCTTCCGATGCTCCGGCCTCGAGGAGTCGCTCCCAGCGCTTGTCGTGCGTGCGGCGTGATCCCATCGCCCCGAGGTAGCCCACGTTGGTCGCGAGCGCGCCAATGATCGCTGGCACATCGAACTTCGTATCGTGGGTGAGCACGCACACCGCGTCGCGCGGTCCGAGCGACGGTCCTACCTGCTCGAGATAACGGTCCGGCCAGTCCACCACCACTTCGTCGGCCTTGGGAAAGCGAGCGCGCGTGGCGAATACTGGGCGCGCGTCACATACGGTGACGACGAAGCCGAGGACCTTGGCGACGTCGACCAGCGCCCGCGAGAAATCGACGGCTCCGAAGATGATCAATTTGGGCGGCGACACAAAAGATTCAACGAACACTTCGATCTCCTCGCGACGGGCCTCGCCGCGGGAGCCGTAGTGGCGTGCCCCCGAGACCCCGCGCTCAAGCATCGCGAGCGCGTCACGCGAGACGACTCGGTCCAGTTCAGGCTCGCCCAACGTGCCCAGCACCGTGGCACCCGGACGAACCAGCAGTTTCGACGCGAGTGGGGTCAGTGCGGCCACTTCGTCGGCCACCCGCGTGACCAGCACTAGGCCAACCGGCTCACCCGAAAGCAAGGAGTGGCGAAGCTCTTGATAGATCTCTCCACTCACCAGTCGAGCGGCTCCACCAAAAGGTGCACTGTTCCTCCGCACGTGAGCCCGACCGCGAAGGCCTGGTCGTCGGAGTAGCCAAAACTGCAGCGTCGCGCGACGCCCGTCGCCAGCACTTCGAGCGCTTCAGTGACGACCGCCCCTTCGACGCAGCCCCCCGAAACGGACCCCGCCACCTCGCCGTCCTCATTGACGGCCATGGTCGCTCCCGGATCGCGAGGACCCGATTGCTCCACGCCAATGACTCGGGCGATCGCCACGCGCTTGCCCTCGGCGAGCCAGGTGTCGACGGTCGAGAAGATCTCTTTCATCGAGACATCACTTGAGCGAGTTGGTCGAACGCGTCGAGTGAGTGTCCCGAAAGGAACTCGTCGGTGAAGGGCAGCGCAGCCGCCATGCCGCGCACCAAGGGCTCATAGCCCGCCGAGGCCTTGAGCGGATTGACCCAGATCACCCGGTGCGCCACGTTGGCCAGTCGGGCCATCTGTGCCGCCAGCAGCGCAGGGTCGCCCCGATCCCAACCGTCGGAGATGATCACCACAATTGCGCCGCGCGCACTCCCCCCGAGTCCCCAGGTCTCGTTGAACTCGCGCAAGCACTCACCGAGCCGGGTGCCGCCTTCGAGATCGGGCGCCGACGACGCCACTCGCGCCAATGCCGCGTCGGGGTCTCGCCACGAGAGTTGTCGGGTGACTCTCGTACAGCGAGTCCCCAATGTGAAGGCCTCGACACTGCGCTGGGCAAGAATCGTCGAATGTGCGAAGCGCAACGTGGCGCGCGCGTAAGAACTCATAGAACCCGACACGTCGAGCAGGAAGACCACTCGTCGAGGGCGAGTGCCCCGCACCCGACGGGCCAGTCGCACCGGATCGCCACCCTTGGCTAACGAGCGCTTGAGGGTTCGTCGCACGTCGAGCCTTCCTCGGCTCGAGTCGTGACTCGCCTCGAGACGTCGACCGCGCCGCATGGGCGCCCGGACCCGAAGTGTCGCCATGAGCCGATCCGCTTCGGCGAGTTCGGCTGCACTGCACACGGCGAAGTCCTTGGTGCGCAATCTTTCGCTCGCGCTGTAGGCGACGGGCAGCGGCGGGCGTACCCGTTGGTCGAGGTGGGAATCCTCGCCACCGTCATCGGGGGCGTCGTCGTTGTCCACGACCGCCGCTGGCCGGGCGACCGGCACCGGCGGCACCGTCGTGAGCCGTCCGCGCGGAGGGATCGGCGCGACGTGGCCAAAGTACGCACGAAAGGTCGCGGCGTAGGGCTCGATATCTTCCGCCCGTCGACAGAAGCAGGCGTGGCCCGCCCAAAAGACGTGCGACGGTTCATCGGTCCCGACCAGCGCCAGCGCTTCGGCGAAGTCAATGGTCGCACTCGGCGGCGCGTCGAGTCCGGCGCCGCGAAGGGAACGGGAGAAACCGGTCGCCAGCGCGGCCAAGTCAGTGGTCGCGTCGGCGCTCATGTGCCGTACTCTAAAGCCCCGCTCACCAAGTCCGTCAAACCGGACGCGCGAACGCGCTCGGCGTCTTCGCGGTACTTGATGACGGCGCCGAGGGTGCGCTCGACCGTTCGCTCGTCGAGGTGGCTCGAACCGAGCACGGTGATCGCTTGCGCCCAGTCGATGGTCTCGGCGACGCCCGGCGGCTTATAGAGACCCCGTCGGCGTAGTTCGGCCACCACGGCCGATACCTCGCGCGCAATCAGTTCCGTGGCTTCGGGCACCCGAAGTCGAACAATGGCGACCTCGCGCTCGAAACTCGGGTGCTCGACCCAGTGATAGAGACACCGACGCTTCAGCGCGTCGTGCACGTCGCGCGTTCGATTCGACGTCAGGATCACCACGGGCGGGCGCTGCGCGCGAAAGGTGCCGAGCTCGGGCACGGTCACCGTAAAGTCCGAGAGGATCTCCAAGAGATAGGCCTCGAACTCGTCGTCGGCCCGGTCGATCTCGTCGATCAACAAAATGGGCACCGGCCCGTCGCCCGCGGTGCCCGCAATGGCGCGCAGCAGCGGGCGGCGCACGAGGTACTCCTCGGAGTACAAAGAGTGCTCGAGTTCGCCCGGACGATCGGTGCCGGTGCCGGTGGTCTCGGCCGCGCGAAGGTGCAGCAACTGGCGCGAGTAGTCCCATTCGTAGACCGCCTGGGCGACGTCGATACCGTCGTAACACTGCAGGCGAACGAGCTCGCCTCCGGTCCACCGCGCCAGGACATTGGCGACTTCGGTCTTGCCCGCCCCCGCTTCACCTTCGAGCAGCAGGGGTCGACCCATGCGCAGGGCCAAGAAGAGCGACGTAGCGAGCGAATCGTCGGCCAAGTAACCGTGCTCGGACAAAATTTCAGACATCTGCTCGGGCGAAGCAACGGCGAACGGCACGTGGGGGATCAGACGCCCACCTTCTCGAGCGCCCGGCGAACGAGAACTTTCGCGACGTGCTGTCGGTACGCGACCGTTCCGTTGAAGTCCGCCGCGGGGTCGGTACCTTCGCCCACGAGTTGCGCCGCGTCGATCGCCTTCGCCCCTGACGCGACAGCCGCTTCCACCGCGCTGGCGCGCAGCGGGACCGGACCCATATTGATGAGACCGACCCCGACGCCGTTGCCCGTTCGCACCGCGACCGCGCCCACGATCGCCCAGTCCTGCGCCCGCTTCGTCAGTTTCTCGAATCCCCATTGGCCGGTGGAGCGCGGCACGCGCACTTCAACCAGTACTTCCTCGGGCGTCAGGGCCACCTCGAAGAAACTGAGAAAGAAGTCCTTCGCGTCGATCTCTCGACGCCCGTTGGGTCCTTGAACCACGAGCGTGCCCCCGAGGGCCAGCAACACCGCCGGCAGATCCGACGCGGGGTCGCCGTGCGAGATCGATCCCCCGATCGTTCCGCGGTGGCGCACCTGAGGGTCACCGATCTGGCCCGCCACGTGCGCCAGCACCGGTGCACTGGCCAACGCGACGGGACTCAGGGCGATGTCGTGGTGACGGGTGAGCGCGCCGACGGCGACGTACTCCTTCTCTTCTTTCACGTAACTGAGCTCGCTCAAACGACCGATGTCGATAAGCATCGCCGGCTGGGCCAGACGAAGCTTCATCAGGGGCAACAGAGAGTGGCCGCCGGCCAAAAGCTTGGCGTCCTCGCCGTGCTCACCCAGCAGTCCAATCGCTTCATCGACTGATCCGGCGCGAACGTAGTCAAAGCTCGCCGGGATCATCGGTGCATCTCCGGAGCTCGACTGGCGGCCAGCGCCGACGCCACGATGTTGTGATACCCGGTGCAACGACAGAGGTTGCCCTCGAGGCCGACGCGAACGTCCTCTTCGGTGGGCTCAGGGTTCTCCTTCAGCAGCGACGTGATCGCCATCACCATGCCCGGCGTGCAGTAGCCGCACTGCAGCCCGTGGCACTCCTGGAACGCCGCCTGGACCGGATGCAGCGTGCCGTCCTCGTGGGCCATTCCTTCAATCGTGGTGATGTCGTCGCCCGCGGCCTGGGCGGCGAGCACGGTGCACGACTTCACCGACTCTCCGTTGAGCAGCACCGTGCACGCGCCGCACGACGTCGTGTCACAGCCAATGTTGGTTCCCGTGAGTCCGACCGCGTCGCGCAGGTAGTCCACGAGCAGCGTGCGCGCCTCCACTTCGTGGGACTCGGGGGTCCCGTTG
>Ga0307374_10001373_pt1 | contig 45052 bp, 42 predicted proteins | sample OX3MG_FD_202532 | JGI IMG/M metagenome (GOLD analysis project Ga0307374, IMG submission 202532) | Soil microbial communities from Risofladan, Vaasa, Finland - OX-3 | ecosystem: Environmental > Terrestrial > Soil > Coastal area > Acid sulfate soil | place: Finland: Risofladan, Vaasa | collected...
AGCGATCTTGCCGTTCAGTTGGAACCAAATGGTCGGTTTTGGTGGTTCCGGCAGGGCACGATTTATTGAATTAAAAGAGGTTGGAGCCGAGGCCCGGACTTGAACCGGGGACCTGCCGATTACGAATCGGCTGCTCTACCAACTGAGCTACCTCGGCGTTCGGTGCAATTCTAGCATTGGTGGCTTTCGCTGTTCCTAAAAACCTGGAAGCGCATGTCGCAAGATGCGCGCATGATAGCGCCGCAACGGCGGTGCCGGGCGGGCCGAGAAGCTTCGCGACACGGCAGGCGGCACCACCGTATGCGAACGCTAAGCGCTTCTGCACCTTGACACGTGTGGCTCTGAGCCGCTATAGAAGATACATGTCCCAATCCATTCTGGTGTTTAATTTTGGCGCAAATGAAGAAGCCGCGCAGCAGGCAAAGCGCAAAGTCGAGGCATGGAAGCAGGGCTTTCGCCTCGGCAACAAGATGCTTTTGAAATTCGAGCGCGAAGGATCCGCGGTTCCGAACGAAGACAAGCGAGAGGCCACGGAAGCAGAGGCGAGCGAGCAGAACGAGTCCGCGAAATCCAGCGCAGCGAAATCGGGTAAGAAGAAGGCCGGCTCCAAGACCGCCTCGAAATCAGGCGCGAACGCGAAAGAGTCTCCGGAACCGGAACCCGCGGCTGCGGCGAACGGTGAAGTGCGGCTGTTTCTCCGCCTGGACTTTTCTGACCACGAAAAACTTTCGCACCAGCGCTGGCTCGATCGTATTCCCACCGAAGAACCGTTCAAGTCCGCGTCGGGAGAGACCATCCGCACCGGCGATCCCGAGTTCCCAAAAACCGCAGAACGGTTCGAGGACCTCGAATAATCAATCTCCCGCTGCAATGTATGTGCCCGGGGGCGCGTATTCCTAGCGTGGTAGTCTGGCTGGCCGAGGATTCCGCACGCGCCTCGAGCAGAAACCGGCCGCAGATGCGATTGAAAAATTGGCAGAAGTTTGCCGGTGGGGCATAGAGCTGTGGTATATAGTGCGTCGCGGTTTGCGCCCGCCCGTCGCGCAGTGCACGAGGCGAACTGGCGAACTTCAGGCTTCCGTCAGCGCGATAGAATGCGCGCCAATTCGTAAGGACAGCACGTATTGTCGTCGGAGATTACCTTGAGCAAAATTTTTAACTCCGCATATCGAGCAGCACTTTTGAGCGTGGTGGCGGCGATCGGAGTTTGTGGCACGCCAGCACTGGCGGCAAAGGCTAGCCGAACCGCCGCAAAATCCATGCCGGCGGTCGCGCATGGGGCGAGCGCCAGGATTGCGGCGCAGAATTCGGATGATGATACGCCGGCAGAAGCGGCCATGGCGAAATCGTGCGACCGCGCGTGCCTGGAAGAAATGGTCGACAAATATCTGAACGCGATGGTGGCGCACGACCCAGCGAAGGCGCCTCTGTCGCCGCATGTGGAATATGCGCAGGACAACGTGCGGCTGAAAATCGGGCAGGCCCTGTGGGCCACGATCAGCGGCCTCGGCCACTACCGGCACTATTATTGCGATCCTGGACGCGGTGATGTGGGTGTTATCACCGTGGTGTACGAAAATGGCGTGGGCGCGATTTTAATCCTGCGGTTGAAAGTGGAAAATCACCTGATCACGCAAGCGGAGCAGTTCGTAGCGCACGATCCCCATGGCGCCGAGGTATACGAAAAGATGGGCAAGCCCGATCCGGGATGGCTCGTGCCGATTCCGCCGGATCAGCGCGAAACGCGCGCGGCGCTCGATCAGGCTGCGTATATGTACCTCGAGGGGCTGCAACTGAACGACGGGCAGGGCGTTTACGCTTTCACGCCAGACTGCCAAAGAACTGAGGATGGGACCTACACCACGAATCGTCCGCGCCCGCAGAACTACGGGCATTCGGATGAAAACGTCAAAAACTTCACCATGATGAATTGCACCGACCAATACAAGCTCGGCTTTCTCGGTTTCACGACGGGAGTGCGCGACCGGCGATTCCTGGTGACGGATGTGGAGTACGGCGCGGTTCTGGCTTCGTCCTATCTAGATTTCGATGGGACGGTGACGTCGATCCACCTGACCGACGGAGAGATTTGGAAGGTGCCGCCTTATTTCATGGTACCGCGCACGAACATCGCGAACGAGGCGTATCGAATTGAAAAGGGCAGCATCAGCCTTATCGAAATGACCATGTACGAAATCCCGTTCAACATGAAGCCGGCGTTTTAATGTTCGCGGAGAATACTTTGGTAAAACTTCTGATTCGCAGAATGATTTTGGCTGGGTTGCTGTTGGGAGTGTGGTGTGTTGCGCTGCCGGGCGTTGCGCTGCCGACGTTCGCCTCGCCCGATCAGGGCAAGAACCTGACGCACATTCCGAAGCCTGTGACGGCGGCCATTCCGGAACCGTGCGACCGCACCTGCTTGGTCGGAGTGGTTGACAGCTACTTCAAGGCGATGCTGAACCGCAACCCGCGCGGACTGGCGTTGGCGCGCGATGTGAAGTACACGGAAGACGGGCAGACTGTCGATCCCGGCCAGGGAATCTGGAACACATTTACCGGACTGGGAACATATCGCGTGTATTTGGCTGATCCGGAAACGGGCGAAACCGGATATTACGGCAGCTATACCGAATTCGGGCGGCTGCAAGGCGTGATGGCTCTGCGGCTCCTGGTGACGAACCACGAGATCACCCAAGTCGAAGTGGTCATGGCTCGGCAGGAGTTGAGGCCGAAAGGCGGTTTGGGCGACAACACCGCGGGAGTGATGACCCCGATTTTGATCGACGAGCTCGACCCCAGCGATTTTATTTCTCCTGACGTATCGTTGCTTGCTCCGCTTGCGAAAGACGAACGGACACCTCGGTCGGAGATGATTGACGCGGCCCAAAAGTATTATCAAGGCTATTCGGCCAAGGACGCCTCGATCGTGCCGTTCGCCGCCGATTGCAGCAGCCGCGAAAATGGAATGGCTACCTCGCACAATCCGAACGGCCCGGTGGTGGACCCATCGAAGCCGGATTTCCACGCCTTCGGCGGAAGCTGTGCTGACGAACTCAATCAAGGATACTTCGTCGGGATCGAGAAGCCGCGCGGCGTCCGAACCCTCATCGTGGATGAACGGCAAGGGCTGGTGTTGAATCTCGCTCTATTCGATAACGAGGGCAACGTGAAATCCGTCTCGGTTTCAGGCGTAGGCGATGTAGCCGTGCCGCGCAATTTCCTGCGTCCAATCACGTTCCTCAAGCCGCAGCTGTTCAAAATCGAAAGCGGCAAAATTCGCGAGATCGAGGGCCTCTCGTGGCCCGTGCCTTTCGGCATGCGTTCGGGCTGGAACAACTGACGCGACTGCGTTTAAGTGTGCTTTGAATTGCTGACGAATTGCGCGTTTTGGGTGCTTTTCGGTTTTCCTGACCTGCGGCGCCGTGGCAAGCGGTAGGCGCTGGCAGTTGGGGGGTGGATGTAGTGGATTCGAAGAGCACCACCGATCCGGCTCAGAAACTTGCGGCCGCGAAAACGTCGCTCTCCGCGCCGGCGGCTTACGCGCTGGCCCTCCTAACCGCAATTTACTCGCTGAACTTCCTCGACCGCACCGTCATCAACATCCTGATCGACCCGATCAAACACACTTACCACGTATCTGACGCTGTGATGGGCTTCATCAGCGGTGCCGGGTTCGTGATTCTCTATTCGATCCTCGCTGCACCCGTGGCCCGCTGGTCCGATCGCAGCAATCGCAGAAATATCATCACCGGGGGCTTGGTAATTTGGAGCGGTATGACCGCACTCGGCGGCATAGCGAGGAACGCGGTGCAACTGACGCTCTCGCGCTGCGGCGTGGGAATCGGCGAGGCAGCGGGCACCGCGCCTTCCACGTCGATGATCTCCGATTTGTATCCGGACGAGAGGCGGTCGACGGCGATGGCCGTCTACCAGCTGGGCCCGGCTTTCGGAATCTTCATGGGCTCGTTCGTTGGCGGCTGGGTGAACCACTATTACGGCTGGCACGACGCGTTCTTCGTGGCTGGAATTCCCGGAGTGCTGATCGCTGTGCTGTTCCGTTTTACAGTCCGCGAGCCGAAGCGCGGCACGGTTGAAAAAACCAAGGTCGATACCAGCCAACAGAATTTGGGCGAGACCATGCGTTACATGTCCGGTCAAACCTGTTACGTGCTGATCCTGATCGGATTTTGCTTCACCACGTTCACACAATTTGGCTTCGGCACCTGGGTGGCGCCTTTTCTGGGGCGCATCTACCACCTCAACACCGCGGAAATCGGAACTTACATGGGCACGATTACCATCGTCGCCAGTGTGGCGGGAACATTGATTGGTGGCTATCTTTCGGACTGGGCCGGGCGGCGCAAAATCGAGTGGAAGATTTACGTTCCGGCAATCTGCTCGATGGGCGCCGCGGCCGGAGTGCTGCTGTTCGTCCTTTCGCACAGTCTGGCCGTTTGTCTCGCCGGATTCGTTCTCGTGCAGATGCTCTCGCCCGTCCACGTGGGGCCCATGGTGGCGGTTTCGCATTCGGTGGTGAAAGTAGGAATGCGCGCGTTTGCCACCTCGCTGATCTACCTTCTCGCTGAATTGCTCGGACTCGGATTGGGACCCTGGCTGATCGGCATACTCAACGATCACTTTCAAAAGCAATTAGGCGTGGGCGTAATTCGCTACACGATGTTTCCAGCGGCGGTGACGACGTTCATCGGCGGGCTGCTGTTTGTGATCGCGGCGCAGTATCTGCGGCGAGATATGGCGCGCTCCGCCGCGGAATAGCACGAAGTGAGTTTGTCATCCGAAGTCCCCACCTTCTGAACGCTCTAATCCGACGTGGTTTCGAGTTCGTCGACGGTAAGGGAAGCGGCGGGATTGCGAGCGGGCGTGGTAGTGATCACAACCACGCTGACGAGCACGAACACCGAACCAAGAACCGTCCGCAGGCCAAGCGGCTCACCGGCGAAAAAATATCCAAGCAGCACAGCGACCACAGGATTCACGTAGGCATAGGTACCGACTTTCGTCGGCGCTTCGCGGTGAATGAGCCACACGTACGCGGTGAACGCCACGATCGAGCCCGCTACGATCAGATACAGAAGAGCGATCCACGCCGCGCGGGAAACCTGCGCAGGATGAAAGCCGCGAAATTCGCGGAGAGCGGCCGCGATTACGAAAAGCATCAGGCCGCCGGTCAGCATTTGAACGCCCGAGCTCATGGTCTTGGACGAGGGCAGCGGCAGCTTGCGCGTGACTGACGACGAGACAGACCAGCTCAGCGACGCAATCAGCAGTGCGATGGCTCCCATCGTGTCGATGGGCTCGCCCCCGAGATGCAGCGTGTGGCTCACCAGCATTGCGACGCCGGCGACTCCAAGCATCAGCGCGATACCCAAACGAACCGTAAGTTTTTGCGACCGCAAAATGGCGATTTCCGCGAGCGCCATGAATACCGCGTTTATGGACATTATTACGGCCGCTAGGCCTGAAGGCACGCGCTGCTCGGACCAAAATACCAATCCGTAATCGATAACGAATATCAGGATGGCGAGCAGCGAGGCAGAGAACCATTCGCGCGCGCTCGGCGAACGCTCGCCGCGCATCCACGCCCAGAAATACAACACGAGGCCCGCGATGGTGAAGCGCATGGCCGCCAGTAAGAACGGCGGGACTTCATGCACTCCGATGCGAATGGCCAGATATGTGGAGCCCCACACGAAGTAGATGATCGCGAATGCCAGCAGCGTCTTGTAATTTCGGCGATATGGTGTCGCGGCCATGGCGGACTCTCTTCCAGCACTGTAGCAGCTGTCTTGCGCGAGCGCTCGCCTGCGCCCTCGTCCGGGGCCTCTATCGAAACGTCCATTTTGGCCGTACCGTTTAAACAATCGCAGAGATTAGATTGGATCACGCCCGGCTCAGAAATCAGGCGGACGAACAGATCAGGCAAGCCGCCATCAAGAAGAGGCATCATGATCATCGAAATGCGGACCTACAAATTAAAGCCGGGATGCCGAGCCAAGTTTCTGGAGGTATTCCGCAGCAAGTCCATGCCGGCGCACGCCGGAATCGGCATGAAAATCCTGGGGCCATTCGTTTCGGTGGAAGATGCGGACACGTTCTTCTTCATGCGCGGGTTTCCGGACCTCGCATCGCGCGAGCCGATGAAGGCGAAATTCTACGAAAGAGACCTGTGGAAGCTCGAGCTTGAAAATCTGCTGATGCCGATGATTGAAAAATATGAAGTGGTGCTTGTGGACGATCCGGGCGGCCCGATCCGCTGGCCTTGACTGTGGCCCAGCGGATGCGCACAGTGGATTTCGCTACACCCATTCTCCAGAACGCATCACCGGTTCGGCCTTGCCGGAAGCGCTGGTGCCGTCCACATCGATGTGATTCGAACCGATCATCCAATCCACGTGAATCAAGCTGGAATTGGCGCCCTTCGCGGAAAGCTGCTCGGGTGTGAGGCTATCGCCATTCTTGACGCAGTTGCTGTACGCCTGCCCCAATGCGATGTGGCACGCGGCATTTTCGTCGAACAGCGTGTTCATGAACAGCAAGCCGCTCGAAGCGATCGGCGACGAATGCGGAACCAGCGAAACTTCGCCGAGCCGCCGCGCGCCTTCGTCGGTTTCGATCATGCGCTGCAGCACTTGCTCGCCTTTCGCCGCGTGAGCCTCCACGATCCGTCCGCCTTCGAACCGCACGGAAATTTCCTCGATGAGCGTGCCCTGATGAGAGAGCGGCTTGGTTGCGGTCACGCGGCCGTCGACACGGTCTTTGTGTGGAGTGGTGAACACTTCTTCGGTAGGCATATTAGGGATGCCATAAAGTCCGTTGAGTGCTTTGCTGCCGCCACCGAGCCAAAGATGATCGTCGGCCAGGCCGACGCTTAAATCGGTGCCCGGCCCGCGAAAATGCAGAGTCGAGTAACGCTTGTTGTTCAGACGATCTGCCCAGTCGTGAAGCTTCGCGTCGTGCGTTTTCCAGGCGGCCACGGGATCAGACTGGTCGGCGCGCGACGCGGCAAAAATCGCGTCCCACAAGCGAGCCATAGCTTCGTCCGGAGAAAGATTTGGAAAAACAGCCTTGGCCCACGCCGGAGTAGCGCAGGAGACAATCGTCCAATTGATTTCGTGGCGCGTGATCAGCTCGAGGGCTGGGCGGTACGCCTTCGAGGTAGCGCGATTGGCGCGGCTCACTTTTTCGGGATCTTCGTGCGACAGAAGCGAAGGATTATTGCCGGCGATCGCCAGTCGCGCCGCGCCGTTGCGAAAGGCGTTGGCCATGGCTTCGTAGAGCCAGGTTGGAGCGGTATCGAAGCTGGAATCCGGCGCGTAATGATAGCGAAGCAGCGCTGATTCTTCGTCGCTGAAAATCGTGGTGACCAGGGATGCGCCCGCCTTGTAGGCGTGCTCGGTGATGCGGCGCGCGAGCGGCAGCGCGTCAATGGTTGCGGTCATCAGCAGTTCTTGGTCCGGCGCGAGGCCGAGTCCGGAGCGGACTGCGACTTCGGCGAGGCGGTCGAGTTTCGTTTCAAATTCGGGAGTGAGGGCAGATTGCCCGGGAACGTGCGCGGTGGTTGCAGTCATGGGTTCATTATTGCGCGAGGCGCGGCGATTGACAACAGACGGGACGGAACAGCAGCGGCCCTCAATAGTAGGGACTTATCAGATACGGATGCGGCAGCGTAAGTTGCAGGGCGCGGCCGTAGTCGCCCAGCGTCAAATGGTAGAGTTCGGCCGGGCCGACGTTTCGCCATGTCCAGTCCGATGTGGGAATCAGGCGAGACGATTCGGCCAAGTCGTCCGTCTCGCAACTGTCGGCTTGCACGTGCACTTGCTGGAACGGGATTTCGTAGACTTGCTTGGCCTTCAAGTCGAGTAACAAATAGCGGTGCCCGACTAGCGCCAGAACCAGATTCGAGAGCTTCTTATCGAGTTTGTCGCCTTTACCCGGCTGGTAAACGGCCCACGTGAGCGGCGTCGTCTGGTCGATTTTCACTTGCGCTTGGGTAACGGAAGTCCAGTCGATACGCGCAGGCATGCCCGCTTGGGCAACTCCGGGGCCGACCAAGAAAAGGCCAGCCGCCAGCAGCAGCCCAAATGCGAGAGCCCGAGCGCAGGGAAGCGATCCGCATAGCTGTGCTTTTCGCCTGACGGTGCCGAAGCTACTGGGAAACTTCACGATGAGAACAGAATACAACAAGGGAGGGGAATTCCGCTGCGACGCTCAGTCCCAGGCAACGCGCACTTGGCGCGATGACACGATTACATGACCTTTGACGCGGCCATGTTCCACCAGGTCGCGCAGGATCGCCACGTCCTGCTCGCAATAGGACGCTACGCGATCGCGTTCCCCTGCGCGCCACCATTCCACGGCTTGAATCCCGTCGCCAGATTTGGCGGACTGAAGCGTGTCCTTGGCGAGCTGCTCTAGCTTGATGCGATGGCCGAGCTGCTTGTGCAGCTTTTCGTGCACATCGAACGAAATGATTTTCAGCTTGTCGATTGGCCCGTACGCGCGCAGCACTTCGAGATCGAATCGGTTGCCATTGAAAGTTACGACGCGAGTGAAGGATTCGAGTTCGGTGATCAGCGAGCCTGCGTCCGGTTCGTACCATCGGCGGAAGCCGTACTCGCGATCCCATGTGACGGCCACCGCCAGTCCGAAAGCGCGGATGTTGCTCCAGCCGCCCTCCACTTCGTGCGAGAGGCGAAGCGTTTCGATGTCCAGATACACTTCACGGTCGAAAAGGCCGGGCGTAGGCGTCCCCTGAACTTAGGGGCGGGATTGTACACCGTTTGCGACTCGATCCAATCGGGAATTTGGTAGCGAAGCGAGCGGACGAGATAGGGAGCGGGAAACCGACAAGAGCCGGCTAGCGGCTGGGCACTTCAGAGAAAGATTTGTCGAGCAGGCGAATCGCTTCATCCACGTCAGCCTTGGAGATGTTCAGCGGCGGCGACAAGCGAATCACATTGCCGTATAACCCGCCCTTGCCAATCAGCAGGCCGTTGGCGCGCGTGCGCTCCATCAATTCAGTGGTTTCGACGGGCGCCGGCTCTTTGGTCTGGCGGTCGCGGACGAGTTCAAGCCCTTGCATGAGTCCCATTCCCCGGACGTCGCCAATCAGCGGATGTTTTTCTTGCAATTCTTCGAGTTTCTGCCGGAAGTAGTTGCCGACCACATGGCAATTTTCCAGGAGGTTTTCCTCTTCGATCACATCGATCACCGCGCGCGCCGCCACGGACGTCACTGGATTCCCGCCAAACGTCGAAATTGTGAGCCCCTGAAACTTGTCGGCCAGTTCGGCAGTGGTGATCGTCGCGCCTACGGGCACGCCGTTGGCCATGCTTTTCGCGCAAGTGATCACGTCCGGCGTTACTTCCCACTGCTCGATACCAAACCATTTTCGGCCGGTGCGGCCGAACCCCGTTTGAACTTCATCGGAAATAAACAGCCCGCCATAATTTTTGACGATGCGGAATACGATCTTAAAATATTCCGGCGGAGGCGTAATGAATCCGCCCACGCCCTGAATCGGCTCGGCAATGAACGCAGCGATTGATCCGCTCGTGGAAGTCTGAATCACATTTTCGACGTCGTTTGCACACGCCACGCCGCAGTCGGGATATTTCAGGTGCAGCGGACACCTGTAGCAATAGGGATTTAGCGCGTGAGCGATCCCCACGCTCACCACTCCCGCTTTGCGCCACGGCGCCTGCGCCGTCACGGATTTGGCGAGCGCGGACGCCCCTGCATAGGCATGGCGGAGCGCGACCACGTCGTAGCTCGGTCCGGCCATGCGCGCCAGCAGGATCGCGGCCTCATTCGCCTCGGTCCCTGAATTCGTGAAAAAGCTCTTCTGCAGCCGGCCTGGAGTGATTTGCGCCAGCTTTTCAGCCAGATCGACGATAGCCTCGTTGGGATAGAGCGTAGAAGTGTGCTGGAGTTTGTCGATTTGCGCTTTGATCTTCGAAGTGACCTTTGGATTGCAGTGGCCCACGCCGATGGTCAGAATGCCGCCGAAAAAATCGAGATACTTTTTGCCTTCGAGGTCCCACACGTACTGCATAGAAGCGCGATCGGACACTAACGGCTCGCGATAATAGTTCGCCACGGCGGGCCAAAGGTATTCGCGATGCTTGCGCACAACTGCTTCGCTGCGGCTGGTGGTCTGCTTCGGCGATCCAAGCATGAATTCGTTTCCTCTCGGGCTCTCGCGAGTTTACCTGTGCTCGCTGGCCGCCACAAGCGGAGCCGCCGAGTGTGGTACGGCCCAATGGGTCGCTTGGTCCGGCGCGAACCGAATCATCTGCTGCAACTTCTCGAACATCCCGTATAATCCGGCCAAACATGCCAGACTTTCTGAAGAACTTGGCCGGGGCCCTGCGTCGGCTCTTCCCAGACTGCATCACTCTCGGCCAAGCCATCGCCTTCAACATGTTCCTCGCGTTTTTCCCTTTATTGCTGATGGCTCTTGGACTCCTGGGCGGCACTTCGGAATTTCACGACGCGCTGCGGGAAATTCCGCGCGGCCTCGATTTGATACTCCCACCCGGAAGTTCCGATGTTCTGAGCGATTATTTTGTCCGTCGGGCCGTTCATACTGAGCGCTGGGTGTGGCTCGGCCTGGGCGGCACCTTGATCGCCGGCACGCAAGTTATGGTCGGATACATGGAAGGATTCCGCTCGATCGAAGGCGATCTGTCGCGGCCATCGTACTGGCGCAGGCAGATTCGCGCGTTGACGCTGCTTTGTTTGACCATTGTGCCAATGCTCACCGTAGTTCTGCTCACGGTTTTCGGCAAACAAACGCGCGTGTGGCTGATGGTGCGCACGGGTTCCGTGCTCATGACCCACGAACTCGAGCTGGCCTTCTACGCGTCCGTGGTTTTCGTGCTGGCCATGGGAGTTTTGGTGATTTTGTACCGCCTCGGACGGCCCGGCCATCCGGGTTTGCGGAGCCTGTTGCCGGGAACGGCCGTTGCATCAGTTCTTTGGTGGGCGGTGGACATCGGCTTTGGGACCTATGTGCGAAGGATGCCGTACACCGCGGTTTATCGCGGACTCGCATCGGCGATCGGCATGATGTTGTGGATGTTCTTGACCGCTCTGATCGTGCTTTTTGGCGCTGCGTACAATGCAGAAATCCGCGAACGCGGCACTGCGCGCGCTAAGCGGCCTAAGCGTGCGCCCGCACTATCGTAGGCCACTTCCTAGATCATCGTCTGCCCGAATCTCCGCATTGCCATAACTCTGGTAGACTGATGATGGCTGCAGTTGATGGAAACTCCACGGCGGGCCGCACCGCCCCACGGGAGGCGCCATGAACGACATACGCGTTGAATGCTACGCCGGTTACCGAGCAGACGAGCGCCCCCTTCGTTTCGTCCTTCAGGGAAATGAATACGCCGTCACCGATCTGGACGGCCAGTGGTACTCGCCGGGCGCCAAGTACTTTCGAGTTCGTGCCAACGACGGCAATTTTTACGTGCTGCGTCATGACGAAGGCCAAGACCGCTGGACGCTTGACGGCTTTCGCGTTGGATCGGGTAACGCTTGTAGGTGCAGCTACTTGCAAGACGTTCCGCGCTTCGCGTCGCACGCCTGAGGCACTTACTACGCAACTATTGGCTGTCGCTGGGGTTCATTCCCGGGACGGCCATGAACCTAACGTATTCATCGCGAAGCGAACCGCGCACTTGCCGATCTTTTGCCTTGCCTCAGCTGTGGAAGAAGCTTTCTGTTACTGGGATTCTACTTACCTTGACCGGAAGCGTGCTGTTGGTGTCGCGCACTCCAGCCGCGCCGAGTCCCGATACCGCTGAGCGAGGCAAGCTATCGGCTAGCCATTCCGAGAAGATCCGCCTCGACAAGCGCGTCATCGGCAAGTTGCCGATTACCGAACTGACAGAAGATGAAGCCATCCAGCACGCGCTCAATCGCCTCGGCTACGGTCCTACGCCTGGCGAAATCCAATATGTGAAGCAAATCGGACTCGAGACCTGGATCGATCAGCAGCTCCATCCGGAAACCATTGACGACTCCGCGCTCGATCAGCGCCTGCAAAAACTGCCCACGCTCGCCATGTCCTCGCAGCGGCTTCTCGAAGAATTTCCTCCTCCCAATCTCGCAGCGAAAAAGGCCGGCGAAACGCTCGAACAATATAAGCAGCAGATGAAGGAACAGCGTCAGGCGGCGATGGCCGCGTCAATGACCGGCGCTGATCCGAGTATGAATCGCGCGGACCAGATGCTTGCGAGCATGCAAGGGCCGAACCGCATCGTGGCCGAGCTTTCGATGGCAAAGATCGAGCGCGCCGTTTACAGCCAGCGCCAGCTCGAAGCGGTGATGGAAGATTTCTGGTTCAACCACTTCAACGTGTTTGCGGGCAAGGGCGTCGATCGGTGGCTTCTTACTTCCTACGTCCGCGACACGATTCGTCCCAACACGATGGGAAGCTTCCAGAATCTGCTGCTGTCTACCGCGCAGAGCCCAGCGATGCTCTTCTATCTCGATAATTGGCTGAGCGTCGATCCCACGGCTTTCCAGCAGCGCCAACAGGGTATGGCTGCACGGCGCGCACGATTCCAAAATAGGTTCCCCGGTTTTTCCCCGCAGGCGCCGCAAATGCAGGCCGGAGCTGACGGTCAGTCCCAATCGCCGCAAGCGGCGGCGCGCCGCAAGCTCCGCGACTTGGGCATCAACGAAAATTATGGCCGAGAAGTCATGGAGCTGCACACAGTCGGCGTGGACGCCGCCTACACGCAGCAGGACGTGATCGAGATGGCCAAATGCCTGAGCGGTTGGAGCATCCGCGCGCCGCGCCGCGATCCCGAGTTCATATTCCGCCCTGCCTTTCACGCCCAAGGGCCGAAGGTCGTGATGGGCCACACCTTCGATTACGGCGGCGAGCAGGACGGCGTCGAAGCGCTAAAAATGCTGGCAAATGATCCGCACACCGCTCGCCGGATATCCACGGAGCTCGCCCGCCATTTCGTTTCCGACAATCCGCCCCCAGTGCTCGTCGACCGCATGACTAAGGAATACGAGGCGACTGGCGGCGATATCCGCAGTGTACTCACCACGATGATCTATTCGCCTGAATTTTGGTCGCGCCAAGCCTATCGCGCCAAAGTGAAGACGCCCTTTGAACTCGTCGCCAGCACGGTGCGCGCACTGAATGCCGACGTGAGCGTGGCCCTGCCACTCGCTCAGTGGACTGCGCGAATGGGTGAGCCGCTTTTTCTTTGCCAGCCGCCCAATGGCTATTCCGACAAATCCGAGACCTGGGTGAATAGCGGCGCGCTGCTGAATCGCCTCAATTTCGCGCTGGCCATGGCTTCGAACCATGTGCCGGGCACGGAAGTCGATCTCAGCGAAATGCTGGGCCAGAACGCGCCCGATGATCCGGAAGTGGCCTTCAATCGTGCTCTGCAAGTTTTCCTTGATGGCCAGGTCGCGCCCCAAACGCGCCAGACGATCGAGAACCGCCTGCACGATCCGCAAATCGTGCAAGCGCGCCTTGACGATCCAGTCGATCACGTGAACGAGGGATTGCTCGCGGGCCTGGTTCTCGGCACGCCGGAATTCCAGCAGCGGTAGTCTGATCGAGCGCCGATCGCCGCGGCAGATTGCAGGAGGACGCACACAATGAAAATTTCGCGCCGCTATTTTCTGAAGAGCGGAGGCATCGCCATGGTCGGCATGGCCGCAATGCCGGCGTTTTTGCAACGCGCCGTGGCCGCTACCACCACCGCGGGCAAGAAGAAAATGGTCGTGCTCTTCCAGCGCGGCGCGGTGGACGGTCTCAATATGGTCGTGCCCTTCGCCGAACCGAATTACTATCGCCTGCGGCCTACTATCGCCATTCAGCATCCGAGCGGCAGCGCGCAAGGCGCAGCTATCGACCTCGACGGCTTTTTCGGCCTGCATCCCAGCCTTCAGCCGCTGCAGCCGCTATTTCACAACGGGCATCTTGCCGTGGTCCAAGCCGTCGGTTCGCCCGATCCCTCCCGATCGCACTTCGATGCGCAGGACTTCATGGAATCGGGCACTCCGGGCGTGAAGTCCACCGAGAGCGGCTGGCTGAATCGCGCGATGCAATCGAAGCCTGAGCCTAACGCGTCGCCTTTCCGAGCCGTTGCATTCGGTCCGTATCTTCCTCTCACGTTGCAGGGCGCCGCGCCGGCCGTCGCGATTCCAGACTTGAAGCAGTTCAAAATGTACGGCCCGCCGCAGACGGTGGAAGCCAGCTTTGAAGCGATGTACGCGCAAACCGTCGATGCCGAGCTGCGCGGAGTGGGCCGCGAAACTTTCGAAGCGGTCGACATGCTCAAGAAAGTCGATCCAGACGCGTATCAACCCGAAAATGGTGCCGTGTATCCCACCAGCCGCTTCGGCCGCAGCTTGCAGGAAATTGCCGAGCTCTTCAAAGCGGACGTCGGCCTGCAAGTCGCCTTTCTTGATAGCGGCGGCTGGGACCATCACGTCGCAGAAGGCGGCGCGCAAGGCCGCCTTGCGAATCTACTGCGTGATTTGGGGCAGGGAATGGCCGCGTTTCATCAGGATATGGGTGAGCGCATGGATGATGTCGTGTTCGTCAGCATGTCCGAGTTCGGCCGCACCGCCCACGAAAACGGCAGCGGCGGCACCGACCATGGCCACGCCAACTGCATGTTCGTCATGGGCGGCGCCGTGAAAGGCGGGAAAGTCTACACGCGCTGGCCCGGCATGAGCGACGGCAAGCTGTATCAGAATCGCGATCTCGCCGTCACCACCGATTACCGCAGCGTACTCGGCGAAATCATTTCGAATCACCTTGGCGATCGCAATCTCGCGCAAGTCTTTCCCGGGTTTGCCGACGATTCCAAACAGCGCTTCGGTCTGATCAGAGCCTAGCATCCGTTCCTTCAGTTCTTGAGTTCGGGTGACGATTGTTGGGTTAAGATTGCCGGCATTGCCATTTGTCTTGCGCCCAAACCGGGCCTTGATCGCATCAATACTCCGAACGTTTAATAGGCTCTGGGCAAACGGGCACGTCGCGGAGGCATCTGTCTCCCCTCGTCGCAAGGGAAAGAAATATGCCTAGCTACGTACATCGCCGCCTGGTTTTTTTCGTCGTACTGCTTTTCGGAGCCGTAGCCCTGGCGCAACAGCCCAGCCAGCCTGCGCAATCTCCCCCCAATATCATCCGCCTCAATGTGGTGGCGGCTCACAAATCCGGCTCGCCAGTCACCGGGATGCAGTAACAGGATTTCACGATCCTCGATAACAACAAACCGCGGACCATCTCCTCGTTTACCGCCGTGGATGGCTGAAACAGCCGATCGTGCGGGCCGGCGTTTGCAGAGCGCAATGCCTTACGCTGGCGTTCTGGCGCGGCGAACATGCCATCGAAGATTTCGATCCAACAGATACCCAACCGACACCTTGCGTCGGCGTGCGTTGACACGATGCGGAGCCCGTGCTAGTTTCCGCGTCGCACATGGCAGAAAAATCCAGCACTACACCAAAACGCATCGCCATTATTCCGGGAGACGGCATCGGCAAGGAAGTGATTCCCGAGGCCGTGAAAGTGGTAAAAGCCGCGGCGTCGGCTGGTGGGCGCGATCTTTCCATCGTGGAATTCGATTGGGGCGCGGATCGATACCTGCGCGACGGTACGACTTTGCCTCCGGACGCGGTGGAGATGTTTCGGCGCGATTTCGACGCCATTCTGCTCGGCGCGCTCGGCGATGCGCGTATCCCCGACAATCGGCACGGCGCGGACATTCTGATCGGTTTGCGCTTCAAGCTCGATCTCTACGCCAATGTGCGGCCTTGCGCGCTGCTCGACCGACGTCTCACTCCGCTGAAGGATCGCGAAGAGAAAGACATTCGCTTTACTGTGATTCGCGAAAATACCGAGGGCCTGTATGTCGGCATGGGCGGCTTTTTCAAGAAGGGTACCGCCGACGAAATCGCCACGCAGGAGGACATCAACACGCGCAAAGGCGTGGAGCGCGTGCTGCGCTACGCATTCGACTACGCACGCAAACACGGCCACAAGCGCGTGTGCATGAGCGATAAATCGAATGCGCTGGCATTCGGTCACGATCTGTGGCAACGGACGTTCGCGGAAGTGAAGCGCGACTATCCGGAGATCGAATCAAGCCACATGTACATCGACAATTTGCTGATGCAAATGATCCGCGACCCTCGGCAATTCGAAGTGATCGTAACGTGCAATTTATTCGGCGACATTGCCAGCGACGTGGGCGCGCAAATCGCCGGCGGCTTGGGATTGGCGCCTTCGGGAAACATTCATCCCGGGCAGGTGTCGATGTTCGAGCCGGTGCACGGCTCCGCGCCGATGATTGCTGGGAAGGGAATTGCGAATCCCATGGGTGCGGTGCTGGCCGCTGCGATGATGCTTTCTTACCTGGGATTACCGGACGAAGCGACGCGCATGGAAAGCGCAGTGCGAGCCGCTATCCGCGAAGGCCAAACGACAGCCGACCTTGGTGGCTCGCTCGGCACGCGTGAGGCAGGAGACTGGCTGGCAAAGAAAGCCCAGTCTGCTTGAGTCTTTTTCGCAATAGTCGCGCAGCTCGCGACGCGTTCTCAGGCTGCTTGGCCGCAGTGTTAGCGAAGCATCCACATCCGCTCGAAACAGCATCCACTCCTTTTGGCTTTTGCTACCGGCGGTTTTTCTCTATTCTATGAGTGCCGAAATCATCCGGAGTTTCGACGGGAGGGCTCATTCGTATGTCCGCAAGAGCTGTAGTGGCGGTGCTGGTATTGTCGCTGGCGGGCGCGTGTTGGACCGCGCAGGCGGCGCATAGTCCCGCTGGAGCCTCGAAGGGCGCTAAAGATGCCGCCCAACAGGCCGCGCCTGCGGATAATCAGGCGCTTCTGAAAACGACTGAGTCCTTCGTCCGCGAACTCTTCGCGTGGGGCCCGAATATTCCGGTAAAGCTGGGGCCTCTGACGCAATCTGCCGCCGCGGACTTTTACGATGTGTCGGTGCAGGTCACACTCCGAGGACATATTGAGACAGGCGATGTTTACGTCAGCAAAGACGGCAAGACGATGCTGCGCGGAAGCGTCTACAAAATGGACACCGATCCATTCGCCGAAAATCGCGCGAAGATTAAAGTCGATGGCGATCCCTCGCTTGGCCCTCGCACAGCGGATGTGACACTCGTGGAATTTAGCGACTTCGAGTGCCCGCACTGCCAGGAACTTTACGAGGCGATGAAGACGGTGGAAACGGAGTATCCGCAGATTCGCATCGTCTATAAAAACTATCCACTCACGCAAATCCATCCCTGGGCGGAAACGGCCGCAATCGGCGGGCGTTGTGCGTACGAGCAATCGCCCGCGGCGTTTTGGAAAATGGAGTCCTCGATTTTCGATAATCAGGACGCGATCACGCCCGACAACGTGTGGGACGACCTGGTCGGTTACGCCACAAAGGCCGGACTGGAGCCTGGGAAGTTCAAGGCGTGCATGGCGTCCGCCGAAGCCAAGCAGGCGGTGGAAGCGGATCACGCTGACGGGGTGACGCTCGGCGTGGATAGCACGCCGACGATATACATCAACGGCCGTCCGCTGATTGGCGGGGATCTGGTCACACTCGAGCAGTACATCAACTTCGAGCTCGCGAAATCGTCCTCCAAGAGCTCAGCCACGAGCCGATAGCGGGCGGCGCGCGCGGGCAGCTTTAAGACTCGGGCGCGCTTTGGCGCACACGCGAGATTAGCTCATCCAGACTCGGCGCGCCCTCATCCGCCGCGCCGGAATCGCCAAAATACTTTGTCCATTCAACGTCCGGAAATCCCATGCGCGTAGCTTGGGCGGGCAACTCTTCGCGCCAGGAAGCGACCGACGAGGGAGGCGGAGCCAAAGCGCGGATGGCCTCGAAGACCGTCGCATGCTCGGGCTCGCGCCAGGAGTAGGCCGATAGCTCTCCGATGAACTGGCCGATCTGGGCATTTGCGGCACCGGAAAAAAAGCGGTGAAGTAACTGGCGCTCGGCGGCAATAATTCCGCGGGCGGCAATATCATTTGTAGGAACTTGGTTCACGGGGGATCCAGTATGCGATTGTACAGCGTGTGGGGGATTTGCGAAGAGGCAGTAAATTCGGAGCAGATCTCTCGTGGGGCCAATTACTGCGGCGACTGCCACGCAGGGGCACCTGACAGAAGAGCGCTCGGCGCTAAAGCTAGTCTAGGCTGCGACGTGCGCGACTACCGGTCGAACGAAATCGATGCGCTCGATTGTGGCTGCCACGCCGTATACGGGGGCGCTCTCGTCTTCGACAGCCGTCACGCGCAGAACTTCCGCGCTTGCGCGGATGAGCGCTGAGGAGCCGGCTTCGCGTTCTGTGGGCAGCGCAAAGGTCAGTTCCATCTTGGTACCCGGCTCGATAGGCAGATTAGAGTGGAAGTAAACGCCTGTTCGAGAAATGTCGCGGAGCTGGGCCGTGTGATATTCCGCCGGGCGTCGGCGGGATGTGCACACCTGTACCGGCAGGTAGACTTCATACCTTCTGGCTTTTCGTCGTTCACCCATGGGTCCCCCTGCTGCCGCTGGAGCAATGTTGCTGCCACGCTGCGTTTTTCCTGGACTCTGAAAACAGGGCGGTTAGAGAAAAACGGATGGGCGAGACTTATGCTAGTAATGGAAAAATTTCCTGGGCTGGGAAATAGATGCATCCCGAGCCGTTGGCAAGTAATGGAAAGTATTGGTACTTAGGGGTTATAGGACCCCACAGTTTAGGCCTACTGGGCGCGCAATCCCTGATTACCTGACTCCCACGGTTGAAATCAGACTCAGCCAGCAAGTTCATCGGCTAAATCAAAGGCTTGTACAGCACGGAAGAGCCTTCCGCTTGCGTGATCAGTCCTTTGCTGACCAGCAGTCGGATCAGGCGCTCGACCGTCGCGTAATCTGGTCCGCGTGGAGTCGTGGAGGGTTCCTGTCTGGGAGCAACGTCGCGAAAGACGATTGCGCGCGAACCGGTGATTTCGATCAGCCAAGTTTCGAGAGCGTCTCGCTGGCCTTGATCGAGGCTATCGAATGCAATACCCATGCCGAGACCGGCCTGGGAATAAACCACGACGCCGTTCGTGTCCAACTGCGTTTTGCCTTTTCTAACCCCAACGTGGACTCGCGCGCCAACCGGAAGTGGAACCAGCGTGTCCATAAAACAGCCGCCTGGCCCGAGATCGGTGGTCCGAGTGGAAAAACGCGCTCCGGAACTCAGGTCGACCACTTCGGCCGAAGCGGTGAACATGTGCCGGTCGGCGCTGCGCCGCTCGGCTTCTTTGGTAGCTGATTGCGATGCGCGGCCGTCCGCGGAGCCTTTCTTCGAGCCATGATCGTACATAAAGTGACACCTACTTTCGAAAATCGTTGCCGCGGCACCACGAGGTCGGAGAGAGATCTCTATCCCACGGTTCTATGACATTTTCTCTAGGGTGTGCTTCCGCTGGCAAGCTTGTTTGGCGGAGGACTTGTTCAAACGACCATCGGAGCGATCATTCCTCGATGGGCAAAAAGCAACAAAAGTCCTGTCAGAGCCCTATCAGAGCAGGACGCGCACGGCGATGCCGCGGTCGCCGTCCTCGAGGCGGTCTATCCGCACCACGGTGGTGAGCATCCGGCGATGGGCGGCGACTTTTTCACCGTAAGGAAACGTAACGATTAGCCGCATGCCGAGGAAGTAGTGCGGCATGGCGGTGCGGAAATAGAGGCCGTCGCGCGTGAAGTCGATCACCTGGCCCACGTCTTCAATATCGGCATAGCGCGCGTCAAATGGCCGCAAGTGCACGGGCAGTGTGACTTTTAGCCGTTTCCTGCCGCGCGCGTCGTGAGGCGGATCAGCATAATGCGCTTTGGCGCGCTGTGTGGCCGGTGCCGGTCCTGCGGGGCTTAGTGTCGGTGCCATCTCAAGAGTAGGGTAGGCTACGGAGCCGGCAGGGGAAATAGGACGATAGTCCTAAAGTGCGGACCGGGTGCAGTGGGTGGAGCTGGGTAATCGCTATGTTCTACTAGTCCTCTATTTGGCTGGATCGGCTTTCGACTGGCGCGCCAAAACGGACCATGGTGGCGGTACTAGGATGGTGCCCAGTCAGGCACCCACTTGGCCTTCGGTACAGTTGCGGCGTTACGGGACAATCAGGGAGAATTCGGGCTGCCGCAATGACAAGTGAGTGAGTCCAATTATGAAAAAAGGAACAATCCTGGTACTTGCGTTCGTTGTGTTCGCGTTCAACGCCGCAGCCGTCGATTGTAAGAACAGTGTCTGGCAGAACCTTGAAGCCTGCGGCTGGCCAGGTCCGGCGAATACGGGCCCGGATCTGACGCAGTGTCCCGGTGGTGTGCTCACTATCAATAGTGGGTCCAGCACACGAACGATTACCATCAGCACGCCTGGAGCGGTGATCAGCTGCGAGAACATCACAGGCGGGCTGCAGATTACGGCTCAGAATGTCACCATCCAGAACAGCATCATTTCTTTTGACGGTGGCGGAGCGGGAGGAACAGGGGTCATTAACATCAATGACGGAGCCAGCGCCACGATCGAACATGTGGAACTAAACGGGCTGGATCACACGCATGCATGCATTTGGGACGAAGGTGTCAAGGGAACGACCCTCGCCTATAGCATGGTCGCGAAGAACGTCAACTGCCACGACGTGAATGACGGGATTTTCAGCTGGTGGTGGTCCTCCGACAAGAATGCTGGCGCGGGAAGCGACTTCATCATCCAAGACAGCTATTTCCACGACTTCACTGAAAATGCTGCGAACGGACATATCGACGGATATCAGACCGAAGGCGCCCAAAACGGCACCATCACGCATAATACGTACCAGATAATGCGCACAGCGAACGACTTAACTGTTTCCGGTGGCGGTTTGGATAGCGCCATCGCTATCTGGGATGACTACAACGAATCAACCCCGACAGGACTTACCGCGGGCCATTTCACCATTAGCGATAACCTGATGGGAGGCCAACCGGGATTCATGAGCTATGCCGAGGACTATTCTGGTCCCGACGGACGGGCCACGGAAAACGTGGCGAATTCGGCTGTCGGCGGTAACAGCCTCGTCGACGTTAAATACATTGGGAATTACTGGAGCAACTACTACGACGCTTGCGTTGGGCAATGGGGGACGTGGTTCTACCGTGGGGCATGGCCTGCATATTACGGCGGACCAACAGACCTCTGGAACGCGGCGGGCGGCAGTTTGCGGTCCGGAAATGTGGTGCTGGAAACGGGCGAGAATATAGATACGGGTGGTCCGACTGGCTGTGAGGGGAATAACACTTCGCCAGCACCTCCTGTGCCTCTGCCGCCCACCGGTTTAACCGCCGTGGTGCAGTAAGTCTTGGCAGATCCGCAATAGCAGTGAACTTCCATCCGCTTAATGCGGAGATGGAAGAAATCCGTCGCGGTTAGCGGACTTTGGCTGCCTTGCGGGCAGGCTTTCGCGTAGATGGTTCGTTCGAATCGGGATCCGCGGGCCGGCTGTTGGGAGAAGCCACGGCGCCTTTGTGAACTGGCAGGGAAACCGATACAAGGGTGCCCTCATTTTCGCGCGAAGCGATTTCCAGCCTACCGGAGAGCTGCCGGACGCGTTCACGCATGCCAAGGATACCCACGCCGAGTGGACGTATCGATTCCTCTAGGTTCGAACCACCTGGTTCAAATCCTTTTCCAAAATCTTTGATTTCCAGAACGATCTCGTCACCCTTGCGGATCAGCCGCACGTATCCACGCGGCGATCCGGAGTAGCGGTGGACGTTGGTGAGGCTTTCCTGCACGATACGAAAGAGGGCGATTTCGGCTTCGGGACTGAGGCGCGGAAATTCGGGATCGAATTCGACGGAAATATCGATGCCACTTCGCGCCGAAAATCCTTCCACGTACCATTTGAGTGCGGGTCCTAAGCCGAGTTCCTCAATCAGGGGCGGGTGCAATAGGTACGAGAGCGTCCGAACTTCCTCGGTAATGCGCTTATTGACTGCTGCACATTCGGACAGAACCTTGCGCGTCTCGGGATCGAGCTGCAAGTCGCGCTCCAGTAGGTTCCACAGCATCATTGACTGGACGGCGAGGCTTTGCCCGGTTATGTCGTGCAAATCCCGGGCGATTCGACGGCGTTCCTCATCCTGTAGCGCCAGCAAGCGGGTGGACAGTTCCCGAAGGGATTGCTCGCTCGATCGAAGGGCTTCGGCAACCTGCACCATATCGGTCAGCTCGGTGGCGATCACGCACAAATGCTTACGCGACGAGGCACTTGCCGAGCCGAGAGTAAAACGAACCGTTCGCTCCGGTTTTCCGTCGCTTCGCAGCACCACCTGACCGCGCCCGCGTTTGCGAAGCAAACGCTCAAGATCTTCGTGTCCGCGCCAGGAGATATGGTCAAGGAGGCGGGTGCCGATCAGGCGCTCGCGCGTAGAGCCCAGGATTTCCGCGAAGCGATCGTTCACGTAGAGAACGGTGCCGGCGGAATCGAGAGTCGCGGCGCCTTCGGTGAAATTGTCAACCAGCACGCGATAGGGATGTTCGGAGTCTTGCAGGACGACGACTTGATCGCCTTTTTCGCCGGACACCACTAGAGCGTCAATCCCGCCTCTTCGGATGGCCTGAACGATTTCCTCGAACTCAGATTGATACTTCACGGGGTTCCTTGAACGGCTCTATCTGTTGGCGCGTGTGGCGCCGACGGACGTTTTGCCTGCTCCGCGATTTGTTCCTTCGAATGAACGGACATCAAGGCCGACGAGCACCTGTTCGGTATTCGAAAGGTCGCCAATGATCTTGCGCAGCGGCACCGGAACCTGGCGCACGAGCGTAGGTATGGCGAGAATCTGATGATCTTTGGCAAGCGCCGGATTCTTGAGCAGATCGACCACCTCGATCTTATAGCGCCCTCCGAGATGCTCCGAGCAGATTTTTTTTAGATTCGAAATGGCTGCCAGGGATTTGGGCGTTTGTCCCGCGACGTACAAACGCGAAAGTATGTCGGGCTTTGAAGGCTCTCGATCCGTAGCTTTGCGCATCAGGGTTTTGCCTTTCTCAGCGAGATCAAACCCGCGCGCTGACGCGAACGACCGGCATTGCGGCTTTCGAGCATTTCCTCTCGATCCATCTGCGCCTGCTCGGCGCGTTCGCTATCTTGTCGTGCAATTTGTTCTGACAGCTCGGCCTGGGCAGCGGCCTCCGCTTGGAGGGCGGCGATCTGAGCTTCCAATGCCAAAACTTTTCGATTCGCCTGCAGGCGCTTCAGTTGTACCTCTTGCTCCTTTTGCTTCGCATCGGCCAGCTCCTTGGCCTGCTGTGCGATGCGGGCTGAGCCCGTGAGTACTCCCTCGAGGCCTATATACGCGGGAACTAAATCGACACCCCGTTTGGTAATGAGAAATTCGCGGACCTGATTGGAGTGGGCCATGCCGCGCGATTTGAGGACATAAATGCAGCGATTTCGTTCGCCGTTCATCTCCACATCGCGGAGTAAAATCCAAGTGTCGGCCAGGGAGGAAACCCCGAGTTTGGTGCTTTCCAGGTCGGTATCGCGGCCGGTCAAATCGACGAGAATAGCGGTGATGCCAGCCGTCTTCAGGAAATCGACCAAGCGCATCATTACGGACCTCGCTTCGAGCTGCGAAGTTCCGGTCAAAAGGTTGGAGATAGGATCGATAACCACGGCCTGAGGTTTCCATTTTTCCACGAGCTTGTGGATGCGTAAAAGGTGCATTTCCAAGCCGAACTGAGTGGGCCGCCAAGCATCGTGTATCAAAAGCTCTTTTTCCACCCAGTGGTTCAGGTCGATTCCTACGGACCGAAGGTTTCGAGCCACTTGAGCGGGGGATTCCTCGAAGCCGATGAATAGACATCGTTCGCCGCGACGGCATGTGGCATCGGCAAACGCGGAGGCTAGCGTAGTTTTTCCCGTTCCAGCGGCGCCGCTGACGAGGACACTGGACCCGCGAAAGAACCCCTGGCCCTCCATCATTTCGTCCAGAGCTGGAACTCCGGTTGTAACTCGCTCCTGTGAAACCTTGTGCCGCAGCTGAAGTGCGGAAACGGGCAGAATGGACATGCCGTTCTCATCGATCAGGAATGGATACTCATCCATGCCATGCTGGGTTCCTCTGTATTTCACGATCCGCATGTGCCGGACGAATATCTGATCCTTTACGCGATGATCGAGAAGAATGACGCAGTCCGAGACGTATTCTTCGAGACCTTCGCGAGTGAGCGTCCCTTCGCCCCTTTCCGCGGTGATGACGGTCGTGAGTCCTCGTTGTTTTAACCATGCGAATAAACGGCGCAGCTCCGCACGGAGAATGCGTTGATTGGAAAAGTTGGAAAAGAGAGCTTCAATCGTATCGAGCATCACGCGCTTGGCGTGGACTGCCTCTACTGCATGCTGGATACGGATGAAAAGGACGTCCAGATCGTAGTCGCCGGTTTCCTGTATCTGTCCGGGATCGATGGAGATGTAGTCGAGGTACAGCTTTTTTTTCGCGGCCAGTTCATTGAGGTCAAAGCGTAGAGAAGCAACGTTGCGGGTGATCTCTTCGGGAGATTCCTCAAACGCGAGCAATACGCCCGGCTCGTTGAAGTCCGTCGCGCCGCGAACTAAAAACTCGATGCCGAGCATGGTCTTGCCGCTTCCTGGGCCGCCGCAGAAGATCGTCGTGCGGCCCTTCGGAAGTCCGCCCGCGCTGATATCGTCAAGACCGCGAATGCCGGTGAGCGCTTTCTCGATCGGCGCTACGCCATTCGGGCGCGTGCGTGCGGAGGCGCGATTGGATTTCGTAGCCACCGAAAATACCCGCCGAAAATCCGTTAGTCGCGCACAGCAAAGAGGGCACGCCACGGCCCAGAAATGTCAACGTGCGCTGGAATATATACGAAACGCCTGCACCAGTGCTAGCGGCTTAACGATATATGCAGCGATATATCCAGCGACATATCGTTGCGAGAGGCGCAAAATCACACTCGGCCAGCCACGCGCCCGACCCCGCGGGTCATATCAGGGCTGCACCATTCCGCGGCGTACCGCGTAACGGACAAGGCTGGCGGTCTCATGAATATCGAGCTTTTGCATCAGCCGCGTACGGTGCGATTCGGCAGTCTTGACGGAAATGCCGAGAACCGAAGCAACGTCCTTGGTTGATTTTCCCTCGGCAATCAGCTGGAGCACTTGGCGCTCGCGCGGCGTCAGGGAATCAGCCGGCTTTTTGGATTTCGATCGATAGGCTTCCAGCAGTGCGCGGGAGACTCCGGGGCTGAGATATATTTCGCCGCCCGAGACCTGCCGCATCGCTTGCACCAGGTCGCGCGCGGCTTGGCTCTTCAGCACGTAGCCCTTCACGCCCGCATCGAGCGCTTCGGATAGATATTGCTCCTCGTCGTGTTGCGTGAGGAGGATGGTCTTGATTTTAGGGAAAGAGCGGCTAATCGTGCGAGCCGCTTCCAGCCCGTTCAGGACCGGCATGGCGATATCCATGACGACGATGTCCGGCCGTTGCAATTCTACATGACGCAGAGCGTCCTGGCCCTCGGCGGCCTCTGCAACGATCTGGAAGCCTTCACGCTCGAGAAGCGATTTTAAGCTTTCTCGCACCAACACATGATCGTCAGCAAGTACGACGCGAATTGACATGGCTGTGTGACTCCTTAGTTTCTGGGAACCGGATCAGCAACTTTGTGCCGTCCCGCGGCGAAGACACTACGGATAACGCGCCGCCGACGGAGTGTAATCGTTCGCGCAGTCCCATCAAAACGAGAGCCTTTTTCTGTGTGAGGAATGCACGTCGAAGCCGGTTGACATCGTCCTCGATGGAACCAAAAAGCATGCCCGGCTCAAATCCGATGCGGATGATAACGCGGCGAGCCGTGGAGTGTTTTGTGATATTCATTCCTGCTTCTTGTACAGCGCGGCAGAGACCGGATCGCGGCTCGATTCGTCGTTAATTTCTAAAGTGCGCTCCCTCGAGCAGGACGAGCCCAGAAGGCGGCTCGCTAGGTCGAAGGTGGGGGTGGCGACCACGTAGCGTCGAAGCTCATTCAGAAATCTTGCCCGTGCACGTTTTCACGACCTCCGTTGCAATGCTTGAGCTCCGGCGGGATACCATTGGCTGCGGTGATTGCCGCCGATTCCTGCTTTGAGGTTTTATTCGCCGCATATTCTCCTGGAACACAGGCTTGGCAACCTTCCGTGCCTGCCCGCTTGCAGCGGGTGGTATCAAGAACCAGTACCATTTTGGATAGGTAAGCCTCAAGGAAGAGAATCCTGTCATACCTGATCAGGTAAATACCTTATACGCAGACGTGCGAAGTCAATATGGCTGAGGATTTGGGCGAAGGCACATTGCGGCTTCTGCCGGGTTACCGGATTGGCGGTAGCGAGCGAAGACTGGGGTATCCAGCCACGGGGCAGCGGAGGTTTCGCGCAGGACGGCGACGTGCCAGCGAAATCAACTGGTGGAGTGCGTACGAAGAATCATGGGCAAGTCCACAAAACGGTCATCTTGGCGGCCCAGGACAGCGGGCAGAGAGTCGCGTTCCAGCGGTGCCGAGCAGAGCCCCTCCTTCTCGGTCACCGAAGGGGCGCGCGGAAATTTCGATCGAGACACGATATCGAGAGCCTGCTTTCGTCTGTTCTGATGGTCGCCGATAGCGGCGTGAGCCACCTACACCTAGGCCTCGGGGAACTTCTGGGCAACCTGCTCCACCCAAATAAACCGGCGGGGACATTCTCGCAGGGTCAATCGCCCTCTCTTCGGCCTGCGGTCAAGCAGATGATCCTCGATAGGGAACTGCGCGATCTAGCGCTTACTGACGATTTGACATGTCTGTACAACAGGCGGGGATTTGTTGCGGCCGCTGCTCAGCAGCTGAAGTTCGCTCACCGAAGCGGCCAGCAGATGATGCTGTTTTGCTGCGGGGTGGGCAATCTGAAGCAAATCAATGAACTGTTCGGGCGCGAGGAGGGCGACTTTGCCCTCGTGCGCACGGCGGACGCGCTGGAAGAAGCCTTCCGAGACTCGGACCTGCTGGCGCGATTAGGCGGCGATGAATTCGCCGTGTTGGCTTCGTGCGCTTCCGGGACTCATCGGGATGCGGTGTTGCATCGGCTGGAAAGTTGTCTTCAGCGTGCGAACGCCACGGAGGCGAGATACCCGCTGTCACTTAGCGTTGGTGCGGCGCAGTTCGATCCTAATCACCCTGACAAATTGAGCGCGCTCATGGATTTCGTAGAGCGCGACATGAACGACCGTAAACAGCGCCGATCGTCTCCATTTCCGCCGGACCTCGGAAGTGATTAGCGCATTTCGCAACTCTATTTGGAGGATCGAACACGCATGCCTATGAACGGTAGATTCGAAACCCGAGTTATCTTGACGGTGGCTTTGTATTTACATGATTCGAACAAGCCGGTTCCCGCCGACTTGGCTCTGACCGGAAACGTTAGCGCCCACGGTGCGCGAATCGTGACCAAACGAGCCGGAAATCCGGGTGAAGAGTGGCAAGTTGCAGCGATTTCGAACGGAATCCGCCACGACGCCCGCGTCATCTACTGCATCGCGCTTTCCAAGCAGAATTTCTGCATCGGATTGGAGCTGGAGCAACCTGTGCAGAACTGGTGGGACGGATGCCACGAATTGCGGAAACATGGCCGATCGGCCAACGCGGTGGAATCCCACCAGACCATCAGATAAGGAAGCGGAGCCGTGCAGCCCACGAGGCTCGGACCGAGTTGCGCGCCTGAGCCTAGCGCGAAGTGATTTGATAACCCTGCCTTAGTTCGCAGCGATAATTTTTCGACTGATTTTTCGCCGCCTGCACGTTGCAGTCTGCCCACGGGACCGAGGGATTCGGCCCCAAAGGAAAGACTGTTTCAATGGAATTCACTTCCGCTTCCAAAGTCGTTCCCTCCGCGGGAGGCGGCAAGCTGAAATTGATAGAGTCTCCGAAAATCACCGGATACATCTCGCGGACGGAGTCGCTGATTTCCCGGCGAAAAACCTCGCCTTGCATCAAAAATGTAGTTGTGTCTGACCAATCCAATACGGAGACGCTGATGGTGCGGCTAACGCCCGAATAGCGGTCGGAAATGATCCTTGTGAAAGGACACGGTCCGGCGATGCAGGAAACTCTGGCGTTCTCAAAGACATTGCCGTCACCCGCATCGAGAGATGCGGAACCGACATTCGCCTTCCATCTTCCGTCGGGCGAACAGTGACGATATCCGTCACACGGGACATTTCCTTGGTTGGGGATCTCGAAGGTGGTTATCTCGCTGCCGATGTTCGCCTCGTTTTCAATTTGAGTGGAGTATCGGACTCGTATATTCGATAGACGAATCATCGGGCCATGCCGAGTAATTGTGTGTTTTGGAATTGGAGTGAGGCTGACGACGTAAAGCTGTTTGCCAATCACTTCCGGAAGCTCGATTGGCCGGTAATCTGGGTGCCGGAATCGGAGGAAAACCGTCTCGCCCGGCCTGGCGCCGATCGGCAGGACAACCTTGAAGAAACCAGAGAAATTTGACTCCGTTCCGATTGGCGGCGCGGCTCCTTGCACGCTGATCTGGACGTTCGCTATCGGCGATTGCTTCTTTACGTCAGCATCTGCTTTGATCACCGAGCCTTGCATTACGATATGTTGAGCGCGATGCAGCCAAACGCTCTCCACGAGGCCGGCAAGCACACCGCCCGTGACCAAAATCGCGATGGACAATGCAATTCTTTTACGGCTGCGCATCAAATCGCCTATAGTTTGAGCATATCAGCAAGAGTTCCTGACGAGGAGTCGATTTGTTACCTGGGCGCGGTTTTATTAGATCCTGTATCCTTTCAGGCGCATTTGGTTTTTCCGGTTCTCAAGAGCGGCTATAATTTTAACGATGGGCGATTTCGTCGCGAAAAAAATGAGCCGGCGGACACTTTTGACGCAGGCGCTTCGACTCGGTGCGTGCCTTCCGTTGGGCGCCGCTGCTGACTTACCAGCGGCGCTAGCGCAGACCGACGCGAGGCGTCCGATCCAGCCTTTCACTCCGCTGCCGGGGCAGGTGCCGTTTTCACCTGATGAAGACGTTCTGCTCGAAGATATCGAACGAACCGGGTTCCGGTTTTTTTGGGAGCAAGCAAATCCGGAGACCGGGCTTGTGAGAGACCGCGCCGATGTTTTTAGCAATAAGCAAAATTCACTGGCCAGCATCGCTTCCGTCGGTTTCGGTTTAACCGCTATCTGCATCGCGGATGCTCGTGGTTATGTTTCGCATTTAGACGCCACCGAGCGCGTCCTGCATACTCTTCGGTATCTTTGGAAAAAGCTGCCAAATCATCGCGGTTTTTTTTACCACTGGGCGAACATCAATACCGCTGAACGGCAATTCGATTCCGAGGTTTCGTCGATCGATACGGCCATCTTGCTCTGCGGAGTGCTGACCTGCCGCCAGCACTTCAAGGAATGGGAAATCCAGGAATTGGGGCAACTGATTTTCAATCGCGTGGAATGGACGTGGCTCTCTGAAGATACCAGCGTGTTGTCTCACGGTTGGACGCCTGAAACCGGCTTCCTTCCCAGCCGATGGAACGACTACAGCGAACTGATGATGATGTACCTCCTGGGCCTAGGATCGTCCACGTACCCTCTGCCGACCGCCAGTTGGGACGCGTGGTCGCGCGTCCCATTCGTGTACGACAACATCCGCTACATCGGATCGTTCGCGCCGCTTTTCATCCATCAGTATTCGCAGGCATGGTTTGATTTTCGTAACAAGCACGACCGATACGCCGATTACTTCCAGAACTCCGCGCTTGCCACGAAAGTGCACAAACAGTTCTGTATCGATTTGTCCGGTCAATTTTCTGATTACTCGAACGATCTGTGGGGCATCACCGCCTCCGATTCTGCCAGGGGCTACGTGGTGTGGGGAGGTCCCCCGGCCACTGGGCCGATCGACGGGACGGTTGTTCCCTGCGCGGCGGGCGGGTCGCTCCCGTTTCTGCCGCAGCAAACGGTGGACGTACTCAAGAATATGAGGGAGCGTTACGGAAAACGCGCGTGGGGCCGGTATGGACTTGTCGACGCGTTCAATCCGCTGACGAACTGGTATGACACCGATGTGATCGGGATCGATCAGGGAATCACCGTGGTGATGGCTGAAAACGCTCGCACTGGTTTCGTCTGGGACACCTTCATGAAAAATCCAGAGGCGCAGCGGGGAATGCAGCGCGCAGGCTTCCAGCCGAACGCGCCGAATTACCAGTTTAATGGCTGATTCAACGAATTAAGTCGAGCTCTAGCTCCGGCAGCACATGCAGCAGCAGTGACTTTCACTTGAACTGAAGCAGGACCAATCCTGGTGGCGGAATCACGATCGTCAATTTTCCATTCTGAAAATGCGCCGTTTCCGGTGGCGGCAACTTTGCCGCGCGCTGAAGTTCGGCAATTTGCGCTCGCGTAGGATACGCGGGACTTCCCATCTTTGCGTAGGCCTCCAACAATGAGCCATGGTTCGCGTCAAGCCTGGATACGAGAACTGGTGTCCGGCCGCTCAATCCGTTCACATCAATGTGAAAGGTTTTTGAATTTCCGGTCTGCTCGGGCAAGAACAAGTTCCAAACGGCCATAACCAACGACCCATCGCGGCGCTTGGTTAGAAGCGCAGTATCCGAGTCGAGCGCAATTCGTACGTCGCCCAAGTGATGCAACAGCTTAAATGCGTTGAATGCCGGTTTTGGCAAATTGTCTTCGGCGATCAGGCCATATCCGCCGTACAACGGCTTTCGTACGACGCCCTGCTCCTCGAAGACATCGGAGAACGCCCAGTACGACATCATGTCCGTCAGCCCGTCGCATTGGCGGATGGTGTTGGCCATCCACGGACCCATATAGAGACCATCGGTCACGTCTGTTTCGTTCTTGTAACTGGCGTTGTACTCACTCCAAATGATCGGAATGTTTGGCCGGGGCGATGCTTTGACCTCGTCGTACACCTTCTTAGCAGCCATGCAAACCATCTGGTTGCGCGAGACGGGCTGGTTCGTTCCCAGCACGTTTTCGGACGAGTCGTTTCCGTACACGTGGGTTGAGACGAAATCCATAGGCACGTTGTTTTTAACGTTGTGGTCGATAAAGCTGGTGATCCATGCGGCTTGCGCCGTAGCCGGACCACCAACTCGCAGCCGAGGGCTGACCGATTTCAACGCGCGGGCGGTCACATCGTACAGATGATAATAGGTCTCTTGCTGTGGTTTACCAGCCCAGAAGTCGAGGTTCGGTTCGTTCCACACTTCGAAGTACCACTGCGAAACCTCGTCGATTCCGTAGCGATCCACCAGATGGCGAGCAAAGTTCGTTATAAGGGCGCCCCATTTACTCCAGTCCTTCGGTGGAGAGACGATCGGGTGATACCAGAATGCTTGCTCAATCGGGCTCGCCGCTAGCTGTCGAGGCATGAAGCTCAGCTCGACGAACGGCCGGACGCCATTGTCGAGCAAACCATCGTAGATATGGTCTACGTAAGAAAAGTTGTAAACCGGATTGCCTGCGGCGTCTTCGCTATAGAGTCCCACGTCGTGATCGAAAATCCCGTGAAAGCGAATGTATTTGAAATTCGTAGCGCCCTTCACCTCGCGAAGATCCTGGCGGTAGTCGGCACGCAGGCTCAAGACCGCGCGGCCCGACCCGAACATCTGTTCCCAGAAGTGCGGAAACGGGTGGCTCGGCGCGTTGGGGTCGACGCGGATAGTTACGTTGTTGCCAGCCGCTTGCGGAGGTGTCGCTTTTTGCGTCATATGCCGGCGCTCCGTGTGAGAACTTCTAACCGCGCCGATGAGAGCAGCTGATGGCAGCAGTAAGGCGAGGACTAATATCAGCTTCGGAAACGATGTGTTCACCTTGAAGCCTTTTCCGATCGCGTGGATGGATTGGCGACCCCCACACCGGCGCCGCAACGTCGGCCGGTCTAACTCGCGCAGGTGGTTAGATTACGCGGCTGACTGTGCGGCGTCCGCAGGCGAATTAGAATCGGCAGGGCAAAAATTTGCAACGATTTCTTGGTCCCAGGCCGGGACTGCTCGCGGGGGCATTTCGTGCAGAACGCGCTCCGCTGCCGCCACCCTGGGGTCGGCGTGGAACCTCCGCTGCATCGCCGAATCGCACAGCGTATTGGAGATGGCTACGAGCGTCATGCCCTGATGGTGAGCCATCCATGTGCGCACAACCTCATGTTGCTTGCCGGCCACGATCCGGCGGGCGGTGAAATCGACGGCATCATAGAAACCGTATTCGCCGAGCCAGCCCAGTTGCTTCATTTTTACAACGTTTCGCACGGCAGCGACCGGATCAAGCATCATGGCCAAAAACGTAGCGTAAGGCGCAATCACCACGTCATTCGAGAATTCGTCGCGGTGCAAGGCCAGCTGTGGGACACCGAACGCGTGGTAGACGTAATGGCCGTCCGGATTATATTCGTTGCAAGCGCACTCGGAGACGCCCCATGGGATGTTTCCTTTCTCCTCGGCGAACTTTTGCTGCACTCGAATGGCGGCCCGAGCGCTGCGCTCCAGCAGCGAATTCTTGTAAGCTTTGGTCCAGAGGCAGGGCATCAGATATTCAAACATCGTACCCGACCACGAATAGAGCATCGGCTGCCGATTGTTTGTGCCGTGGAAACGGCCGAGACGGAACCAAACTTTGTGAGGAATCGATCCCTGTGCAATTCCGCCAAATGCCGCCGAGCGCGCTTCGGAGGGGAGTAGGTCGTAGTGCCACTTGCTGATTGCTCCCTCGCTCACATCGTAGCCGATCGACAGCATCTCGCGTTTTTCGTCGAAGAAGATGCTGAAATCCATCTCGTCAGCTACGCTTTCAGCTTGGTCTGCCACGTGGAGCAGTGAAATGCGGAGTTGCTTCGCGATGGCGCGCGACCTATCCAGATCGTCCAGTAGCCGTTCTGCGGCTGCTTGCACCGGGCGCGACAATCCGGAGTCATTGTCGATCAGACTCCGGACGGCTATTTTCAGTGTGCCGTACGTCGTCGAGATATTCTCAAGGTTTAGATCGGAAATCTTTGGTAGGGAAGTGGGTTCCAGAAGATCGCGCACCACGGCGTATTCTGGGCGCAGCCACGGCGCGGTATCCGAAACCATAGTCACAAGTTGCTTTACCCGGCAGCGCAGCTCTCCGGTCCACCAGCGAACCTCTTCACCGGCGGAGCACTCCGCCAACTTCTCGAGGAAAATCGCCGTATCCACCTCAAGTGTGGCGAAGGTCTCGAACCCGTCCAACTTGGCGTGGGCAAGAGATTGCACACGCTGCCTGAGATCGCGAATGGCCGCGACAAGCTCTTCCGATTCAGGCTCTTCGGCAATCGCCTCTCCCAGAAGATTCACGTGATCGACGATCGCCTGCCACGCCTCGGGGCGGTGCAGCGGTCGGTTGATGATTTCCCCGCATCCTTCTTTGAGCGTCCAAAGGCTACAGAGAAGGTTACCGTTGTCCACGGTAGAGACGAACAGAGGATGATCCGGTTCCAGAGTGTGGGTTGAATACCAGTTATAAAGCTGGCCATTGAACTTGGGCATCCGACGGATGGATTCGAATGTTCGCTCGGACTGTTCGGCGAATTCGCCGGGCGTCAAGTAACCAAGATCGTACGCGGCGAGTCGCGCGTTTAGCAGCAAGCCGAGATTGGTCGTGGAAATGCGATGCGCCACGACCGGCGGCGTCTGCTGCATCAGGTCCGGAACCAGCCAGTTTTCGTCTGCAGTACTAAATTCCCTGAAGAATCTCCAGGTGCGCAGCCCTGCATTTCGAACCACAGCTTGCTCATCGGCATCAAGCACCGGCTGTCCGGAGTGAGATGGTTGGTCAAGCCATTGAGTGATCTTCGGCAAAGCCATCCACAGAAGCAAGAACGGCAGCGCCACCGCGAGGACCGCGGGATGAAAGATGGCCAGAAGGATTCCCAAGCCGGCGGAGACGAATGCACTCGCGCGCACGTAGGTGTCGACGATGTGCTCGCTTCTTGTGTCGGACTCAGAATCGGCCGCGGTCTCCCATTCCAGCATGCGTCGGTGGGTCACGTTCATCCGCGTCAGCGTGCGGACCACGGCGTCCATTGCCAGGAGGCCCTGGTGGCACAGAAACGCCAGCCGGAAGAAAATTCTCGCGTGGCTTGATGCCCAGTCAGAAAGTAAAGCTTCCCAGAAATGGCTCGAGAGCAAGTCACGCCCGGCGAATATGACCGACGTGCCGATTCGCAGATATACCGGAAGCAGCAGCACTCCCACAACGACGAGGGTGCATTCGACAGCAGCTTGCGGCACGGCGAGCCACGCAAACAAGAGCGCTGCTAATAACGCAATATCCGTCACCGATCGGCGCAGGTTATCCAAAATCTTCCAGCGCGACACGTGGCTAATCGGATTGCGCACCACGCGGCCAAACGCATCCCGCACGCGGGGCAATAGCCACGGGCTGATCTGCCAATCGCCGCGGATCCAGCGATGTTTTCTGCGGTTCAGCGCGCTGAAGGTGGTTGGGTAATCGTCGATCACCTCCACGTCGCTTAGCAAGCCGGCCCGAGCGTAGGCGCTCTCGATGAGATCATGGCTCAGGATCGAATCGTTGGGCAAGCGTCCGTCCAAAACTTTCTCGAAAGTGGAGACTTCGTAGATGCCCTTGCCACTGAAAATCGCCTCGCCAAAAAGGTCCTGGTAAACATCCGAAACCGCACGCGTGTAAATGTCCAGCCCGGTCTCGCCGGAGAACAACGACGCCAGGCGCGACCGTCGAGCTGAATCCAGGCTGATTTCCACGCGCGGCTGCAGAATTCCGTAGCCTTCCACCACTGTGTTGGATCGAGCATCGACGACCGCGGAATTCAGCGGATGAGCGATCGCTCCAACCATCCGGTGGGCAGCTCCCGCCGGCAATTGCGTGTCGGCATCGAGAGTGATCACGTAGCGAATGCTGGAAAGGATCGATAGGTCGCCAGTCTTCACGGGGAAAGCATCTTCTTGCCCAAGCAACAGCCGGTTGAACTGCAGCAGCTTTCCGCGTTTCCGCTCCCAGCCCATCCAGATGTTCTCCCGGGAATTGAACACGCGCGGCCGATAAAAATGAAAAAACGAGCCGTTTTTCTTGCCGGAATACTTTTTGTTCAACTGCTCGATCAGCTCGGAGCAAAATCCGGTCAGCCCATCCTTCTCATCGAATTGCTGGTTGGAGTCGGCAGGATCGGTGAGTAAGGCGAAGTGAAGGTTGCGATCGCGGTTTCCCAAGAAGCGTACTTCCAGATCCTTCACGGCTCTTTTGACTTGCGCCTCGCTGGAAAGCAACGTGGGGACGACAACCATCGTGGCGCAGCCGTTCGCGATGCCTTTCGAGAAATCGACCTTCGGAAGCTTTTTGGGAGGCAGTAGCGTCGTCACCAGCGAATTGGTGATTGCCACCGCGCACTCCGCCGCTGCCAGCAAAAACAAAATCAGGACCCAGGCTGCGGGCGGGCGTGAATGGAGCCCGGCAATCGCGCCAACCATTAAGGCCACTGCTACCATTTCGAGAGAAACAAAGTAAAAGTAGTCCGGCGAATTGACTGCAACTCCGCGGACCTTTTCCCAAAAGCTCGCACGGTAGCCGATCTGCTGTTTAAGAATTTTCTGGGCGGGCCCGATAAGGTAAAAGCCCACGTGCGTCCTTCGTTCCTTGGCTCTTCCGTTCCCGCCGCTGGACCTTTGCGCCTGCCGCGCGAGCACGATTGCCGCTTGCGCCACTTCCTGCTCGCTATACCGAGAGTGCGCGGCCATATCGCCTACGGCTGCCCGGTAAGCATCGCGGCTTTCAAAATCCATCCTGCCGTAGACGCGAAGCGGATCCGTTTGCAAAATCTTATCGGTCTCATCTATTTGCTCGAAGAGCTTTTTCCAGTCGAGCTCGAGAACCCGACGCAAGCTTTCCGTGCAGCGTCGAAGGCGCGCCGGATTCTTGGCGAATCGCGAAGTGGTCTGACGCTCAAGGTGCTCGATCGATTCCGCAATGCGCTCCAAAAGCGCAAACTCAAGGTAGGGTTTGAGGTTCCATAGTTCCTTCATTTGAAAAGGCGATTCTTCCTGAACCGCCTCCGCAAACAGCGGAAACCGAAACTCATCGAATACGTCGTCCGATGTATTCAGATAGCCGATAACCGCGGCGTATACCCGAGGAACTGGCGCGCCCCCATCTTCGCGCTCGACGAGCGGGAGAATGGACTTGGCACGAAGCGCTTGTCGGCACTCACGCACAGCCGACCGAATAACCATCAGATTGCCGATAACGACGACAGCATCGCCTTGCAGCCTGGCCCCCGACGAGACTGCCTGCTGCAAGCGATCCGCGATTTGGCCAATTCGTGTCGACGCAATTGCCAATCGCTTCGAGAAAGGTTCACTAACATCATCCGGCTCAGCCACGCGCCAAGATTGCGCGACGCGGAGTCCTGTTGAGCGCTGTTTCTCGTCCCAAACGATCACGGCCGGCCGCGCGGTTGCGGATGGGAGATCCTCGGCGCTTTTGCCGATGGGGACTTTCATCGGAGGAGTCGCGCCCGAATCAAATCGAGACTGATGTACTGTCGCCATCTTTATTTTCCTGCCTTCGCCATGTGTCTTATCTGTAGTTTGCCGCTTGCATCTCGAACATTTCGGCGTAGCGTCCGCCGTATTTGACCAACTCGTCGTGGCCGCCCTGTTCCGCGATCTTGCCGGCATCCAGCACCAGGATTCTATCTGCCATTCGAACCGTGGAAAATCGGTGCGAAATCAGGACGGACATCTTCTCGGTGGTCAGATCGGCGAACCGCTGAAATAGATCGTGCTCCGAGCGCGCGTCCAATGCCGCGGTAGGCTCGTCAAGAATTAGCACCTGAGCGTCGCGCAAGTAGGCGCGAGCGAGCGCGATTCGCTGCCACTCGCCTCCGGACAATTCGACGCCGCCTTCAAAGCGCACACCCAGCGTCTGCTGAAAACCTTTCGGCAAACGGCGAATGATCTGTTCGGCGAAGCTCTTCCGCGCTGCGGCTCGAATGCGGAACTCATCGTCGCAGTGTTCGATCCGGCCCAAGCCGATGTTTCTTGCAGCGGTCATCTCATAACGCATGAAGTCTTGAAAGATCACGCCGATTTCGCGCCACAGATCTTCAAGGTCGTAATCGCGGATATCGATTCCGTCCAACAGGATTTGCCCGGACGTAACGTCATAGAGCCTGGTCAGAAGCTTGACGATAGTAGTTTTACCCTGGCCGTTTTCTCCGACCAAAGCGATCCGCTCCGACGGACGCAGCCAGAAACTGATGTGATCGAGAACCAGACGCGGGTTTCCGGGATAGGAAAAGCAGACGTCGCGAAACTCAAATCCTTTGGCAATCGGCCGCGGGACACGTAGACCGTTCGGCTTGGACACGACCTTCGGTTTCATCTCGAAGAACTCGAGCAGGTCAGCCATGAACAACGCCTGATCGGCGATGCTGGAGAACGTGGAGAACAGCTGCTGAATGTTGGAGCTCGCTCCGGAAATCGCCCCGGCTAACAAAGTCAATGTGCCGATGGTCAACAAGCCCGCGACCGTCTCGTAGATGACGTAGCCGTAAGTTCCGTAGTAGCCCGTGGTTCCCAACAACGTCAGGAAAGCACCGATGAGCAGCTTGCTCTTGGCAAGAGACACGTTCTGATCGTGCAGCGTGTCCGAAATCTTCGTGTAGCGCTGGACGAAAAACGGACCCAGTCCGAAAAGCTTCAGCTCTTTGGCGCTCTCTTTGCTGCCGCCCAGAATGCGCAGGTATTCCATCTCGCGCTTGGCAGGGGTCTGCTGGAAATTCAACGAATAGCCGAGGAAGGCGAAGTGTGTCTCACCAATGAAGGCCGGCACCACGCAGACTATGAGGCCAACGAGGAGTAGCGGGGAAAACTTAATGATGGCAGCCGCCAGGCTGACCGTGGTGATGAATTGCTGAAATAGTCGTCCGCTCGCCTGGATCATGACGATGCGGTCGGTTCCTTGCACCCGCGCTCGCTCCATCTTGTCGTAGAAGACGGGATCCTCGTACGCAGTCAGGTCCAGGCGCGAACCGTGATCCATGATCTTGATGCTGATATAGCGCGCGTATTTGTCAGCGAGAACCGTGTCGCAAAAATCGGTCGCGCGGCTCAAAATTGTGCCGAGGCATGCCAACGAGAATTCCAGAACCACCAGCCACCAAAAGTACGAGGGCAGCGCAGTGTTGTGTGGCTTTATGTGGTTCACGATGTCGTCGATGATGTACTTCGTCACCCACAGCATGGCCACTGGCAGCAGACCGGTGATTGCGCGGATCGCCAGTTCGGCCACGACAATTCCCGGTGCCGCTTCCCAGACGAGCTTCCCCAGGGGGCGGAAGTTGCGAAGCGCGTTTAGGCGCTCTCGCCATTTAGAACTTAGGGATTGTGACTGTGTATTTTCAGCCATTCGCAAAGCCGTCTGCCTCGACTTTTTATTCCAGAGGTGCCGTCAGCCTATCGATACTGCGAGATGCCTTTCACTGTTCTGCGATGAAGTTGTCCCAAGACCTGCTTCCCTGATTGGACGTTTGCAAAGGGCAGCAGATGCGACGGTCAGCCATCGAAAGTAATGACCTAAAGCCGCTGCGTTACGGTCAATACCGGGGCGGATTCTCTGCGGAACCTTACGGAATTCGATCGAGCTTCCGATCCGCGTCGCACGGTCCGTCTGGCAGTAGCGTTTCACGCGTGAGCACCTGTATCAACAACCATCAATTAATGCACGTCGCGTGCCATGGTACTTGCGTGCCTATATCTATGGAAATAAAGCGGTTGTATTAATGTGCGTACAGTGCGGGCATATGCTTTTTGCTCGCTGATCGCAATTTCTTCGCGGGAGCGCATGTGCACTAATCGGCGGGCGAGCAGACGGGCACACGAGCCGTCCGCAGACTGCTGACAATTGCTAGCTAGGACTCTTTGCGGCGGCGGACTGAGACAACCCGCGTTAGGCGAGGAGCGCTAACCAAGGAGGTGAGAGCCAAGAGGAGAGAAGCGGAGAAAACGACCGTTACGTCGATTGCCGGTTCGGAGAGTGAACATCGACCGCGCCCATCGGACGGGCATAAGAAGAGGCCGGTTTTGCGGCCGGCGACTGGGAGCAGGCAGAGTCCAAGAACAGTACTGCATGGAACCGATACGGCTGGAGGCGGGAACGAACGAAACAAGCGCGAAAACTCCGTCGCTTGGCGATCGCAGCTATCTCTGGCGTCGTATACCAGTAACCGGAGAAATCGATGCCCAGCACTCGCCGGCAGGTGGCCTTCAGCAAACGAATGCACCGGACGTGTCGCGGGTCCAGAGTGGGGGAATACCAGCCGGCGTTGAATTTCCGGCGGTGCGCGCCGTCCGGCATCGACCCTAAAATCAATACCGACCCGGAATGCATCATTCGTCGCGCATTTTGCAAATGGCGATCGAGCATCTCCGGGTCGAACTGCTGCACGACGTCGTTGGAGAAGATCACATCGTATTGCGCACCCGAGTCTACAAATGACGAACCTTCCGCGCATTGGACATCGATGTCAGGGTAACGAGAACGAAATCTGTCCACGAAGTGAGGCGAAAAATCGACTCCGCGGTAGGCCGTAGGCGACACGTTGAGAAATGAGAAGTCCGAGCCATCTCCGCAGCCAACCTCAAGGATCCGCTGCGGCGAGTCCGTCGGGAACAGGCCCCTGATTTCGCCGACGTAGGCTCGGTAGAGCTCCTGCGGTTCACTGCGGTGGAGCAGACCGTCTTTGTCTGCCCAATAACGACGGAACTTATTGATGGTCGAGGCGGAGGATGAAGCCTTTCGGCCATATGTTTTCCACAGGATGCCGACGGCTGCCGCGGTAACGGCTGCCATCAGCCCGCACGCGAACCAGCCAGAAAAGAAGTGATGAATACCAAACCCGGCGCCCGCGATCGGCAGGGCAGCAAGTGCAAAATCTTTGCCCAGCAGCGCTAAACCTCTCAGGCGAAATCCAGCGATCGAGTATGCACACACGACCCAAATGATGCTAGCGACGACTTCGGAAAGAGTGAAGGCTGCGACGCCGTCGAGAGCACTTCGACCGAAGTGGAGCGCGAGCGCCATCGTCGCGAGCGACATGCCTCCGCCCCCGATTTGCAAGACTAGAGCGAGGCGCTGTCGGCCACAGACGTCAAACAACCTGACCAGCCATGCGGCTAATAGATACAGAAAGCCCGCGAACGCTAACCACGCGGCAAAGCTTCCGGCTAGTTTCCACCGCGCCCCTAAAAGCGCGTCAAATAGGAGCGGGGCCCCGAAAGCGAAAAAAAATCAAGACCGGGGCGCCAAAAGCGATTTGACTGCGCACCAGCCGTGTGACGAAGGGCTCCAGGGTGTCTGATTTAATTTCAGTGGCTGCTTTTTGATAGAAAACCTGCCCCATCGATGCGCCGAACAAAACCACCGGGAAATAAACCGCGCGATTGGCCAGAAGGTATAGCCCGATCACGTCCAAGCCGCAGAAGAATCCCGGCGAAGAGTACTTCGTCTCCAGATCATCGAAACCCTCCGTGCGTTCACGCGACGTCGCGACCGTTTGCCGCGGAACACATTCGAATTTTCCTGCTGAAAGCGCCGCTATCCTGCGATCCAACTGGTATGCTTTTCATGAACTTCCATAACGGAGATTGCCGTACCTAACTTCCCGAAAGAAAATTTAGATCCTGTCGATTGGGATTCTTTTCGTGCTTCGGCTCACGCCGCACTGGACGTCGCCGTCGATTTCATCCGGACTTTTGACCAGGGCCCAGTGTGGCGACCGGTGCCAGACGACGTTCGTGAGGCGCTGGACCAACCCCTGCCCATCAAAGGGCAGCCGCTCGAACACGTAGTAGCCGACTTCAAAACAAATGTTTTGCCTTATGTGACCGGCAATATTCACCCTCGCTTTTTTGGTAGGGTTCATGGCGCTGGTCTCGCGGACGGAATCATTTCGGAAATGCTGGCTGCCGCCATGAATTCCAACTGCGGTGGACGGAACCATGGAGCAATCTATGTCGAGAATACCGTCATAGATTGGTGCAAAGAGCTTTTCAGCTTTCCACCGGACGCCAGCGGACTGCTGGTAAGCGGAACGTCGATGGCGAACTTGATCGGATTGGCGGTGGCTCGTAACGCGCGCGCTGACGGCGATATCCGAAAGCGCGGCCTGAAAAACTACCCGCGACGGCTCGTCGCGGATGCGTCGGCGGAGGCGCATGAATCGGTGGCCAGAGCCATGGAAGTTCTCGGCCTTGGATCGGAATCCTTGCACAAAATTTCTGTGCTGCAAGACTTCACCACGGATGTTGCCGCTCTTCGGGAAGCGATCGCCGAAGACCGACGCGCTGGCCTGGAACCTCTCTGTGTGGTCGGTTGCGCGGGAACCGTGAATACCGGCGCGATCGACCCGCTGGACGAGTTGGCGTCCATTTGCGCTGCGGAAAAAATCTGGTTCCACGTGGATGGAGCTTTCGGCGCATTGGCGTTTATGAGCGACTCGCTGCGTCCCCTGTTCAAAGGCGCGGAGCGCGCGGACTCTCTGGCGTTTGATTTTCACAAATGGGCGCAAGTTCAATACGACGCTGGCTGCATTCTGGTTCGACGTGGCGATCTTCATCGCCTTTCAGCTCTGCCGCGATGCGTCGAATATCTTCTTCCCGCGCCTCGGCTAGTTCGCGCAAAGATTCTGCGCCCGCCCGCACCCCCCTATAAATGAATCCGCGCCAGCATATTTCGCGCGACGCAGTCGTGAGCCCGTTATTGTCGGCAGCGTCACGACTTATCGTTCCCGCGTTTATCAACATCTGTAGTACCTCCTCAATTTGCCACGCCGCTGCAGACGGTTGCGGTGCCAGATTCCCCAGCGTCCAGCGAACAGCTGCGCGCACGGCGAGCACGGGCCGGGTGTGTCGTGTTTTTCAAGAGCGGATATCTCTGATCACGTCGCCAAAGGGACTGTTAACTATGGGCGCTTTGCCAACCGCAGCGAGTCGGCCACTCTCGTGGAATCAGCCTCCAAAACCAGGCCCCAGCCTGCTTTCGCCTGGGCTCTGCCTGGCGATCACAAGTTCGACCGGCCGAATTTGTCGCCAACGTACTTTTCCATCTGTTGTGAAGTTGCGATGCAGTCAGCAAGCCTGCCGGGGCGGCAGCTTCGAGGGTCTTTCCACATTCCCGCCTTGGAAATCTCGCCGAAGTCCCCAGGATAGAATTCGATTCCGGCCACCGCGCCTTGTTGCAACAGCTGCAGCTGAACGTCTAAGGTCTTTTTAAAAAGAGCAACCTCCTGGGTGCCCGCGCACGGAGTGCGCGAGTTCGGCTCACACGGGAGATAGTCGATCCGATCGACGGGGTACGAGCCCGCGATGATTTGCGCATTGGGAAATACAGCTTTTGCTTTGCGCACATACGATGAGAAATTTGGTCCGTTCATTCGATAATGAACGAAGAGGTGCACGAAGTCGGTACGATTACGGACGCTAGCCATCGCGGCAGAGGTCAGGAGAGCAGCCGTGAGTTCGTTTTCATAGACGGTCACGCCGAAATGTAAATTTGGGTTTTCTGACTTCAGCCCATCGACGAAGCCAGTGAGCATCGAGGCGACTTGTTGGTCCGATTCGTGCAGCTTCTCCATCTGGTTCACAAAATCATCGAAGCCTATGGAATATAATGCGGGCGCGGACTTGCTCAGCGCGCTGTACTCGCGGCCCTCGTTCGCGATTGATGGTTTTAGAAGCAGGGCCAGAAATATTTTGTCCACATGCTGCTCGCCCGCGATTTTCTGCACGGCTTGCATGCAGCTGGGCGGCTGGTCTGAGCACCCGATGCGCATCGCATTCACGTGTAATTTGTGGTTCCACTCGGATGTGTTTCCGCCCCACGTGATGATCAATTTCGACTGCGCCTGTGCGGCCGGGCACAGCGATGCCATCATAGCGGCGCCTGCCAGCACTGCCATCCAACACGAAAGTGTGAAATCAAACCGTTGCGCGAATCGTCGAAACTCGATCATGGCTCTTCTGACCTTTGCTTTCTTCTTCGGTACCGGCAGACGGACTGGGAACGCCGGTTAACTGCGAAAGCCAGCTACGAACGAGCGAACTCCATTCGAGGTTCTTCTGAATAAACGCGCGGCCATTCAGTCCCATTTGCTTGGCAGCGCCTGGCTCCGACAACAGCTACCGAATCGCGCGGCCGAGTGCCAAAGGCGCTTCCGGTGGAACCACAAATCCGGCTTCCGCGTGTTGTATTGACTTCGGCGATATGGATGATAGTAGAGCGCCAGCAAAATCAGCATTCCCATCAGCCATCCGGCGCCGATTCTGGTGATGTCGTTCGCCGCGCCCGATTGCCGGTCGTCGAGATGAAGGATCATTTGCCCGGCGAGAATTACTCCCGCGCCGAGAAAGAGAATTACGAAACGCCGTAAATGGCGCTCGCCGCGTATGAGGATGAACGGAGCGACTAGAATTAGGGTTCCGATTCCGAGGAATCGCAGCAGTTCGGAACCACCATACGCGGGAGCCGGCGAATAGCTGTAGCTTATAGTCACTACGATGGCGAATAGTCCGAAGGCGAAAAGCGGCCATTTCGGAACGGCCGAAAAACCAGGACGCGGCGATTTGTCCAAATGGGCGGTGTATCTCATTAGGCGCCAAGCCACGCCCAGAAAAAGCCCAACGAGCATCGCCACGGTAAGGTCCGCTACCTTGTTGATCGGCTCCAGCGGCCAATACGCTTTCAGTTGCGGAATGAAGAGCGCGGCGACCAGGAAGAATTCGGGATATGTAAACGCCAGCCACAGAAATGCGACGGCCGCCAGTACACCTCCAAAGAGCAAGAAGATTGAGCCCCTCGAATAGGCACACCAGCACCATCAACGACAATAGCCCTAAGAGGACGGCCGTTAGCTTCCAATCACGCATGTCGATTTCCAGGGAGCGTTACCCAGCGCCGCGGAAAATTCTGATTTCCAGTCAAACTGGCCGGCGCCTTCAATCGTTTTCAGCAGCTTCAGGTATAGGGATCGGTACCGCGGATCGAGAAGCGTGTTGTTGTGCCAGACCATTGTGAAAACGCCCCCACTGCACGACAGCGGGAAATGCAACGCTGCACGGCTTCGACGCTCGTTTCTTCGCTGAGCTTCATGTATCCCAGCAAGGTGCGATCCATTACGAGCAGCGGTACCTCCATTAGCTCGGCCGTTCGATTTAAGGATAGAAGCCATGGTTGGTACGGAACACAGGTTCCGGCGCGGAATCCAAGGTGATCGGCGTAACAAAGCGTGCTGTCGTACGCTAGTCCGCACATCTCCCAGTGAATCCAGGTGTCCAGACACCAGCGAAGATAATGCTGGTGGCCTCCCAGCGGTCCATCGCCCAGGACCTCGCGCAGCGTGTTGACCTCCCGGCGCAGGCGTTCAGGCGAGCGGAACGTGCCATAACCCGGCTGCACACCCGATTCCACACCTTGTTCCCGAAGCCAATCGATCACTCGACGAATCTTGCGATGCTTCAGATCGTAGCCGCTGTCGCGCAGGCTCGGAGGGCTCGCCATCCAATAGACAGCGGAGTCAAGCTGGTGACCGCGCGTGATATTCACAATCTCGCGCACCGCTCGGAGATCGACCGGCTCGCAATCCGGCAACCACGCCAAAACTTCCCTCCAGATGCTTGCGGCGATGCCGCGGGCCATGTAGCGGACGACATTTTTGGGCTGAAATGGTATTCCCACATGATCCGCATCGCGGCTCAACTTCGCACGTAGCGTTCGATGCGCCGGACGCCAGTTCGGATTGAGGAACGTCAGCACCTGCTCGAAGGCTAGCCTGGATTATTCGTTGATTTCAGTAGCGGAAAAAGAAAGGATGCTCTAGAAGGTGCATGAACACTGGGTTTTCTGAGAACCCAGTACACCATTTTGGAGCATCCCAAAGGTGACAACTCGTC
>Ga0307374_10001374_pt1 | contig 45043 bp, 37 predicted proteins | sample OX3MG_FD_202532 | JGI IMG/M metagenome (GOLD analysis project Ga0307374, IMG submission 202532) | Soil microbial communities from Risofladan, Vaasa, Finland - OX-3 | ecosystem: Environmental > Terrestrial > Soil > Coastal area > Acid sulfate soil | place: Finland: Risofladan, Vaasa | collected...
GCGGCTGCGGTAGCTCTTTTACCGTCTAAGGTTTTTCTCCAGTCCTCCGCATCTTTCCCCGGCGTGACAATTCATGTTGTCCGCCGGGGATTTTTTGTCGAAACACCGGCGGCAAGCCCGGTCTAGATCGAACCGGAGTCGTAGCGCGCACCTTCGCTTTGGATTTTGAAGCAGCGAATCTTTGGAGTCAGAGACCCAGTGAGTTATCTTCCGTCAGTGCCAAAACCAAAAACCGAAGCAGATCAATTTGCTGGACCTTGGATTCTTTCGATTTCCACCCGGGCACGCTGCTCTTCCGGTCCCTCCACTCTCTCAAAATAGCCCAGAGCTTCCTGAAGATAGCCTTCACGCTCATCGATATATCCGATCATCAAGTCCTGGTCGCTCGCCGACTTAAAGTCAACCATTTCCAAGCCCGGAGGAGGCAAGCTGGGACGCAACACGTCCAGGAATCGGGTGTTGATGGGGACGGCGTTATAGGGGAGGGCATTGCCGCGCGGAGTTTCATATTCAAGGTAAGGGGAAAGGTCGGTCGAGGCAAAGTTGGCAGGCAGACCGGAAATTTTGGGCAAATAAGAGAGCGCTCGCTGCATCGATGGACCGTACAACATCAACTCTCCCAGAAGCGACATCATGCTGGGCACATGAATGAAGTCCAGCTCCCGGCGAATCGCCGGCTCCGCATCAAAGCCCTCGATAGCCTGGGCATCACAACGAAGCTTTGAAGACGAAGCAATTAATAGTCCCTGTTCATGGCCCATGAAAAATGCAACATGAGGAAAAACCTGGGCGGCGGTATTCAGGATTACCAGCAGGTCCTGAAGCCGCATGTGATGGACTTGCACCCATTGCTGGAGCACACCTGCGGACGTCAAATGCTGGCGGGTGATCTCGTAAAACTGTTTGTTGTAAAGGTCGGCCTCACCGCTGATCCAGATGGAAGTGATTTCCAGCGTAATGAGGTCATACTGTTGTTTCGAAAGAAGCAGATAATTCCTTCCGTCGGTCATGAAGAGCTTCACGCGAGGGTCACGGTCAAACACCAGCCCGTTGATATCTGGAAACCACCGGCGGGCAGCATCCACCATACTAGGCGCCAGTTCCACCGCGTCGATTTGACGGAAGGGGAACAGTGAAACCACGCGCAAGGTGTTGCCCGTCCCCAGGCCGATGACCAGGGCGCGGTTGAAATTGCGCGCGAATAGCATTGGAGTCAGCGCAAACCGGACCTGCTCCCCCACCTCGCCCGTGTTGTTGCCTTGAAACTTCCCATTCGAGAGGAGGATGCGATTAGGACCAGATTGCACCACGGATGTCAATCCTCCTTGGATGTCCTCGTGGAAATAGTCGACGCGGTCAATGGGCCAGCCCTGGTCAAAATACACATAAGAACCTCGCGAAAGCTTCTTAGGGTCCCACGTTCCGTGACCCGCCCAGAGCAGCGCCAACAGGCAGACTGAACCCGCTGCCACCGCCCATTTCCTGGCTTGGCTGATGGGAAGCATCGTCAGCATAAAGACCGTAGCTAAAACGATGTTGCTCGCGGCTGCCCCACAGAGGCTGGAAAGCGATCCAAAGCGCGAAATGAAGAAGAAGCCAGTTACCACTGAACCGGCAATTGCGCCTAGCGTATTCGCGGAGTAAATGCCGCCCACGCTCGACCCGACTTTCTTTGCCGGGCCGCTGGCCAGATTCAATAGGAGCGGGAAACTGATCCCGAGGAGCAACACCGGAACAATCAATATGAAAAAGGTGCAGAAGAAGCGTAGGATCTCTCCTCCCACAAAATAGGCGCTCTGGAAATGCGTCAGCCAGGTGATCCGGTTGGAAATCACGGCGGCCAGAAAAGCGCCTTCCACAACCAATTCAGCGATCCGTTTCCAGGGAAGACTTTGAGCAAGAAATTCGGAAAAGGTTTTGTACGCCACGTAAGCGGCTCTGGGCGTTACGCAGATGGCGACAGCAACGAAGTCAATCTGCAAGGAGTTGCGAAGCCCCTGGGCAAATACGTCCGGGATAAAGTTCCATATCGGAATGGAAATGAAAATCACCAGTCCCGCAAAAAACTGCGAGAGCGCAAGCGCCGGTACCCACAAATCCGGACGGCGCAAGCGGTGGGCCACAAAGTGAGCTCCCAAAGCCAGCCCAATCAGGAAGGTGAATAGCATGGACCCGAAGGCATAAACGGTGTTGCCCACCATGAAGGCCAGGATATGGGTCCAGATGACCTGGTAAGCCAGGCTTGTGGCCCCCGTCAAAAAGGCAGCCGCCGGGAGTAAAAGAACCGGGAATCTTAGATGGTGACCAGATTCGGTTACTGTCTCCCTGGATTCTGCGATAGCCTGGGGATTGAGGATGCTCCTTCGGCCCGCGCGCCGAAAGGGCGACGAAGCAAAATATCGAGAAGTTAATCGCACAAGCAATTCCCAGAGTGCTCAAGACTCCCCATTTCGGCATGAAAAAGTAAGTGGATGCCAGCGTTCCGGCCGCAGCTCCCCACGTGTTCACCGCGTAGAGCCGGTCAATGTCGCCGAGAAAGTCTTGCTGGTGGGCGCTGAGGTACCGCGCCAGAACCGGCAGCGTGCCCCCCATAAGCGCGGCAGGAGCGGCGATCACCGCAGCAGCCAAAAAGAAACGGACCGCCAGGAGTCCGCCCGGCCCAAAATGAAATGCATGATAAGCGCCCACGTAAATCCGAGTCGTGAGGGAAAATAGGCGCGGGATAAAAATTCCGTAAACGCCCACCATCAACTCAAGAGTTCCGTAAATCCACAGACTGGGGCGCCGCGCGTCCACCCAATTCCCGAAAACATAGGCGCCCAGCGCCAGCCCTCCGAGAAATGCCGCCAGCACCGTGCTCACGGCCTGCGCCGTGTTGCCGAAGCTGTAGGTTAAGAGCCGCGTGAAGATGGTCTCAAACACCAGGCTGGAAGCGCCTGAAAAGAGAAAAAGGAAGGGAAGCGAACGCAAGAGTCGTTGCTCTATTGGAATTGGAGATACGTGATGCTCTGAAATCATCGCCATATTACTTGACCGGTATTATATTAGCAGTACTATTTGATTGAAGCATGAAATAACGCGTTGGGGCGAGCTGCCGTGCTCCGCTTCCGCGTTTTCGACGCTTCGCTTATACTGCTAATTCACTCATGCGAATTGCTCTTGCCCAGATCAATACCACGGTTGGTGATTTTCCAGGGAACGTCGAGCGCATCGTCAGGTTTGCTGCTCGGGCGCATTCACGGGCCGCAGACCTCGTCATCTTTCCGGAGCTGGCGCTTTGCGGTTATCCTCCGCGCGACCTGGTGGAAAAGCCCAGCTTTGTTGCGCGTTGCGAGTCTGAGCTCTTGCGATTGGCCCGGCTTCTTCCGCCCATCCCGGCGCTGGTCGGTTACGTTCGCCGTTCCCATGCCGAGCAGGGCAAGCCCGTCGCGGATGCTGCCGCGCTCCTTCATCGGGGCAAAGTGCAAGTGGATTACGCAAAGATGCTGCTGGCCTTCTACGACGTCTTTGACGAGTCTCGCTACTTCGAGCCAGGCAGCACCACCGCTCTTTACCCGCTGCAGGATTCGTGCCTGGGCATCACCATCTGTGAGGACGTCTGGAACGATAAGAACTTCTGGAAAAAGCAGCTCTACCCGCGCGACCCCGTGGAGGAAACCGTGCAGGCTGGGGCGAACGTCCTGCTCAATATTGCTTCTTCTCCCTATTCCACGGAAAAGATGAATCTACGCCAGGATATGTTGCGCGCCATCGCCCTGGAAAGGCACGTCCCCATCGCTTATGTGAATCAGGTGGGCGGCAATGACAGCCTTATTTTTGACGGTTCAAGCCTGGCTTTCAATGCCAGGGGTGAGCTTGCAGCGCGGGCAAAGGCCTTCGAGGAAGACCTGGTTATTTTCGATACGGCGGATGGCGCGGGCGAAATCCATCCAGCCCCGGCGGACGAAATCGAAGCGGTCTATGGGGCGCTGATGCTCGGCACGCGCGATTATGTGGCCAAGTGTGGATTCCGCAAGGTGATCGTGGGCTTGAGTGGAGGCATCGATTCTTCGGTGGTGGCCACTATCGCCACTGACGCCCTGGGCGCGGAAAACGTACTTGGCGTGAGCATGCCCGGGCCGTACTCTTCGCCGGGCAGCATATGTGACGCCGAAGCCTTGGCGCGCAATCTGCATATCGATTTTCGCGTTATTCCCGTCACTTCCATCTTTGAGGATTACTGCCGGTCGCTCGACCCGGCTTTTCAAAATCTGCCGCGCGACGTGACGGAAGAGAATATTCAGGCGCGCATTCGCGGCAATATTCTGATGGCGCTATCCAATAAGTTTGGATCTCTGGTGCTGAGCACCGGCAATAAGTCAGAGTTGGCCGTGGGCTATTGCACTCTTTACGGCGATATGGCTGGCGGCTTGGCGATGATCGCCGATGTTCCCAAGACCATGGTTTATGACCTGGCGCGATACGCCAACGCCCGCTGCGGGGGCAGGGAACGAATCCCCCATGCCTGCCTCCAGAAGCCGCCCTCCGCCGAGCTTCGCCCCAACCAGACGGACCAGGACACGCTCCCGCCCTACGAAACTCTGGACAAGATTCTCCGCGCCTACATCGAAGAGAATCTTTCTCCCGCCGAGATCGTTGAGAAGTTTTCTCTTGAACCGCGCTTGGTGAACGATACCATCCGCCGCGTCAATACCGCCGAGTACAAGCGCCAGCAGGCAGCTCCCGCTCTAAAAGTCACTGCCAAAGCCTTCGGCATCGGTCGCCGCCTTCCCATTGCCAACAAGTTTCCCGGCTAACGGCGTTTGCTTCAGCCGATGGCTATCCGCGACGGTCAATCGGTCTTTGATTGACCCCGGGATTGTCTTGCCCCGAAAAGCCCGCAAACAGGAAGGCAATGTCCGCAACGACGGCAGTGTCCAGGATTTGGGTGGACGACGTTGCGCCCTCTGCGCGGGTTGATCTTCTCTCATTACAGCCTGATGATAGATTGCGAGGTTACATGGAAGTCCCTGCTGCCAGCGCCACCGAATCAGCATCCTCTACTTTCTGGTCATCCGTTCGCGAAGCCGTTCGCGGCTCGCACCGGGACTTTACCTCCGGCAGCCTGAACCGCGCCATTCTTCTGCTGGCGATTCCCATGGTGCTGGAGATGGTGCTGGAATCGCTCTTTGCTGTAGTTGATGTTTTCTGGGTGGCGCGTCTCGGTTCGGACGCCATCGCCACGGTTGGTTTGACGGAGTCGATGGTGAGTCTGGTGGTAGCCATTGCCATGGGACTTGGCCTTTCCACCACGGCGATGGTGTCGCGCAGAATCGGTGAGAAGGACCCGGAGGCCGCGGCGGTGGCGGGCGTGCAAGCCATCTTCCTGGGGATCATGCTTTCGGTTGCCATCGGTCTGCCTTGTTTTCTTCTGGCGCCCCGGTTGCTTCAGCTCATGGGCGCATCACCGGCCATTGTCGCCCTGGGTTCGAACTACACGCGCATTTATTTGGGCGGCAGCGGCGTGCTGCTGATGTTGTTCCTGAACAACGCCATCTTCCGGGGCGCGGGTGATGCGGCCATTGCCATGCGGCTGCTGTGGGTGTCAAACCTCATCAACCTGGTGCTCGATCCGTGCTTGATCTTCGGACTTGGCCCGTTTCCTAAATTGGGCGTGACCGGCGCGGCGCTGGCAACCTTCACGGGGCGCGGCATCGGCGTGCTCTACCAGTTTTACCGGCTGCTTAAAGGCACGGAGCGAATCCGGGTGCTCGTCCGCCAAGTCCGCCTGGACACTGGAGTGATGATTCGCCTCCTCCGTGTTTCCGTCACCGGCGTTCTTCAGTTTGGCATCGCCCATGTGAGCTGGATCGGATTGGTGCGGATCATCAGCCTGTTCGGCAGCGCCGCCATTGCCGGGTATACTGTGGCCATTCGTATTGTCATCTTTGCGATCCTGCCCTCTTGGGGCTTGAGCAATGCTGCCGCCACGCTGGTGGGCCAGAACCTGGGCGCCCGCCAGCCGGAGCGGGCGGAGAAATCCGTGTGGCTTACCGGCCTTTACAACGTGATCTTCCTTGGCAGCATCGGGGTTCTGTTCATCTTGCTGGCCGAGCCGATCATCCGGCTGTTCACGCGCGACCCCGCCGTGGTTCCCCTCGCCGCTTCCTGTTTGCGCATCCTGAGCTACGGCAATATCGCCTACGCCTTCGGCATGGTCATGCTCCAGGCTTTCAACGGCGCCGGTGACACCCGCACTCCAACCATTGTGAATTTCTTCGGCTACTGGCTGGTGGAGATTCCGGTGGCATACGTGCTGGCCGTCCCCGTTGGCCTGCACTCGAAAGGCGCATTCCTCTCCATCCTGATCGCGGAATCGGCAATAGCCGCCGTAAGCGCCGTGCTGTTCCGCCGCGGCCGGTGGAAAATGCAACGGATCTGAACCATACCTGGAGCGCCCTTCGCAGTGATGACCATTGGCCCGGGTGGAGCAGGCCCCTATGGGTTTCGCATGGACGGAAGAACCCGAGGGCCTTTGCTAAACTCCACCGTCCTTGTCATTCCCGCGAAGGTTGGTAGCGACAGCCAGCGCTTTTCCGTCCGTAGCCAGCATCGCGATGCGTGAACTCAAGACTACGCCCGGCGTCCGGCGCTGGCTCAAACCGAATGAAGCCGAATTCGAGTCTTGCCCAAAGTCGCGGCATCCAAGTAGACTGAAAAATCCCTAAGGAGTGTCCACCCGGATGAAGCGATTCGCATTTTTGCTGCTCGGATTGACGGTAACGGTCCCATATGGCTTTAGCCAGATTGTCGGGCTGACTCATGGCCAACCACCCCATTTGCCGGCGCCTTACATCAAGCCGATTGTCGCCAACCCACCCCAGGTTTCACCGGTGCCGGGATTCAAGCCGCAAGCGCCCGCCGGCTTTACGGTTTCGCTCTTTGCGAGCGGGTTCACGGAACCTCGCTGGCTTGCCCGCGCGCCCAACGGCGACGTTTTTGTCTCGGACACATCTGCGGGCAAGGTCTACGTCCTGGGTGACCCTGGTCACGGCACGCCTTCCAATTCTCGCGTGACGTTCGCCGAGGGTTTGAAAGAGCCTTTTGGCATCGCCTTCCAGGAGGACTACGTTTACATTGCCGAAAACAATGAATTGGCTCGTTTCCGCTACGATCCCAAAACCTCCAAGCGCGCCGGCGGTCGTGAGCACGTATTGGACCTGCCGAGCGGTGGCATGCACTTCACCCGCACTGTGGAATTCAGCAAAGATGGCAGCAAGATGTACGTGGCGGTCGGCTCACCGAGCAATGTAACCCCCGCCAAAGATCCCCGGCGCGCCGCCATCCTGGTGGCGAACCCCGATGGCAAGGACGAATCCATCTATGCCAGCGGCCTGCGCAATGCCGCAGGTATCGCGGTCGATCCGCAAAGTGGACAACTGTGGGCCTCAGTCAATGAGCGTGATTTGTTGGGCGATAACCTTCCCCCCGATTACTTCACTCATGTCGTGCAAGGCGGATTCTACGGCTGGCCTTACAGCTACATCGGCAAGAATGTGGACGTGCGGGCCAAGCCGCCGCGCCCGGACCTGGTGGCCAAGGCGATTGTCCCGGATGTGCTGCTCGGCCCGCACGTGGCGCCGCTCGAATTTGCCTTCTACACCGGTCATCAGTTCCCACAGAAATATTGGAACGGAGTCTTCCTCACCGAACATGGCTCCTGGAATCGCAGCATTTACAATGGTTACTGCGTGGTGTTTATCCCCTTCAAGGATGGCCAGCCGCAAGCGGGACCTTCGGTGTTCCTCAACGGCTTTGACCCCGATCTCAGTGGCAAGACGGTGGACGGCCGGCCCGTGGGCGTGGCCGTCGCCAAAGATGGGTCACTGCTGGTATCGGATGATGGCGGGAGGGACATCTGGCGAGTCTCCAAATCGCAATGAGTGATGTTGCGCGTAGCAAATGCCCTGGTTCTTCGGAGGGCGGGATGGCAACCTCGCCGCGGCGCTGCGCCTCGCCGGCCGCTGAAGCTGCGAATAAGAACATCCGCCTCTCGCCAAGATGCCGGGGAGCGCAGAGCGCGATTCGCGGCTCTTCCGGTTCGACTCTCTCATCCCAGAAAAAGGCTCGTTCGTTTCAGCTTCTGGTATCGGTCTCTTCCCTTTGCGCCCTGCTGCTTTTTGCAGCAGACGGTTTTGGGCGCGTCAAATTGCCGCACACCTCCATCCACCCGATGGTATTGCAGAATGGCTTGCGCGTATTGATGGTGGAAGATCATCAAGCGCCGGTGGTGAATACCGAGGTTTGGTATTACGTCGGCTCCAAGGATGAGAAGCCTGGCCGGACCGGGTTCGCCCATCTCTTCGAGCACTTGATGTTCGATGGGACCAGGAATCTTGGCCCCGATGAATTTTCGAGCTACATCGTGCGCTCCGGCGGCACCGACAATGCCTACACCACCGAAGATGCCACCGTTTTCTGGGAAACCTTTCCCAGCACGGAACTGCCGGTGGCGTTGTGGCTGGAAGCGGACCGCATGCGCAACCTTGACATCAGCGACTCCACTTTTAAGAACGAGCGCAAGGTGGTGGAAGAGGAGCGCCGGCAGCGATTCGATAATCAACCCTACGGGTCGGTCATCGAAACGTTATACGCCCACGCCTTCACCGTTCATCCTTATCAGCACATGACCATCGGCAGCATGGACGATCTGGACCATGCAAAATTGGATGAAGTGCGGGACTTCTATGACACTTATTATGTGCCGGACAACGCCACGCTCGTCATCATCGGGGATTTTGACACGGCGCAGTCCGAGCAATGGGTGAAGCAGTATTTCGGACCGGTTCCGAACACCGGCCGCCCCATCTCCCGCGATTACCCGGTTGAGCCCCCCCAAACCGCCGCACACAAAATCAAGCTAAACCTGGATGTGGCGTTGCCCGCAGTGGTCGAGGGCTTTCACATGCCGGCCGACGGCACGCCGGACGCTTACCCGCTGCGCCTTGCCTCCAAAATACTGGGCGATGGAGACAGCTCCTGGATCAATCGCCTCCTGGTTTACAAGACGCAAATCGCGCTGGAAGCGGACAGCTCCGGGAATTTCACGGAAGATCCTAACCTCTTTTTCGTCCTCGCCGTACTCAATTCCGGGCACACTCCCGCCCAGGCCGAAGCCCTGATGGATGGCCTGCTCAGCCGCTTGAAGAACCAGCCGGTTCCCGCGAAGGATCTCGACCGCGCCAAAAATCAAATCCTGCGGGACTTCATCCTGAGCCGCCAAGGAGTGCAAAACCGCGCCGATGAGCTGGGGTATGACGCCGTTATCCTGAAGAATCCAGACCTTATCAACACTGAGCTTGCCCGGTTCCTGGCGGTTACCGCGGAGGACATTCAACGCGTCGCGCAGAAGTATTTTGTCGCCTCGAACCTTACAGAGATTGAAGTCTATCCCGCTAAAACGAAGTAGCGGGAAATTTGGGCATGACGGGATGAAGCCAGTTGGCAGGATTCGGGAGGGCCAACGCGTTTCCCGCTGCTACGCTTGCCGGACCAACACGGGCCTTCGATTCTCTTTGCCACTTCGACGGTGAACGCCACGCGCCTGCTTTGCTCGTGCCGTTTCCATCTCGCGACTTGGGGCGGCAGTGGCCCTCTTGGACGATGATCGTCGTCTCACCACTTCACCCACAATCAGAATCTTAGGCGAAGCCAACGGCGGAGCGTCAGACAATTTATCCAGGGATGTCGGGTAAGTTTGGCTGGCTCCGGTGGATGCGCCGGAAACGAGCAAGCATGGCAAGTTGTGGTTCAGCCCGGCCTCATAGAGTTCGGCCCGGAGCTTTGCGTAATCCGTACCCGGCATGTAGACCACGACGGTAGCGGCTTGTGTGCCCGTGTTTTTGGATTCAAGACGCGGCCAATCGTTCCGCAGCTTGTCCGCGCCCGGATGGCCTGATAGGAATACCAGCGATGATGCCGCCCGGCGGTCCGTGAGGGAGATACCCGCCGAAGCCGCGGCGCAGGATGCAGCCGTCACTCCGGGCACAATCTCATATTCAATTCCAGCCGCTGCCAGCGCATCGATTTCTTCGCCCGCCCGCCCAAAAATCAGCGGATCGCCTCCCTTCAAGCGGACCACGGTCAATCCCCGGCGCGCATAGTCCACCATGAGCGCGTGAATCTTCTCCTGGGTCACGCGCTTTTTTCCGCAGCGCTTGCCAACGTTCGAGACCAAGGCGCCGGGGGCCACGAGCTTTACGATCGCCGCTGGAACCAGATCGTCGTGCAGCACCACGTCAGCTTCGCGCAGGATGCGCACGGCTTTCACGGTGAGCATCTCCGGATCGCCCGGTCCAGCACCCACCAAATAGACTTTGCCGCTCATTCCTGATCTTCTCCATTCTCTGCGACGCGAAGGCGGCACACGAACTCTTCATAACTTTTCCGGCTGGCCAAGGCGTGCAGCCATTGGCACCGCAGTTCTCGATCCATCTCGATCGCAAAGAGCTGCTGCCGCTCCCGGCCCAGTTCATCCAACCATCTCTCATATTCCCCACCGTATGTGTTCTCCATCTCCTGCCGCAAACGCTGCGCCAGAGCCGGGCTTTTTCCGTCCGTGGAAATGGCGATTTGCAGTGCTCCCCTCCGCACCACGGAACCGTAATAGAAATCGCAATGCGGAGGATCATCCACGGCATTGACGAGGATGTTTCGCCGCCGCGCTTCCTGGAAAACCTGCTGATTCACTTCCGTCACGGAGGTTGCAGCGACGGCAAGAAAAGCGCCATCCAGATCAGCGGGCACGAAAGGTCGGGCCTCCCATCGAATTTCCCCGGCCTCAGCCCACGCCCGCACAGCGCCGCCCGCCCGTGGCGCAACCACCGTGACCTTGGCGCCTGAAGCGAGCAGACTCGCGATTTTCGGTTGGGCCACGGCGCCCGCCCCAATCACCAGGCACGCCCGCCCTTCGAGCCTCAAAAAAATGGGGAACAAGGCCGCAGCTTCGGGCTTTGCATTTTGGGGCAGGGAAGTGTTTGCAGCGATAGTGGTCACGGGCCCGGTCGAAACCGATTTCATTGGCTTCCTCCGGTCACGGTCGTCAACTCCGGTCTAAGACTTGGAGTGCGCTGCTTCGCATGGAGGCCACATTCGGTTTTTTCAAAGCCCGGCCAGCGTCCCGCCCGCGAACTTTCGCCTGGTTGGACGGCGCGGGTGCAATGCGTGCAGCCAATGCTCGCGTAGCCGAGATTGTAAAGGCGGTTGGTGGGAATGTGATGTGCCTTAAGATATGACCAGACTTGTTCCGAATTCCAATCGGCCAACGGATTGAGCTTCATCAACCCAAACTTTGCATCCCACCCGATTTTCGGCGTTTCGGCACGGTCCGGAGTCTGATCGCGCCGGATGGCGGCTATCCAGGCGTCCAGTCCCTTCAACTTTTCCCGAAGTGGCCGGACCTTGCGCAGCTCGCAGCAACGGTCCGGATTGCGAGACCACAAGGCATCGCCATAAGCGCGCGCTTGCGCCGCCGCGTCCAGCTCGGGATGGCAGCGTTCCACCCGGATTCCATAACGGCGTTCCACCTCATCGATCAGCTCATAAGTCTCAGGAAAGAAAAACCCGGTGTCCAATGTAAAGATGCGGAAGTTCGCGCGCACCCGGGAGGCAAGGTCGATCAGCGCCATGCCCTCCGCGCCGAATGCCGAAGCCAGGGCGATGCGGGGCCCGAATTGTTCGAATCCCCAGCGGAGCACGTCCTCCGCGCTCCACTTTTCTGTGTCAACACATGGTAATTGCATCTCTGGAGCGAATGCGATTGTCATTATTCTCCTCACCGCCTGAACCGGAATGGCCCTGCTGCGCTGCAAGCCCCGCCACGGCTCAGGCCCAACCGGTGTCAACTTCAATGCCCGCCCGGCAGTGGTATATTTTCGGTGCTGTAGCGGCGGTCTCTGACCGCCGAAACCTATTGAAAAATAAAATTCGGCGGTCAGAGACCGCCGCTACAGCAAACTGACCCACTACATCCTGTCTTCATCCTTCCACCCCATGCGGCACGGGCCCAGGCGATGGATCGCGCAGCACTGCCGCCACCATTTCCCCCGCCAGGAAAGTTCGAATTTCCTCGTCGTGGTGCCGGGCGAAGAATTCTCGCAGATTCTCTCCCGGCATCCGCAGTTGCCGGTAGATGCCCAGCACCCTTTCCAGAGCATCCGGCACTTCGCGTGCCGCGCAGCGGTAGCCAACCGGCCGCGTGAACAATGGATGCTTTCCCACGCCGCCCCCCACGCTGAAGTAATAGGCGTCGATCAGTTGGCCGTCCACTTTCATTCTCTTGCCTTCCAGTCCGACGTCGGCGATGGAGTGCTGGCCGCAGCCATTGGGGCATCCAGTGATGTTGAGCTTGAGTTGTTCGTGGAAATCCGGCATCCGGTCTTCCATCTCTTCCACCAGCCAGCGCGCAAAACCTTTGGTTTCGGTAATTGCCAGCTTGCAGAACTCTGTGCCCGTGCAAGCCACTGCCCCCCGCCAGAACGGAGAGCCGCCGGTGCGCAAGCCCACGGCATTGAGCTTCGCCGCCACCATGCCGGACTTCAACTCCGGCACGTTCACCAACAACAGGTTCTGCATCCCCGTGGTGCGCAGCTCGCCGCTTCCATACTCTTCAGCCAAATCAGCCGTAGTTCGCATCTGCGCCGGATTCATTCGGCCGCGCAGCACCGACGCGCCCACATAACATTGTCCTGGTTGCCTCTGCCGGTGAATGCCGGCGTGATCGCGGTAGACATCCTCCGGCGCGCGCTCCGGCTCGGCCGGGTCAAGCTGAAACCCCAACCGCCGCTCCAGTTCAGCCAGGAAGCTCTCCGCCGTCCAGCCGTAGCGCAGGAACAGATATTTCAGCCGCGCCCTTTCACGGTTTTCGCGCAGGACATTGCTATCCCGAAAGATTTCCCCCACCGCCCGCACCACCGGGAGCGCCTGGTCCCAATGCACGAAGGCGTTCAAACGCACGGCAAAATGAGGTTCGGTGGAAAGCCCCCCGCCCACCCGCAACGAGAAGCCAATTTCGCGCTGGCCATTGCGTGTGCGCGCCGTGGCCGTCAAGCCCACATCGTTGATTTCCGGGTAGGAACACCAGACGGGGCAACCCGTGATGCACACTTTGAACTTGCGGGGCAAATTGTAATAGTCAGCATTGCCCACCAGCATTTCGGTGGCGGCGAGTGCCAGCGGCGAAGTATCGCAAATCTCTTCGGCGTCATAACCGGCAAGCGGGCAGCCGGTGATGTTGCGCGTGTCGTCGCCGCAAGCGCCCTGGGTGGTCAGTCCGGCGCTCCACAAGGTGTCCAGCAGGTCGGGCAGCGACTCAATGGTGATCCAGTGAAGTTGCACGTTCTGCCGCACGGTGATGTCGGCCACGCCGCGCGCGTGGCGCTCCGCCACATCGGCAATGGCGCGAAGCTGGTGGGAACGAACGAGGCCGTTGGTCACCCGAATCCTCACCATGAAGCATGGAACCGAATTTCCCTGTCCCGCTTTGCCGCCGAGCGCCCCCCGGCCATCACCTTGCGTATAGACTCCCCACCAGCGCAAGTACGTGCCAAGCCAGTCTGCGGGAATGGACTCAAATCCATTTCGCGCAAACGCCCGGATTTCTTCCAGGCACTCCCACGGGTTCTTTTCCCGTTTCAATCGCTCCGCCTGTTGCGCCTTCGTTTCAGTCGGTGTGTTTTGTTGCGTAGTTGTGATCATATTTTTGTCCCAAAAAACAAAAAGCCCGCAAACCAGATTTTTCTGGCTCGCGGGCTTGTTATTGAGTCCTGTTTTTATGATGAAGCTAAGTCAAGGACCTCCCGGCGCCAGAAGATGGACACGTACAACACATTGTGCAGCAACACATCATCTGGCGATGGAAACTCAAGTTAAGAAATCCTCCGAAGATGGGCAAATCTCATTGTGAATCTTCCCGCAGGACGACCCACACTGGAGAATGCGCCCGGCGCAGATTTTTGTCCAATAACAATGTTTTATCGGCGCCATAGAAGTTACGGATATGTCTATTTCGAGAACGGCCATGTGCCAGCCCGGAAAGTGCAGGGCTGCCAGTTCAAAGCGAAACAGGGAAGTCGCGCCGCTTTGTGCAACCCCGCGCCATACATCTTTATTCCTATCGTCTCCACTTTGGTGTAACCTGTCGGGCAACTCATTTTGACACGCGGATTGCGGTGCCTTGCGAGCAATGAACGATCAATACCCAAACGATCCTATAAGGAGAGAATTTTATGCAGCGTTTGAATTTTGTGTGCCATTCCCACATTTGGGAAAGGGCGCAGGCGGGTTTTTTCACGTTGATGGCTCTTGGTGTGATGATTCTTGCATCCACTCCTTCCTCTGCGGCTGCGGATAATCCTCCTGCAAGCGTCGAGGCCCGCAACGTCCAGATCGTCCATTTCTTCAGCAAGGCATTGAATCAGGATCGCGCCTTCAACTTGATCCTGCCGCTGGATTATGAGCATTCCACCAGCCGTTATCCTGTGCTCTACCTGTTGCACGGCTATACCGGCAACAATACGGATTGGACGCTTTTGACGAACCTTTCTGCTTATGCCGCGCGCTATCCGCTGATCATTGTCATGCCGGACGGCTCCAACGGTTGGTACGTAAACAGCCCCAGCGACCCCCAGCAAAAGTTTGAGGACCAGATCATCAAGGACCTCATCCCTTACGTTGAAAGCCATTACCGCACCATTCCGCTGCGGCGCGCGCGAGCCATTGCGGGCCTTTCCATGGGCGGTTATGGCGCCATGTTCCTGGGACTGAAGCACTATCAAATGTTCACCGCCGTTGCCAGCCTCAGTGGTGCGGTGGGCGCTGCGCACGGCCTGCTTCCGCCTCCGGGCCCCAAAGCAACCCAGAAAGACCGCGATAATTTTAAGGAAATCATGACGCATTTCGGCACGCCCGGCACGGAAGCGGCCAAAGAGCGCGATCCTTTCGATCTGGTCACCAAAATTCCCATTCAGGATATGCCCATGCTTTACATCGCCGAGGGCGGGGAAGATTTCCTGATCCGCGAGAACCGGGAGTTTGTGACGTCCCTTGCCAATCTCAAAATCCCTTATGAGTACCGTGAGGTTTCGCCGCGCGTCCACTCCTGGGATTTCTGGGATGAGCAGATTCAAGTCTTTCTTCAGAAGCTCGCGCACCTTCAGGGCTTCGAATCCCACGAAATGGGACGAGCCATGTTTTTGCCGCCCATGATGAGGCCGCGGTAATCCTCATGAAGCGGCAGCAATACACGACGACACAAGTCGGCGGCGGCATTCGCTGTAGCGCCGCTCTATGAGCGGCGAAATGCGCTAGAATCAAGGAGAATCGAGGTTTACCACCATGAGCCGAGTGAGGATTAAAGTTCAGGATGAACAGATTGGAGATTTTTGCCGCCGCCACCACATCAGCCGGCTGGCGTTGTTCGGCTCTGTCTTGCGGGACGATTTCACCCCTGCCAGCGACATCGATGTTCTTGTTGAGTTCGAGCCAGGCCACACGCCGGGCCTGGATTTCTTCGCGATGGAAGCAGAGCTTTCGGAAATTCTGGGGCGTAGCGTGGACCTGAACACTCCCGGGTTTTTGAGCTCTGCTATCCGCAACCATGCACTCGCCGAAGCGGAGGTCCACTATGTCTCGCCGTGATCCGGCGGCGCCCCTGCGCCACATGCTCGATCACGCGAATGAAGCTGTCGCCATGATTGAGGGCAAGGGTAGAGAGGATGTGGACCGCGATCGCCAACCAGTCCTTGACCCGGCCTTGGGTAGTGGAGCAGTTTGCTGTAGCGGCGGTCTCTGACCGCCGGAAACTTTTGAAAGTAAAACTCGGCGGTCAGAGACCGCCGCTACAACAGGGAAAATGTATCACTACCCGGACTTGACGCTGGCGCATTGAAACCGGTTAACGCGAGGTATTCTGGGAACATGCACCTTTGGAGCCGTTTCTGGCGCAAGCCATTCCGCCCTGCAATTCAGCCAACGGCATCATTCCTCCGCTGCGCAGTGATGCCGTTTGTAATCCTCGCCGCCATTCTCCTGTCACTCTCTTCATCTGCCTTCAGCCGCGACCTGCCGCCCACGGCCCCGCCGCCCAAGCCCGTGGTGCTGCCATTGCCTGCCTTGCGGGCCCTGGCCAACGGCCTGCAAGTGGTGATCTTCGAGCGCCACACGCTGCCCCTGGTCACGCTTCGCCTGGTGGTGAAGTCCGGCGCCGAGGCAGACCCGCCGGACTTGCCGGGTGAGGCGCAATTTGTGGCTTCACTCCTGGATGAGGGCACGGCCACCCGCAGCTCCCCGCAGATAGCCGCCGCCATTGATGACGTGGGCGGCTTGATGGACACGGGCGCCGATTGGGACCAGTCTTACGGCACCGTAACCGTCCTCACCCATCACTTGAACCTTGCCTTCGATCTGCTTTCGGACATCATCATCCATCCCGCCTTCCGCCCTGATGATGTTGAGCGTATCCGCAAGCAGACCATCTCCGCTCTGAAGATTCTGAAGAACGATCCCAGCTATCTCGCCGATACCATCTTCAATAAAGTTACACTGGCTGGTACGCCTTACAGCCACCCGCAAGATGGCGGCATTGATGCCGTAAGGAGAATATCGGTCACGGACCTTCACCGGTTTCACGACCGCACCTATCAGCCGTCAAATTCGATCCTGGCCGTGGTGGGAGACGTCTCACCAAGCCAAGCCATGAAGCTCGCGGGAAAATATTTCGGAAGCTGGCAGGGAAGTGGTGTGCCGCCGCCGGCCGTTCTCCATCCGCCGCGCGTCCAGAGCCGCCGCCAGATCGTGGTGATTGACAAGCCCGACGCCGTACAGACGGAAATCCGCATTGGCAACGCCGCCATCGCGCGCGACAACCCGGACTACCTGGCGCTGAACATTGCCAATCAAATTCTGGGCGGCCCGGCCAATAACCGCCTGTTTGACGCGCTGCGCAGCCGTCACGGTCTTGCCTACGGCGCGTCCAGCGACCTCACGTGCTACGTGGCGGCGGGCAAGTGGGAGGCAAAGACATCCACCCGCACGTCAGGAACCTTGCAAAGCATTCAACTGATCCTTGACCAGATGAAGCGCCTGCGCAAGCACGCGATTAACGACTTTGAACTGGAGAGCGCCCAGAGCTATCTGGTGGGCCACATGGCCCTGCAGTTCGAGACATCGGATGACGTTGCCAGTCACGAGCTTACTTTGTTGATTGACCATCTGCCACTCGATTATTGGAACCAGTTTCCCGGCAACATCAATGCGCTCACACCCCAAGAGATCGCCGGTGCCACCCGCCGGTATCTGGATCCGCGCGCCGCGGTGATCGTGCTGGTGGGCAACGCGGTTTCCTTCAAGCATAACTTGAATAAATTTGGGGATGTTCATGTAATTCCGATAGATCGAGTCAGCTTAGCGTCAACCTATTTTGGGATTCCGGACTCAGAATCGGTCGGACGGTAACCATTGTCGCCGCGTCGACAGCGGAGCGCGAGGGTGACAAAGCGTGGCGCGCAGCGCCGGGTGAGGGGGTGCGAGAATACGTGAGCGAACTTACGAAACGCTGCACTTAGCGCCCGAGTTCACCGCAACCGTCGTTTATGGATGGACGCTAAACCTTTCCTCTTGTTACAATTTTTGAGCATTGAGTCAACAACTTGGGTTACAAGGACCGGCAGGCATCCAAATTATCAGCAAGGGAGTGTGACCGATGAAGCGTAGCATAGCCACCGTGGCGGCGGTTTTGAGCCTGGCGCTGATCGCCGTTTGCGCGCAAGCCAAACAAAAAGAGCAAAAATCGGGACCGCTGACCGGCACCTGGGAGTGTACGGCTCACGGCGGACCCCAGGGCGACATGAGCTTTACCCTGTCACTGGAGCAGACCAAGAGCACCGTCACCGGCGACGTCACTTCTCCTCTGGGTGACACGGAAATCAGCAGCGGCAACTACAAGAAAAAGACCCTGGAGATTCACATCGACAGCCCCGAAGAGAACTACACGCTGACCGCCAAATATGCTCACGGCAAGCTGCAAGGCCAGTGGAAATCCGACGGCGGGCAGGGCGGCGCGTGGGAAGCCCACCGGTCCAACAAGACCGCGGACCAGTAACCGGACTAGCACCTTGGGCAGGGTGGAACTGCTTGCGCGGCCTCGCCGCAACCACGCAATTTAGAAGGGGATATCTCGTAGGGGCGACCCTTGGGGTCGCCCACGGGCGGGCACAAGGCCCGCCCCTACAGCGCGCGGGAATCAGGCTCTCATGGGACAGGTGGCTAAGTACCACCATTCGCAATTACAGTAACGTATTCTTGCAACGTTCTTCAACAGCCCCTCACCCCCAGCCCCTCTCCCCGCAAGCGGGGAGAGGGTGGCACGCAGTGCCGGGTGAGGGGGTGCGAGAATACGTGAGCGAACTTACGAAACGCTGCATTAAGTGAACAGCATCGGGTTTTGCCAATCTTCTTCAATTCAATAAGGGGACAATATCTTGAAAAACATTTCCCGAAGGCAATTTGTGGGACACGCCGCAGCCGGCCTTGCTGCCCTGAGCGGAGCCAGCACGGTGGCGGAAGCTCAGCTTGTGTACCGCCACTCCGATTGGAAAGCGCCGGAGTTTGACCGTCTGCTGAAGTCACCGGCTCAAGCCAGGCAGGTCTTTGACGTCTCAGCCATCGGCGGCGGAAAGTTTCTCAATAACATTAAGAACTCGCTGAACGGCCTGCACTTCGGTTTCAGCATACCTGCCGCGCAGATTCAGGTGCTGGCGGCGCTGCACGGTCCCGCCAACATGTTGAACTTCAGCGATGCGGTTTGGAAGAAGTACAAGATTGGAGAATGGGCGAAGGTGAAGGACCCAGCCACCGGCCAACCGGCCCTCCGCAACCCCTTCAACCCGAGCCCGGCGGGAAGGGAACTGCACTACGCTTCTCAGAATCCCAATGATGAAAACTCGGCGTTTCAGGATGCCAGCATCCAGGGCCTTCAGGCTCGCGGTGTGAAGTTCCTGAGCTGCCACACGGCTATGGAGGAGCAGGCGCGTGCCCTCGTCAAGAAGTTGAAACTCTCCGCGCCGCCGGAATCCGTCGTCGAGGACATGCTGGACCACGCCTTGCCCGGAGTGCTGGTGGTGCCTTCCATGGTGGCATCCATCGCCCTTTTGCAAGGCCAAGGCCGGTACACTTACATCACCGTGTGAGTGGGTTTTTGAAAACCTCAGATCGAATCCTGTGACAAGGAACTCCTGATGCGGCAAGTCTTCAAAACTACAACGATCAGCTTTATTCTTATTGGCGCGGCCACCACCCTGCTTGCCCAAAAGAGTCCGCCGTGGAGCAAGGGGAAAAACGCTCCCGCCGCCAATCCGGGTTACGTCTTCCAAGTAGACACGGTGGACAACGTGCCCGACCTGCACGGAAATCCCCAGGATGCCAAGCTCGTGCTCTTCATCGGGGGCAATCAATTCATGGTGCTCCCCCAGCTCGTCGCGGGTTTTGAGCGGCAGCATCCCGCCCTGCGCGGATATATTTACTATGAGACTTTGCCGCCCGGAATCCTGCGGCGGCAGATGGAAAACGGTGACAGCTTGACGCTCGGCAACCTCACCATCCACGCCCAGCCGGACGTCTACGAGGCTGGAGCGCGGTTGCTGGCGCAAATGGAAGGGAAGCAGGAAGTGGAGCGCAGCGTTCGCTACGCCACCAATGACCTTGAAATCATGGTTCGCGCCGGCAACCCCCTGCGCATCCAGTCCCTGCGCGACCTTGGCCGTCCCAACGTGAGACTTTCCATGCCTAATCCGGCATGGGAGGGCGTGGCGCGGCAGATTGGGAATTCGTTGCGCCGAGCGGGTGGAGAGAATCTTCTCCATCAGGTGATGGACGTAAAAGTTAAAAACGGAACCACTTATTTGACTCACATCCATCACCGGCAGACGCCCATGCGCATCTTGAGCGGGCAGTCCGACGCCGGCGTGACGTGGAGCTCCGAAGTGCGCTTCCAGGAAAAGATCGGAAACCCGATCTCCGGAGTTCCCATCCCGGCCAGCCAAAACACCGTGGCGATCTACGCCGCAGCCGTCATGAAAAATGCTCCCCACCTCGAAGCTGCCCGCGCTTGGGTTGCCTACCTGACATCTCCCGAGGCTCAGGCGGTCTATAAAGAGTACGGATTCCAGGTAATTGCCGGAAGTAAGCCCTAAGCAAAGGCAAAATGAAATCTAAACTATTACATGAAGATTTTGCGAAGTTATATTTCATAGAAATGGTGTTAGCGGCGAGCATATTTGTCCAAACCCGGAACCCGTCCTTCAGCCAAAACCAGATGTACGTTCCGGCCACAAAGCCGAACGTCTCAACAGATCCTTCAACGCTTCCGCCCGGCCCCTTGACTGACAGCATCCGCCTGGGCCTGAAGATCTTCCAACACACCCCCGAATCAGCACCCGCCTACGTTGGCAACAAGCTCAGTTGCAGCGATTGCCACCTGCAAAATGGGACCGCGCCCTACTCATCTCCCATGGTAGGGATACCCGGCATGTTTCCAGCCTATAACAAGCGGGCGAACCGCGTGGTTACACTGGAGGAGCGCACGCAAGAGTGTTTTGTGCGGAGCGAAAATGGCAGCCTCATGATCCCCGCGGATAGCCCGGAGATGACGGCTCTAATCGCTTATATGCAATGGATTTCGCGCGGCGTGCCCGCCGGAAAGAATCCTCCGGGGCGCGGACTTGTGAAGCTGCCCGCACTCGCCGCGGACCCAACCCGGGGTGAAGACATTTACGTCAAGCAATGCGCGAGCTGCCACGGCGCCGAAGGAGCCGGAATCGCCGGCCTCTTTCCGCCCGTTTGGGGTAAAGATTCCTTCAATACCGGTGCCGGAATGGATCAACCCGCGAAGATGGCTGCCTTCGTCAAGCAAAACATGCCCCAAAATAGCCCGGGAAGCCTGACAGCTCAGCAGGCTTATGACGTCTCAGCTTACATAGACTCGAAACCCCATCCGCCGTTCAACCCTGCATTCAAGAACTATTAGAAACCGTCCGCCCAATTCAAGGCAATAAAATCGACCCTTTAGTTAACATAATATGTGTTATCGGACGTTCTTTGAGGCGGCACTTGAACACGACTTAACCTTTGAATGGGTTTGTCGCGGCGGTTTTCGACTGGCGCATGTAAGTCTCGATGCATGTACCGTGACTCCCACGCAAGCGGGAATCCATTGTCTGCCCGTGCCTCCTCGGGGCGGTCATCATGACCGGAGGCAACTGTAATGCACGGTCCTGAATCTAAGCCCCTTGAAGGCGTGGGTCAGTTTGCTGTAACGGCGGTCTCTGACCGCCGAAAACCGTTGAAGAATAAAGTTCGGCGGTCAGAGACCGCCGCTGCAGCAAACATGTGTCACGACGCCCCCTGAAGGTTGCTTGCCTTGCCCATTGCGAAGGGTTACACTTGGGGCAGCACTCGAGAAGCCGGTGGGTGGCTTAGCCGACCGAAGCGAACTTGCCAGGCTTGCCCCCGGTTTGGACGAACGTGGCGCCCAGGAGGAAGGACATGAATAGACCTTGGATGACGGGATGGTTGGTCATAGGCGTGATGGCTTGTGCATCGCTTGCCGTACTGGGGGTCGATCCACCGCCTCCGGCGGCGACCGCGATTCCGGCGGGCACAACGCTGCGCGTCAAGCTCGACACAACTCTGACTGACAAGACCAATAAGACAGGTGATGCCTTCACGGGAGAAGTGAGCGAGCCGATCTCAGTGAATGGCCAGGAAATTGTTCCGAAATACAGCGAGGTGGACGGCCACATCGCTTTCCTGAAGCCTTCGGGCCGCGTCGCCGGCAAAGCCCAGATGCGCCTGGTGTTGGATAAGATCGTCACCGCCAACAACTCTGTCTTCCCGCTCAACGGATCGCTGGAGGATGCTCAAGGCGGGGTGTGCGCCAAGACCACCAATACCGGCTCAACCAAGGCCGACCAGGAAGGTACGATTGTGGGTTGCGGCAAGAGCAAGAAAAAGACCCTGGAGGCGATGGGGATCGCTGGCGGCGTGGGCGCAGGCGTGGGAGCAAGCATCGGCATGGGCAATCAAATGCAGTGCATGTATTACGGCTACTGCCCTCCTTCAAGTATGGGCGGAGACATCCTTCACGGCGCGGAAATCGGCGCGGGGACGGCCCTGGTCTATATGCTCTTCAAGCATGAAAAGCACATCGTCCTGGTGCAAGGCAGCGAGCTGACTTTCCAGATTAACCGGACCGCGTTGGCCAACGTCGCTGGCGCCACGCCCGGAACATCCGCTGACGGCTCCGCGGCAACCGCGAGCAATCAATAGAGTGGGTTTTGCCCTCGGCGTTTCTGAGGTAGTATCCGGCATGAAACAAATACAATTTCACCAAGCTCTGACCATCGCCCTGGCCTCCATTCTTGCGGTGCCCGCTTTTGCGGCCAATTCCGGGCCCGCGCTTCCGGCGGGCACCCGTCTCCACGTCGAGCTCAGGACAACGCTTAGCACCAAGGACAATGAAAAGGGCGACCCATTTAGCGCCGAAGTCGAGGATCCTATTTTTGCGGGCGGCGAGGAACTGATCCCGGCCGGAAGTTCGGTTTATGGGCATGTAACTTTTGTGCAATCTCCCAAGCGCGTAAAAGGCGTGGCGGAAATGCGGTTAATGTTGGATGGCGTCACCGCCAAGAACGGCTTGCACTACACCTTCTCCGCCGGCCTCTCCAACAACGAAGCGGGTGGGAATAAAGTCGCAGGCGATGAGGGAACGATCCAAGGCGCGGGTAAGAGCAAGAAGGAGACTGCCAAAGATTCTGGAATCGGCGCGGCCGCTGGCGCTGGCGTTGGCGCCATCGCGGCGGGCGGACCGGGCGCTCTTTATGGCGCTGGACTTGGAGCACTCGCCGGAGCGATCCGCATGTTGGGCAAAAAACACAAAGATCTGGTGCTTCACCCCGGCACGGAGTTGACTTTTGTGACCAGCCGCGCCGCCACCCCTTCACCGGCTCCCCCGGGTGTGATGGTCATCCACACTCGGGACTGACCATCGCATGAAACTATCAACATGACAGGAAGCCGCATCCCGTGGTAGTAGTTTGCTGTAGCGGCGTTCAGAGACCGCCGCTACAGCAGCGAAAATGCACCACTACCCATCCCGCCGGGTTGCCGCTTCTTTCAATTCCCTTCCGTGCTTTTTCGTCCTCAGGACCTTGCCGCCTCCTCTTCAAGAGCCTGAGACCCCTTTCGCAAAATGTCTCCCACGATCTGCTTGCCGTGAAAGCGGCCATTCTCAATGAAAATCTCATTGGTGTCGAGGCCGGCGATGATCACGCCCGCCAGGTAAAGGCCGGGGACGTTGCTCTCCAGCGTCTCCGGATTGCACGTCGGCCGCATGGTGGCCGGATCGACCTCGACGCCCGTGGAGCGGATCAGGTCGAAGTCGGGATGATAGCCGGTGAGCGCAAACACGAAGTCGTTGGGAACGAAGAGGGTTTCACCGGTTTCGCGTTCCACCGTCACGGCGCCGGGCGCAATTTCCTTGACCCGGCATCCGAGCAAGGCGCGAATCGACCCGTCCTTAATACGGTTGGCAATGTCCGGCCGGATCCAATACTTGATGTGGCTGCTGAGCTCGCGCTCCCGGTGGATGAGGGTGACTTCGGCGCCGTGGCGCCAAAGGTCGAGTGCCGCCACCGCCGCCGAATTGGCGCCGCCGATCACGGCCACCTTCCGCCGGTAAAAGGCGTGGGCTTCGCCATAGTAATGCGAGACCTTGGCCAAATCCTCGCCCGGAATGCCCATGATGTTCGGCAGGTCGTAATAACCGGTGGCCAGGATCACGTTTCGCGCCGTGTAACTGCACCGCCGATGCCAAGCGTCTTCCGTCTCCACCCGGAAAGTACCGGCCTTGCTGCTGGCGACAACCACCCGCTCCTGATAGTGGATGGGCAGCCGGAAATAATCCGCCACGCGCCGGTAATATTCGAGCGCTTCGGCGCGCGTGGGCTTGACGTTGAGGCTGGGCAGCGGCAGATCGCCAATTTCCAGGCGCTCGCGGCTGGTGAAGAACGTCATGCCGGGAGGATAGCTAAACAGCGAATTCACCAGGCAGCCTTTTTCCAGGATCAAAAGAGTGAGGCCGCTGCGCACCACCTCAATTCCACAGGCCAGTCCCGTCGGCCCGGCACCCACTACAATGGCATCGATGATCTCCGGCATGTGCTACTTCTCCTTAACCCCAATACTGTTCAGATAAGGGGATATCTGGTAGGGGCGACCCTTGTGGTCGCCCACGCGCGGGCACAAGGCCCGCCCCTACAGCGCGCGGGAATCAGGCTACAAGGGGCGTTCATGAATAATCCAGATTAGCTCCCGATGACTTTGATTTACCGTACCGCAATCAAGCAGGTGAGAGATTGAAGGGTTGAGGCGTTTGGGGGCAAACATGACAAGGGGCCAAGGTCAATGCGGTTGCATTTCACCCTTTTCCAGGGCCTCAATCACACGCTTCAGGGCTTCAATGATATCCTGCGCGTGAACACTCTTCCTGCGAAACATCAGGTTGAGCTTGAAATCTTTAGCGGGCGAAAGAAAGCGAAAACTTGCATTCGCAGGTTTCTTCTCCGGATTTCGTTCTTCCCGCGCCTGGTCGCGATTGATGGCGCCCGCCGCAAAGCGGCGCACCAGATCCTTCATCCGCCCTTCGCTCTCCTGCCGGGCCACCTGCAACAACTGGGATTTTGAAAGGACGCCGCTTTCGATACAGAGCGCCTTGATGCCATCCGGAATCCCACGCAAAGTGAGGGATTCCGTAACGGAGGAACGTCCCTTGCCAATGCGCTTGGCGACTTCCTCGTGGGTCAATCCAAAACGGTCCGCGAGGGATTGCAACCCATCGGCTTCTTCAAACGGCGTCAGGTCCTTGCGCTGCAGGTTTTCAATCAGCGCAATCTCCAGGGTTTCGGCGTCATTGATATCCTTTTCAATACAGGGCAACTCGCGCAATCCTGCGGCGCTGGCGGCGTGATACCTCCTTTCGCCGGAGATAATCATGTATTTCGAGGAATCCGGCATGAAGCGCACCAGCAGCGGCTCCAGCACCCCTTTCTCGCGCACCGAATCGGCAAGGCCTTGCAAATCACCCACGTCTTTGCGCGGTTGCTCGGCGTTGGGCTGGATATCCTCGATCGGGATCATGCGGCCGATCGCCGCCCCGCTGCGGGAGATGATGTCCTCGACATAGTGCGAGTCATGCCTCATTTTCACCGTCAGGGGCAAGCCAATGCGCCTAGTGGACACGTTGCAGCACCTCCCGGGCCAGCTTTTCATAATCCTCGGCTCCGCTGGAACCCGGAGCGAAGGTGAAAATGGTCTCCTTGTAAGCGGGACTCTCCTCCAGTCTTACGTTTTTGTTCACCACGGTTTTGAAGACCTTATCACCGAAAACCTGCCGGACCTGTTTTTGAATGTCACGCGCGAGGTTGGTCCGTTTATCATAGAGAGTAATGACCACCCCCACCAATTCCAGTTCGGGATTGGGCCGGGAGCGGATGCGGGAGAGTGTTTCCAGCAGGTCGTCGGTGCCTTCCATGGCGTAATAGGCCGCTTGGATCGGCACCAGCAGATGCGTGGAGGCGACCAGCGCATTCACCGTGATCAGTCCAAGCGCGGGCGGCGTGTCAATCACGATGATATCAAAGTTATCGCGGCAGGATGCGAGAGCGTCCTTCAAGCGGTAGGGCGCGTCAAACTGGCCAATCAGAGTGGGCTCCAGCTTGGCGAGCGAAATCTTGGCGGGCGCCAGCGCCAAGTTCGGTACTTTTGTGGGCCTCACGACATCGGCGAGCGCCAGGTGATGGTCCGCCAGCACGTCATAGACCGATTGTGTGATTTCTTCGAGGGGAATGAAGGTCAACGAGCTGTTGGCTTGGGGATCAAGATCAATCAGCAAAGTCCGCTTGCGCTTCAAAGCAAAAGCTGCGGCCAGGTTGACGGCCGTGGTGGTCTTCCCGACTCCGCCCTTCTGGTTGGCTATGGCGATGACCGTGGCCAATTCGAACTCCGACCGAAGCCCGTTGCAGCGGGCCACTTGGCGTTAAGATGATTCACGAAGCTCCTTTGTTGGACCGGAAGAGCACGGTTAAAACCATGCCTTTCCGGTCTTCGTACAAGGCTTCGCGAATCATCCGGGTTAAACGTTACATTTTGTAGCGTCCAATATCCTCGTCGTTTAGGTTCTCCAGCCACTTCCGCAATTCCTCGTTATTGATCTTATCCGAGGAGGAACCGGAAACCTTCGAATTCTTCAGAACATCTTCATCCACATAAATCGGGCAATCGACGCGCAAGGCGAGCGCCAGCGCGTCGGAGGGGCGGGAGTCGATCGAGATTACCTGTCCATCCCGTTCAAGCCAGATGATGGCGAAGAACGTGTCATCGCGCAAGTCGTTCACCACCACCCGGTTCACTTTGGTCTCAAGTCCCAGAAGCAAATTACGAATCAGATCGTGAGTCATGGGGCGGGGGGTGGCAACCTTCTCGATCTCCAGAGCGATGGCATTCGCTTCGTAAATGCCCACCCAGATCGGCAATACCGCGGCCCCACCGGTGTCCTTGAGGATGACGATGGGCATGTTGGTAACCGGATCCATCATCAATCCCCGAATCTTCATTTCAACTTCCATGGGGTCCTCCGCTCCGGATCATCGAATAATCTGCTCAGCCTGAATTATTCACGAACTTCCGATAGGAGACCGTCAGGGCACGGTTTTAACCGTGGCGAAGAACGGCGTTTCGACTTTTTCTTGACTCGCATCCTGAACGATCCGTAAAAACGGACCGTTCAGGATGCGAGTCAAAAGAAAAAAGTTCCGGCGCTGAAACGGCACGGTTAAAACCGTGCCCTGACGATCGTCGAGTGAAACTCGGCCTTTTCCGTCACACCATAAACCCGATCGCGGCCAAAACTTTTGGCGCCTTTGTAATTTTCTGACATCATGCTTCTTCGCGGCGCAGGCGCCGCCGCGCCCCAGACGCGGTGGCTTCAATCCTGAGCTTCACTCGCTCGCTCGCCCAACAAACTGTTCGGCCCCGCCGCAATTGCCCGCACCGTCATGTATTGGCCCGCCCAGTCCGGTTTTCCCGGAAAGTTAATCACACGATTCGAGGTCGTCCGGCCCACCGCCTGGCCCAGTTTAGGTTGGAAACCTTCAACCAGGACTTCAAAATCTGAGCCCACCAATTCACGATTCCGGCGAAGCTGAATCTCCCGCTGGCGGTTCTGAAGGATCGCCAGCCTTCTTCCCTTCTCCTCGTCCGGCACATCGTCCGGCCATTGGCCTGCGGAAGTCTTGGGCCGCACCGAGTATTTGAAGGAGAACACCTGATCGTATTCGACGCGCTCAAGGAGGTCGAGCGTCGCATCGAAATCGTTCTCTGTCTCCCCACAAAAGCCCACGATAATATCCGTTGAAATGCTAATAGCACGTTTGGAGGAGCGAATGCAATCGATTTTCTCCAGATACTCTTCGCGAGTGTAGGTTCGCTTCATGCGCGATAACACGGCGTTCGAGCCGCACTGCACGGGCAGGTGAATGTGATCGCAAAGGGCGGGATAGGAGTCGATGGCGCGTACGATCTCCGCCGTGAAGTCGCGCGGATGGGACGTGGTGAACCTGACGCGGCGAACACCGTCGATTTCCGACACGCGGACCAGCAACCCGGTGAAGCTCAACCGGGCCGCCGATGGATCCCGGTAGGAGTTCACGGTTTGTCCCAAGAGTTGAATCTCAGAGTAGCCCTCGCCCGCCAACCGTCGCGCCTCCGCCAGGACACGATCACTGGGGCGGCTGCGCTCCGGCCCCCGGGTCATCGGCACCACGCAATAGGAGCACGCTTTGTCACAGCCTTCGATAATGGTGAGGTAAGCGCGGAATGGATGATCGCGGCGGGTGAGTTCGGTTTCAAAACATTCGTCCGTATCGAGCGAAAGGCCGGTAACTCGCCGGTGGCCGGATTCAAGCTGGTCAATCAATTCCCCGATCTTTGGGTAACTCGCCGATCCGCAAACCAGGCTCACTTGCGGCGCCCGATCAAAGATGCGTTCGCCCTCTTGCTGCGCCACACAGCCAAGAACACCAATGACCTTGGAATGGGCGCTGCCGTTCTTCTTGAACGTTCCCAGCCGGCTGAAGACCTTTTGCGCAGCCTTCTCACGAATGCTGCACGTATTGTAAAGGATCAGGTCCGCTTCGTCGTGACTCTCAACCGCGCGGTAGCCGCGGGCCTGGAGCGCCCCCGCCACCTTCTCCGAATCATGGACGTTCATCTGGCAGCCGAAGGTTTCAATGTAGAAGGTCTTGCCTGGACCGGTGCTTGCAAGAGTTCCTGCCGCCTCGAGCGTTGGAGGGAATTGGGATTTCTTGCCGCCGCCACTCGCCGGTTCCACCGCTCGGATTTGCACAAGTTCGTCTTGCATTTTATGAGTCAAAACCGGCTCTCCGCAAGCTCACGCATGGTGCGCAGGCCCGGCTCAGCCCGTCAGGGGGAAGCTTCAATCTCTGCCAGCCGCTGGCTGATGCTCTTGTTCTCGCGTCCGCTGCGGGTTTGGTGGATCGGGCTGCCGTTGTTGTTGCTTGGTCTTGTTCTTGAGGTTTTCTATTTCCTCAGTCCTTCGCGGGTCTTCCCGCATGACTTTCGTAAGTGCGTCGCCGAAAGGGTTTCGACTCGCCATCGCGGTCCTCCTCAAATCAAGTTCAATTTTACCAGTTCTTCCGGGACAACTGGAATAATTACCGCCTGCGACCAATCCAGGCCCCTGGACACAACCCGCAACTCCAACCTATAAGCGAGCGCCTTCACCTCGGGTAATATTAAGAGCATACCCTCCTCGACGCTCTCCATAGGTTCAACCCATTCCTGGAATTCGAAGACAGGAAAGGCAGCAACGGGGTTCCAAGGAATGTTCTCTACTCCCTCGGGCTGCGTTCCCTGCCCCGCCACCCAAACTTCCATGCCCGTCCCGCGCGGGTTAATCTGAAACTTCCCATTTCCAACATTCTGGAACCTCACGGAGGCCCTCAAGTAGGACACTCCAGAAGCCATGAAGAACTCGCCCTTAACACCCAGGCTTGCACGGGGTTTGAATGTCCTTCCTTTGAAATAATTCCAATAGGTCCAGAAGCCGCCCAAGAGCAGGGCCAACGTTTCCGCTACGCGCTGGGCGATTTCGGCCAGGTCTTTCCAGAACTGCATGGTCATTGATTCATTTCATCCCGCCGCCAGCTTCAGCATAGCCGCCGCGTGCTTCAGGGCCGCTTCGGTGATGTGGCTGCCGGAAAGCATTCTGGCTAATTCCTCGGCGCGGTCTTTGGACGATTCGAGTGACCGCACGAGAGTCACCGTCCGGCCCGCTTGCTCGGATTTTTCGACCTGATAATGATGGTCCGCAAAACAAGCGATCTGCGCCAGATGGGTTACGCAAAGCACCTGCGCCTGGCGCGAGAGCGCCTTCAAACGCTGGCCAACAAATTCTGCCACTCGCCCGCCAATCCCGGCGTCCACTTCATCAAACACCAGGGTGAGGCCATTCCCTCCTGAAGCCGCGTTGCCACTCCGAGTGCCCGGTTGGGCAGGATTCTTCCCTGCCCCAGACGTCACTCTGTCCCGCATTCTTCCAACCACCGTCTTCAGCGCCAGCATCAGCCGGGAGAGTTCACCGCCCGAAGCGGTCTTTTCAAGCGGCCGGAGATCCTCGCCGGGGTTTGCCGCGATCAGCAGCTCAATCTGATCGATCCCGGCCGGTCCCGGCTCCGCCTTCGGATCGTCCGAAAAGCGAATCTCAAACCGCGTCTTCTCCATCGCAAGCTGGGCCAGTTCTTCCTTCACCATTTTCTCCATCGAGCGCGCTGCGGCTCGCCGTTTCGCGGAAAGCTGCTTGGCAAGTTCAGCATATTCGGCCTCGGCAGCCTTCAATTCGCGCTCCAGACCGCTACGGCGCTCATCCGCATGTTCCAACTCGCTCAATTCACTTTGCGCTCTTTCCGTAAATTGCAAGATATCGTCGATCGTTAGCCCGTATTTTCGCTTCAGGCGTCCGATCAGCGCCAACCGGTCCTCCACCTCTTCCAGGCGGGCGGGGTCGGCTTCGATCCTTTCCAAATCATCACGCAGGAAATCCGCCACATCTTCCAATGCACGACGAGCTGAGGTTAATGCCTCACGCTGCGCCGTTGCGCTCGCGTCATAACGTGCCAACTCTTCCACGGATTTCTCAACCGCCGCCAAGAGGGCGAGAGCGGATCCCTCATCCTCATAAAGGTTCGCGAAGGCGCTGGCGGCAGCGGCCTTCACTTTCTCCACGTTCCCGAGCACGCAGCGCTCTTCTTCCAGGCGGACGTCCTCACCTGGGTCCAGATTTGCCCGGTTCAACTCATCCACTTGAAACCTCAGTACATCCACGGCCCTTAATCTTTCTTGCTCATTCTGCGCCAGCACGCCGGTCTCTCTGCGCAAGTGGCTAAATCTCTTATAGGTTGATCCGATATCTTCGAGTAATCGTTCAACACCGGCAGCTTGATCCAATAGCTCCAGTTGGGCCTCTCGCGCAAACAACACCACGTGCTCGTTCTGTCCATGCACATCCACCAACCGGCGCGCCAGTTCCTTCACGGCCGCAAGGGTCATGGGCTGGTCGTTCACCAGCATCCGGCTCCGGCCCTCTGTCTGAATTTCGCGCCGCAGAATCAACTCGCCCTCCCCGATGGCGCTTACACCGAACTCTTCCACCCATGTCTGCCAGGGAGCTTCCCCGCCCGCCCGGAAGATCGCCGTAACCGAAGCACGATCCTTCCCTGTCCGGATCATTTCCGGCGAGGCACGGCCGCCCAAAGCCAAACCCAAAGCGTCCACCAGGATTGATTTCCCCGATCCCGTTTCACCGGTCAGCAGGTTCAACCCGGAATGGAACTCCAGGCTCAAGCTCTCTACCAGCGCATAATTCTGGATGTGAATTTCCGCAAGCATGGTCGAATTGGCTTCTGCACGATAACAGATTTCTGCGGTTCTCTGCTACCGGACGGACGGGCCATCACCTTTCACGTGCTCACCAATATGATCCCAAGAAAAATCAGTGCAATTCCCATCCATTGCCTGCGGCTCAGCCGCTCGCGCAGGAAGAGCCAAGCCAGTCCCACCGTCACTGCGCCAAAGAGCGAGCAAAGCACCGTTACCACGGAAACTTGCTCCGTCGTCATGCCCACGCAGGTCGAAACAAAGGCCGTGGTATCCAAACATCCCGTGCCCGCAAGCAGCCACCACACACGGCCGTCCGGCAGGCGCAGTTCCTGGCCTGCAGGAGATGATGCCGCCGCCAGAGTGAGCAATGCCACGACCCGGAAAATCCAAATCGGCGTTACGCCTCCGAGCACCGGGGTGATGCGAAACCCTAGCAGCCAGAACATGACCCCGAAACCCGCTGAAGCCAGCACCGCCCAGCCCACCCCGGTCGCAACTTTCCTCTCGCCCACAGTTTTCCCTGTTTGTTCATCCGTTCTACTTCCCCCATCAAACCCAATGTGGGGCGTAGCGGCAAGGACCAAACCCGCCACTGCCGCTGCAAGTCCCACCCATCGCACTCCGGTGAGCTTTTCGCCGCTCCATGAATCCAACAGAATCGTCAGCACCGGATAACTTGAAGCCACGGGCGCGGCTAAAGCCAATACTCCAGTTTCAAACGCCCGGTAGAGGGCCAGCGTGGCCACCACGTTCAGCAAAGCTGCCCCGAGGGTCCAGATCCATACGGGGCCTGGGGTGTGGCGAACCAAATTCCCGAACCCTATTCCTCCGCGACGCAGCGACAAATAGGCAGTTAGTCCCGCAAACCCAAAAAGCTGCATGAAGAACATGGTGCGGTAAGCACCAACCCGGCGCGCTGCGAAGCGGGCCAGGAAATCCGCCGTACCCCAAGTGATGGCCGCTGAAAGTCCGAGAAAAATACCCAATGTTCCCCGCTCTCTTCCAAGGTTTAACCAGACGGCCGGTGAGAGCCGGAGACCGTCCAAATCGTTGCTCTGTGGGTGTGCCGGCCGATGCCCAGAAAGCCGAGGCCCGGCAGGAGGGCTGGGCTCGCTCCGCGGCCAAAATGCGACTCACGCCGCACCCAATCGAATTTTCAGAGTTTACAATGATCGCCATGATTTCTGCTATACTCGCTTGCATTTTCTCGGGGCGAGGCGCGGCTTTTAGCGGCGGAAATGAACCTGAAAGCCGCAAGGCGATCGGTCCGGGAATCGAATGATCAGACTGCTGCATGACATGAGAAAAAGACCACAGCCCTGTAAAGGATATGTCCTTGACGAGCTTTGTCTCCACTTATACCACTATTCACAATGATGGGGGCGTATTCTTGCAACGGTCCTCAACAACCCCCCATCCCCTCTCCCCGCTTGCGAGGAGAGGGTGACTCAACGGGCTTTAGTTCGCGCCATGTTGAACCCCTCGCCCCGCAAGCGGGGAGAGGGTGGCACGCAGCGTCGGGTGAGGGGTGCGAGAATACGTGAGCGAACATACGAAACGCTGTACTTAGATCAATATGAAAAACCAGCTTCTGGGCGAATGTAGCGCGGAATTTTGGGGAACCTTGCTGTTGATCCTGGTGGGGGACGGCGCGGTTGCGGCCAGCGTCTTTACGGGCGCACTGGACCTGACCGGCGTGGCGCTGGTTTGGGGACTGGCTGTGACCCTGGCGGTCTATATCACGGGAGGAGTCTCCGGCGCTCATATCAACCCGGCGGTCACCATAACCCTGGCCACATTCCGTGGCTTCCCGGGGCGTAAGGTCGCTCCTTACATCCTGGCTCAAGTGGCAGGCGCATTCACCGGCGCGTTGATTTTGTGGGCATTCTGGCTGGGGTTCTGGACGCCCACTGCCCACAAAATGGGAGTCGTCGCCGGGCAGCCGGGAAGCCAGAAACTGATGATGGTATTTAGCTGCTTTTATCCGAACCCGGGGGCGGTCGGAATTGGGCCGGAGAATTTCGCGAAGGTTTCGGCGGGTGAAGCCTTTTTCGTTGAAGCCGTCCTCACCGCATTCCTGCTGGCTGCGATTCTGGCCTTGACCGACCTCAGAAACATCTCAGCTCCGGGCAGCAATCTGGCCGGGCTATTTATCGGACTCGCGGTCACCGCCATCGTCGCCATTGCAGCGCCCCTAACGATGGATGCGGTCAATCCAGCTCGTGATTTTGGCCCGCGCCTCTTTGGGTATCTCCTGGGTTATGGCCGGATTGCGTTTCCTGGTCCACGCGGGAATGAGTGGTGGATTTACATCGCCGCGCCGATTGTGGGAGGGCTCTTCGGCGGCTTCATTTATGAATTCACGATTCGGCCCTATCTCCCGAAGGCCGGGATCACGTAGAACGAATTGCGAGAGTATTGCCGTTCCTACAAGCGTGACATATTACTGATCAGGGGAAGGCTGGCGTTTGCTTTCCTATTCCAGCACCGCAATCGAGCAAAGGCAAACCTTCAGTTCCTCGGGCAGGTCGCTTCTCAACGCAAAGAGCGTCTTGCGTGAAAGTCCTCCGGTCCGCCGGAAGACTCCAATCAGTTCTTGGTCCCGCCGCACAAAGTTAGTTCCCTGCATGGACCATTTTCTTTTCTCGATTTGAAATTCCTCCTGCCGCCAGAGAAGGCGGAAGAATGTGCGCGAAAGACCAGCCTGGCGATGGGCCTCGGCAATCAATCGGTCTTCGTCCCGGAACACAATGGAATCATGCGATGGGTTCTGAACCTGTCCTTTCATGGCGGATCCCGGCTGGAGCATTTCCCTGCCAGGCCAGGCGGCGTATTCAATGGTCGCCGCGCGGCGGGAGCGCCACCGGAAGTGTCCGAGTTCCGCCCGGCGCTCGTCCTGAAAAGTGAATTCGGACTTGGGCCAGTCCCGGACGGGAATGATGCGGCAGAGTTGAAATTCGCCGCGATGCAGGCTTCGCCATCCACTCTCCTCCCACTCCTGCTGGAACGGTTTTTCGGCGTCATCGTGCTCCACGCGGGATTGCCAACGCGCCATCGCCGCAATCGCAGCTAGGGCCGTGGCAATCAGCGCCAGGTCAAGCGCCGATGCGTGTGCTACAAAATTCATGATGATCCCTTCCCGCCAGCTTCCATCCCGGCTATTCAGTGCCGCCAAGAGTGGGCCGCTGCTCTTTTGTCCACCAGGTCAAGATTCGATCTCTCGCGGTCTCGCTCTGTGGGTATGCCCTGTTTGCGCGGATACCACAGCGGGTTATCGGCAGGGGCGAGACTATTCTTGAGGTTCAATGCGGATTGCTGAGCAGCGCGGCGGATCGGGGCGCGGGGACTGGCTGCTCGGAATGACGGCGGTGACGCACACCTAAGAACCATTGTATGCGCCACCCGCGATAAGAGAGCGAGGGCGGCGCGACCTGCGATCGTGCGTCACGAGCGGAGGAAGACCCGTATTGACATAATCTTGTCGGTAACTATGATTGTTCAATGGGGATTTTGCACGTTCACGTTGCGTACCGACCGATCCGGATAGGTTGGTGTCTTCGGCGCGGGCGCTTCGAAGACCTGGAGGAAGCGTTCCGTCTCGCGCACACACTTTGGGGCGGGCGCTATAACCCCGTAATTGTTGTTGACGACGCTCCGGCGTCGAGCATCGTAAATGCTTTTCGGCTGGACGCCCTTTATCCAATAAGTCGTGACGATTTGACAGAGGCATTTATTTCCGGTTTTCCTTACCTTCGCTGGCCTGGCATTGGCAAAAACTTATTTGAAGCGGGGTATACGAGTTTTCAGGACGTATCTCATGCGCTTCGCCGTTATCGCGAAAAATCCAAGAATGGTTCAAGCTCAGCGACTCTCTATACATGGGATCGGGCAGATCCCCTCGCGCTCGTTCTCCTATCAAGTTTGGGTGGCTACCCGAGCCAGGAGGCAATTGGAGCGGATTACGGCAAAATTTTACAAAACTATCTTGTTTTATCCGGCGCTGTTATCAAACCAAACTCACCGTTCCCGCAATATGGGATACAGGAGCTGACACCGTCATTTATTTGTTCGTACGACCTAGTTCCAGGGCGTTTGTCCGGCAGCCCTCCGGGATTCTACGTTGGAGATGCTGCCGACTTCACTGACATCGTCAACTTCTGGAACCTGCGAGCCGCAAATGTTGACTTGGCCTTTTACGACCCCGCTTATCATGAACGACTGTCCAAGCTGATACAGACTTATCCACAAATGGTGGCAATGCACCAGAAGGTGGAGAAGAGATCAGGCGCCTTCGCAATCATTTCGAGAGCTACCCACGAAGACCCAGAAGGGCTTAGTTTAAGCCCGGACACCAAGAAGTACAGTTACATCGCGGATGTCGACTTCATGCTGAGTCTCGCGTCTCGGGCTCCGATCATGTCTTACGGGAGAGCGCAGTCGTCTCTCGCTTCGGTCGATGACCGCGGATCGCGATCATTGGTCTCGATCCAACTACCTGAAAAACCGTTCTACGACGATAGCCATTTCGACATCCATAGGATGGTTGTATCCGTCTACCCTGGGGCAGAGACCTCCGAAAGTACCGAAACGACGGCGTGGACGCCGTTCGTTCCAGAACTTAATTATTACTACAGCCAGGCGATGTCATTCGCTCCAGAAATAGATCACGCCAGGGTTGAGCTAAGGGGGATTGGGATCATTGCATCTCAGGCGACGGAAGCCGTCGTGATCCGAAAACTCCCCAAATGGGAAGTCGTTGCGAAGATCTTTGAACAGTTTGGTATGAAGGCAGATCCGAGCCAGCCCGGCCGAGTTGCCGGCCGCCTGATCACACAGATGGGAGGACTCCGAGGTTGCACGGTGTTTAAGATTGCTGGAGTTAGAGCCCTGATCCAGAAATACGACCCCCTGCATTTCTTTACCAGGAGCGAGGCGGTCCAGGTGATTGGCCAAAATGACGCGGTCACCGGAAGGCCCAGATTCGAAGATTACGAACAGCTAAAGATCGCGCCGGGCGAGAGTGGCAAGCTGAAACCCGACCGAGTGTTTGATTATCTACTTGAGAAGCGAGTCTTCCGGGCTGGCTTGAGCCTCGTGTGTCCGAACTGCGACCTTGGTTTCTGGAAGCCTCTGGATGAGTTGAGTGCCGATATTCCGTGCGAATATTGTGGTGCCGAGTTCAATATCACGCCACAACTCCGTCATCGCGGCGACTGGACGTTTCGGCGTTCGGGTCTTTTCGGGAGACCGGGCCACCAAGAGGGCAGCATTCCTGTTGCCTTGACCCTGCAACAGATTGACACCCATACCCGGATGCGGCGCTCCCTGCTCCTCCCGGGCATGAACGTCGCGCCTTCGTTTGCGAATGTGCAGCCTTGCGAAACAGATTTAGTAATTCTGATGCAAGGGCCGGAAGGAGAGCTTCAGTTCGCAGTCGGTGAGTGCAAGGAACGCGGAGAGATTACGGAACAGGACGTCGCAAATCTGGCCGGATTGGCGGAGGCCTTTCCTCTCGACCGTGTCCAGTCATACATCATCTTTTCTAAAATTAACGAATTCACTGAGAAAGAAATCTGCCACTGCCGCAAGGCGCGTGTTTCACAAAGGAGCCGGGTAATACTCCTATCCGGTCGCGATATCGAGCCAGAGTTTGCGTTCATTCGCGACGGGACCCGTTCAGGGATACCAACCGAGGGCGCATCGCTCTGGGACTTTGCTTTTGCGACTGAGGTTGAATACTTTGAGGACTAACCGAATTCAATACCACAACCTGCTCTAGGCAACCGCACCTATTGGCCATTATCATTCCAAGCCTAAACTACCCACTACGGAGACAACGCGCACCGTTTCCAGGCTTACCCTGACAACTTGGCCTACCAGCCGCAAAATGTACTGCTCATCGTCCGGGCGGTTCGGATCAGACCGAATGCCGTTGTGCTCCGTCACCTGATACTGGTCGATGACCCATTCCAGGGCGCTCCGATTGCCCAAGCGGTATTGGAACGTCTCGGGCGGGATGCCCGCCAGCGTCAAAGAGTTGTTCACCTTCACCGAGGTCTTGTCCTTACTCAAGCGCATCTTGTCTTCGACGCGATAGGAGAGCGGAACATTGCTGTAGCGGCGGTCTCTGACCGCCGATTCTTTCTTCGACGAACTCCGCCGGTCAGAGACCGCCGCTACAGCGGGCGCTTCAACAAATTTCAGCGGATAGGGTTCGAGTTTTTCGTAGTCAATATGGAGTTGCGCCAGTTCCTTTCCAGCGTTGGCAAAGGCGCGGAAGTTTTTCGCTAACGGAATGCGCGGCAGCTCGCGTTTCAGGTTCTCGGCAAACTTCTCGCGATAAACCGGATGATGCAGCACGCCGTAGACGTAATAGAAGATGTCCCACTTGGTGATGGTCTCGTCATTGTAATGCTTGCGGAACTGGCCCAGCGCCCAGTCCGTGATGTTTTCGCGGCGTTTGGTGCCGTCTTCGTCGTAAATGTATAAAGGGAAGCATTGAGACCCGCCCTGAGGCAGAACGTCGACGATATGGTTCGAAGCCAGTGCAAAGAACGGCCAGTCCATTCCCGATTTCAGCCACAGGATGCGGTTGTCTCTTTCGCTTTCAGCATTCGGGAAAATCCGTGGGTTAACGTAAACCTCCTCGTTAAGAACTCTGTCAAAGAAGAGCCAGCGCCGGCAAAACGGCCGATAGAGGGATAACCGCACGTGCGAGTCTGCGAAGGAAGCGTAATTACCCCGTTTCAAATCGAGTTTGAGGTCGCGGCTCCACTTGATCTTGTCGTAGCGCACAAAATCATCGACCGAACTTTTCTTTCCACTTCGCTTATACCTGTCAACCTCACTGTTGTACTCTTCGACGAATTGCCGAACCCGCTCGATGAGTCTTTCCTTCTGAAAGTCGTAAACGACGTCGTCTCGGTTTGTTTTCACCCCTACTGAAAACAGCGTGAAAATGGTCTCGGGCGAAGCTGAGTCTCCGCTCTTGGCTTCCTTGCTGGCAATCGGGATGAAGCTCGCGTACTCGTCAGCATGCTGGATGGCGACCCATGAATTCTTCGCGTCGGGAACCGGGGTCTTCCAATCGACACCCGGTGACAGGTGGAAGGGCGGGGTTTTAACCCCTCCGCCAGCGGATTCCCCCTCACCCCCAGCCCCTCTCCCCCGTTTGGGGGAGAGGGTGGCCAGAGGCCGGGTGAGGGGGCTGGTTCCGGCGGGACTGAAGTCTCGCCCTTCCGTCGCTCCTGGAACTTCGCCACCCAACCCCAACCGCTCGCATTTCGCCAGCCAGCCGAGCTTTTCTTCTTTTCTCCAGTCCTCGGGGACTCGGAAGTAGCGAAGCGTTGACCCGCCCGCCTGTCTCTTGCGAATCGCGATGGTGATGCCGACCCCAACCTGAATGCCGAACACGTTGTGTGTGGTTCCGCTCAGCTTGGGGTTGCGGCGAACGTTTCCGTGCAGGTCAACGTGGTAAATTTCCGTGAAGTCCTCAAGTAAGTGCTTCCTCATTCCGTCAAACGCGTATTGGTCCACAAAGCTGTTGTTGGAGACGAACGCCACAATGCCGTCACGCCCTTGCAGACGGTCCGTGGCCCAGCGAAAGAATTTCACGTAGGGATCGGAGAGCGCGTTCTTGTTGCTGGCCTTTGACGCTTTGGCGTAAGTCTCGGAGACGCGCCTTTCAATCACCGGGTATTTCCGGTTCTTATTGTTGTCGTTCTCGTTGAGTTGGCCGACGTTGTAAGGCGGATTGCCAATCACCACCGTGATGGGGGCCTTTTTCTGGCGTTCCACACGCTGCGTGTTGGCTTCCGTCATAAAGCCGAGCTTTGACTGGCTGCCCTCAGCCAGGCCGAGCGTATCCACAAAGCATAACCCCTCGAATGGCTCGTAGCTGCCCGTCATCTCGTAGTAAGCGTGCTCGATGTTGAGTGCGGCGATGTAGTAAGGCAGCAGCATCACCTCATTGGCGAACATCTGCTGGCGGTACATGCGGGGCAGGTCGCGCCGGGGCATGCGGCGCAGCAGGTTGACGATGAAGTTGCCGGTACCGGTGCAAGGGTCAATGATGCAAACGTCCGGGCTGGCGAGAGACTTCCCGAACTCCTTTTCCAGTACCTCGGCCACGCTCGCGCACATAAAATCGACAATGGGCTGCGGCGTGTAAACAATGCCGTGGGTGTCCGCCAGCTTGACGGAGTATCCCTGAAAAAATCGCTCGTAAACGGTGTTCAGGAAATGCTGCTTGTCAGCGAAATCCGGCAGAGTGCGCGCCGCTGACTCGATGGCGAGGTAGAAGCGGTCGAGACTTTTCAGGTAATCCTTGCGGCTGAAGCTCTGGCTCACCAGCGCGCTCACCACCTTCTCCACTTCGGCGGCGATCACGTTCTGCTGCACGAATTCGGGCTTGTCGAAAATGGAGCCGATCAGCCGCTCGGTGAGTAAATGCTGGATGATCATCTCATCCACGGCTTCGCGGCGGATGTTGGGATTCAGCGCCGTCTGGCAGAGGTGGAAGAAGCTCTCAAAAGCGGCGATGAAGCGATTGTTATTCTGGTGGGCCTCTTTGATTTTTTCATTCAGGCCGTGGGCAAGGTCAGGAACGTGTTCCTTGAACTCTTCGACCGACTCCTCGAATCCGGCGATGTCCGGCGGGCGGTAGGTGAAGAAGCAGTTGAGCAGGCTCGCCACTTCGACAGGGTTCTGGAGGTCGGCTTCGAGGGCGGGCTGCTTGTTTTGGTAGAGGACGGCCTGCTGGGTGTCTTCAAAAAGTGTGTTAGTGAGCGGATAGCCGCGCGCAATTTTCTTGGCGATCTCGGCCTTCAAATCATCGCGCGAGTCCTTGGCCTCCCAATAGCCGCGCGGGAGGCTGTTTTCGTCGCGTAGCGTGCCGTCCGGGACGTTGCGGCGCTCGCCGGGCGCTTCGAGTTGCGGGATGAGCACCCAGCCACGCCGGCGCGCGCATTCGGCCAGCAGGTTCTCAAAGGCCGAGCTGACTGCGCCCTCATGGAGCACTCCTTGGCGGCCATAAGCTTGAAGCTCTGCGTAGTAAGCGCGGATTGCACGGTCGGCGGGTTTGATGGGGCGGTCGGTTTTCATCTCTGGGCCAGAGTACAGCCAGAAGGGAACATTATGCGGAGTGCCACCAGGAATGCAAGAGACTTCACGCAATGGAGGCAAGCAGCGCGGACCTGCTCTTCCATGTCCCCGGTCGGGCCATTTGTTGCCCGTTAGCAAGCCGGTGGTTGAATTCAACCACAATCTGGCCCAAAATGGCCACAAAGCCTATCCAATCATTCACGGTGCCTTCTTCTGTTTCCATTCTAACCCCTTGTATTCAAACGACATCCAATCGTGTTTCGCAGCACGCCATTTGGCTATGAATTTGCATCTTAATAAACCGAATATACAAATCCGAACCTGGGGGTGCGGCATGTATAACGAAGCGCATGAGGATTCCCGTAACGCTCCTGCCATTTCTTTGCGGGTTTGGGGCCGGAGGCTTGCAACGGCTCTGGTGGTGGCCCTGATTCCCTGTCCCACTTGGGCCCAGCGAGTCACGCTCTCCCCAGGGGCGCGTTTGGCGATCCGTCTGGATGAAACCATCAGCACCAAGAACCATTACTTTGGCCCAATCATTCAAGCCACTCTTGACCAGGACGTTCTGGACGCGAACGGTAAAATTGCAATCCCGGCAGGGGCCAGAGTCAAATTGGCCATGGCTGAGCTCAAACGCGCCGGACACGTCTTTGGGCGGGCACGGGTCCGCCTACGCCTTTATTCCGTGATCGAGCGGGACGGAACCGAAGTGCCTCTGGATGGTTACGCTACGCGCCTGGACAACAATCACAAGCCCGGGTCCGAGGGCACTTTCCATGGACCGCGAGGGCTGGGCAAAGATGCCGCTGTGGACTTGACCGCCATGGGCACGGGAGCAGGCGCGGGCGCTGCGGTGGGTGGTCCGTGGGGACTTCCGGCTGGGGCTGCGGCCGGCGTGCTGACGGCTGGGGTGTGGACGGTGGCGCGGCGCGGTCCGGATTTGGTGCTTCCGGCGGGAACGGTCATTGAATTTACTCTGGGCCGCCCTGCCTCGGTTGTTGAGCCCGCGACCGACCCAAATTACGCCCAGGATGGGAGCAATGGCGATCCCGCCCAGAATTCAGGCGGGTATGCCGGACGGGGGATTGGCGCTGCCTGGGGACAGGGCCTGGCCATTCCGCCTTCTTCTGATCTGGTAGCCATGCTCAATCAACTTCAGGACCCCAAGGCCGTCCTTGCCAAACTTGACAAGGTGAAATTCCGGAACCGCCCGGATTCGGACAAGGTCTTCGTCACCTACCTGCGGGGTGTTTGCGAGCTGAAGCTCGCTAAACCCAAAAAGGCTCTGAATAATCTTGAGTTGGCTTACGCCCAAGCCCGGCGACTGAACCTGCCGAACTCGGCGCAATCGGAAATTGCCAGGAACCTGGTTCTGGCACTGAAGTCGAGTTCCAAGAACTGGCAGGCAAGCCCCCTGATGAATGATCCGCAGTTGCAAGCGGTTCTGGTTGAGCCGCAAGGGGGGGAATAAGCCATGCGAGCCTTGAAGATTACGCTACCCGTCCTGATTTTGGCCATTGCGGGCACCGCTTTCGGCCAGAACTCCAATTCGCCCGCCCCCGCCAATAATGTCCCAGCCCAGGACGTCATTGTTCCCTGGAGGCATTTCGGCTCCAAGCCAGCCCCCTCGTCCTCTCCGAGCTCTAATGGGGGACAACAGCGCGACCTTTCCGCTGGTTCGGTGCCAAGCTCGGCATCCATGTCTGTTTCATCAGCCAGTGCCGGGACTTCCCAAGCCGCCTCGCAAGGGCCGGACGGGCAGATTACTGAAGAGGATATTTCAAAAAAGCACCCGCACCCGCCCGAGGAATTACAGCTTCCACCCGCCCGAGATGACGCAAGCCCGCTGGAGAAGATTGGCTCCGGGACTTCAAGCATTCCGTCTCAGGCCGGATCGCAAAGCAACACAGCGGCTTTGAATGGAAACGGCGCAGCCAGCGCCGGCAGTCAACTTGCCAACGGGAACGCCTCACCGCCTGACAATTCGCCGGAGTCTGAAGTTGCAAGCCTGACCTCAGCCTACAAGAAACGCGAAGCGGATCGCGAAGCCCAACGTCAGGAACTTGAAAAGGCCGCAGCAAAAGACCCCGCCACACTGGCGCTGGCGCAGATTCAGGAGACACGCCTGCTGCTGGAGGGGGAACAGGACCGCATGCAGAGCACCCAGCAGCTTTCCCAGGCTTTTTCGGCGCTGGCGGATGAGATTGCGAGCCGCGCCACGCAGGTGCGGGCGATGGTGGAAAACCGCAAGCAAATGGCCGATATTTCGGATGCCGACCTTGACCGGATGAATGACCGCACGCCGCGGTTGGACCTGTCGCTGCGCAACATCGCCATGCTGCCGCCCTCCAATGAAAACAACCAGATGATCCGCCGGCTTGACGCCGAGCTTGCTCAGGATGACCAAGCCCGCAAGCTCGATGAAGCCAGAAGCCTGCAGGCGCGCCATGAGATGCAATCGCTGGAGGCAGACTCCGTGGAACTGGGCAAAGAATCGGCTGAAGCCAGACAAAAATCGGCTGGCTTCGCCATGGCCGCCCAGGATGCCAAGTTGAACGAGGGCCGCCTCGCCGACCGGCTGGAATTCTCGGTCACGCGGCAGCGAGCCACGGACACGCTCAACTCCACCTCGAAGGCGATTGAAGACTCCGTGGCTCTGACTGGCAATACCGCCATCAACTCCACCGTCATGGGCACGTCGTCGGTTGCCGTTCCCACCCACCAATCCGTTGACCGGCTGCGGGATTGCATTCGCAAAACCGGGGATGTGGAAGCCTGCCGAGCCAAAGGAGACCAATAGCCATGCGAATGATGAAACCGGCGTGCCTGTTTGCAATCGCAATGCTCATAGTTGGTCCCTTGGCGGCCGCTTCCCAGGATTCAACGTTGTCGCCGTCGCCGCAAACTCAAACTGGGCAGGACGGTGAATCCAGCCTGAAGACCACGGGTAGCCTTCCGCCCTTCTCACCCCAAGCCGTTCGCAAAATTCGTGCGGATATTTATATTCAAGCGGCCCGCGAGGCTCTGGTGAAGCTTGCGCCCCAGGTTTATGAGCTGGCATCGAATTCCGAGCGATGCCGCCTGAACAGTGGGGCCAAAGCCTGTGATTTACCCGCAGAACCACTGAAGGGAAGTGACTTACAGCACATCTTCAAGTATTACGTGAAGGGTCCGGTGGAGGCCGCGCTCAGCCGCCAGCAGCTTGACGTTCAGAAGAGTGACTGGACCTGGCAAACCTATTCCAATCATCACAGCAATTAGGTAGGGGGCCTGTTAGCTGTAGCGGCGGTCTCTGACCGCCGGAAGCTTTCGAAAAAAGTCGGCGGTCAGAGACCGCCGCTACAGCTAACAGATGACGAACAATTAGCCGAGCCAGTTATGGTTCCCTTCCTTGCCGTTGCCATCCCGCTTTGTTGCGCGGCGCTACGCCCTGCAGTCAAGGAGCCGTGGGCTCAGCGGCAGGGCGGTCAAGTTGTGGCGGATGCTTTTGCGGCGTCTGCCGCACCCCCCCAACGGGTAGGCGCCGCCCGCCACTTCGGGCAAGCATTGGGGGCCACGGCGAGACTCGAAGCAAGAGGAACAGAATCCGCTAAGCCAGCGGCTTCTCAAATCGCAGCATCCCAGCATGCTTCGCCGCCCAGCGGCCGGGTCGGCGAAGATACGGACGCCGAAGTTCTGCGCATCGAAAAGAATCTGGACCGGATCAATCACGACCGGGCGGCGCGGCACGCCTTTTACGAGCAGATTGATAAAATGGTGTCACTGGTCCGCAAGGGAAAAATCATTCCTGAAAAGCTCATGTTGACGGGCGCGGCTCCAGGTCCGGCCCTTTCCTCGAACGAGCGCGTTTCGTCCTTTGCAAGCACGGCCCCACCCATGCGGGCCGGTGTGTTCCAATATGCCGGGCTAAAGCCCAGCGCTACAGCGCCCCGGGAGCCACCTCCGGCGCTTATTCTGTTCCACTCCACCGCACTTCCATCCTGGGCTGCTTCGACCGCCGCAATCCGCTCCGCTGCCGGTCCCGTGCGAGACGCCATACCTCGATTTCCCGCCAAAATTCGGGTGATTCAGAGTCCGTCCGGCAATGGCGCCCTCGACGCCCGCGTCGTATCCCGGCTGTTATATTGGGCAAAGCAGAACAAGTGCCCCGCGGAACTGGCGCTGGCCACGGCCTGGCAGGAATCCCGCATGACGCTTCATCCGGCGGACGGTTCGTCCGGCGAAATCGGCATCCTGCAAATCCTGCCAGCGCGGGCCAAGGCCGAAGGAGTGAATCCCAAAAGCCTGCGCAATCCGGACGTGGACATGTGGCTTGGGACCAAGCTGCTGGCCGAATACTTTCAGCAGGATGGAAGTATTCGCCGCGCTGCCATGCAATACGTGGCGGGCCCGAACGTGTTCGCGTATCACTATCCCGCCAGGGTGCGCGATTACGTGGCATGGTATTCGAACTCCGTTCATGACTATGCAGGATACTTCAAGCACTATGTTGATTTTTGAGCCTTGGACGAGGTAGACCTTAGTGCAGCGTTTCGTAAGTTCGCTCATGGATTCTCGCACCCCCTCACCCGGCGTTGCGGCAGTGTCTCAGTTTGTTCCTTCATCGTCATTCCCGCGAAAGCGGGAATCCACTCCGAATATCGCAGTGGCATTCCGAACTCGTGCAGAAAAAGGGATGGTCCGGAGCATGGATCCCCGCCTTCGCGGGGATGACGGTGGCGAACATTCTCAGGAAACATCAAACTGAGTCACTACCGGCGTTGCGGCGTTGCAGCGATTCCGCATCCACGATTCTTGAACGGGCTTAACTCCTTGCCGCGCTAGGCCTTGTTTCCCCCCTTCGTTTCAGAGCAAATTCGCATTCGTATTTGGGGCTTGACAAGCCAGCCCGTCTTAT
>Ga0307374_10001375_pt1 | contig 45033 bp, 41 predicted proteins | sample OX3MG_FD_202532 | JGI IMG/M metagenome (GOLD analysis project Ga0307374, IMG submission 202532) | Soil microbial communities from Risofladan, Vaasa, Finland - OX-3 | ecosystem: Environmental > Terrestrial > Soil > Coastal area > Acid sulfate soil | place: Finland: Risofladan, Vaasa | collected...
AGCCGCCCGGTCAGGTCCCTGTGCGAAATTTTGATGAAAAACGGCCTGCTGGCGAAGGACACCCATGAAAACACCGTCCGCTTCGCCCCGCCGCTGGTCATCGCCAAATCTCAAATCGATCAGGCGCTGGGCATCATCGCCCGTTCGCTGAATAAATTCTAAAAGCGATGCCTCAAAATAAACAGGAGAACAAACCATGGGTCTTATTTTTGCCTTTTTCGCGGCGTTTTTGACGCATTCGGCCGCCGCGCAATCCGCTCCGAATTCGTCCGCCATGAGCCGGCCCGACTGGAGCGTCATCGTGGACACGGCCGTCAACCCGTGCGATGATTTCTACCGCTACGCCTGCGACAAGTGGGACGCCGCCAACCCGACTCCGGGCGACTCCCCGCGCTGGGGCCGCTTCGACAAGCTGGCCAACGACAACCGAAGCGAACTGCGCCAAATCCTGGAGTCGGCGGCCGAAGAAGCCAAAGCGGGAACCGCGGATCCCAACGTGCAAAAAATCGGCGATTTCTACGCCTCGTGCATGGATACGGCCGCCATCCAAGCCGCGGGCTTGAAGCCCCTGCAGCCCGAGTTGGACCGCATCGCGGCGATGAAGACCGAGGCCGATCTCACCCCGGAGCTGGCCCGGCTGCAGGAAATCGGGGTCAACGCCTTGTTCGGATTCTCCTCGGAAATCGACGACAAGGACGCGGCGCGGCAAATCGCCGTCGTTGATCAGGGGGGATTTAACCTGCCCGACCGCGATTATTACCTGACGCCCGACTTCGCGGCGCAGAGAAGGGCCTATCTCGCCCACATTCAAAAGATGTTTTCGCTCTTGGGAGAAAGCGACGCCCAAGCCCAGGCCGATGCCGCCGTCGTGATGCGGCTTGAGACGGCGCTGGCCCGCATCTCCATGGGCCGCGTCGAGCGCCGCGTGCCGGCCAACCTCTATCACATGGAGCCCCTGCGCTTCCTGGAGAAAAAGGATCCGGCCATCTCCTGGCCGCTTTTCTTCAAGACGGTCGACGCGCCCGCCTTCAAGAAGATAAACGTCATGGACATGGGGTTCTTCAAGAATTTAAACGCCATCGTGGCGCAGACGCCGCTTGCCGACTGGAAGACCTACCTGCGCTGGCAGCTCGTGCACGCGGCCGCGCCCATGCTGCCCAAGCCCTTCGTCGCGGAGAGCTTTGACTTCTTCAACAAGACCCTCTCCGGGCAGAAGGAAATCAAGCCCCGCTGGAAGCGCTGCGTCATCATGACGGACGGCATCCTGGGCGAGGCGCTGGGCCGGCAATACGTGGACAAGGATTTTCCGGGACAAAGCAAGACCCGCGCGCTGGCCATGGTGCGCAGCGAGGAAGCCTCCTTCGCCGACGACATCAAGAGCCTGGGTTGGATGAGCGCCCGCACCAAGGTCAAGGCCTTGAAGAAGCTCGCCGGCATCCAGAATAAAATCGGATATCCCGACAAGTGGCGCGACTACGGCAAGCTCGCCATCGCGCGGGGAGACGCGTTGGGGGACTTAGCGCGCGGCGAGGCCTTCGAGTTCCACCGCGAGGTGAACAAAATAGGCGAGCCCACGGACCGCAACGAGTGGGAAATGACCCCGCCCACGGTCAACGCCTATTACGACCCGCAGGAAAACAACATCAACTTTCCGGCGGGAATCCTGCAGCCGCCCTACTTCGATCAAAACGCCTGCCTGGCGCAGAACCTGGGCGGCATCGGCGCGGTCATCGGCCACGAAATGACCCACGGCTTCGACGATCATGGCCACCAGTACGACGCGCTCGGCAACCGGCGCAACTGGTGGACCAGGGCCGACGCCAAGGCGTTCAAGGCCCGCACCCAGTGCCTGGTCAACGAGTACTCGGGATTTACCGCCGTGGACGATCCGGACAATCCGGGCCATCCGGTCAAGGTCAACGGCCGGCTGACCCTGGGCGAGAACACGGCCGACAACGGCGGGGTGCGCATCGCCTACATGACTTTGCAGAAGGACTTGAAGGCCGACCCGGGGCTCTCCTGCAAGGACAAGGATTGGAGCGACGAGCAGATCTTTTTCCTGAGCTTCGCGCAGAACTGGTGCAACAACGAGAGCCCGGAGGACGCCAAGGAGCTGGCCATCGCCGATCCGCATTCTCCCGGCAAGGACCGCGTCAACGGCGTCGTGTCGAACATGCCGGAGTTCTTGAAGGCCTTTAACTGCCCCGCGAACGCGCCGATGGCGCGGGTCCCGGCCTGCCGGGTCTGGTAGGGGCTAATTATTGGCGGACGCGCCGTTCTGCACGAGATAGCGCACGATATCCAGGAAAGAGCGCAGCGCCGCCCGGTCGAGCGGGGTCTGCCCGTTTTGGTCGGCCAGGTTCACGTTGGCCCCGTGGCCGACCAGGAATTTGACCGTCTCTGCGCTGCCTTTATCCGCCGCCCAATAAAGAGCCGTTTGGCCCTGGGCGTTCTGGGCGTTGATATTGGCCCCTTCCTTAATAAGGCTCTGCACTTGAGCCCACTGGCCGGATTGCGCTGCCGTTAGAAGCTGCTGGTTTAGCTGATTTAGGCGCATTTGCGAAATAAGGCCGGCGCAACCGACTAGCGTCGCGGAAAGGCTAAAAATCAATAAAAGGCGCAATTTATTGACCATTTTTATTTCTTCTCTCTAGATATAAGCAGAAGTGCTCGCGTGAATCAAGAGCGGGCGCTCTTTGCCACAAGTTAGCGGGATTTGGTATAATGGCCTCCGCTGGCTAAACTAGCGCTCTCAAAATAAAAAATAACCATTATTTATGCTAACAAAAACTAAAAACACATCCATCTCGAAAGATCTTTGGCAGGAGCGGGAAAACCTCGTTTCCAAGGCCAGCGCAGCCTACACGTCCATCTTCACCGCGAAGGCTAAAAATGCGACGCTTTGGGACGTGGACGGCAAGGAATACATCGACTTCGCGGGCGGCATCGGGGCCATGAATTCCGGCCACTGCCATCCGAAAATCGTCGCGGCCATTCAGGAGCAGGCCGGAAAGCTCATTCACACCTCCTTTCACGTCACCTCCTATCCTAATTACCTGGACGTGTGCCGCGAGCTGACCTCCGCCATCCCCGGCACTTTCGCGAAAAAAGCCATTTTCTTCAACAGCGGATCGGAAGCGGTGGAAAACGCGGTCAAGCTGGCCAAGGCCTTCACCAAGCGGCGGGGAATCATCAGCTTCACCAACGCCTTTCATGGCCGCACCTTGCTTTGCCTGACCTTGAACGGCAAGCACAAGCCCCTGCGCCAGCACTTCGGGCCTTACGCCGGGGAGATTTACCACGCGCCGTTCCCCTATCCCTACCGCCCGCCGGTCGGAGTGGACGCGAAGGAACTCACCGAGCATTGCTTGGCCGAGTTGGAGCGGGTCTTGCGCTTGGAAACCGCGCCGGAAGACGTCGCGGCCATGATCGTGGAACCGGTCCAAGGCGAGGGGGGATTTGTCGTTCCGACGCCGGGATTTCTGCCCGGCCTGCGCAAAATTTGCGACCGCTACGGCATCGTGCTCATCATCGACGAGGTGCAAAGCGGATTCGGCCGCACCGGGCGGTTCTGGGCGATGGAGCACGAGGGCATCGTCCCCGATCTGGTGACCGTGGGCAAATCCCTGGCCGGCGGCATGCCTTTGTCGGCCGTCGCCGGGCGCGCGGACATCTTGGACGCCGCGCCGGTAGGCTCCATCGGCGGCACCTACGGCGGCAATCCGCTCGCCTTGGCCGCGGCCCAGGCGGTGTTCGGCATTTTCCGGGAAGAGAAGTTGGTCGCGGCCGGCGCGCGCGTCGGCGAGACCGTGCGCAAGCGTTTCGACGCCTTCCGGGACGAATTTTCCTTCGTGGGCGATTCCCGCGGCCTGGGCGCCATGCGCGCCATCGAGCTGGTCGCGGACAAGAAGTCCAAGACGCCCCTGCCGGCGGCCAAGGTCAAGGAAATCCTCCACTACTGCGAGGACAACGTGCTGCGCACGCTCATGCCGCTGACCATCGGCGAGGAAGACTTGGACCGCGGGCTCGGCATCATCGAGGATGCCCTGCGTGAGGTGAAGCCATGAGTTCCACCAACGGAAGCAACGGCGGCGCGACCGTCGCCGTTTTGGGAGCTTTCGGGCTCATGGCGGAAGCCACGCTCTACGACTTGGCCCGCAATCCTTTAATCGGCAAGATTTACGCGGCTGATTTGAACCTGGGCCGCGCCGAAGCCGTGCTGGCCAAGATTCCCAACCGCCGCAAGATCAAGCCCGTCGTCATCGATTTGCGCGACACGGCCAAGGCCGCGAAGCTCCTCAAGGGCTCCCAGGCGGTGGTGAACTGCTCCTGGTACGAGCACAACTTGAAGGGCATGGACTTGGCCCTGGCCCTTAAAGCCCACTACTCGGACTTAGGCGGCCTTTACCACATGACCTTGAAGCAGCTCAAGCTCGACGCGGCCTTCGGAAAAATCGGCCGCGTCGCGGTCCTGGGCTGCGGCTCCACGCCGGGAATCACCAACGTGATGGCCGCGGCCATGGCCGAAGACTTCGATTCGCTCGACACCGTGGGCATCTACGACGCCAGCTATGACCCGACCTTGGCCGAGGAATCCTTTTTGCCGCCGTTCTCCATCCGCACCATGATGGCCGAGTTCGAGGCTCCGGCGCCCATATGGGAAGACGGGCGCTTGAAGGAAGTTCCGGCGCACAGCCGGGCCGAGACCATGGATTTCAAGGCGCCCATCGGGCGCGTGAGCCTGGGCGCGGTCATCCACTCCGAAGTGGCGACGCTGCCGGGGTACTTCAAGAAAAAAGGCGTCAAAAACCTGTGCTTCAAAATTGCCTACCCGGACAGCGTCAAGCGCCAGCTCGCGGTCGCCTCGGGAATAGGCCTGGGCCGGGCCGAAAAGGTGAAGTTTGACGGCGTTTGCGTCTCTCCGCTCGATTTTCTGACCGTTTTAGCCCGGCAGAACGCCCAGACGGCGTCCTACGTCCCCTCCGGACCGCCCAAGGATTTTGAAATCCTGCGCGTCAAGGTGACGGGGAAAAGGGCCGGCGCGCCTTACGAGAAAGTCCGCGATTGCGAAGTGCGCCCGGCGGGCGCCATCGCGGCGGGAACGGCCGCGGTGGGATTCGCCGGCAGCATGGCGGCCATCATGGCGCTCAAGGGCTCGACCCAGTTCGCGGGCGGCGCCGCGGCGCCCGAGTCCGCGCTGGACCACGCGCTCTTCTTCGACGAAATGAGAGAGCGAAAGATTTTCCGCATGAGCGAGACGGCCGCCTACCCGGTGGCTTGACGAACAACCGAGGAGAAGTTTCATGAAAGTCGCGGCGCAAGACATCCTGAAGGAAAGCGAAAAGACGCTCGGCCTCATCGCCAAGCATGACCCTTTGACGGAGGAGGAGCGCGCCTGGCTCACGGATAAGACGGCCACCTATTACGCCGAGCACGTCAACCCCGGCATTCTGGAATACCGCAAGTCGGTTTCCACCGATTACATCTCGGTCGAGTGGGCGGACGGGGACAACAGCTTCACCGACATCAACGGCAAGAAATACCTTGATCTTCTGGGCGGCTACGGCATCTTCAACGTCGGCCACCGCCATCCCAAAGTGGTGGACGCGGTCTCGCACCAGTTGAAGCGCCAGGCGCTGCATTCCCAGGAGCTTTTGGAGCCCTTCCGGGCCATCCTGGCCAAGCTCGTCCGGGACATCACCCCCGGAGATCTCCAGTTCAGCTTTTTCGGCAACTCGGGAGCCGAGGCCGTCGAGGGCGCCATGAAAATCGCCATGCTCCACACCGGCCGCAAGTCCTTTGTGGCCGCGGTCTCGGGCTTCCATGGCAAGACCTTGGGCGCCTTGTCGGCCACGGCCAAGGCCAAGTTCCGCCAGCCGTTCTTGCCCATCCTGCCCGACTGCTACCACGCGCCCTACGGCGACGCGGACTACATCGAGTCCATCTTGAAATCCGCCGACGAGGTCGGCAACGACATCGCGGGCGTCATCCTGGAGCCCATCCAGGGCGAGGGCGGCATCAACGTGCCGCCGGACGACTATTTCCCGCGCGTGCGCGAGCTCTGCGACCGCTACGGGGCTCTGCTCATCGCGGACGAAGTGCAGACCGGCATGGGCCGCACCGGCAAGATGTTCTGCGTGGATCACTGGGGCGTGGTGCCCGACATCATGTGCCTGGGCAAGGCCCTGGGCGGCGGCGTGATGCCCATCGGAGCGTTTGTCTCCAACAAGACCGTTTGGGAGCAGCTCTTCCCGGAGCCCTGGCTGCATTCGACCACCTTCGGAGGCAATCCTCTGGCCTGCGTGGCGGCCATCGCCAACATCCACGTCCTGCTCGATGAAAAACTGCCCGAGCGCGCCGAGAAGATGGGCGGAGAGATGATTGCCAAGCTGCGCGCCCTGCGCCGCCGGTTCCCCAAGCTCTGCCTGGATATCCGCGGCAAGGGGCTCATGATTGGAATGGAGTTCCCGACCGACGCTATCGGCTACGAAATCTCGAAGGCGCTCTTTGACCGCGGCGTTCTGGTCGCGGGCACGCTCTTCAACGCCAAGACCATCCGCATCGAGCCGCCGCTGACCATCACCTCCCAGGAAATCACCCAGGCCATCGAAGCCATCGAGAAGGTGTTCAAGGAAGTCAACGCCAAGCACTTCGAGACGCGCCGGACGCCGGTGAGGAAAGCGACGGCATGACGGTCGCGGCCGCGAAGAAAGCCCGGGAAGTCATTAATCCGGCGACGGAAAAAGTCCTCGCGGAAATTCCGGACGCGGACGCCGCCGCGGTCGACAAGGCCGTCGCCGCGGCCAAAAAAGCCTTTGATTCCGGCGTGTGGTCCGGCAAATCTCCGGCCGAGCGCGCCGCCGTCTTGTTCAAATGGGCCGATCTGGTCGAGAAAAACCTTCCCCGGCTGGCCGAGATGGAATCGGCCAACACCGGCAAGCCCTTGAAGCTCGCGCGCGACGGAGACATTCCCTTTGCGGTCGACAATTTGCGCTTCTTCGCCTCGGCCGCGCGCTTGATGGAAGGCAGCGCGAGCCAGGAGTACGTTCCGGGCTACACCTCCATCCTGCGCCGCGATCCGGTCGGCACGGTCGCCTTGGTGAGCCCTTGGAATTATCCCTTAATGATGGCGGCGTGGAAATTGGGACCCGCTTTGGCCGCGGGCAACACGGCCGTCATCAAGCCATCGGAGTTGACGCCCCTGACCACGATTGAACTGGGCAAACTCGCCCAAGAAGCGGGATTTCCCGAGGGCGTGGTCACCGTCATCACCGGAGGCGAGACGACCGGCCGCGCGCTGACCGCGCACCAAGACGTCAACATGATTTCTTTCACCGGCGACACCGAGACCGGCAAGAAAATCATGCGCCAGGCCTCGGACACGGTCAAGCGCCTGCACTTCGAGCTGGGCGGCAAGGCGCCCTTCGTGGTTTTCGAAGACGCCGATTTGCGCGCGGCGGTCTGCGGCGCGGTCGCGGGCGCCTTCGTCAACGCGGGCCAGGATTGCACGGCCGCCACGCGCCTCTACGTGCAGGAATCGATTTTCAAGAAATTCTCGCAGATGTTGGCCGAGGAAGCCGCCAAAGTGCGGGTGGGAGATCCGGCCAAACCAGGCACGGACATGGGGCCGCTGGTCTGCGCCGAGCAGCGCGTGCGCGTCGAAGGATTTGTCGGGCGCGCCAAGGGCGTCAAGTTCCTCATCGGCGGCAAGCGCCCCGCGGGCCTCAAAAAAGGATATTACTTCGAGCCGACGATCATCTTGGGCGCGGCCCAAGACTCGGAGTTGGTCCAAAAAGAGATTTTCGGGCCCGTGGCCTGCCTGCTGCCCTTTAAGACCGAGGAGGAGGCCCTGGCGCTCTCCAACGACGTGCCCTACGGTTTGGCCGCCAGCGTTTGGACCACGGACGTGCGCAAGGCCCTGCGCGCGGCCAAGGCCCTGCGCTTTGGCACGGTCTGGATCAACGATCATCTGCCGCTGACCTCCGAGATGCCCCACGGGGGCTTTAAGCAGTCGGGCTTCGGCAAGGACATGTCCAAGCACGCGCTCGAGGACTACACCGTGGTCAAGCACGTGATGGCGGACTTAAGCGGCGCCGCGCGCAAGCCCTGGCACTACACCGTCTACGGCGATCCGGCGTAAGCCGCGGAACGGGCGCGTCCTGCGCTCACCCCGAAAAAGCAAGCACCCTGTGGCTCAGTTCGCTCCGGAATGCGCCCGTTCCACGGCCTTTACGCTGGAAGAGCGACGCGGTGGTTTGGCTCCGGAGTGAGCTGAGCCACAAAGCGCCCTCTACGGGGCGAGCGAGGAGCAAATCGCCGCGGCGCTCTTCTTTAGATATGCTTCGCGGCTTTCTTGGCGGCGGCGATGCCGTTCAAGGAGGCGAAGAAGAAGTCCGAGACCTCGCCTTTGGCGTCCGAGCAGCCGAAGTAGATGGGGGGAAAGTCCCGCCGCGCGGCGGGCTGAAGCTTGGTGAAGTATCCCGGAATCGACATCGGTATGGGATGGCCGCGGCGGTAAATGCGGACTTCCTCCAGGTGCGGCAGCCACTCCGGCGAAATTTTGAGCAACTCCTCGACCGCGGCCTTGGCGCGCGCCTTGGCTCCCGCGTCGGTCAGGATGCTCTCCCGCTGATCCTGGTTTAAGGGCGCGTAGACCGTGACGACCTGCGGGCGCTTCAAGTTCCCGCCGTCCGCGTAGGTGACCCAGTCCGCAGGGATAAAATCCGTGAAATTCTTGGCGCCCGGCACCCAGTTGTCGAAGCCGCGGTTGGTGACCACGCGGCTAAAGCACAGGTTGTAGACGAGATATGGAGCGTAGCGCATCGCGCCCATGGCCCGCGCCTGATCCTCGGGCAAGTCCTGCACCAGAAAGCGGGTGATGAACTTGGGCACGCACATGACCACGCTCTTGGCCTCGACCGTGTGGGGCTTGCCCTCGTGGAAAAAGCTCACCAGAACCTTCTTGCCCTTCTTGCGCACGCTGTAGGCCGCGGCGCCCGTCAGAATGCTCTTCTTGGCCTTCTCGGGCAGCTGCGCGTAAACCTCCTTGGAGCCGATGCCGATGCCGCCGGCCCATGTGTAGCGCGGCACCCGAAACCAGTCCCGCGCGGCCTGGATGCCCAGGTAGGAGGAACTCAGCTCCGTGGGCGCGCCCCAATTGGACTTGCCGAAGCCGTCCCAGTAGGCCTTGAGCTCGGGCGCGCGGCCCTTGAAATAATCCGAGAAGGGCTTGAGGTCCAAGGCCTTCAAGTTCTTGTCGATGTCGATGTCTTGGATTTCCTTTAAGAAATCCCGGAAGCTTTTCTTGACCGACTCGCCGTAGGGGAGCTTGTCGATGGCCGGGTTGTCCGCGTGGCCGTTCCAAAAGTTGCTGATCCAGACGCCGTTGAAATGCGCGGCGTCATTGCCCGGGATTTCCTTCCAATTGAGGTTCCAGCGCTTGACCAAGGCGGCGAAATCGGGCTCGCCCTCGGTATCGTCCCAGGCCGCGCCCGTGGAGTAGGGCACGCCCTTCCAGGACTCCGAGTAGGCGTTGCCGCCCAGGTGCGGCTCCTTCTCGATGAGCAGGAAATTTTCGTTTTTCAGCTCGTCGGCTGCGCCCAGGCCGCTGGGGCCGCCGCCCACGATGACCACGTCCTTCTTAAGGGAGGGGGCAGGCAGCGGCAGGCTCATGCCGTCTCGGACCTCGTGGCAGACCGTGTTGGTCTCGGACTCAAGGCGCCCCGCCGGGATAGCGCCCTTGCCGCCGCCCTTCTTGTCGGAGAGCGCCGCGAAGGCCATGGGCGCGGGACAGGCCATGACCGCTCCCGCGCTGATTACCCATTTGATGAACGAGCGGCGGGTCACATCCATGACGGGAGCCATTCTATCATTCTTTCGGCTAATCCCGGGATGCCCTCCGAAGCCCCCTGGCGCGCCTGGGCCTTTAGGCCTATAATAGAGCGGGACGAAAGTCCGTGGCACAGGCGCATACTCGGAGCTATTTTATAGGCATGAAAGTCTTCGCTTTCATATCGGTCCTTCTTCTGGCCGCGGCGCCGCAGTTGAACGCGGCGAAAGCCGTTGTCGGCCGTCAGTATCTCCTGAACCAAATCGACAACTGGGAGTATTTTTTCGCCCGCAATCCGAAGAACGCCAAAAAGGCGGGAGACTCGGTGCCCCAGCTGCGCGAATTGCTGGGCGAGGCTGAGCAGGCGCGCGGCGGCGAGGTCGCGCCGCTGGCGAGCCGGTTCGAGGCCTGGCAAAGCGCCGTGCTGGTCAAGCTTTCCGATAAGGATCACGCCTCGAACATGGCTGGGTTCGAGCATTACATGAAATACCTTGTTGCCTCGGCGCGCCAAATGGCGCAAAGGGAAAAAGAGGAAAAGCAGCGGCGGGAGCTCGCCGAAAAGGCGGAAACCGCGGAGTTGAACGCCGCCCAGGCGCCGGAGCAGGCCTTCGACGGAGGCGGCGTCGCCATGGCCGCCGCGGTCCCGCCGGTCGCCCAAACCTCCGCGCGGGAACCTTCCAGGATGGCGTCTTTGGACGTCTCCGCGCCGGAAGTCCAGCCGATGGCCGTCGCCCTGGGGGCGGTCCCGGATCCGGTCGTGGAAGCTGCCCCGGCCGCGGCCGCGCAGCCCTACACCTGCGCGAGCTTGGGCAACCTCTGTCCCCAACTCCTCAAAGCCGGAGCCACTATCAAGATCATCCAAGACGTTCTCACCGAGGCAAAAAAGTCGGGCGCGAATCCGATTCTGATTTTCGCCGTGATGGAATCGGAATCCAGCTTTTACGCCAAAGCCAGGAGCCAGGCCGGCGCGCTGGGGCTCATGCAGATCATGCCGGACACCGGCAAGCAGTTGGGCGTCCGCAGCGCGAAAAAACTCTTCGACATTAAGACCAACATCAGGCTAGGCATCCGTTATCTCAAGAGCCTGTGGAACGATTTCTGCGATTTCTCCATGTCCGAGCTCAACTCCATCAATCCCTGGATGCGCGCGGACGTCAAGAAGGCCATCGCGGCCTATAACGCGGGGCCGGCGGCGGTGCTCAAGTACGGCGCCGTGCCGCCCTACCGCGAAACCCGCCACTACGTCGCCAAGGTTCTGCGCAACTTCTACAATCTGCGCCGGGCCTCTCAAAGCCAAGACTGACGGCCTTACCGAGGCGACTGTTTTGATGCTTCTCACAGGGGGGCCAATCTGATATGATTTTCCCCGTGGAGCCGCTGCTCGATCTCCAGGGCCTGGAGAAATCCTTCGGGGGGACTCAAGTGCTCAAAGGCATTTCCCTGAGCGTCGGCCAGGGCGAGTTCCTCACTTTGCTGGGCCCGTCCGGCTGCGGCAAAACCACGACCCTGCGCATCATCGCGGGCTTTGAAAACCCGGACCGCGGGCAAGTCCTTCTCGCGGGAAAAAATGTGACGCGGCTGGCACCCTACGACCGGGACATCCACACCGTCTTCCAGCACTACGCCCTTTTTCCGCATTACGACGTCTTTGGCAACGTGGCTTTCGGGCTGCGCCTCAAGAAAATGAAGGAGAGCGACATCAAGGAGCGTGTCTTAAGCTCCCTGGACTTGGTCCGGCTCAAGGGCCTCGAAAACCGCCGCCCCAGCCAGCTCTCCGGCGGCCAGATGCAGAGAGTCGCCCTGGCCCGGGCCTTGGCGGGGCGCCCGCCGCTTCTTCTTCTCGACGAGCCCCTGGGAGCCCTGGACTTGAAGCTGCGCAAGGAAATGCAGCTTGAGCTCAAGCACATCCAGCGGCGCCTCGGCATTTCCTTCATTTACGTCACGCACGATCAGGAAGAGGCCATGACCATGTCGGACCGGGTCGCGGTCTTCAACGCCGGCCGCATCGAGCAGATCGGAGCGCCGCAGGAAATTTACGAAAACCCCAAGACCGCCTTCGTGGCCGACTTCATCGGCGCCGCCAACATTCTTTGCGCCGAGGTCGTCTCCTCCTCAGGCGATTCGCTTAGAATCAAAATCGAGGGGAGTGTCGAGGCCGACATTCCGGCGCAAAACGGCTGGGCGCAAGCCGCGGTCAAGAGCGCCGTGCAGCTCGCGCTTCGCCCCGAACGCGTTACCGTGGGCGCCGATCTCGGCCAAGCGGCGGAAAACGGCTGGCTCCACATCAAAGGCGCCTTGGCCGAGACCGTCTACCTGGGCAATTCCCGGCAGGTCATCCTGCGGACCGCAAACGGCGAAAAGGCCATCGTCTCCTCGATGTCCGCGGAAGCCTTCGCCGCGATGGGCGCCGACATCGGCGGCGCCGCCCTGGCGAAATTCCGGACGAAAGACCTGGTCCTTCTGGGAAGCCGGGAAAGGAGCGCCTAGGGCCATGCCGGGAATGACCCGCCGCGACTTCCTCAAAATCGCCGTCCTGGCGGGAACCGCGCCGTCCCTTTTGGCCGCCTGCGCCGGCTCCGACGACAAGCACGAGGTCAATTTCTTCAACTGGTCCACTTACATCGCCAAGGACACGCTGCCGCGCTTCTCACTCGAGACCGGCATCGTGGTCAATTACTCGGTCTTTTCCGACGAGGAGGAGATGTTCGCCAAACTCCGCTCGGGAGCCTTGGGCTACGATCTCATCGTGGCGACGGACTACATGATTCCGCGCTTAAAGGCCTTGAATCTCATCGATCCCTATCCCGCCGGCGCTCTTAAGAACACCGGCAACATCGATGCGAAGTTCCGGAACACGCCCTACGATCCCGACAACGCCTACACGGTGCCCTACCTATGGGGAACCACCGGCATCGGCTTCAACAAGAAGCACATCTCCAAGCGGCCCGCGTCCTGGTGGGATTTGTGGGATCCAAAATACAAGGGCAAGATTTCCATGCTAGACAACGCCCGCGACTGCGTGGGCATCGCGCTTTTGATGAAGGGCTACCCGCAGACCGCCGAGAGCGACGCGGCCTTCAAGGCGGTGGAAGATCTTCTCATTTCGCAAAAGCCGCTCTTAAAGCAGTACTCCAGCGCGACCTACGTCGACAGCCTCATCAACGGCGAGGTCTACCTGGCGATGGCCTGGTCCGGGGACGTCATCCAGGCCGCCCGGGAAAATCCCGAGCTCGACTACGTCATCCCCAAGGAAGGCAGCTATATCTGGGTGGACAACATGTGCCTGGTCAAAGGCTCCCGGCACAGGGCCGACACCCTGCGGCTGGTGGACTACCTCATCGAGGGGAAAGTCGCCGCGGAAATAGCCAACTTCGTGCGCTACGGCAGCCCCAACGCCGCGGCTAAACCTTATCTGGACAAGATCTTGCTCGACGATCCGCGGGTTTTCCCGCCGCCCGAGGTGCTTAAGCGGCTGCAGTTCTACGCGATTTTGCCGCCGGACTTGGCGCAAACCTGGATAGACACCTGGTCGGACGTTAAAGCGGCCTAAAGCTCGATGCTGGGCAAACTAAAGAAATTCCGGGCCTGGCTTTTCAGCGGAAAATCCGAAAAGGCCTCGCACCTCCTGATTCTTCCCGCGTCTTTCTGGCTGGCGTTCTTTCTCGTCATTCCCATCGTCCTTCTCCTGATTCTGAGCTTGGCGCAGCGGGGCCCTTACGGCACCATCATCTGGCACCACCCGACGCTGGATAATTTTCGCCGGGTCTTCACGCCTCTTTATATCCCCATCGTGGCGAGGACTCTGCTCTACTGCGGAACCGCCGCCGTCATCTGCCTGCTGCTAGGCTATCCCACGGCCTATTTTCTGAGCTTTTACGCCGGGGAATGGCGCGACACGTTCCTCATTCTGCTCATGATCCCATTTTGGACCTCGGCGCTGGTCTCCATTTATTCCTGGATCATCATTTTGGGGCGCGGCGGGCTCATGAACAGCGTTTTGACGGGCACAGGCCTGCTGCGCACGCCGCTGGACGTTCTCAACACGCCGTTCTCCGTCATTCTGGGGCTGGTCTATTTCTACCTGCCCTTCATGATCCTTCCGCTCTACTCGTCGCTCGAAAAAATTCCCAAGCAATACATGGAAGCCTCCTATGACTTGGGAGCCGGCGCCTTGCAAACTTTCCTCAAGGTGACGCTGCCCCTCTCGCTTCCGGGGGTCTTCGCGGGCTTTATCCTGACCTTCGTGCCCTGCCTGGGCGACTTTTTGACCGCCGAATTTCTAGGCGGGCCGCGGACCTACCTCATCGGCAACTTGATTGAGAACCAGTTTCTCATGGCCCAGGACTGGCCCTTCGGGGCAGCGCTGACCGCCGTGCTCTTGTGCGCGATGCTCGTCGGCCTCTACTACTACCAAAAGCTTGAGGCGGCGGAGACGGCGGCATGAAAAACAAGTGGTTCTCGTTCTACGCCGCGGCGTTCTACGCTTTTCTTTACATGCCGCTTTCGGTCATGTTCTTCTTCTCGTTTAACAACGCGCGCCGCAACGTGGTCTGGCGCGGCTTCACGTTCAAATGGTACGGCGTTCTGCTCCACGACGCGGGGCTCTTGGGAGCGCTTCTAACCAGCCTCAAGATCGCGGTTCTAGCCAGCCTGCTGGCGTCTGCCCTCGGGCTCCTGGCCAGCTACGCGCTGGTCTGCCGGCCGCCCCGTTTCGGCCGGGCTTTTTATTCTTCGTGGCTTAACGCCCCGCTGCTGGTCCCTGAAATCGTCATGGGCGTCGGCCTCTTGAGCTTTTTCGTCAAAATCGGCGTGCCGCTAAATTTCTGGACGCTGGCCTGCGCCCACGCCATGATCGCGCTGCCCTACACCATCGGCTCCATCCGGGCCAGGCTTTTATCCCTGAAAAGCTCCCAGCTTGAGGAAGCCGCCATGGATTTGGGCGCCGACCAATGGGAGGCCTTCATCCGCGTGACCCTGCCGCTGGCCAAACCCGCCATCGTTTCCGGGGCGCTTCTGGCTTTTACCATCAGCTTCGAGGACTTCGTGACCAGCTTCTTCATCGCCGGCATCGGGGTCGTCACCATGCCCATTAAGGTCTACTCGATGATGAAGTTTGGAGTTACGCCGGAAATCAACGCATTGTCCTGCTGCCTTCTGGCCCTGACGCTCACCGCCCTTGTCTCCGCGCAATTCCTGAGAAAATCGGTCAAGGCCTGAGGGAGGACCAGAGGAATAATGGAAGGCCCTTCGTCCCAGCAAGAAAAGCCCTTCGGGGAATTCGAGTATCCCGTTCTCATCCATGAAAGGCATCTCGACTTCTTCGGCCACATGAACAACGCGGCCTACATGGAAATATTCGAGGAAGCGCGCTGGCACTGGATCACCGGCAACGGGTTCGGGCTCGACGAGATTAAAAAGCGGCAGATCGGCCCGGTCGTGCTGGAAGCGCACCTTTATTTTCTTCGCGAACTGCTCAATCGGGACAAAATCGTCGTGAAATCCCGCTGTTTCGAATACCGGGGGAAAATCGCCTTGATGGAGCAGGCCATGATTCGCGAGGACGGTCTGGCCGCTTGCCGCGCGGAGTTTAAGTTCGGACTTTTCGATTTAAAAGCTCGGAAGCTCATCAAGCCCACGCCGGAATGGCTTGCGGCGCTGCGCGGGCGTGGGCCGCAAGCCGCTTAATGCGGCTTTAGACCCAGGGAGTCGACGTCCTTTTTAATCTGTTCCTTGAGCGCGTCCAGGGAAGGAAATTTTTCCTCTTCGCGGATTTTTCCGAGAAACCTGACTTCCATCCGGCGGCCGTAGAGATCCCCGAAAAATCCGGGAATGTGCACCTCGACGAGCGTCTTGCCTTTCTCGCCTAGAGTTGGCCGCGTGCCGACGTTGCAGGCCGCGAGCCGCCGCTCATTGTCCCAAAGGACTTCGACGCGGTAAACGCCGTGCGGCGGAAGCCGGCAGCCGCCGTCCGGAAAGATGTTCGCCGTGGGAAACCCCAGTTGGCGGCCAAGTCCTTGGCCGCTCACGACCGTTCCCGCGACGACGAGGTCCATCCGGGCTTAGGCGCTTAAGGAGGCCGGAGGCCGGCCGCTTTGCGGGAGGGGGGAGAGCGCCGCGTAAAGGTGCGAGAGGGAGCGCGTCAAAACAGGCTGCAAATCGCTCAAGCTCATGCTTTTTAAATCCGTGAGACTCAGGGCGTCGCTAAGAGAAAATGAGCCGATTTTGTCCCGGCGCAGGGAAGACATCGCCGCGCCGCAGCCCAGCTTCTCGCCGATGGCCTGCGCGAGGGAGCGGACGTAGGTTCCGCTCGAGCAGTCGAGCTCGTGCGTCAACTCCGGCGCCGCGTAGGAAATGGCGGTCCACCGGCGGATGACCGAGGTCCGCATCCGCGCCGGCACCGCGATGCCCTTGCGCGCGTAGCGGTAAAGCGCCTTGCCTTTGTATTTCACCGCCGAATAGGCGGGAGCCGGCATCTCGAGCGGGCCTTGAAAGGATTTGAGCAGACGATCAAGTTCGGCAAGAGGCGGGTTGGGCGCTTCCGCTTGGGACAAGACTTTGCCGGCCACGTCTCCGGTGTCGGTCGAAACGCCCAGACGGATGGTTCCCGAGTAGCTTTTATCGAGCCCCTGCATGCGGGCCTGGGCCTTGGTCGCAGGTCCGACGAGAATGATGAGAAGCCCGGTCGCGATGGGATCCAGCGCGCCGCAGTGGCCCACTTTCGTGTCCGGCGGAAAAATCCGGCGGAAGGCGTCCACCGCGTCGTGAGAGGTCCAGCCCACGGGCTTATCGAAAAGGAGCATTCCTGAAATCATTGAGTTCCGGGCTCCTCCAAGCGCTTCAAGATGCGATCCACCCTGGCCGCCCGCGCCGGGGTGTCGTCGTATTCGAAGATAAAGTTGGGGATGGTGCGCAGAGAAAGATGCTTCTTGATAACCTGCCGCAGGTAGGGAGCCGCCCGCTCCAGGGCTTTGGCGGCGTTTTTCTTCTGCTCCACGTTGCCCAAAATGGAGTAGAAGACCCGCAGATTTTTCTGATCGTGGCTCAGATACACGCCCGTCACCGTCAAAAATCCCTGGAGGCCCGGGTCTTTGATCGTAAGGATGGTAGACGCGATTTCCTGATGAAAGAGCTCTTGCAGGCGCTCTCGACGCTCAAACATGAGGAGGGGGCGCGGGGTTGAGGCGCCGGATCCTGGTCTCCTTGGTCACGGCCCGAATCTCGTCGCCTGTTTTGTAATCCGCGAAGCCGTCCACGCCGACGCCGCAATCGAAGCCCTTGTCGACTTCCTTGACGTCGTCCTTGAAGCGCTTGAGGCTGGAGATTTTTCCCTCGTGAAGGGTAGCGCCGCCGCGGAAAATCTTGACGGAGGCTCCGCGCGCGAGCTTGCCCTCCAGAACGAAACTTCCCGCGATGGCGCCGCCCTTGACCTTGAAGATCTGTCGGACCTCGGCCTTGCCCAGGGGGACTTCCACTATTTCGGGCTCCAGGAGGCCTTCCATGGCCGCCTTGACGTCCGCGATCAAATCATAAATCACGTCGTACTTGCGTATCTCTATGCCGTCGCGGGCAGCCACTTCCTCGGCCCGCGTGTCCGCCTGCACGTGAAAGAGCAGGATGACGGCGTCCGAGGCCTCGGCCAGCAGGACGTCGGATTCGTTCGCGTTTCCGACGCCGGAATGGATGAGGCGCAGCCGGTACTCGGCCGTGGAGAGGCCCTCCAAGGAATCCTTGATGGCCTGCAGCGAACCCTGCACGTCGGCCTTCAAAACCAGGGCCAGTTCCTTCTTGACTCCCATTTGGGATTTTAAGCCGACCAAGCTCATATGCCGCTGGTGAGCCAGCGTCTGCTCGCGGTAAAGCAGGCTTCTCTTCTCGGCGATTTCGCGGGCTTGGCGCTCGTCCCGGACCACGCTGAAGGCGTCGCCCGCTTGGGGCGTTCCCGTGGTGCCCAGGATTTCGATGGGCGTCGACGGACCCGCGGATTCGATGCGGGTCTCGGCGTCGTCAAGCATCGCCTTAATTTTGCCGTGGCAAAGGCCGGCTACGAAGGCGTCGCTCACTTTCGCCGTTCCGGACTGGATGAGCACGGTCGTGACGCTGCCCCGCCGCGGATCGAGCCTGGCTTCCAGGACAATCCCGTAGCCGGGCCGTTCCGGGTTCGCCTTCAGGTCCAGAATTTGGGCCTGAAGGATGATCATCTCCAAGAGTTGATCGATATTGAGCCGCTTCTTCGCGGAAACGTCGACGAAAATAGTCTTGCCGCCCCACTCCTCGGGCTGAAGGCCATGCTGGGAAAGCTCCTGCCGAATTTTCTGGGGATTGGCGCCCGGGAGATCGATTTTGTTGACCGCGACGATGATGGGAACTCCCGCGGCCTTGGCGTGATCGATGGCCTCGATGGTCTGCGGCATGACGCCGTCGACCGCGGAGACGACGATGATGACCAAGTCCGTCACCTTGGCGCCGCGGGCGCGCATGGCCGTAAAAGCCTCGTGGCCCGGCGTATCCAGGAACGTAATCTCGCCCTTGGCCGTCTTCACCTGGTAGGCGCCGATATGCTGGGTGATGCCGCCGGCCTCGCCTTCGGCGACCCGGCTTTGGCGGATGGCGTCCAAAAGACTGGTTTTGCCGTGATCGACGTGGCCCATGACCGTGACCACCGGCGGGCGAGGTTTAAGGTTTTCGGAATTCTCTGTTTCCTTGGCTTTTTTCTCGATTTCCTCTTCCTGATACATCGCGACGACCTTCAGCTCGAATCCGAATTCCTGCGACACGATGGAAGCCGCGTCCATGTCGAGGCGCTGGTTGATGGTGGCGAAGATTCCCAGGCCCATCAATTTCTTGATCAAGTCGTTGGGCTTGACCTCCATTTTTTCCGCGAGTTCGCGGACCGTGATCATCGAGGGAACGGCAAGGGGCTTGAGAGCGTTCTTATCTCCCGCGCTGGGCGCCGTGGCGGCGGCCGGCGCCGGAGCGGGCTTATTGTGCCGGTGATGGGATCCACCCTGGTGCGGCCGCCTGGCCCCGTGCGGCATGGGCCTGGAAAACGGCCGGAAATGGCCGGGCTTGTTCGGCGGCTGGGACCGCTTTATCTCTTGGGCCGGCGGCGCTTTAGCCGGAGTCGACGGAGGCGGCGCGCTGGAAGACGGCTTGGGGGGCTCGGCCGGAGCGTCCTTGCGCGCTTGCGGCGCGGGAGTTTTCGCCGCCTCGGCCTTTGCGGCCGTTTCGGACGCGGGCGCCTGCGGAGCGTTCGCCGGAGACGGGGAGGCCGCCGCTTCTTTTTCCGGGTGCGCCGGCGCCGAAGCTTTATCGGAGGGTTTTAGCCCGGTGCTGGGCGCCAGCCGGGTAACGGAGGGAGTCCCGCTGGTCCGCCGTTTGGTGGTTTTCTTAAAAAGGGAAAAGGCCGAAACCAGATTTTCTTTGGGGGGAGCGATGGAGCCCCCGGGACGAAGCGACGGGGCGGAAGCCTCCTGCTTGGGCGAATCTTCGGCAGCGGGCTTTCTCTGGATGTGCGTCTTGGTCAAAGACGCTTTCTTCGCGGCCGTCTTGGTTTCTTTCTTGGCCGCGCCAGGTTTGGCCGTCTTCTTCGCCGGCTTATCCTTGCTCTCGTCGTCTTTGCTTTTTTTCAGCATTTGCCTTTCCCGTTGTTTAGCCTTTGAATGATTATATCATTTTGACTCTTGGCGTTCCTTCAACAAGTCATTGGCCGCCGCGATAATGTTGGCCGCGGTTTTTTCACCGATGCCCTCGATTTTCATCAGATCTTCGGGCGAAATACGCGCCAGCTTCCCTGGATCCGCGAGGCCGTTCTTCGCCAAGAGCTCGAGAATTTTGGGACCGACCTTCTTAAGGGAAAACCCGGCCGGCTTTTCGGCGGGCGCGGGAGAATCTTCGGGCGCCGATTCTTGCCCGACCTTCACCTCTAGAGTCCATCCGGTCAGGCGGCTCGCCAGGCGGAGATTCTGCCCTTCCTTGCCGATGGCCAGGGAGGCCTGATCCTCGGAAACCAGGACTTCGGCCGTCTTCGCCGCGGCGTCCAAGAGGCGCACCGCCAAAACCTTGGCGGGGGCCAGGGCGCCGCGCACGTAAGCCTGGACGTCCTCGCTGAAGGGCACCAACTCGATTTTTTCTCCGGCGATTTCGTTCATGATGCTGCGGATGCGCGAGCCGCGCAGGCCGACGCAGGATCCGACGGCGTCAATCTTGGGATCGCGCGAGCGCACCGCGACTTTGGCGCGGAAGCCCGGATCCCGAGAGATGCCGACAATCTCGATAATCTGGTCGCTCACCTCGGGAATTTCCCGCTCGAAGAGGCGCCGCAGGAAAAGCGGCGCGGCGCGGGAAAGAAGGACCTGCGGATCGCGTCCCGCCCGGTCCACGCGCAGGATAAGCGCCTTGACGGTCTGCCCGACGGCGTAGCGCTCCCGCCGGATTTGCTCGCGCAGGGGCAAAATCGCCTCCGCCTTGCCCAGATCCACGATGACGTTGCGCTCCACGAAGCGATGCACCGAGCCGTTGATGAGCTCGCCCTCCTTGGGCTTGAACTCCTCGTAGACCTTGTCGCGCTCGGCCTCGCGGACTTTTTGGCTCAGGAGCTGCTTGGCGGTCTGCGCCGCGATGCGGGCGAAATCCGCCGCGGGCGCCGGAAGCCGGACGTCTTCTCCTATGGCCGCGTTTTTATCATGACGCTTGGCCTCGGGCAGAGTTATCTCCATCTCCTGGTCCACGACGCTCTCGACCACCCGCTTGACGACGCAGGCCTGGAACTCGGCCGTTTGCGGATCGATGGAGGCTTCGATGATCGCGTTCTTTCCGACGTATTTGCGCAGGGAGCTGACCACCGCCCCCTCAATCATGTTGAGGATGTCCTCTTTTTTGATGCCCTTCTCTCTTTCGATTTGCTCCAGGGCAATAATCAATTCGGATTTGGCCGCCATGTGCTTTGTCTCCCGCCCGCTTCCTCGGCGCCGGCCGACGCGGGCTTGTTAAATTTAGAGTTCCGCCGCGAGGTCCAGACGGACTTCGTCTATGGCGGGTCGGGGAAATTCGAGCGTTTCCTCGCCGCAGGCGACAAGGACCTTGCCGTCCCGGTAGCCTTTGAGTTCGCCGCGGAACTTGCGCCGCCCTTGAAAGTTCTGCTTGAGCTCCACGCGCACCATCTTTCCGGAGAAGCGGATAAAATCCTTCTCCTTCTTGATGATCCTATCGAGGCCGGGGGAGGAAACCTCCAGGACGTAGGAGCGCTCCACGGCGTTGGTGGAATCAAGCAGGCTGCCGATGCGGTCCGAAAAATAGGCGCAGTCGTCCAAAGTGATGCCGCCCTCCTTGTCCAGCGTCACGCGCAGAATCCAGCGCGGACCCCCCCGGACCAAGGTTAGGTCGACCAACTCAGCCGATTCCTGCTCGACCAAGGGAGCGATGATTTCTTCGAGTTTTTCCGTTTCCATAAATAGAGCAATAAAAAAAGTGGCCAGCCGTCTGCCACTTTTCTTTGAGCGACTAAATCGATTATATCAAGCGGGGCAGAGCGATGTCAAACGGCTCCGGAAGTCCGCTAAGCGGCTCAATAAATGCGGAAATAAGATAAAATTAGACATTCAGCGCAGTCAGCTGAAACCGAAAGGGAACCTGATGCCGCGTTATCGAGCCGCTGGCTGTTTGCCGTTCATCGCTCTGGCCTTGTGCTTGGCACCGAGTTCCGCGCGCGCGCAGGAAAACGCCTGGAACGCGTCCGCCAACGCGGTTTTTTTCAAAATTAAAGCGGGCGCCGCCTACCAAAGGCTCCAGGCCCCCGAAGCCCGAACCGGCGACATAGCGCTAAACATCTACGATGGCACGCGCCGATTAATGGCTCCTGGGATTGAAACGCTTATCCGCCTCATCGACGCCGGAACCGGGAAGGAAGTTCTCTCGCGGTTTGTGAGCGGCCCCATCGTGCTCATTAAAGGGCTGCCTTATCACGATAATTTCAAGGACGCTTATTCCATCGTGGTTTCGCTCAAGGGCTACAAGCAGGGGGGAATCTTTCCCGTCAAGCTATCCTCCGGCAAAACCGTCAAGGCCGACGTCATGGTTCTGCCAAAAAATGGGAAATTCGATTTCTCGCAAGCTTCCTGGCCGGCCCTGCAGGAATCAGACCCCGAGCTCATAGCCCTACTTTCGGCAGGCCTTCCCCAGCCCGCCGCGCGGCAGCGCTATGAGACGCTCATGGCCCAGCGCCCGAACGATCTGGCCGCCCTGCTCAACATCACGACGGCCCTCTCCCAGATCCGTCTCGACGGACAGGACTGGCTTTCTTACCTCAAGGAACTCGATTGGGACCACGGCATGGAGCCCTACGGCTTCGGGGCCTGGGCCGACGCCGCGGTGGCACAGCGCATCGCCGGAGCGGTCAAGGCGGGCCAGCTATCCAGCGAATCCCTAAAGGGCTTTTTCCATCCCGGATCCACGCTCTCGGTCAAGCAGCACCAGCTTCCCAACGCGAACGTCCATTTCATCGTTTTCGGGAACCAACGCCGCGTCATTGACGGGGTCAAGTGCGTCTTCATCAGCGTGCACATCGACGCTTACCGCGGCGTTCTTCACGCCGGCGAGGTCGCGAAATGGTATCTCAAGCATGAATTGACGGATCCAAAAACCATTTATCAACTCCGCTGGAACGCCGCGCAGGAAGCGGGTCTTCCCGACTTTGACCCGCATTACACCATCCGGTAGGAAGCGCGGCTACGTCCGCGCGATTTGAGCCAAACGCGCGGGGAACTCATCCAAGGGCCAGCGCTCCGCGTCGCGCGAGCCGCGGCGCTTGAACTCAACGCAGCTGCCGTCCAGGGTCTTGCGGCTCACTACGATGCGCAAAGGAATGCCAATGAGATCGGCGTCCTTGAATTTGACGCCGGGCTTGGCCTCGCGGTCGTCCTCCAAAACGTCGAAGCCGGCGCCTTCGATGGCCTGAATAATTTTATCGGCGGCGGGCCGTACCCGAGAGTCGTCCGCCTCATCGATAACGATGACCGAAAACGAGAAGGGCGCCAGCGCCAAGGGCCAGAGGATGCCGTCTTGATCGTGGTTCTGCTCGATGGCCGCGGCCACCACGCGGGAAACGCCGATGCCATAGCAGCCCATGACCATGGTCTGGGGCTTTTGCGCCTTGTCCAAATAGACCGCCTGCAGCGCTTGCGAGTACTTGGTGCCGAGCTTAAAAGTGTGCCCGACTTCGATGCCCTTGAAGAATTCCGTGGGAGCCCCGCATCGCGGGCAGGGATCCTGGGGCGTGGCCGCGCGCAAATCCCGAAAATTCGGCTCAGCGGCGTGATCCGAAGCAAGCTTAAAATCGCGCTCCCAATTTAGATTCCGCGCGTGCTTGTCCTTCTTATTGGCTCCCGATATGCCGTTTAAAACGCCGCGCACGGCGAAATCGGCGTAGGTCTCGACACCGGGATGCCCCTGCGGCCCGCCAAATCCCACCGGGCAGCCCAGATGCTGCTCATACTGCTGCTCGGTCGCGCGAAAAATTGCGGGCGTGCCCACGGCCGCCGCGAGCTTGGCCTCGTTGAGCTCGTGATCGCCGCGCAGAAGGGCGAGGATCGGAGTCTTGCCCTCTTTCATGTAGAGCTGTATCTTGATGAATTTCTCCGGAGGCTCGCCCACGGACTGGGCGACGTCCTTGACCGAAAAGAGATTCGGCGTGTCGAACTCCTCGACGGATTTGAAGTCTTTCGCCGCTGGAATCTGCGCCGCGTCTTTAATCTCGGCCCGCTCGACATTGGCCGCGTACTCGCAGCGCGTGCAGGAAACCACGGTCTCCTCGCCGGTTTCCGCCAAGACCATGAACTCGTGAGAGTAGGATCCGCCGATGGCGCCCGACTGCGCCTCGACCGGCTTGAACTTGAGGCCGCAGCGCGTGAAAATCTTTTGGTAGGCGCCAAAGACGTCGCGGTAGCTTTTCTCAGCGCCCTTGTCGTCCAAATCAAAGGAATAAGCGTCCTTCATCAAGAATTCCCGCGCCCTCATGACGCCGAAGCGGGGCCGGATTTCATCACGGAACTTAAGGCCTATCTGGTAGAGCAGAAGCGGCAGTTGGCGCCAACTGCGCACCTCGCCGCGGACCAGATCCGTGATTACTTCCTCGGCCGTCGGCGCGAAGCAGAAATCCGCGTCCTTGCGGTCCTTGATGCGCAGAAGCTCCTTGCCGTAGACGCCCCAGCGCCCGGTCTTGTCCCATAGCGCCCGCGGCTGGATGACCGGCAGGGACACTTCGAGCCCGCCCACGGCGTCGAGCTCCTGGCGGACGATGGCCTCGACCTTGCGCAATGTGCGCAGGCCCAGAGGAAGCCACTCGTAGATGCCGGAAGCCGCCTTGCGGATGAGGCCCGCGCGGTGCATGAGCTTGGCCGAGACGTTGTCCGCGTCTGAGGGAGCTTCCCGCAGGGTCGGAATCAGGGAGCGGCTGAATTTCATGAATCGGGCTTCAATGGCTCGCTGCGGCGGGCGCGGGCGCCTGAGGCATCGCCGGGCTCTTCCTTAAGCGCAGAATGTCGTTGTAAGTCGCGAAAATGAGCAGGGCGAACAAAAAGGCCAAGCCCACGCTGTTGGCGGCGGAGACCATCTGCTGGGTCGGCTTGCGGCCGGAAACGCCTTCCCAAAGATAGGCCGCGGCGTGCCCGCCGTCCAGGAGGGGGATGGGCAGTATGTTCAAAAAACCGATGGCCACGGAAATCAAGGCGATGAGAGAAACCAAGTCCTCCCAGCCGGAATGCGCCGCGCGGCTCACCATCTGGACGATGCCGATGGGTCCGGCCAAGTCCGGCCGCTTGTGGTTGTAAATCTTGGACGCCAAAGTGTCAACCGTCATTTTGGTGATGTCCCAGCACTGCAGCGCGCCTTCCTTGGCCGCCCGAAAAAATCCAATGCTCTGGAAAGTCTCGTCCGGCAGAATGCCGATGATGCCCAAGCCCGTGTCCGGGTCTTTTTTGGGGATCAGGGAAAGCCGGCTCTCCACGCTCCCCCGGTCGTAGGTCAGGAAGATTTGCTTCCCCGTGTAGCGATGGACGGTCTCAGCCAGAACCTTCCAGGAATCGACTGGCGTTCCGTTGACTTCCTTGATAACGTCGCCGATTTGCAGGCCCGCCTGCTCGGCGGGATAGCCGATCATCATATTGCCGATTTTCGTGCCAGACGAGGGGATGGGCAGGCCCTTTAAATAAAATACCGAGGTGAAAAGAGCGAAGGCCAGAATGTAGTTCATGGTCGGTCCGGCCGCCACAATAAGAAACCTGCGCCACCAGTTCTGCCCGAAATACTCGTCCGGCTTTCCGGTGCAGCTTTCCACCTCCTCGCCGGCCGGCTTGACGAATCCGCCCAGAGGGAAAAGGCAGATGGAAAACCGGGTGCCCCCGCTGGTCACGCCCAGAAGCTCGGGGCCAAATCCGAAGGCGAACTTCTCCACGCGCACGCCGAAATATTTGCAAAGGAAAAAGTGCCCCGACTCGTGGAGGAAAATGACCAAGCTGAAGGTCAGAACGACGGCCGCAGTCGACTGCAAGAAATGAAGAGGCGTCATCGTCCGCAAAACTCCCGCGCCTTGGTCCTGGCCCAGCGGTCAATCTCCACGACCTCGTCGAAATCGGGGAGCCGCTCAGCAGGGCGGTAGAGCGCCATGGTTTTCTCGATGACCTTGGCGATGGAGGTAAAAGGGATGCGGCCCTCCACGAAGGCCGTGACCGCGATCTCGTCGGCGGCGTTTAAGACCGCGGACATGGCCGGACTCTTGGCGGCCTCGCGCGCCAAAGCCAGACACGGGAAGCGGCGGAAATCAGGTTTTTTGAAGGTCAGTTCTCCGAGCTTGACCAAGTCCAAGGGCTCCACCACGCTCCGCGCCCGCCGGGGGTAGGTCATGGCGTACTGGATGGGCAGCCTCATGTCTGGGAGGGACATTTGGGCCAGCACCGTGCCGTCCGTGAACTCCACGGCCGAATGCACGATGGACTGCGGGTGAATGACGATTTCAACCTGGTCGCGCGTCAAACCGAAGAGGTTCATGATCTCGATGGCTTCAAAGCCTTTGTTCATCAGAGTGGCGCAGTCGATGGTGATCTTTTGCCCCATTTTCCAGGTGGGGTGCTTCAAGGCCTGCGCGACCGTCACCTTGGCCAGGCTGCCCTTGTGCTTGTAGAAGGCCCCGCCTGAAGCCGTCAAAAAAACCTTGCGAATCTGCCGGGAGAGCCCGCCGGAAAGCGCCGCGGTTGAGTCCGATCCGCCCTGCAGGCATTGAAAGATGGCCGAGGGCTCCGAGTCCACGGGAACGATGCTGGCCCCGCAGCGCTTGGCCTCGGCCATGAGCTGCGCTCCCGCCATGACCATGGGCTCCTTATTGGCCAAAGCCACGGTCTTGCCGGAGCGCAGGGCCGCCAGAAGAGGCGTAAATCCCACGCCGCCGACCAAGCTCATCAGAATGAGGTCCACGTCGGGGCGGGACGCGATGCCGACCAAGCCCTCCGTTCCAGGCGTCTCGTGCGTGCAAAATCCGTTGAGGCTCTCCTTCAAGCGCGCCGCCGCGGACGGCTCGAAGAGGGAAACCGCCTTGGGCTTGAAGGTCCTGGCTTGGCGCGCGAGAAGCTCGACGTTGCTGTGGGCCGCCAAGGCCACGACCTCGAATTCCCCCGGCATCTGCCGGACCACGTCCAGGGCGTTGACCCCGATGGAGCCGGTCGAACCGATGATGGCGATGCGTTTCATTATTTTTATTTCTTAAGCCCGAATACAATTAAACAATAATAAAAGAGCGGGGCGGCGAGCAAAAAAGAATCAAAGCGGTCCATGATGCCGCCGTGCCCGGGAAGAACCGCTCCCGAATCCTTGACGCCCACGGCCCGTTTGACGAGCGACTCGGCGAGATCGGAAAGCTGGCCGAAAATGCCGATAAGAACGCCCAGGGCGACGGCTTCGTCCATGGGAATTCGTCCCGCGTCAAGCGCGGAAAAAACAGCCGCCGCCGCCAGCGCCGCCGCGAATCCGGCGGCCGCGCCTTCCCAAGTTTTCTTCGGGCTCAAGACCGGCGCCAAGGGATGCGCGCCCAGCGTCTTTCCTACGGCGTAGGCCGCGATATCCATGATCCAGACGCAGATGAAGAGAAGGAACGTCGCGTCCTTGCCGGCCGCGCCCAAATCCCGGATGGGCCCGAGGTAGGCGGGCAAAATGCCGAAGAAGCACGCCCCGAAAACGGTCAGCGCCAAGCGTTCGATGGAGCTTTCCCGCGCGGACATTTCCAGGAGAATCGCCGTCAGCGCCAAAAGCGCGAAGGGCAGCTGGACCGCGAAGCCCAGGACGACGAACGCGGCCATCGCGCCTCCGCCCAGAACGCAGAGCCAGCCCCGCACGGGCCGGCGCCCGAGAGTCAGAATGACGCCGTACTCGTAGAGGCACAAAATGGAAACGGCCACGACGAAGGCGGAATAGGCCAGGCCCCCGTGGTAAATCAAGAATAAAAGGAGGGGGATGCCGACGAGGCCCGTGATGATGCGGGGGAAAATCATCCCAAGCCGCCGAAGCGGCGGTGGCGCTTCTGATAATCGCAAATCGCCGCGTTGAGGTGCTTGCGCCTAAAATCGGGCCAGAAAACCGGCGTAATGTAGATTTCCGCGTAGGCGCTCTGCCAGAGCAGGAAATTGGAGAGGCGCATTTCCCCGGAAGTCCTGATGATCAGGTCCGGGTCGGGAAGTCCCGCGGTGTAGAGCGCTCCCGAAATGGCTTCCTCCGTGACTTCCTTGGCGCCGGCTTTTATCAAGCCGTTGACCGCGTCCACGATTTCCTGGCGCGAGCCGTAATTAAGCGCCAAATTGAGGATGAGGCCGGAATTTTTCTCCAAGCGGCGGATGGACTCCTCCAAATCAGTACGCACCGGGGCCGGCAGCTCGCCCAGGCGGCCCACGGCCCTCAAACGGACGTTGTTCTTGTCGAGTTCCAGGGTTTCTTTTTTTAGCGCGTAGGAAAGCAGGCGCATGAGTTGGGAGACCTCGCTCTTGGGGCGCAGCCAGTTCTCCGTTGAAAATGAGTAGAGCGTGAGAACCTTGACGCCCAGTTCTCCGCAGCCCCGGACGATTTCGCGCACGGATTGGACCCCGGCGCGGTGCCCGGCCAGCCGGGGCAGGCCCCGGGATTTAGCCCAGCGGCCATTGCCGTCCATAATGACGGCCACGTGCGCGGGAATATTGGAAACGTCGGGCGCCGCGTCTTCCAGGATGGTTTGCGCCTTATGCGGCATGGGGCATACGGTCCGGCTCAGACCGTCACGATCTCTTTTTCTTTCCGGGAGACTTCCTGATCGATGTCTTTGATGCAGGCGTCGGTGATTTTCTGCACCCGAGTCTCGATGGCTCGGGCCTCGTCTTCCGTGATTTCTTTCGCTTTCTCGGCCTTTTTGATTTTTTCGAGCGCTTCGTGCCGGTCGTTGCGCACGCCCACCCGGAATTCCTCGCCGATGCGGCGCGCGACCTTGACCAGATCCTTGCGCCGATCCTCGGTCATGGTGGGCATGATGAGGCGGATAATCTTGCCGTCGTTCTGCGGGGGAACCCCCAAGTCGGATTTCTGAATCGCCTTGTCTATTTCGATGAGCGCCGTGGGATCCCAGGGGCGGATCTCCAAAACCCTGGCCTCCGGCACCGAAATCGCCGCGACCTGCTTCAAAGGGACGCTTTGGCCGTAATACTCGACCTTGACGGATTCGAGGACCGCCGGATTAGCACGGCCCGTGCGCAGGACGGAATACTCCCTGGCGAGCTTTCCGAGGCGCTCCTTCATGCTTTCTTCCATGCGGCTGACGACGGCGTTGACGGCGTCTGTAATCGGCATAGGCTATCCTTCCGTGATTAAAGTTCCTACTTTCTGGCCGTTGACGGCGCGCGAAATGTTGCCGTCGGCCGATAAATCGAAAACCAGCACGGGCATGCGGTTTTCCATGCACAAGGTCAGCGCGGTCGCGTCCATCACCCGCAGGCGCTGCCGGATGGCTTCCATGAACGTAAGTTGGGAAAGCTTCTTCGCATTTTTGTTGGTCTTCGGATCGTCCGTGTAGACGCCGTCGACCGTCGTGGCCTTCAAGAGGGCCTCGGCCTCGATTTCCACGGCCCGCAGCGAGGAAGCCGTGTCTGTCGTAAAATAGGGATTTCCTGTGCCGCCCGCGAAAATGACGATGCGCCCTTTCTCCAAGTGCCGGATGGCCCGTCGGCGGATGTAAGGCTCCGCGAGCTTGGCCACCTCGATGGCGGTCTGCACCCGCGTGGGGACGCCCAAATGCTCAAGCGCCTCCTGCAGGGCCATGGCGTTGATAACCGTGGCCAGCATCCCCATATAGTCGGCCGTCACCCGGCCGATGACCGCGTCATGATTGGAGGCGCCGCGCCAGATGTTCCCGCCCCCGACCACGATGCCGATTTGCACGCCCTTGTCGTGCGCGAGCTTTATTTCGTTGGCGATGCGGCCAAGGGCCTTGGGATCAATGCCGTGGCCTGCTTTTTCGCAGAGAGATTCCCCGGAGAGCTTGAGCAGGACCCGGGAATAGCGGCTCATTCTCCGACTTGATAGCGCGCGAAGCGGGTCACCGTCACGGGCTGGCCCAGCTGCTTGCCGGCGTCCTCGATGAGCTTGGAGACCGGCGTCTTGTTGTCGCGCACGCTCATCTGATCTAGCAGGCAGAAAGCCTGGTAGAAAAGCTTGTTGATCTTGCCTTCCACGATTTTTCCGATGGCGGCCTCGGGCTTGCCTTCCTTGCGCAGAACCTCGGCGTGGATTTCCTTTTCCTTTGCGATGATGTCCGCCGGGACTTCCTCGCGACGCAGGTAGCGGGGGGCAAACCCGACGATTTGGAGGAGAATTTCCTTGGAAAGAGCCGCGACCACGTCCGACTTCGCGGCGTCGCCCGGAGCCAACATCTCGATGAGAGCCCCGATTTTGCCGCCGTGATGGACGTAAGCGCCCACGAAGCGATCCTTCTGGGCCGCGAAGCGCTCCAAGCGCCGCAAGGTGATGTTCTCGCCCAGTTTGGCGATGAGCGGCGCGATGTCGTCCTTGGCGCCCTCGGGGCCGCTCAAGGTTCCGGCCGCCGTTTTCTCGGCCAGCTTGGTCACGAGCGCCTCGAAATCAGGCGTGCGCGCCACGAAATCCGTCTCGCAGGACACCTCGACGATGGCGCCGCCCCCGGCGTTGACCAGGCAGCCCACCTTGCCCTCTTTCATGGTCCGCGCGGCGCGCTTGGCCGCGTCGGCCAGGCCCTTCTTGCGCAGGATGGTCAGGGCGTCCTCGACCTTCCCGTTGGACTCGGTCAAGGCTTTCTTGCAATCCATGAAGCCCGCGCCGGTCTTCTGGCGCAGCTCAAGTATCAGGGCGTTGGAGTCGGCCATGACTTAGGCCTCCTTTTCGGAGGAGCCGGTTCCCGCGGCGGCGACTTCCTGCGTCGAATCCTCGGAAGGTTCCTCGGCCGCGCCGGAAAGCATTTCGCGCTCGGCGTCGGTCAACGAAGGCTGCTCCGCCTGCCGGGAGGAGCGCCCTTCCAGAATCGAGTCGGCGATAAATCCGCAGAAGAGCTTGATGGAGCGCGCCGCGTCGTCGTTGCCCGGAATCGGGTGGTCGATGAAGTCGGGGTTGCAGTCCGTGTCGCAGACCGCGACGATGGGAATGCCGATGCGCCGGGCCTCCTGAACCGCCAAGTGCTCCTCGACCGGATCGATGATGAACATGACGTCCGGCAGGCGGCCCAGGTTCCTGATGCCGGTCAGCACTTTCTTCAAGCGCAGCATTTCCTTGTTGAGGCGGGAAACTTCCTTCTTGGAAAGAACGGTGAACAAGCCGTCCCGCTCCCACTTCTCAAGCTCCTCGAGCCGCTGCACGGATTTTCTCAGCGTCGCGAAATTGGTCAGCGTGCCGCCCAGCCACTTCTCGCAGACGTAGGCCGCGCCGCAGCGCTCGGCCTCCGCCTTGACGAGCTCGCGGGCCTGCTTCTTCGTGCCGACGAACAAAAAGGTCTTGTCTTGGGCGGCGCTTTCTTTAACGAAGGCGTTGACCTTTTTTATTTCCTTGACCGTCTTCTGCAAGTCGATGATGTGGATGTTGTTCCGCTCGCCGAAGATGAAACGGCCCATTTTTGGGTTCCAGCGCCAAGTCTGGTGGCCGAAATGGACCCCGGCCTCCAGCATCGTTTTCATTGAAATATTAACCATCGCGCAAATTTCGCCTCCCGAATTAATTGTCGATTTGCCGCTCAAACCGCTTGTCCTTATTATGAAGACAGAGCGGCGCTAAACCGGACGCGACTGGAAAAGTCTATCAAATTTTGGCGCTGATTTAACAGAGCTAACGACGAAAATAGCCCCCGGAAGCAGGTAGGCCTAAAGGCTTAGGCCCGGGGGGGTCCCTAGCCTCATGCGCCTGCGCTGGAGATAGGCTATCATTCCCCTTATGACCATTTCAGCCTCGCTGAAAAGGACATTCCTAGCGGTAGGCTTGGGCGCCGCGTGTTCGGCCGCGGCATTCGCCCAAGGCTGGCGCGCGGAACCGGAGCTTCCCGAGTCTCCCGTAGCCCCGCTCGGGGCCTTGGCCCAGGCCGAAATCCCGTCTTGGGACGCGGCCCGTCTGGATCACTTTTTCGACGCCGCGGCCATGAGGCCGACTCCCGAGCTTGGGCCCGGCAAGTTAAACCCACGGCATATCCGCCTCCTTAGGCACCGCCGCTCTCGGACCGGCCGCCGCCGCATCGCGCGCCGCGCGCATGCGCATGAGAGGAGCGCGCGCATCGCCCGAATACCGCGACGCCGGCTTCTTGTTCCGACGCCCAAAGTGACGCCCGTTTATCGTCTCACTTTCTGCACGCTGCTCAAGCATCCCGATGAGACAGACCGGTACGACGGCCTTATCGTCCGCTACGCCGTCGCCAACGGCCTCGATCCGCGGCTGGTCAAGGCCATCATCGCCGCGGAATCGGAATTCGACTGGGATGCCCGCTCGCCCGTGGGCGCGCGGGGACTCATGCAGGTCATGCCCCGCACGGGCGAGTATTTCGGAGTTCCCGCCGCCGAACTTTACTCGCCCAAGGACAACATCCAGGCCGGAACCGCCTATTTAGCCCAACTGCTTAAGACCGTGATTCGCTTCTACCATCTGCCCATGAAGACGTTTCGGCATCCGCCCCTGTGGCTCACCGAACGCGTCATCGCCTGCTACCACGCCGGTCCCCGCTATTTGCGGCACGATCGTTGGCTGCGGCAAACCCGCCTTTACGTCCGGCGGGTTCTGCTCTTTTACCGCTCGGCAGTCACCCAGTTCCATTGGGCGCCGGCTTCCCCGCTGGGCTTTCTGCAAGGCTCCATTTAGCTTTCCTTCCCCGCGCGCTTCTTGTTACCATTCCTGCGGCATGAGCAAATCCGTCTTAGGGCGCGCGGCTCTTGTCGCCTTTGGAATTTTCCTGGCCCTGGTCTGCGTAGAAACGGGCATGCGCCTCACCTACTGGAAACTTAAAAGAGAAATTCAGACCCAGACCATCTTAGGCACAGCCAGTTCTCCATGCCGCATTCTCTGTCTCGGGGAATCCACGACCGCACCAATGTTCAATGAGCATGGAAAAGACATTTCTTGGCCGGCGCATCTGGGCCCGGCCTTAAAACGCCTCTATCCGAAAAAATCCTTCGAGATCATCAATAAAGGCTACGCTGCCACCAATACCAGCGCCATTCTCGCCACTCTCCCCGATGAACTGGAGCAATACAAACCTGTGGCTGTCCTCGCCATGATGGGAGTCAATGACAGCCAATGGTATGGGATCGTCACATTCGACGCGGGATTTAGGGGCTGCGTCGAACGGGTGTTGAGGCATTTTAAGACCTGGAAACTACTGCGTTATTTCTACCATCAATACGCATCTCACCGCTCGGGCGTGGAGAATTCTCCATCCTCCCGGAAATCTCATGGGACGCCTTTGATGCGGCCTTCCCAACCGCCTCTCTCTCCACTGGACCAGGCCTGCGCGCAATTGGCGTCCGCTTCCGCCAATAATCCTGCGCGTGCCCTTCGAAGCTGCCGCCGAGCCGCTCAGGCATCCCCGAAAGACCCCAGACCTTACGAAGCGCTCGCTAGATTTTATCTATCACTTCCTGATCATAATTTCAAAAAAGCCGCTTTCATGGCTCGTAAGGCTTTTCGGCGGGGAACACAGGATCCCTACATGCTCTTAATTTTAGGCTGGATGTTTCAGAATCGCCCGCAACAACGCAACGAAGCCCTAGTCATGTTCAAAAAATGCGTGTTCACTGCTCAAACCCACGAAAATTATGCGATAGGAATCATGGATATTTGCGCCAGCAATCTTGCTCAGACCCTCACCTTGCTGCACCGCCCAGACAATGCCTCGCGGGCCTTTGCCTGGGGTATGTCTTTCACTCCGGGATGGCTTCCAAAAAATATCACTATCGCGGGCCCGACCCCTTCCGATTCCGCGGCCAAAGAACTCCCCGTGACGACAAAAAATTACCGGACCCTAGCCCATATCCTTCATGATCATGGTGTGCCGCTTATAGCCATGCAGTACCCCGGCTGGGATCTTCAAGACTTGAAGGCAATGCTCCGTGGCCTCCCTGGAATTATTTTCGTAAACAACAAGGCAAGCTTTCAGCGCGCCTTATCGCGCCAGAACTATGACAGCCTATTCGTCGATCACTTCGGAGGAACTTGGGGCCATTGCACGGCAGAAGGAAATTCAATCATCTCAGAAAACGCGGCGCACGCGCTCAAGGCTATTCTTCAAGGCGAACGTTGCGGGGGAGAAAGACCCTCGCCACCTCAATTGGCGCGATAGGCCTTTAGTCCTCTTCCGCTCTGCGCCCAAAGGCCCTTTTTCGACGGAAGCGCGGCGCTATACTCACCTTGCCTATGCAGCCGAAAAAAATCGTCGGAGCGTTTTCCCGCGCCCTGTTTCCACTCATCGCGGTTGCGGGCGTTTATCAGATAGTCCAGATCAGCCGGAACCCCGTCCCGGAACTTTCCGACGACGCCGTTTCCGTAGACTCCTCAAAAGGGCGCGCGGACGCCTCGATTCCGCCCATTCCAGCCGCAAGATCCCAAGGAACGCCTCCGTATTCGCCCGCGCAAGAGGGCGCGCCGTCTTCCGATTACCGCGACGCTCCCGCATTTGTTCCGCCGGACAAGGCCGTTTCCCAAAGCGGCGTTCATGTGGATGAATACTCCGATTGGCCGCCGGAGAGCCAAGGAAGCGCCGATGGAAACGGTTTCTCGGGCTCGCAGGAAATCCGGCGGAAATTCATGGAGACGCCCCACGGCATAGGCGTACGGCGCTCCGGCCCCGGAAGGTTCAAAGCAGCCGGAAGAGCTTGGCCGCGCCGGGCCCGCCTCGCGGAAGGCTGGCGCGCGTTTCTCAAAGAAAAAAGAGCGTCTAACGATCTGCCGCGCGGCCGGACTCTACGCGGGCTGCGCTCGATTTCAAGGCGAGAAGGACGCGGCCGCCGCGGAAAACGCGAGGAACGGATGAATTCTACCGCAAAAAAATCGGCTTGGAGCCGCGCGGATTCCGGTCCGGAACGCGGCTTAAGCGCGCGCCGCTCTCCCCGGAAAAAACAAAAGCGGCATCACTCTCAAGAATCGTCCGCGCCCCGTAAAAAACGCATCCGGAAAAATTTTAAACGGAGCGCCAAGCGCGCGAAGCCGGGCCGGAGACGGCGGATCACCGAGCGGCGCGGGCACCGCGGCGAAAAAAATGGCGCGGCACAGGCGCGGCACGCTTTACCCGGAAGAGGGCCAAAGAGGAAGCATTCCCTGCGTTCGAACCATGCGAAAAAACCGGCGGCCAAACGCGGGCGGCGCCGATCCGCCGCGAAAAGCGGCTCTTCTCGGAATTCCGCGCAAAAAGGAAAGAAAAAAGCCCTTTTGACCGGCATGCTTGGCCGGAATCCGCTTAAGCCGCCGTCCGCCGTGCGCGGCTTTCCGACGCGCAATCCCTGGAACAGACCGCTCCCCAATCGGCTCCCGCCGGAACTCGAAATTAAAACGTCCGGGCTACAGGAAAACCAGATTGAATCCGTCCGGCCGCCCGCGCTGAAAGATGGCCGGAAAGTTCCGGATGGAAAATGGATCCGGCAAGGAAGCGCGGCTTATTATCACCAGGGCGAATACTGGGGGCGCCTCGAGAACGGGCAGTGGTCCTGGCTGGATAAAAGCGGCGGCCGGTGGTGGCTTTGGAGCGCGCCGGGAAAGCCGCCGGTCCTCTGGAGCAAGAATCACTGGTGGGCCCAAAGCAGCGGGCTTTGGTTTCTTCTCCATAATGGCGAGGCCTGGGGCTACCAATACCTCAACGATTGGAGCCAGGAAGGCTTCCGAAACGAGTCCGGAGCGCAGATCGTCTACAGCAAAGACGGGAGCCGCGTTCTGGTCTCGACGCCAAAGGACGGGGCCGCCCTCTTCAACGCGCAGACCGGCGCCCGGCTTGGGCAATGGCGGCCTGAGCCCGCGCCCCGGGGACCGCACCCGCATCTGCCCTCGCCGTCTTCCATCGCGTTCGATTGAGGCGCAGTTCTCACGGCGGCGATCTTTACCAGCGGCGAAAGCACTTTCTTTACCGGGCTGCAAAGCACTTCCCTATACGCGGCCCGGCACTGCTGGCCTTCCGGCTCGCGGTATGGTATTCTCATTGCCGTGAGACGGATATTTGGCGCGATGGCTGTTTTGATCTCTCTTGCCTGCTCGGCAGCCCTAGCCGCTCCGGAATCCTACGGCGCCAAGGGGATCTATCCGGTCTATGAAAGCGGCGGCCAATGGCTTATTTTCGACAAAAACCCCGGCTCCCGCCAGTCCGCTTGGCTGAGCATTCCCCAGCGCTACCTCGTCATTGGCAGCAACGGCTCGGGGATTTTTTGGATAGCTCGGGACTCCGCGAGCTACGGAGGCGCCTGCCGTCAGTCCCAGCCCCTTTCCCTGCGCACCGCGCTTTTAAAGGGCCCGCGTTCTCTAGTCGGGCACCCCATCATCGGCATCCATGTGCCGCTCGGCTTTAGCCTTAAAGGTTCGCGCGCCGTGTTCAGAGCCTTGAACAACGCGGCTTCGGATCCGGTCTACCAGGGCCTTTATCCCGCTCTTGACGCCAAGACCGTCGAGGAAATCAAGCAGGGGCTGGTTTCGGTGGATTTCTCGACCGCGGTTTTCGATCAAAGCAGCACGTATTCGGGTCCCAAACCGCAGATCCAGACCGTCATCGACTTTGCCGCCAAGATTCCCGTCAATGGCCTCATGAAATCCTCCGTCTTGGTGACGGAAAGCACGGTGGCCAACAAGACTTGGCGGTGCCTGCGGGAAGCTGACGGTTCAAGCTTGGCGGGCGGATGCGCCATGATGCCCCGGAAATTGATGGCCGAGACCGATTTGCTCCAGTTTGTTTCCTACGACCCCGCCGGAGACGGCCATCCGTTTCTTTTCGCTTACACAAAGCAAACGCCGCTGTGGGGGAATGAACGCTGGGGCTTCATCCTCGGCCCCGACGGCCCCAGGGTTTTCCTGATGGACGCCATGGACATCCGCTGCCGGGAAGGCTTCTAAGACCGCGCTCTAAGGTCCCTTCGACGCCGTCGGCTTGGGTTTTGGGGGCGCCAAGGTCAAATACCAGGCGAACCGGTTAAAAAGACCGTAATACTTGTCGAAACTTTCCTCCAGCGCCCGGTAATGAATCAGGTAGTAGCCCCGCCCCGCCGGAATAAGAATCGTCCGGGTCCGGTAAACCTTGGCGCCGCTTCCCACCAGGCTCGCGGAGGGGTAATCGTAGCTGGTGTAGAGCACGGAATACGCGGTCCACGACGAGAAGCGAATTTTCGAGACCACATGGTCATCCCCGGCGGTTCCCGCGCCGCGCATGGCCTCTAAATAATCTGGAACCGGCTTGTATGCCGGATCGTCGGGAGAGACGTATGAAACGGCGATGGCGGCTTGGCCATGCTTTTGCTTCCATTCCAGGCCGCCTGTAATCGAAGCTGGACCGCGCCATCCCGGCAGCAGGTTGTAATAAGAGAAGGTTCCCGCGTCGATAGGCGTCTCGAGATGGCGGTGGAAGAAATCCTTCCACAACGGCGGCGGCGGGTTGCCGGTCTCCTCGAGTTCCTGCTCCGCCTCCGGCAGCCACAGCGTGCGGCGCAAATCCGAGACCGCGTGGCGCAAAGCCGCGGCCTCGGCCGGAGCGCTCACGTCGCGCGCGGGCAGGCGCGATTCCATCAAAATCAAGGGCTTCTTCACGAAGGGAATGAGCCCCGGTAAATGCGCGAGCGTGCGCGTGGAGAGTTCAACGCCGTTTTCCCACTCGAACCAAATGAAATTTTGACCCATGAAGGAGATGCGGCCGGGCTTGACCTCGGTCGTCCAATCCTTGACGCCCTCCGGATCGAAAACGACTACGTCGCGCGCGCCCAGAAAATCGTAGGACGCGGCCACGGGGACATAGCGGCCCTGCGGGAGGTTAAGCGCGTAAACGTAACGTCCGGAATGAAAATTGGAGGAGAACAAGCGATCCGTGTCTGGACGGCCGTCGGAGCCTATCTGCGCGAAGCTCACGCGGCTGGCGTAGTGGCTTAAGAAATAGGGGAAGTCATAGCCCCTCATTTTCAGGGACAAGACGATGCCGCCCGCGGTCATGGAGATGGGTTGGACGGGCCGGTTTTGAAAGAAAAGCGGCGCGCAACCCGCGCACAACAGCGCCGAACAAAGAAGGGACAACCGCCAGGACTTCAAGCGCCGCTTGGCTCCTTCTCCCACATCCGGAAGCCGCCCAGAAACGCGTTTTCGTTGCTGCCCAGCCGCACGGCGGGCGGCAGGCCCTTGAGCTTCTTGGCGTTGCCGCCGCCCACCACGATGTCGTCGGCTTCGAGCGCCGCCTTGAGCATGGCCACGACGGCGAGCACGTGCTTGCGCCATTTTTTTTTGCCCAGCCGCGCGAGCCCGCTCCGCCCCAGGTAATCCTCGTAGGTTCTTCCCTTTTTGTAGGGCAGGTGCGCGATCTCCATGGGCTCGATGAGGCCGTTGACGATCATGGCCGAGCCCAGGCCCGTGCCCAGGCCTAAAAAGAGCATGCGCCCGCCCCGGTAGCTGCCTAGGGCCTGCATCGCGGCGTCGTTGATGAGTTTAACGGGGCAGCCGAAGGCCTCGCGAAAATCAAAGCCTACCCAGCCCGGGCCGAGGTTAAACGGGTTGTGGATGGGCCGCCCGTGAACCAGCGGCCCGGGATAGCCGATGGAAACGCGGCCGTAGCTCCAATCTCGGGCCGCTTTTTTGACCTCGCGGACCATGCGCGCGGCGGTCATGAACGTTCCCGAATCGATTTTACGCGGCTCTTTTTGGCCCGTGGCGAGGATCTTGACGTGGGTTCCGCCCACATCGATGACCAGCACGGCGGAAGGACGCTTTGGCTGTGTTTCGCCCATAATAATTTCGAAGCTCCGTCGTTTTTTAGTTTATCATAAATGATGGAAGCTCAGGCGGCCGCTGCTTTAACCGCAAAGTAGTATAATGCGCGGGTCCGGCAATGGAAACCTACGACTTCGAGAAGCTCTCCCGCGAAATCGTGCTGAGCCGGGCCAAGGAGTCCCAGGACTCCGCCGCTCTGGCCTCGCGCGCGGCCCGCGAAGTCATCGTCATCGCCATCGAAGGGACGCGCTTTAGGCAGGAGCCGCGCACCACGGTTAAGGACGTCTGCCGCGGCGTGATGAGCGGGCTGCTCATTTCCGGCAAGAGGCTCCCCGAGGGCGCGGTCGCCATCCTGCGGCAGGCGGCCGAAATCGCGGACAAGGTCCACGTTGATCCCATGGATTTGATGACCTGGGGAATGGAAGGCATCGCGAGCGTGGCCGTCGCCGCGAGCCGCGAGGAGCGCTCGGCCGTGAGCGGCGCCATCTCGGACGCGTTCATGGGCGCCGGAGAGGTCTTCCGCGCGCTTTGCGACGACGCCGCCGCCAAGAAGCAGAAATCCGGCTAAGGCCGCGTTCTCTTACCATGAAAATCGCCCTCTGCCAAATCGACACGACCATCGGCGACGTCGCGGGCAACGCGCGCCTCATCGCGGAGTGGAGCCTCCGGGCCGAGCGCGCGGGCGCCGATTTAGCCGTTTTTCCGGAGCAGGCTTTGGGGGGATATCCGGCCCTGGACCTCTGGCAGCGTCCCGGCTTCGTGCTGGCCGCGCAGCGCGTCTTGAAAACGCTCGCCCGCAAAAGCGGAAAAATGGGCGTTCTCTTGGGAGCGCCCGTTCCCAACCCCGGCAAAAACGGCAGGCCCGTCATGAACGCCGCCGTCCTGCTTCATAAGGGCAAAATCGCGGCCGCGCGCGCCAAGACCCTCTTGCCCACCTACGACGTCTTCGACGAGACCCGCTATTTCGAGCCGGCCCGCGCGAACCCTCCGGTTTCCTTCATGGGCCGAAAAATCGGGATCAGCGTCTGCGAGGATGCCTGGGCCTTGGCGCCCGGCGAAGGCCGGCCCTATCGCGACGATCCTTTGCGCCGCCAGGTCCGGCTGGGCGCGGAACTCCTCATCAACATCTCCGCCTCGCCCTTCGAACGAGGCAAAAGCCTGGCGCGCCGCAAAATCCTCTCCGATCAAGCGCGCCGCGCCAAAAAGCCCCTGCTCTACTGCAACTTGGTCGGTGGGAACGACGAGCTTATTTTTGACGGCGGCAGCATGGCCCTGGACGCGCGCGGGCGCCTCCTGGCGCAAGGCGGATTCTTCGAGCAGGACATGCTCCTGGTCGATCCTTTTGCGCCATCCGAAAAAAGCGCCGCAGCAGCGCCCGCGGAGGCCGACGGCGGCATCGGTTCAGTGGCCGCGGCGCTTTCTCTGGGCATACAAGACTACGCCGCAAAGTGCGGACTCAAGAAGGCCTTTTTAGGATTGAGCGGCGGCATCGACTCCGCGGTCGTCTGCGCGCTGGCCGTCAGAGCTCTGGGAAAAACCGGCGTGACGGCGGTCGCGATGCCCTCCATGTACTCCTCGGCCCAAAGCTTGGCGGACGCCAAGGACTTGGCCGCGAATCTTGGCATCCGCTTGCTGGAGATTCCCATCCAAGAAATTTTCGGCGCCTATCTAAAAACCGTAAACCAGGCGTTGGGCCACAAGCTCTCCGACTTGGCCGAGCAGAACATCCAGGCCCGCATCCGCGGCGGCCTTTTGATGGCCCTGGCCAACCAGGAAAACGCCCTGCTCCTCGCGACCGGGAACAAGTCCGAACTCTCCGCGGGCTACTGCACGCTCTACGGCGACATGTGCGGAGGCCTGGCGGTTCTGGCCGACGCGACCAAAAAGACGGTCTACGAACTCGCGCGCTGGATGAACAAGGACAAAACGGTCATTCCGCAGAGCTCCATCGACAAGGCGCCCTCGGCCGAGCTCAAATTTGGCCAAAAGGATCAGGACGATTTGCCGCCCTACGATCAGTTGGACGCCATCTTGACCGGCTACATCGAGGATCGGCAGGAGCCGGAGGCCATCGCCCGGAAAGGATTAGGCCGCGATCTAGTCCTCGACGTCTTGGGCCGCATCGACAGGGCCGAGTACAAGCGCCGCCAAGCGCCGCCGGGATTGAAAATTTCCAAGAAAGCCTTCGGCATCGGGCGGCGCATGCCCCTCGCCCGCGGCGATTACCGGAAAACGGCCTAGCGGGCGGGCGCGGCGGGCTGAAGCTCGGAAAGGTCGGCCGCTTCCTTAAATAAGCCGACCAGGCGGGACAAGAGCGCCAAGCGCGCGCGGCGCAGAGCGGGATCCTCCGCCATCACCATCACGTCGTCGAAAAACTTGTCCAACGCGGGCTTGATGCCGACTAGTATCCGCAAGCCCGCCTCGTAGTCGCGCTTGGCGAACTCGCCGCGCACCGAATCCTCGGCCCGCTCCACGGCCGCGCACAAGTCCTTCTCAGCCGGCTCGGACAAGGCCGCCTTGTCCAGCGCGAGATCGCCGTTGGCCCCGGCCTGCTTTAAAATGTTCGACGCGCGCTTGAAAGCCGCGGAGAGCGCGTCAAAGTCCGGGTGGCGGCGGATGGAGGCCAGCGCCGCCAAGCGCAGCAAAGCGCGAGGAACGTCCTCCAAGGCGCCCCGGCGCACCGCGCGAATTTCGTCGACCCGGTAGCCCATCTCCTCGAAAAAGGACTGCGCCCGGCCCCATAGAAATTCGGCGATTTTTCCCGCCGCGGCGCGCTTTGACTTCTCGTCGAGCGCCAGGGGCTGCAGTTCCAGCGCCCAAAGAGCCAGTTCCTCCACGTTGAACGGGAACTGCTTTTCCAGCAGGATGCGCAAAAGGCCCAGGGCGTGGCGGCGCAGGGCGTAAGGATCGGCCTTGCCCGTGGGCTCCAGGCCCAGAGCAAAGCACCCCGCCAGGCTGTCGAGCTTCGCGGCCAGGGAAACCACGGCGCCTTCTTCCGTTGCCGGGATGGGCGCCTTGCCGGAGAGGGGGAAATAGAACTGCTCCAAGCCCAGGGCGACCCGCTCGTCCAGTCCTTCCTTACGCGCGTAGACGCCGCCCATCGCGCCCTGAAGCTCCGGAAATTCCTTGACCACCTCGCAGACCAAGTCCGCGTAGCACAGCCGCGCGATATCCTGCACCGCATTTTCATTGACCGGCCTTTCGCGGCGCAGGAGCCCGCAGAGCTTCTCCGAAAGCTCCCGCACGCGCTCGGCCTTCTGCGCCATGCTGCCCAAATCTTTCTGATAGCCCAAGGACTCGAGGCCGGGAAGCTTGGCGGCCAGCGGCGCGCGCAAATCCCGCTCGAAGAAAAACACCGCGTCCGAAAGGCGCGCGGTAAGCACGCGCTGGTAGCCCTCCCGCACCAGGGCTTGGCCTTCCGAGATGCCGTCGCGCACGCCCACGAAGGCGGCCTTCAAGTTTCCATCCTTGCCGCTGACCGTGAAGAACTTGAGCTGTTTTTTGAGCACCATCGCCAGAAGCGCGGAGGGCAGGCTGAGAAATTCTTCCTTGAAGGCGCCGGAGACCGGGACAGGGTGCTCGGTCATGCAGACGGTCTCATCGATGAGTTCCTCATCCAAGTCGACGCGCGCGCCCAGGTGCCGGGCGGTCTGCTCGAGCTTTTTGAGCAGGCAGTCTTTGCGGTCCGCCAAATCCGCTTGGACCAGGAGCATGCCCAAAGTTCGGGGGTAGGCCGAGGCGTCGCGCAGCGTCGCGGGCTTCTTGCCCTCCGAGGCCAAGGCCCCGATAAGCCGCCCGCTTTTGATGTCCGCGACGCGGAAAGACACCACCTTGCCGCCCAGCAGCGCGGCGACGCGGCGGATGGGCCTGGCAAAGCGCATCCGCGAAGGCTCCCACTCCATCGACTTGGGGAACTCCAGGGACGCGATGAGGCCCGGCAGAACTTGCGCCAGGATGTCCTCGGCTTTGCGGCCGGGCAGGACGATTTTAGCCGCGAGAAACTCTCCCTTCGGCGTCGCGACCGTCTGCAAATCCTCGGGCTTAAGGCCGTGCTTGCCGGCGAACCCCGCAGCCTCCCGCGTCCAGGAGCCGTCGGGATTTCTCCAGCGCGCGACCGGCGGGCCTTGCACGGTTTTAGCCAAAGTTTCAGATTTGTCCGCGAGCCCGCGGACCAGGACGGCCAAGCGGCGCGGCGTTCCGTAGCGCGAGAGGGACTCGAAAGCCAAGCGATTTTCGGCCAGAACGGCCTGGATTTTTTCGGCCAGTTGATCCAATCCCGGGCGCAAGAAGCGCGCGGGCAGGGGCTCGATCCCTATTTCAAGAAGAAAATCCTTACCGGGTCGCAACATCATTTCCTTTAATGCCGCCCATGGCTGCCGCGGCACCTTCCGTTTTAGAAGCGCCTTCTCCCAGATAGGCATTGATGACTTGACGCGCCAAGCCCCGCACCCGCGCGATGTGGCGCGCGCGCTGGGACACGGAAAGCGCTCCGCGCGCATCGAGCATGTTGAAGGCGTGCGAGGCCTTTAAGACGCAGTCGTAGGCCGGCAGGACCAGGCCCAGGCCGACCAAGCGCGCGCATTCCTTTTCCGCATCGTCGAAATGGCGCGACAAAAGATCCGGATCCGAGTGCTCGAAGTAGTAGCGGGAATACTCGCGCTCCTGCCGCAGGTGCAGGTCGCCGTAGGTGTTCTTGCCGCCGTACTCCAAATCGTAGACGTTGTCCTTTTTCTGCAGATACATCGCGATGCGCTCGAGCCCGTAGGTGATCTCAACGCTGACAGGGTGAAGCGGCAGCGAGCCCATCTGCTGGAAATAGGTGAACTGCGTGATTTCCATGGCATCGAGCCAAACTTCCCAGCCCAGGCCCGAGGCGCCCAATGTCGGCGATTCCCAGTCGTCCTCGATCCAGCGCAAATCGTGCTTTTTAGGGTCCAAGCCCAGGGCCTTCAAGGACTTCAAATAGTCATCCATGACGCCGGGCGGCACGGGCTTGAGCAGGACCTGGAACTGGTAGTACTTGCCCAGGCGGTTGGGGTTGTCGCCGTAGCGCCCATCGGCCGGGCGGCGGCAGGGCTCGACGTAAGCCACGGAGGTCGGCTCGGGGCCCAAGGCTCCGAAGAAGGTCGCCGGGTTGAACGTCCCCGCGCCTTTTTCCATGTCGTAGGGCTGGATGATGGAGCAGCCGCGCTTGGACCAGAAGCGCTGGAGTTCCGCGACGATCTCCTGGAAGCTCAGCACGGCAGCGCCTCCGTCCGCCACTCGCGCAGCGCGCCGGGGCAGCGCAGCTTGCGGCCCCCGTAGTCTTCCAGGCGCTCAGCCACCGCGCTGCCCAGCTTGTCCGCTAAATGCGGCGGGTGGGTCAGGCCGCCCAAAACGTCCATCTCCGTTTCGCGCAGCTGGGTTTGGAGCGCCTCGTCCATCGCGAAGCCGTCCGCCGGGCCCTGCCCGGTCAGTTCCAAAAGCCGCAGGCCGTAGACGGGCAGAAGCCAGGGCGATGTTCCCTTTTCCAGGGCTTGAAGAGCGGAAACAATGAGCTCGTACTTGGAAGAGTTAGGCATCCGCTCCGAGGTGGCTTGGTTTAGCATCTCGCAAAAGGAAAACGCGGTAAGCATGCGCTCGTAGTTTGCGCGCACGCCCGGGAAGCTGGAAACGATCTGCCCGCCGATGATCTTGGCCAGATCCGTGCGGTAGCCCATATGGAGCCTGAACTCGGCCCAGACGAAGGGCTCGCACAGGGCCTTCATCTTCCGGCCGGGCTTGTTGACGCCGACGCAGCGCGCGCGCACCTTCCCGAACTCCTCAGTGTAGAGGGAAACGAGCTTGTCCGCCTCGCCCCAATTTTGGCGGGAGAGCACCACGGCCCTGCTGTTGACGATCACGCCCGGCTCCGGGTCGCGGGCGCGGCGGACGAGGCCGTGTCCCCTTGGCGCAGCAGCAGGTCCAGCATGCGATCATAGTGCCAGCGCGGCAGTTCCGTGAAGGCTTTGCGCGCCGCGGGCGCAAGGGGTTCGATGAGGGGCGCGATGGAGGCGGGGGGAAATCCGGAAAAAAGAAAATACTGTTCCTCGAAGGGCAGAAGCTCGTAGAGCCCGATGGCGCGGTCAGGGCTGAGCAACTTGAAGGCCGCGAGCTTGGTCATGGGCTTGAGCTTCGGCCAAAGCCCGGCCAAATCGGAGAGCTCCGCGGCGCCGAGCTCTCGCGCCAGTTCGGGAAAGCGCTTCTCTAAAATGGATGCCTCGATATTGTCGGCGCGGATCTTCTCAGCGGGCATCATTGGATTTTATCAACAAAACGGGCAAACTGCCAATGCTGCTCGGCGAGCGTCCTAGCGCCCTTCTTTAAGCTTATTCAGCTTGGCTTTTTTCCGCCGCATGGCCTTATCGAGCGCGGCCCGCGCCTTCCGCGTGTCGATTCTAATCTTTTTCTTGAGCGCGCGGTCTTTCTTTAGAAGCCGCAGCGCCAGCCGCAGCTACGCGTTGCCCGGATTGGTTTTTCCCGCCGCGCGCCATTCGCGCTCCGCGCCGCGGTCGTCCCCGTCTTGAAAATCAGCGAAGCCCGCCAGGAAATGCCGCTCGAAGGCGTCCGGCGCGGCGGATCCGGCCTGCCAGAAGCGATCGATAAAGATGGAATCGACGATCTTGATGGGCGTGCTCGCCGAAATCGAGAAGATTCCCGGACTGCCCTCGATGCGCCCGCGCAGGTAGTCGGAGTTTCCCATGAGGCCCAAGTAGTAGAAGCCCCGGCCGAGGTTTTGGAAACGGAAG
>Ga0307374_10001377_pt1 | contig 45027 bp, 40 predicted proteins | sample OX3MG_FD_202532 | JGI IMG/M metagenome (GOLD analysis project Ga0307374, IMG submission 202532) | Soil microbial communities from Risofladan, Vaasa, Finland - OX-3 | ecosystem: Environmental > Terrestrial > Soil > Coastal area > Acid sulfate soil | place: Finland: Risofladan, Vaasa | collected...
CGGACTCATTGGACAAAGCAAGTACCCCCTAGAGATTATTGGTGTGGTGTTGGTCGTCATAACGGCCTCCGCCAATACGAACTGCAATTGTAACGCACGAAACCCGGTTATCCCGGAAACGGTTGCGACAGGTCGTGGTTGTCGATCAGCCGTGTTTTGCCGATCCAGACCGCCACCACGGCCAGCAGGCCGGGGGGCCGGAAGGTGGCGGGATCGACGACCTCCGCGTAATCGACCCGGGCCAGCGGCTCGGCCTCCAACCGGGCCCGGAGCACGTCCGTGAGGGCCTGCGGGTGCCGCTCGCCGCGGGCGTAAGCCTCTGTCGCCAGGCGCAGCGCCGCGCTCAACGAGGTCGCAGACCGGCGCTCCGCCGGCTCGAGGTAGGCGTTGCGCGAGCTGAGCGCGAGGCCGTCCGCCTCCCGGATCGTGGGCGCGACCCTGATCTCGACCCCGAGGTCCAGGTCGCCCGCCACTCGACGGACCACCGCAACCTGCTGGGCGTCCTTCTGGCCGAAGTACGCGCGGTCCGGCTGGACGGCTGCGAACAGCTTCGTCACCACGGTGGCGACCCCTTCGAAATGGCCGGGCCGGGCGGCGCCCTCGAGCCGCTCCGAGACGCCGACCACGCGCACCCGTGTGGCGGCCCCCATCGGGTACATCACGCCGGCCGCGGGCCGATAGATGGCGTCGATGCCGGCCTGTCCCAGGAGCTGCGCGTCGTGCTTGGGGTCGCGAGGGTAGCGCTCGAAGTCCTCCCCGGGGCCGAACTGGATCGGGTTGACGAAGATGCTCACGACCACGACCGCGTTCTCGCGGCAGGCGTGCTCGACCAGGCTCAGGTGGCCGGCGTGCAGCGCGCCCATGGTCGGGACCAGGCCGATCGTCTTGCCCGCGGCGCGCCACCGGCGCGCTGCGGCCAGCATCGCGCCGGGGTCCTCGATGACGTCCGGGCCGTTACCCGGCGCCGTACCTGACCTCGTCTTCCTTGTGCGGGCCGCGCGCAGCAGGAGCGGGGACCCCTTGGCCGTTGGCCGAGTACTCGTGCTCCGGTCCGGGGAACGTGCCGGCGGCGACGTCCTGGGCATAGCGCGTGGCCGCCCGGGTGATCTCATCTGCCAGGTTTGCGTACCGCTTCACGAACTTAGGCGCCTTGCCCGTGGTGAGCCCGAGCATGTCGTGGAAGACCAGGACCTGCCCGTCGGTGGCAGGCCCGGCCCCGATGCCGATCGTCGGGATTCGCAGCGCTGACGTGACCCGCTGGGCCAGCTCGCTCGGGACGCCTTCGAGGACGAGGCTGAACGCGCCGGCCTCCTCGAGCGCTTTGGCATCGGCGAGGATCCGTGAAGCCTGCGATTGGCTCTTGCCCTGGACCTTGAACCCGCCCATCTGGTGGACGAACTGCGGCGTGAGGCCGAGGTGACCCATGACGGGGATGCCGATCTCGGTCAGCCGCCGGGTGATCTCGACCACGCGGCCACCACCCTCGAGCTTGACCGCGTGCATGCCGGCCTCCTGGATGAAGCGGCCCGCGCTCTCGAGCGCCTGCTCGATCGAAAGGTGGTAGGACATGAACGGCATGTCGCCGACCAGCAGGGCCTGGCGGGACCCGCGCGACACGGCCTTGGCGTGGTGCAGCATGTCTTCGAGCGTCACCGGCAGGGTGGTCGGGTGGCCGAGCATCACCATCCCGAGGCTGTCGCCCACCAGCAGGATCGGTATCCCGGCCTCGTCGAGAATCCTTGCGCTCAGGAAGTCGTAGGCGGTGAGCACTGCAAAACGGTGGTGCTCGTCCTTGAAACGCTGAACGTCCAACACTGTTGTCATGCGCGACGTCTCCTTTGGGTCGCTGCCCTTCTGTGGGTCAGCGCCCGGCGCATGCGCTCCGCCGCGACGGGGTCCAGCCCCGCCTCTTTGGCGATCTGGAGCGCGATCGTCCCGAGCATACGATATTCGTCCGCTGCCTCGACCTCCTCGAGCGCCCGCAGGTGGCGGGTGACGGTCTCGACGTCGCCGCGCCGGATCGGGCCGGTGAGCGCGGCGACCGGCCCATGCCGGCGGATGTTCGCGACAGATCCCTCGATCAGGGGCAGGAGCGCGGCGACGCTCTCGGACTCGGTCCAGCCGATCTCCTTCAACAGCCTGACCGCCTCCGCCACCATCACGTCGAGGTAGTTCGAGGCGAAGACCGCTGCCGCGTGATACAGGACGCGGTCGGCATCGCCGACCTGTTTTGGCGTGGCGCCGATCGCCCGCGCAAGCGCGCTCAGGCGCCTCTTGAGCACCGCCGAGCGGGCGTCGATCGCGACCGTGATGCCTCTGAAAGCCTCGGGCGGACGTGGCCCAGGGAACGACTGCAGGGGGTGAAACGAGCCGACGTCATGGCCGGGCCGCAGGGCGTCCAGCGCATCCAGGCCGAGGGCGCCGCTGACGTGCACGAAGCTCACCCGACGCGGCGGGTTCAGCCGCGCAAGCTGTACCGCGACCCCCTCGACTGCTTGGTCGGGAACGGCCAGGAAAACGATGCCCAACAAAGGCGGTTCGATGATGCCCTTGCGTCCGGGCACGAGCGATGAGAGTTGACCACCCGCTCGAAAGGCCCGATGAAGACTCCGGCCGAGGTTGCCCCGGCCCACGACGAAAAGTGGCTCTGGCGTTCTAGCTCGCTGATGAGCTCGCGGCGGGAGCTTCGGGCGCTCCACGCGCGAGGATCTCGTCCAGCTCTTTCCCGTCGATCGTCTCGACGACCTTCAGCTGCTCCACGACCAGGTCCATCTGGTGGCGCTGCGCGGTGAGGATGGTCTTGGCGGTCTGAAAGCCGTGGTCGACGATGCTGCGGATCTCCTCGTCGATGATCGCCGCCACCTCTTCCGAGTAGTTTCTCTGCTCGCCAAGGTCGCGGCCGAGGAAGACGAGCTCCTCGCGGTGACCCATCGCCACCGTGCCGAGCTTGTCCGACATTCCCCACTGGGTCACCATGCGGCGGGCCATCTGCGTCGCCCTCTGGATGTCGTTCTCGGCGCCCGACGTGATGTCCTTGAAGACGATCTCCTCGGCCACGCGGCCGCCCATGATCCCGGCGATCTGGTCCATCAGTTCGTCTCGCGAGATGAGGTACTTGTCCTCTTCGGGGAGGCTCATGGTCCAGCCCAGGGCCATGCCACGCGAGATGATCGAGACCTTGTGCACCGGGTCGGTGTGCGGCAGCGCTTTCATGACCAGGGCGTGACCGGTCTCGTGGTAGGCGATGATCTCCTTTTCGTGGTCCGAGATGCGGCGGCTCTTCCGCTCGGGCCCGGCAATGACGCGCGCGATCGCCTCCTCGAGCTCGTCCATGCCGATGACCTTCTTGTTGGCACGGGCGGCGAGGATCGCGGCCTCGTTGATGAGGTTCGCCAGGTCGGCGCCGCTGAAGCCCGGCGTCTGGCGCGCCAGCACGTCGAGGTCCACCGTCGAGTCGAGAGGCTTGTTGCGAGCGTGGACGTCGAGGATCGAGCGCCGGCCCTTGATGTCGGGGCGGTCGAGCGTCACGTGGCGGTCGAACCGGCCGGGGCGGAGCAGCGCGGGGTCGAGAACGTCGGGTCGGTTGGTTGCGGCGATCACGATCACGTGCGTGTTGGTGTCGAAGCCGTCCATCTCGACCAGGAGCTGGTTCAGCGTCTGCTCGCGCTCGTCGTGGCCACCGCCGAGGCCCGCGCCGCGCTGGCGGCCGACGGCGTCGATCTCGTCCACGAAGACGATGCACGGCGAGTTCTTCTTGGCCTGGTCGAACAGGTCGCGTACTCGGCTGGCGCCGACGCCGACGAACATCTCGACGAACTCAGAGCCGGAGATCGAGAAGAACGGCACGCCGGCCTCGCCCGCGACGGCCTTGCTCAGCAGGGTCTTGCCGGTCCCGGGAGGCCCGACGAGCAGCACGCCCTTGGGAATGCGCGCGCCGAGGGCCACGAACTTCTCGGGATACTTGAGGAACTCGACGATCTCGGTGAGCTCCTGTTTAGCCTCCTCCACGCCTGCCACGTCGGCGAACGTGATGGCCGGCTTGTCGCCCGCGATCAAGCGGGCGCGCGAGCGACCGAACGAGATGGCCTGGTTGTTCCCGCTCTGCGTCTGCCTGAGGACCCACCACATGAAGGCGGCGATCAGGATCACCAGGATGATGTTGGGCAACAGCACGCTGACGAGGTAGCTGCCGCTGCTGTTCTTGTCGAAGAACACGTCCACCGTGCCCCCGCCGCTCACCGTGTCGGCCTGCAGCGTCGCCAGCCACGTGCCGGCTGCGGGGTCGGGCACGACCACGTTGTGCTTCTTGTCGGCCGTGTCGGTGGCGATGCCGTCGGTGCCGTTGATCTCAAGGGATTTGACATTGCCGCTGGCGGCCTGGTTCATCAGCGTCGAGTAATGCCAGTCGCTCGAGTTCTGGCCGCTCTGCAGCGACTGCCACGTGAACCAGAACACCAGGCCGAGGACGACGACCAGTGCGAAATAAAACAGGCTGGAGCGGGGAAAGCGGCTCAAGTCGATTCTCCTCGAGGACTCTTCCGGGTTTCTAGCCTAGCAACTTTGGCGGCGAAGCGGGCCGGCATCGGCTCCACGCTGACGTGCAGCGCTCGCCGGCCCGGGAAGCTCGCGTGGTCCTCATCCACCGCGACACCGGGAACCCATGCAAGCCGATCGCCCGCGAACACCAGCGGCCATGCGTCTCGCTCTTCGCGCGGGACCAGCGAATCGACGAAGACGTCCTGCAGCTTGCGCGTCCCTCGACCGCCGACCGGACGAAAACGAAGGCCGGGCGTGCGATACCCCAACCTCAAAACGAGGCCTTCCCGCAGATGCGCCACCTCACCGTCCGAGCAGCCGGCGCACGCCCTGACCTCGAGCCGCGGAGGCGCGGAGGCAGACGCGACGCCGCTCGGCAGCCGGATCATCTGTATCAAGTCGCCCACGATACGAAAACGTAGACCTCGGGGCAGATCGACGCCGCGTCCTCCACGTCCCCCTCGCACGAGACGGAGCATCGAGTCGAGCTGAGACCTCGACAGGCCGGGTTCGGCGCCGCCTGCGCGACGGTAGAGAACCGCGAGGACCTCGGTCGCGACGGGCTCGGGCACAGCGCGCAGACCGGTTGCGGTCAGCGGCCCGCGGCCGAGCACCGACGAGGCTTGCTCGACAGCCGAGTCGTGCAACCGGGATGCTTGAAGCGCGGCGGAGTGAAATCGCGCGAGGATCCCGGGGCGATCCCGCTCCAGCGCCGGAAGGATGTCGAGGCGCGCCTTGACCCGTGCGTGCTTGCGGTCGAGGTTGGCCGGGTCCGCATGCGCGACGATGCCGCGGCGCCGGAGGAAATCAGCCACCTCGATCCTCCATACGTTCAGCCACGGACGCACATAACGCCCACGCACCGCGGGCATGCCCCGAAAGCCGGCCAGGCCGCAGCCGCGCAGCATGTGCAGCACGACTCCTTCGACCAGGTCGTCTGCGGTGTGCGCCAGCGCCACCGCCTGGGCGCCGCATTCATTCGCAGCGCGGTCGAAGAATGCGTAGCGAAGCTCTCGAGCGCCGGCCTGCATCGACCCACGCGGCATCGCCTCCGTGCGCCGCTCTGTGATGAGAGCGATGCCGAGGCGATCGCACAGCGCGCGCACCTGGCCGGCGACCTCCTCGGACCCAGGCCTCAGCGCATGGTCGTAATGCGCGGCTACGACGTCCAGGCCGGATTCGCGAGCCGCCACGACAAGCGCCGTCGAGTCGGGTCCTCCAGAGACCGCCACGAGCAGTCGAGTGCGTGGCGCGATAAGTGGTGATTGCTGGATGGCCGCGGCCAGGGGTTCGCCGGGCTGTGGGCCGGGCATGGTGGTGCCGGCTGGACTCGAACCAGCGACAACGCGATTATGAGTCGCGCGCTCTACCACCTGAGCTACGGCACCACGACAGCGGCGCCAGCAATCCTAGCGAGCGGTTGCCGCCCGCGCCTTCGTCTTGCGCTTCTTCGTCCGGCGCTTCGCAAGCGCCACTCGCTTTCTCTTGTTCACGCTCGCTCCGAATGCCGGCGGCGAAGCCCAGGTGCGCCTGGCTCCGTGGTGAGGTTGGATGGTTGCGGAGCTTGGATTCGAACCAAGGACCTTCGGGTTATGAGCCCGACGAGCTGCCGCTGCTCCACTCCGCGCTCGAATTATACCGCCGGGCTTATGGCCGACCTTTTCGCCTCAGTGGGGCTTCGGTGACGAGGTGGGCGACGGTTTCGGAGAAGCACGCGGCGTGGGGCTCGGCGTGGGGCTCGGCGTCGGGATGGGCGCGACCAGGTACAGGCGCTCGTTGGGGCGCGTGTATCCATTCAGCCTGGCCTCCTCCTCGTCGGCGGCGCCGGAGGTGATGGCCTGGACATCCTTGCGGTAACCCTGGTTTTGCGCGGCAAGCTGTGTGTTCTGAGTGCGCAGGTCGGCGACCTGCTGGCTCAGCTTGTGGCCGATGTAGGCCTCCTGCGCAAAGGCGATGCCGGCCCAGACGACCCCGACGCACGCGGCGGCGGCGAGGACGGCATGGCGAACGCCGAACGCGTTCGTGTGCAGGGTGCCTGCGGCAACTGTGGCTTTGCTCTGTCTCATGCTGGATCGTTGGCTTGAACGGGAGACCGGCTTCGGACTATAGCAAAGGGGACGCCGCCTGGCTTCCGCTAACGGGTTTCGTCCCAGCGCCTGGCGATCTCCTGCGCGCCCAGGTCGCGAAAGCTCACACCGTCCTTGCGCAGCGCAGCCTCCGTCTCGGCGAATCGACGCCGGAACCGCCGGCCTGCGGCGCGGAGCGCGTCCTCGGGGTTGACCTTGAGGCTGCGCGACAGCGAGACCAGCGCGAACAGCAGGTCCCCCATGTCGTCGAAAGCGCCTTCGGCGTCCGGCGACTCGGCCAGCTCGCGTGCCTCTTCGGCGACGGATTCCGCAGCCTGCACGGGCGATTCGAAATCGAAGCCCACGCGGGCCGCCCGTTTCTGCAGGCCGAGAGCCCACGCCAGCGCGGGCAGGGTTGCCGGCACGCGGTCGACGACAGATTCCTCACGCCCTTCCTCTCGGGCCTCGTGGATCTTCTGGTGCTCCCAGTTGCGAAGAACTTCGTCGGCGTTGGCGACCGAAACGTCGCCGAAGACATGGGGATGCCGCTTCACCATCTTCGCGGCGACCGCCTCCGAGACCCGGCTCGCGTCGAACCGTCCCTGCTCCGCGGCGATCTCCGCGTGCATCGCCACCTGCAGCAAAACGTCGCCCAGCTCTTCCATCATCTTCCCGTCGTCGCCGGAATCGATGGCCTCGAGAAGCTCGTAGGTCTCCTCGAGTAGGTATGGCCGTAGCGACTCGTGAGTCTGCTCGCGGTCCCACGGGCAGCCGCCGGGAGCGCGCAACCTCGCCACGACCTCGAAGATCGCCGCGACGCCTGGCGAATATGGCCGCTGCACGTCCTCGTCCATGCCGTCTGATTCTCGCCTTTTCACACTCGTGGCGCGGCCGTCAGGACGCGGCCCGCCTCATACAGGGCCAGCATCTCGTCAAGCAGCTGCAGCAGCGACGATCTCCAGTCCTCGCCCTGCCGTCTCATCTTGAGGCGGTTGGGCGCGACCACGACGCGCCCCGGCAGCCGGTTCATCAGCTCTTCGACGTCGAGGAACCTCTCCGGGTCGACGCGGATCACGATGTCGTGGCCCTCCGCGACCACGCCACGCAAGCCCATGCGCTGTCCTTTCAACTTGACCCGTAGCGAGAACGCCAGGTTGTCGAGCTGAGCGGGACCCGGGCCGTATCGGTCTTCCAGCGATCGCAGCACCGACTCGAGCTCCTCCTCGTCCTCAGTCGCCGCGAGCTGCCGGTATGCGGCGAGCCTCAGCTTTTCGTCGCGGATATAGGAACGCGGGATGAAATGGTCGAGCGGCAGGTCGAGGTTCATCTCCTGGGTCGACAGCACGTCTCCGACCACGGTCTCCTCCGCGCCCGAGCGCAGCTTCGACACGGCGCCCTGGAGCATCTGCAGGTACATCTCGAAGCCGACCGCCGCGATGGCTCCGTGCTGCTCCGTGCCCAGGAGGTTGCCGGCGCCCCGGATCTCGAGGTCGCGCAGGGCGATCTTGAAGCCCTGGCCCAGCTCGTGCAGCCCCGAGATGACGTCGAGCCTCTTGTCCGCCTGCTCGGTCAGCGTGCGGCGTGGGTCATAAAGGAAATAGGCATACGCGCGGCGCCCCGAGCGCCCGACACGGCCCCTCAGCTGGTACAGCTGCGCGAGACCGAAGCGGTCGGAGCGCTCGACGATGATCGTGTTGACGTTGGGGATGTCGAGCCCCGACTCGATGATGGTGGTGCAGACGAGGACGTCGAACTTGGCGGACTCGAACTCGACCATCACGTGGGCCAGCTCGTCCTCGCCCATCTGGCCGTGTCCCACAGCGACGCGCGCCTGCGGAACCAGGTCCTGGATTCGCTGCGCGGCCTTCTGGATTGTGCGCACGCGGTTGTGCACGTAATAGACCTGCCCGCCACGCTGCAGCTCCCTGACGATCGCCTCCTTCACCAGCTCGTCGTCGTCCGCGGTGACGTAGGTCTTGATGGGCTGGCGCTCCTCGGGCGGCGTCTGGATCACGCTCATGTCTCGGATGCCACCGACAGCCATGTGCAGGGTGCGCGGGATCGGCGTCGCGGACAGAGAAAGCACGTCGAGCTGCGTGCGCAGCTTCTTCAGCCTCTCCTTCTGCATCACGCCGAACCGGTGCTCCTCGTCGACCACCAGCAGGCCGAGCCGCTTGAAACGCACGTCCCTCTGCAGGAGGCGGTGCGTGCCGACCACGATGTCCACCGTGCCGGCCTTGATGCCCTCGATGGTGCGCGTCTGGGTCTCGTCGTCGACGAACCGAGACAGCATCTCGACCACCACGGGGAAGTTCTTGAGACGTTCGCGGAAGACGTGGAAGTGCTGCTGCGCGAGCACGGTGGTCGGCGCGAGGACCGCGACCTGCTTCCCACTCATGGCGGCCTTGAACGCGGCCCTCAGGGCAAGCTCTGTCTTCCCGAAACCCACGTCGCCGCAGAGGAGGCGGTCCATCGGCCGATCGGACTCCATGTCGGCCTTGATCTCGGCCAGCGCGGCGAGCTGGTCGGGGGTCTCCTCGAAAGGAAATGACGATTCGAGCTCCTGCTGCCACGAGTTGTCGGGCGCGAAGGCGATGCCCGGCCTCGCCTCGCGCATCGAGTAGATCTTCAGGAGATCCTCGGCGACGTCCTGGACCTCCTTGCGCGCGCGGCCGCGGGCGCGGGTCCAATCAGAAGTCCCCAGGCGATGCAGCGCCGGCTGGCCCTCGCCGCCCAGGTACTTCTGCACACGGTCGAGGTTCTCGACCGGGACGAACAGCCGGTCGCCCTCCGCGTACTCGAGCTCCAGGTATTCGCGGTGGGCGCCCTCGGTCTCGATCAACCGCATGCCCTTGAAGCGGGAGATGCCGTGGTCGACGTGGACGACGAGCTCGTCGGGCGAGAAGTCCAGGGTGAACTCGCGCGTGAGGTCAGAAGCGCGCGCCCGGCTCGTACGACGGCCTCGCGACGGCCGCCGCAGGCGCCCGAACAGCTCGGCATCGGTGACGAGGTGGAATCCCACCGCCGCCTGCGAGCAGCCGGCGGTGACGTCGATGTCGGCACGACCGACCACAGGACCAAGCTCGAGGTCCAGGTCGAGGTCGATCTCCTCCAGGGGTGCGTTCACGCCTCCCTCGTCCAGCAGCGCGCGAAGCCTCTCTCCCTGCTCGGTGGCGAAGACGACGGTCGCCGAGTCGCCGCGGCTGGCGAGCTCGGCCGCCGCGCGCGGACGGCCGACCAGTGGCTCGGCTGGGGACCAGCCAAGGTCGGTGGCGCCACGCTCGGACTCGCCTGCGGAAACCATCAGGCGGGCATGGGCGGACAGGTCGACCAGCCGGTCGGCGGCCACGATGGGTAGGGCGAAGCCCTTCGGCAGCTCTCCTCCCCCAGCCTCCGCCGCCGCGAGCATCGCCGTCTCGTCCTGGATCGTCCTGGCGTCGGCGAGCTGCTTTTCCGGCTCGAGGTCGACGACCACCACGCCGGCCGGCAAGTGGTCCAGCAGCGAAGGCTGCGACGGGTCCAGGTAGGCGGCATAGAACTCGACGCCTGGGAACGCGGCGCCGGCCTCTAGACGCACCAGCTCGTCTTCCCACTCCGAGCTGACGTCGCCGCGCAGGCTCTGCATGGAAACGGAGTTGCGCAGCCGCTGCACGGCGGCAGCCCCGCGTCCGGGGCCGAGCAGGAGCTCGCGGCCCGGCCTGATCGAGACCTCGGGGACGGCCATGACCGACCTTTGGTTCTCGGGGTCGAACAAGCGCAGCGTCTCGATGGCGTCGCCCGACCACTCCGCACGCACGGGCGAATCGGCGGCCGCCGGGAAGACGTCCAGGATGCCGCCTCGCAGCGAGAACTGGCCGCGGGCCTCGACCAGCGGCTCGCGTGTGTAACCCAGCTCGACCAGGCGCGAGGCGACCGCCATCGGATCCGGGCCGCGGCCCGGCGCCAGGAGCACCATGCCGTCTGCGAGGTCTCGAGGCGACAGCGTCTGCCGCGTGCAGGCACGGCGGGAGGAGACGATCACGCACGGCTCCTCGGCCGCGCGAGCCAGGGCGCTCAAAGCCTCGAGCCGCTTGTTGACGGCCTCGTCGAAGGCGGGTGGGCGGTCGAGAAAGGAAACTGCCACCTCCGCGAACACGTGGGTCGGCGGAACCCCGGCCAGCCACGGCCGCAGCTCGTCTGCGAATCGCTCCGGAGCCGGCGCCAGCACCAGCAGCGGTCGACCGCGCTCGGCGCACGACCGGGCGACCGCGCCGGCCACGATCGGCCACGCCGCGCGCGGCAGCCGCGCCACCTGCAGCTCGGCGCCGCTTCCGCCGGCCTCCAGCCACCGCCGCAGCCTGGGCGAGGCGTCGACGGTGCTCCGCCAAAGCGCGGTCATGGCAACTCCTCGCAGCCCAGCGCTCCCGCACGGTTGAAACGGTCCATCGCCCGCTCGACCCCGGCCTCGAGTGCGACCTCCAGGGCGGTTGCCACCCCGTCGACCACGTTGGGCAGCCGCTCGGCCTCGGCCTTGGTGAAGCGGCCCAGCACGTAATGCCGACCCGGCTGCGAGCCTTTGCGCGCGGGCTTCCCGATCCCCACCCGAAAACGGATGAAATCGTCGGTGCCCAGCGAGCCGATCACCGACAGCACCCCGTTGTGGCCCGCGCCCGAGCCGCCACGGCGGATGCGCATGCGGCACAGCGGCAGGTCGAGCTCGTCGTACACGACCCACACCTGCTGCGGTGCGACACCGATGTCGCGCACCGCCTTCGCCACGGCCTGGCCGGAAAGGTTCATGTAGGTCTGTGGCATCACGAGCCACAGGTTCCTCTCGTCCGAGCGACCGACCAGCGACTGCCAGCGCTTGCGGTCGGCCTTCACGCCCAGGCGCCTAGCCAGCTCCCGGACGCACGCGAAGCCGAGGTTGTGGCGCGTGTCCGCATACTCGGCGTCGGGGTTGCCGAGGCCGACGATCAACCGCTCATGTCCGATCGGTTCCTGGTCCATCAACTCCAATCCGTGTAGACGCAATAAGGCCCGCGGCGAGCGCCGCAGACCATGGAGGCGATGCCTCCGAGCTCGAGTCTACCCAGTCAGAGCCGTCCCGAAGCAAGCCGCACGCGGGAAAGCTCCAGGGCCTGGACGGTGAGCCTCGACATCTCCTTGCGCTCCCGCGCCGAGCCGTGGTCCCAACCGAGCAGGTGGAGCAGCCCATGCACGCAGAGAAGGGCCAGCTCGGCGGTCTGCGGGTGCCCGTGCTCGCCCGACTGGCGAACCACCGCCGGCCAGGAGATGGCAATGTCCCCGAGGTGGTCGCCGGACCCGGCGAACGAAAGGACGTCCGTGACGTGGTCCTCGCCCGCGTACGAGCGGTTGAGCCGCTTCAGCTCGAGGTCCGTCGTGAGCCTGACGGCAACCGTGGTGGGTCCAAGCCCCAGGCGAGCTGCGATTTCCGGAACCGTCGCCGCCAGGGTCAGCACCTGCCGTACGAACACGGGCGGCGCAGCTGCACGCACCGCCTTGAAAACCTCGACCTGCAACGCCGCCGGCTCTGCCACTCGATTCAAGTAAACCGCTACAGTCTCGCTCGGTGCGAATTCTTGTCACCGGCGGCGCCGGTTTCATCGGTTCGAACGTCGTCGACGCCTACCTCGCCGCCGGACACGAGGTCGCGGTCCTGGACAACTTCAGCACGGGCCGGCAGGAGAACGTCAACGACGCGGCGCAGGTCCACCGCGTCGACCTGCGTGACCAGACGGAGGTGCTGAAGGCGGTGGCCGCCTTCCGTCCCGACATCGTCAACCACCATGCCGCTCAATCGGAGGTCCCGAAGTCGGTGGCCGACCCGGCATACGATGCGCACGTCAACATCATCGGCGGCCTGAATGTTCTGAAGGCGTGCGTCGACAACGCCGTGAAGAAGGTGATCTTCAGCTCGACCGGCGGCGCGCTCTACGGCGAGCCGGACATCGTTCCCGCCGCCGAGGATCACCCGGTGCGGCCGCTTTCCCCATACGGGACGAGCAAGTTCGCTTTCGAGCAATACCTGGGCACATTCGAGAGGACCTTCGGCCTCCCCTACACCGTCCTGCGCTACGCCAACATCTATGGAGCGCGGCAGGACTTCGCCGCGGAGGAGGGCCGGGTCGTGGCGATCTTCGCGAGCCGGATGCTCGAAGGGCGGCCCGTCACCATCGACGGCGACGGAGGCCAGTCACGCGACATGCTCCACGTCGGCGACGTGGCAGCGGCCAACCTAGCCGCCCTCGGCAGGGGTGCCGGCGGGACGTTCCATATCAGCACCGGGATCGCGGTCACGGTCAACGACCTGTACCGCAAGATCGCACTTTTGACCGGTTACCAGCACGAGCCGCGGTTCGGTCCCGCGCGCAAGGGCGACGTGTACCGGATCGCGCTGGACAACGCCAAGGCCAGGGAGGGGCTCGGCTGGGAGCCACAGGTTTCGCTGGAGGAAGGCCTCAGCTTGACGGTGGACTACTTCCGTGAGCGGGTGAAGCCGTCGTGACGGGCGCGCTCGTTTTCCTTCATGGATTCGGAGCTCGGGCGCTGGTCGCCTTTGCCGTCGTCCTCGGCGTCTGGGGCACCTACGCGTACTTCCGCAACCAGAAGCTCAGCGGTGGTTTTCGCTCGAGCTACCTGATCATGTCGGGGCTGACCGCTCTGCAGGGCCTGATCGGACTGGTCGCCCTTGCGCTCGGCCAGCGGCCGACCGAATTGCTCCACATCGTGTATGGCATATTTGCCGTCCTGTTCCTACCTGGCGCATACCTCTACGCGCACGGCGGCAGCCAGAGGCGAGAGACGGTGATCCTCGCCGGCGCCTGTTGGGTCGTGAGCATCGCCTTCATCCGAGGCATCTTCACGGGCTGATCGCGTCCACTCAGTGCGGAGCCTGTTGCGCCGCCTGCGTGCATTGTCCTTGAGTTGGCGTCGGAACCTGCACCGAAACGATGGTCCACCCGCCCTCGAGGGTGGCGATGTTCTGACCGAACCAGCCCGGATTGTCGGCGATGAAGGCGATGTAGTCCTGCACGGAAGCGTTTAACGGATTGGGCGGCGGCATGAGCAGGAGGCGGGTTTGCGTCTTGCTCAGCCAGCATTGCAGAAGGACTCCTGCCACCCCCTGGTGGTCGCTGTACCGGTAGCCGGGCGGCAGGTAATAGAAGGGATCGTAAAACTCGCTCGTGATTCGCGCGCCAGGCACACCACCGTAACGGACCATCGTGTAGACGAGAGTCGGCGCATTGCCCGGGACGGCGATCACGCCGCCCCTGTAGGCGCCACGGTTGTAGACCTCGCCGACTGCCCGACCGAGCTGGACCTGGTCCTGATATCCGACTTCGGTCGCGGCATAGGCGCTCTGGATTGGACTCCAGTAGACCTGGATGGCCAGCAGCGCGACGATGGCGACGACCCAGGGCGTCAGGCGCAAGCGGGGAAGGCGGCTCGGCAGAATCTTGAACAGGATCACCGCACCCAGGATCCCGGCGAAGTCGAGTGGAAACTCGAAGCGCCGTTCCATCCACTCGGACGAGTGAACCAGGTAGCTCGTGAAGCCGAGGGTTCCCGCCTGGAACACCCAGTACCCAAAGCCGTACGTGAGCAGGAGGTAGCCGCGGGGGCGCTTCAGGAGCGACCATGCCAGCCCGGCACCACTGACGAGAACGATCGCGGCGAGTGGGATGCGGAGGAGTTGCTGCTCGGGGGTCGGCGTCGCACCCACATCGGTGGATCCGAGGGCTACGACCTGGAAGTTCCAGTACAGCGGATAGATCGGATTTCCCGTCTGGTCGAGGAGGAACTTGAGGTACACGCCCATCACCAGCACCCACCCTGCCAGGAGCGGAATTCGGTGCGCGGCCGAGCGCCGCCCCAACACCCACGCCACCACGAGACCGGCGCTGAACAACCATGCTTCGACCCTCGCGAGGGCCGAACACCCCCATGCGACCCCGGCCCAGAATCCGCGCCTCGGCGTCAACCAGATCCCGAGCAGAAGAAGCGCGATCGCGATCGGCTCGACCATTCCCGCGTCGTCGTTGAACACGCTGGCGGGCGAGAGAATCGCAAACGCACTCGCGGCCACTGCCACACGCATCCCCCAGTACCGGTGGCAGAGCAGGAAGATCAGGACCACGACCAGGGTGCCGAAGGCAAGACTGAGAAGCCGCGCCAGCACGATGTCCACAGACCCGGTCACGAAGAAGAGCAGGTTCATGAGAATCGGGTGCAGAGGTCCCCAGAAGTACTCGACCCCGCGCATGTCCCACAGCCGGGGCCCGTGCGAGAGCCCGATTTCCTTGGTCAGGTACGCGATCTGCCAATGGTGGTAGGCATCCGTGAACCCGTTGCCCGCGTTCTCCGGATCCGAAAAGACAAAGAGATACGCGAGGCGGGGAATCAGAGCGCCAACCGCCACCAGAATCACCCAGCGGCGCTGCGGACCCACCGAACGCTCGGATTCCGCCACCCGTTCCTCAGCTGCAACGTTCGCCTCGGTTGGTTGGCGGTCGAGCTCATCCTCGTCGGCGAGGAGCCCAGGAAGAAGCTTCAAGCGCTAGCCGCTTGGGCCGAGACCTGCTCGTGTGCGCGCGCGACCTGCAGCACTGCGCGCTCTAGAACATCGATGTGTCTTTCCCAGTCGAATCTCCGCGCCCATGCAAACGCGCGCTCGCCGGTGGCCTGGTTCTCGGCCGGATCTTCGAGCAGCTCGATGATCCCGGCCGCGAAATCGCCCACCTCCAGCGGTTCGGCGAGATACCCCGTGCCTGGAGCCACCGTCACGGTCGGCCCGGCCTGGTTCCAAGCGACCACCGGCACCCCCTTGGCCATGGACTCGATCACGCCCATGCCGAAGTCCTCCTCGGGCGCGGGGTACACGTAGACCGCGGCGCCTTCGTAAAGGTTTTGCAGCTCATCCTCGCCGACGGCGCCCAGGAAGAAGACCTGGTCGGCCAGCCCGAGCTCCGCCGCGATCGCCTTCATCGCCTCTGTGTACGAGGTCGTCGACCCGGCGATGACCAGCTGCGCACGCGGGAGATGCTTGCGCACCTCGACCATCGCCCGGATCGCCAGGTCGAAGCGCTTCTGTGGGTAGTGGCGGTTGGTCAGCAGGACATATGGCCGGTGGACCGGGTATCCGTTGACCGTGACGCCTCCGCTGAACCGGGCATCGAGGCCGAGGGGGAAGCCCGAGGCTGGGACGTGGCAGCCGGCCGGGCAGTCGACTGCGTCGCGCCGGTACGTCTTGCGGATGATGTCGCCGATGTAGTCGCCGTCGACGAGCAGCTCGTCGGCCTCCTGCACCGAACGTCGGTCGGCCCAGGAAACAAAGCGCGTGGCCCGCTGCACTATCGCGGCGAGCAGCCGGTAGTCGGTGTTGGTCACCCAGCCGGTCTGGCGGTCGATGTTGCGCGGGTACACGAGCCGGTTGGGCTGGTTCAGATAGACGACGTATGGGACGTCCATCAGCCGTGCCGCCCACCAAGCGATCCATGCGCTCGGCTGATTGCAGCCGACGATCGCATCGACCCCGCGGAAGCGCCACGCGTAAAGCGGCATGAGCAGCGACGTGGCCGCCATCTGGACCGCTTCGCGGAACGGAAACCAGCGGGGCAGCTGCGGCAAGAACGTCCGCACGCCGACCTGGCCGATCAGGTCCGGGTAGCAGCGCGCAGCATCGACGGTTGGCGCGTAGCACTCGACCTGGTAGCCTCGCCGGCGCAGCCCGAGCACCTCTTCCATGACCAGGCGCTCGCCCCCGCCCGCGTAGGTGAAGCCGCAGTGGAAGACAGCGATCCGCCGCATCCCCCCCACCTTCGCACGGCGCCGGCCGCCGACCAGGAAGAAGCTCAACAGGCCGAGCACCAGGGCATTGCCTGCGGTGATGGCGTGGTAGAGGACGATGGCGCCCGCGGCCACGGCGGGCGCGAGCCCCAGCCCGCCACCCAGGACCAGCGACCCGGCCACCTCGAGGTTGCCGAGGTAGCCTGGGCCGGCCGGCACTGCGAAGCTCAACAGGATCGCGGGATAGGCCGCCATCGCCTTGAGGGGCGCCACGGGCACTCCGACCGCGGCGAACAGGAGGGTGAAGTTGAAGGCGTCGATCGCCAGCGCGATCACGGTCAGGGCCGCGAGGCGCCAGGCCAGCGCCGGCGTCCACAGCCCCCGCGCTCCGGCACGGAATGCGAAGGCCTGGCCGGCAAGCCCGGACGACACGCGCGCAGGGAGCAGGCGGCGCGCGAGGCTGGAACGCGCGACGCGCGGACCGAGCAAGGCGGTGCCGAGAACGGCGCCGAGCAGAGCGACGGCGAGGGCGGCTGCGCCAAGCAGGCCGCGAGGCGCATTGATCGCGCCGGTGGCCGCCACTATCTCCAGGCCGGCCAGCACGACCGCGACCGCCGCCAGGTCGCACGCCTTGTCGATGACGATGGTCGCCAGTGCCGAACCGGCCGGTACGCGGTGTCGCCGCCACAACCACCATGTGCGCGCGGCCTCGCCGGACCGTATTGGCAGCACGTAGTTGAGCAATCCACCGGCGGCATTCATCGCAAACGCCCTGACCATCCCGACCGGGGCCAGCGGGCGCAGCAACATCAGCCACCGTCGGGCCCGGATCGTGGTCGTGACGAGGGCGAGCACCACCATGACGACCACCGGCCACCAGCTGTGGACTCGAGCGTGGCTCAGCACCTCGGGCAATGACACGGTGCGCAGCCACAGCCACAGGAGCCCAAGGCCGAAGGCCGTCTGAAGGCCGAGCCTGACCCAGCGGTTCATGCGCTCGCTTCGAGCTCTGCCGGCGTTGGCGGCTCCAGTATCCAGCGCTGGACGAACAGCCAGAACGCGAAGAGAAACAAGATCACCAGCAGTGTTCCGCCGTAGTCATGAAAAAGGATGGCCGGAGTGACGCCGATCACAGCCGCTATGGCAGCCACCGCGGCGACGCGAAGCAGGTTGAGGAGCATGGTCGATGCGACTCCGATGCAGACGACCTGGATCCGGGTCTCCAGGGAGTGCCTTCCGCGCAGGCCGGAGATGAGGCTGATCGCGAACAGGACCAGGCTCTGCCAGCCGATGCAGTTCCAGGAGATGAACAGCGTGTGCATCACGCCAGAGGTGTCCCAGACCACGAGGTGACTGCCCGACGCGGCGGCGTGGATGCCGGCGAGACCCACCAGCGCGACGACCATGCGGGCCTCTACGGGGACGATCGCCTGAAGCGGGTTGTTCGCGCCCAGGCCCATCGCCCAAGTGGTGAGGAGATCGTTGAAAGTGGTCACCAGCGGGAGCAGCATCAAAAGCGCGCAGGCGAGAGCGATAAGGGTCATGTTGATGCGCTCGCCGTCACGAGTCCTCACGACCGCCTCCTCACCAAGGCTGCGATCCGGCGTCGTGACGTGATGAGGGGGATGAGCGCCGCCAGGCCCGCGAACCACGCCAGCGATTCGGGCACCACGATGCTGGGCGGCACGACGTTGGTGTCGCCGACGCCTGCGATGCCGTCATAGACCATCGACAGCTTGCCACCGGTGCTGTGGGTGAGGGTCACGGAGATGCACAGCGAATCGCCGGCGGGGATGATCATCGAAGCCTGGCTGGCGCTCGTGGTCACCGTCAGCGGGCTGGTCGGGTTTGCGCTGGCAGAGCCGAAAGTGGCCGTCCACGTCGATCCGGCGTTGGGGACCTGCGCCGCAAAACCGGCACAGCTCGCGCTCGCGGAGATGCCCGCGGCCACCGTCACGGTGTCGTTCGTGGTGCCCGAGCCGCCGGTCCAGCGCATCGTGAACGTCCAGGTGCCGGCCGCGACCGTCTGCGCCGGGAGGTTCGAGAAAGCCCACACCGTGGTGACTCCTCCGGCCGCGGACTGGATCTCGCAGCCGGTCGTGCGAGTGCCGATCGACTGGTTGAACGTCGAAGCCACGCATCCCGGCGCGGTCCCGGTGCCGTGCAGGTACAGCGGGTTGCCCGCAGCGCTCACCACCGGCGCGCGGCTCGCCATCAGGGCCAGGCTCGCGAACGCCCCAATCAGGACGCCGACGAGCAGCCAACCGAGCCAGCGTGACGGCAGCGGGACGCTTCCCGCACGTGCGGGTTGATTGGCCGGGCGCGGAGGCGGCGCGGTGCGACGGGTCTGGCCGCGGCGCTGGATCCACCTGCGGAGGAGCTGCAGGCGGCGCAGGTGATGGACCTGGTCTGTGACATGCCCGGTCTTGGGCGTCCTGAACCACGGCCCCTCGTCCTTGCTGATCAAGCCCTTGAACGCCGCCCAGCCCTGGAACGGCACCAGGGCGAACGAGAGCACGAGCGCCCCGAACACCCCCTGCATGTCGCGTAGCGGCGCTTCCTCCAGGAGCAGCCCACTGAGGTTCATCAGCGGCAGGGCGAAGATGTTGGAGAAGAGCAGCGACCATCCCAAGAGCGCAGTCCAACCGGGAACGTGGGCGTGGAAGACGACCTCGGAGATCAGCCAGCTCACCGAGCCGACGATGAACAGCCCAGCCTGGAGGTAGTAGGTGGAGTCGAAGAGGAACTCGATCTTCTCCAGGGGTGAGACGAAGGGCGACCCCATGATCGGCAAGAACCACTTGCGAACGTTGTGGGTGTGCCCTTCCGCCCAGCGCATCCGCTGCCGGGCGAGACGCGCGAACGTGCTGACGCACTCGGCCGGCGTCTCCGCCCACGGCGTGTAGGCCACCTTGTAGCCGCGCGCGTAGAGCTTGAGCGTGAGCTCCCAGTCCTCGGTGATGCTGGTGCCCCATCCGACCTCGCGCAGGACGTCGGCACGGATCATGTAGGCCGTGCCGGCGATCATCTTCAGGGCGCCCACCGCGTCCTGGAAAGGCCGCTCGACCATGTAGCTGCCCGCGTATTCGGCCCGGACAGCCTCGGTGAGCCAGCTCTCGGACTTGTTCAAGACGTGCCACTGATAGCTCTGGACGGCTGCCACCTCGGCGCGCTTTTTGATCTCGCCCGGCTCCGACGGCGGCTCGGCGCGGCCGAACGCGGCCTCCATGCGGCGGCTCGCGGTTCCGTCGCTGACGCGATAGAAGAGCGGCAGGAGCCTGTCGATGGAGTCAGGGAACGGCACCGAGTCCGCATCGAACACGACCACGTACTCGGTCCTGGGGTCGGTCACTTTCAGCGCCTCCCGCAGCGCGCCGCCCTTGAATCCCTCGCGGCTGGTGCGGTGGAGGATCTTGAACCGATGGTTGGCCTGCCACCGCTGGAGGATCTGCACCGACTCATCGGTCGAGTCGTCGACGACGACCACCTCGTACGCCGGATAGTCCAGCTGGTCGAGCGCGGTCAGCAAGCGCTCGATGACGCGCTTTTCGTTGTAGGCCGCGACGTGCACCGAGACGAACGGGTGGTATCCGAGGTCGAGGTGGTAGCCGTTCCCGTTGCCGTCGCCGTTGATCCGCGTCAGCCCGGTGCCGTTGGTCGGGCCGGGTTGCGGGCCGCCGTTGTGATTGCCGTTGCGGGGCCGCAGGGTGACCAGCGAGGTCAGCAGCACCATCACCGTGCTCAGGTAGTACTTGATGGCGTACGCGAAGAAGATCGCGCCGAGGAACAGCCCGGTGAACGCCAGGCCGTAGGCGACCCAATCCGCCCCGCTGCGAATCTTGGATTGGGTGACCATCTCCGCGAATCCGCGAATGACCGCCACGATGGGAATCGCTCCGACGACGAAGGCGGCGACCAGGATGGTGTTGAGGACTGCGCTCCAGAGGAGCCGGCTGCCGGCCCTCGCCTGCCTGCCGTCGGTGCTGGGACCGCCCTGCGCGCTCATCAGCAGCCCTCCGAGTCGCGGGCGTCGACCGAAAGGGAGGCGCTCAAGACTCCGCCGTCGAAGCGGCGGTGTCCTCCCGGCGTGACCAGCGCCGGGCGCAGCCGGCCCGCGCGGACGGCGCGGTTCAACGTCGGTTGGCTTATGCCGAGCAGGCGGGCCGCCTCACCGGTGGTGAGCAGGCCCTCTTGCGGGTGGTCGATCTCGAGTGTGGCGGCGAAGGCCTCGACCTCCTGGAGCCGGAAGCGGCGGTGACCGCCCGGGGTGACCAGGGCGGTCTTGAGCAGGCCACCTGCCACGCAGCGCAAAACAGTCGCCTGGCTGATGCCGAGACGACGCGCCGCACCTTTCGAACTGATCAAATCTTGCAAGACGTTTGCCAGAGCAACGCATCATTAGCACGGTGGGGTCCCCTAAGAACTTAGGGGCTTGGGATTCCACGAGTGAGGCAGGCATTTCGTCGTCGAAAATATTCATAACTTGACTGTGTCGCTCGAGGATTCCGCGCCTAAAATTTTGTTTCGCGCTAGCACGAGCGCAGACCTTCAGAAAGGAATAGAACGGGCGGAATCATCATCAGTTAGAACCTCACCCCCCGCAGCCAAGCTCGGAGCCGGTGTCGAGAAATCGCCCGGCCCGAGCCTTTTTTATGGGTTTTTGACCCGCTGACCCCACTCGTGCAGTGCCTCGCGCCAGGGGCGGAGAGCTTCCACCCGGATGGACGCCAGGCAGCCGTTGAGCGGTCGCCGGGCCGGCGCCGCCAGCTCCACGGTCGAGATCGGGTCGACCCCCGCGTCCAGCCCGAGCTCGGCGAGCGCGACCCTCGCGAACTCGTCCCACCCGGAGCAACCTTCCGCCACAACGTGCACGACCCCCTCGAGGCCGTCCTCGGCCAGGCGGAGGGCGGCAGGAGCCAGGTCACCGGTGTAGGTCGGGTTGACGAACTGGTCCGCGACCACCCTCGGCCGCAGTCCCGATCTCACACGCTGGGCGATCTTCTCGGGAAAGCTCTGCCCCCCGTCGCCCCCGAACACGCCTGCGGTCCGGATCACGAGCGCCGCCGGCATGGCCTCGAGCACCCTGCGTTCCCCGTCCAGCTTGGAGCGGGCGTAAGCGCCGAGCGGGCCAGGTGTGTCGGACTCGACGTACGGCCGGTCGAGGCGGCCGTCGAACACGAAGTTGGTCGAGAAATGGATGAAACGCGAGCCGTGGCGGGCACACGCCATGGCGATGTTGGCGGCGCCGGTCGCGTTGACCGCGTGCGCCAGGTCGACCTCGGTCTCGGCGCGGTCGACGGCGTTGTAGGCGGCGCAGTTCAACACGACGTCTGGACGTCGCCACTCCACCAGCGCGTCAACCGCCTGCGCGTCCGTGATCGACACCTGGCGGTGGGTCACGGCGGCCTCCTCGCCCAAGAGGCGGACGAGCTCCGTGCCGAGCTGCCCGGCGGCACCGAGGACGAGCGCCTTCATCCGGCGCTGGCGCGGGCGGTCAATCGAGCTGCTTGGCCAGCCCCGAATGGGCGAGCAACAGTGCGGTGATCTCAGGTTCGGCAACCGGCCGCCCGACGAGGAACCCCTGCGCCGCGTCGCACCCGGCCTCCACGAGCACCGCTTCGGCCATCCGGTCCTGAAGGCCTTCGGCGACGACTCGCAATCCCAGGTTGTGGCCGAGGCCGACGGCGGATCGGACGATGGCGCCGGAGTCGGGGTCGGACGCCAGCGCCGACACGAACGAGCGGTCGATCTTGATCTCGTTAACCGGCAGTCGCATGAGGTAGAGCAGCGACGAGTAACCCGTCCCGAAGTCGTCCAGGGCCAGCCGCACGCCCATCTCGTTCAGGCGGTGGAGGGCCTTCGCCGCGGCCGCTGCCATCGCCACACCTTCGGTGATCTCGAGCGTCAGCCGCTGGGGCTCGACCTTGAAGTTGCCGAGAGCGCGGGCGACCATCTCCTCAAGGGAGTGATCGTCGATGTTGCGCGGCGACACGTTGAGTGACACGGACACGTCGAGGCCGGCCTCCAGCCATTTGCACATCTGGGTCAGGGCCGAGTCGATCACCCATGCGGTCAGCGGATGGATGATCCCCGTCTCCTCCGCCATCGAGATGAACCGGTCCGGCGGCATCAGCCCCTCGCGCGGATGGTTCCAGCGCACGAGGGCCTCGACCGAGTGGATGGCGCCGGTGGCGAGCGTGACCTGCGGCTGGTAGTGGAGGACAAGCTCGCCTTGTGGGATCGACCGGCGGAGCTCACCGGCCAGGCCCGAACGGCGCAGGGTCTGCGCCTCCTGCTCCGGCGCGTAGACCGCGTGGCCGCCACCCGCGCGTTTGGCCACGTACATCGCGACGTCTGCCCGTCGCAACAGCGTGCTGGGATCGTCGCCGTGTACCGGGTACATCGCGATGCCGATCGACGCGCCGGTCTCGACCATCTGGTCGGCGATGGCAAAAGGACCCTCGAGCGAGGCGAGGATCTTCTTCGCCGTCATCACCACGTCGTCGGGGTGCCGCGCGTCGATGGTCAGCACCGCGAACTCGTCGCCGCCCAGCCGGGCGATGGTGTCAGTGGCGCGCAGTACGCCGCGCAGGCGCGCAGTCACCTCCTGCAGCAGGCTGTCGCCGCGGTCGTGGCCGAGCGCGTCGTTGATGTCCTTGAACCGGTCGAGGTCCAGGAGCAGTACGCCGAACATCTTCTGGTTCCGGCGCGAGGCGAGCAGGGCCTGTCGCAAGCGGTCGCCGAACAGGCTTCGGTTGGGCAGCCCGGTCAGCGCGTCGTGCAGAGCCTGATACTCGAGGGCGTCGGTGTGCGCCTTGCGCTCCGAGATGTCGCGCAGCGTGGCGATGAACATGTGTCGCGAGCCGACCTGCATCGAGCTGACCACGAACTCGAGCGGGAACAGGCTGCCGTTCTTGCGCTTGCCCATGGTCTCGTGGGCGCCGCTGACAGGTATGTCGAGCTTGAGGCGGCGCTGGAGGTAGTTGTCGAACGCGCTCCTGTGGGTGGTGGCGATGAGAATGTCGGTGTGCTGGGCGACCAGCTCATCCTCGTCGTAGCCGAACAGCTTCATGACCGCGGGGTTGGCCGACTCGATGACGCCTGAGCTGTCGACCGTGGCGAGCCCGTCGGAAACGTTGTCCAGGACCGACCTCATGCGCTTTTCGCTCTCCTGAAGTGCGACCTCGGCGCGCTTGCGCTCGACGAACTCGCCGATCTGCGAGCCCACGTCGTTCATCACGGCGACCAGCCCCTCGTCCAGTTCACGCGGCGCCCAGCTGTGCAAGGAGATCATCCCGACCACGCGCCTGCCGCTGCGGACTGGGAACCCGACGATGCCATGCAGCCCCGCGGCGAGCGCGGCCGCTGAGCGCTGCGAGCTGTCGCCTGCCAGGTCGGGCATGGCGACCGGAGCGCCGGCCTCCCACACCCGGCCGGCCAGCCCCTCCCCACGCCGGTAGCTCACCTGCGCAGCGGTCCCTTCGTAGGTGGACGTGTCCCGTCCCGGCCGTTTCCAGGAGGCGCCGAAGTGCATCGCCTCGCGCTCGGGGTCGACCTCCCAGTACTCGGCGAGCTCCCAGTCAAGCGTCCGGCACAGGCCCTCGAGCACCCCCGGCGCCGCCTTGTCCCACCCGGGCGAGGTGACGAGGGCCTGGGTGATGGCAAACCGCGCGGCCTGAAGGACCTCGGCACGCTTGCGGTCGCGAATGTTGACTGCCACGGTCTGGAAATACAGGGGCTTGCGGTCGGAACCTCGCACCAGGCGCATCGTCAGGTCGACCCATACGGCGTCGCCGTCCTTGCGCGTGTACCGCTTCTCGAAGTGAACACCCTCCTCCTCGCCCGCGAGCATCCGTCGCATCGCGTCCTCCAGGGTGAGGGAGTCGTCAGGGTGCGTGATGTCCGGCAGGGAGAGGCTTCGCAGCTCGGTCTCGTCGTAGCCGACGAGCTCGCAGAACGCCGGATTGACGGTCGTGATGTGGCCGTCCAGGCCTGTGAAGGCCATGCCCGCCTGCGCCTGCTCGAAGAGGGTGCGGAACCGCGTCTCGGTCTCGCGCTCCGCAGTCTCGGCCCGGGTGCGCTCCGTCACGTCGTTCACGAGCGTCAGGAGGACTTCGCTTCCGGTCGCGGTCAAGCGGTGGATGGCGACCTCGACGGCCACTCGGCGGCCACCCTTGGCCATCATCGTCGAGCTGTAGCGGAGGGGGGCGTCGGTGCCGGCGAGCCTGCCCGCGAGGTTCGCCGCGAGCTCCTCGCGCTCCTCGGGGGCGGCAAGATCGATGAGGGTCGGAAAGCCGGCGAGCTCCTGGCGCGAATATCCGGTGAGGTCGAGGTACGCCTCGTTGCCCGCGACGAACTTGCCGTTCTCGGTGAGCAGGAGACCCTCGCCCAGCTCGCTCAGCGCCGCGAGCATGGAGGCCTGGTGCTCCACGTGGATGCTGAGGTCCCGCTCGACCGCCCGGCTCGTGAGGTATGCGAGCAGGCCCAGCCCGAGCAGCACCAGCGTCCAGATCGCGATCGTGCCGATCGAGACCATGAGCTCGGTCGCGGCATATAGCCACAACGTGCCGAGCGCCACCACGGCGACTGCGAAAACGTAGCCGAACTGCCGCGAATGAAGGCCCAGGTCAAAGTGCAGCAGGATCGCTGCGAAGCTGACCGCGGCAAAAGGCGGTAGATCATTCCCCAAGGAGCGACCCGCGACTCCCAGCACGAGATCGGCCAGCGCCGCGGAGGCGATCATCAAGCCGACCTGGACTGCCAGCCGGTGGGCGGACGTGGACGCTCGGAACGCCACCGCGAGGGCGGCCAGGACGAGCCCGGCCGCGACCAGTGCCAGCTCGTCGCGCAGAACGCTCGCCGGGGCGTGAGCCTGGGCCAGGCGGTAGGCGACGGCGGCGATGATGGCGAGGGCGGCCGTCCCGTTGATCGCGGTCAGGCTCCAGGAACGCATGCGACGCGGGATTCCCGCCGCAGCCCAGGCCGACCCGAAGAGTGGGTCTACGCCCAGGGCCCCGGACGCTCTTTGTTGGTTAGCCAACTCGACCAACCATAACGTTCGAGCCCGCGATTCGGTGCGCGGGCGCCTTGCGCCTGGTACAGGCGCCGGGGGCGGCTACTTGCTGGTTTTGGCCTGCGGGCGCTGCGGGACCGTGCGTTTCAGGGGCGGCCTTCGGCCGGCGTGAAGCGGGTTGGCGTCGCCGTCCGTGTCGCTGGTCTTGACCCGCCCCGCGGCGGCGTGCAGCGTCCGGAGCCTGGCCAGGCGCTCTTTCTTCGCCACCAGGGCGGTCTTCAGCGCGTCCGAGAGCTGGGTGTCGTTCATGGGGACCACACGGAGCCGGGCTTCCAGCTCCATGACCTCCACTTCGGCCCTTGTCAGTTCGAGATCGATCGTCTTTGCCACGTCTTCCTTCTTAATATGCGGCAGCTCATCAAAGCCACCGAACTTAATAACTACCCCAGATGCCGCCAAGTTATGCCTTCAAGGTTGGTTTTCCCTATGTGCACTCGATGCCGATGGTCGCGGTGGCACCTGGAGAAGCACAGTAGGTGGATAGCGCGCAAACGCTCTGATCCGTAAGAACCAAGGTCCAGATGGCTGCGTATCCATTGCCTGGTCGCGGCACAAAAACGCTGACATGGCCTCCGCCAACAGACAATGTGTATCCGGACGGAGGCGTCGTGGCAGCAGGATCCCAACAGCCCTTGTTTGGGTTGGTACTCACAGCGGTGAGCTTTACGGTTGGCGTTCCTCCGGGGGTGCCTCCGGAAAATGCGAGCTGCAACGTACACGCCGTGAAGATGGCCTCGCAGCTGCCGCTCGCCAGCGAGATGTGCGGGAACACGTAGAAGGTCGGCGTGATGCTGGTCGTCTGGCCGAGCGCGTCCGTCACCAGCACGGTGAACTGCCAGAACTGCGCCCGCTGGGTGAACGTCCCGGCTAAGGAGAGATGGTTCAGGTGGGTGCCGACCGGGACGAGGCCGCCCGGCTGCACCGCATAAGTGAACGGCGCCGTGCCCCCCGTCAGCGTGCCGAAGTTGCCGCACACGTCCACGCAGCCGACCTCGACCGAGCAGTAGCGCGCGCAGCCGCTGACCAGGCTCGCGGCGGGGGCGGCGGCGATCGCGATCGTGCCGGGCAGCGCGGTGGCGCTTCCGCCCGCGTCTGCCAGCTGGACCGTGAACGAGAAGCCGCCTGCCCTGGTCGGCGTGCCCGAGACCGAGCCGTCCGAGCCCAGGGTCAGGCCGTCCGGCAGCGCGCCAGTCGTGATGGTCCAGGTGTACGGCTGCACGCCGCCGGTCGCGGCCAGCACTACCGGCGCGTAGGTGACGCCGACCTCGCCGGCGTGAAATGGCGCAGTCGAAGCCTGCAGCGGAGCGGTCGGCGTCGGCGATGGTGACGGCGTGGGCGTGGTCGCTGAGGTGGTCAGCTTCGGGGAGCAGTTGGGGAGCGCGCACCCGCCGAGCAACACGACGACAGCCGTCATCACGACAGCTCGGGGCCACCCTCCTCTCACGCTTTCAGAACGCACGAATTTGCGATGCGAAGTCTAAGTTGCCGTCAGCGAGTTTTGATCAGTCCAAGCTGATGGCGTCGCGAAGCTTCTCGAAAAAGCCCTTGGAGACCTTCTCCGGCTTGCCGGTCAGCCCACCCACCTTGCGCAGCAGCGCCTTCTGCTCCGCGTTGAAGTCCTTGGGGATGACGACCTGGACGACCACGTACTGGTCGCCGCGGCGGCCACCGCGCACGTCCGGCATCCCCCGGCCCTGCAGGCGGAAGGACTGGCCGTGCTGGGTGCCGGCAGGGATTGCAATCTCCACCGGGCCCTCGAGGGTCGGGATCTCGATCCGGTCGCCGAGCGCCGCCTGCATCATGTTGACCCGCAGCTCGTAGACGACGTCCTGGTCGTGCCGGGCCAGATTCGCATGCGACTTGACCCGCAGCACCACGTACAGGTCTCCCGCCGGGCCGCCGCGAACCCCCGCTTCGCCCTCGCCGTTCAGGCGGATCTGCGAGCCGGTGTCGACGCCGGCGGGGATCCTCACCGTGAGCCGCTTCGGCGTCTCGACCCGTCCCTGGCCGCGGCATTGCGCGCAGGGGTTGAGCAGGATGCGGCCGGCGCCGGCGCAGGTCGGACACGTGGCGGTGGTGACGACGGAACCGAAGATCGACTGCGCGGCGCGCCGGACCTGGCCGGACCCGCGGCACCCCGGACAGGTCTCGGCCCCGCTGCCCGGCTCCGCGCCGTTGCCCGAGCACCGCTCGCAGGTGGCGAGGCGGGCAATTTCGACCTGCTTTTCGACGCCGCTGAAAGCCTCTTCGAAAGTGATCGTCAGGTCGTAGCGAAGGTCGTCGCCGCGATTCGAGCGCTCCCGTCGCGAGCGGCCGCCGCCGAAAAAGGTGTCGAAGATGTCGCCGAACGGCATGTCGGTGAAATCGACGGCTGGACCGCCGCCGGATTCCACGGCCGCGTGGCCGAACATGTCGTAAGTGCGCCGCCGTCCGGGGTCGGAAAGGACGCCGTACGCCTCGCTGGCCTCGACGAACCGCGCGTGCGCCGCGGCGTCGTCGGGGTTCCGGTCGGGATGCGAGTCCATGGCGATCTTTCGAAAAGCGCGCTTGAGCTCGTCCGGCGAGGCCTGGCGGCCCACGCCGAGCACCTCGTAGTAGTCGCGCTTGACCGCCACTACCTATTCGTCGTTTGAATCGCCGTCCGGAGACGGAAGCGACGGCGGCCTGGCGACCCTGACGAGCGCCGGCCGCACCACACGGTCGCGGATGCGGTAACCGCGTCGCAGCTCCGACACCACCGTGTCCTCGGGATGCTTGGTCGACTCCTCGTGCCCGATCGCCTCGTGCAGCTTGGGGTCGAAGTGCGTGCCGACCGACTCGATCGCTTCGAGCCCGTGCGCGCCGAGCGCCTCCTCCAGCTTGCGAACCGAGAGCTCGATGCCCTTGGTCCAAGCCTCGTCGACATCGTCCGGCTTGGTCTCGAGCGCATTGTGGAGGGCGTCCAGGCCAGGCAGCAGCCGCCCGATCAGCTCGGCCGAAGCGTGCTGGATGGTCTCGACCTGCTCCTGGCGCGCTCGCTTCTTGTAGTTGTCGAAATCGGCGGCCAGTCGCAGGTGGCGATCCTTGGCCTCGGCCAGCGCCGACTCGAGCTCGGCGATCTTGGCGGCCATCAAGGAGCCGCCCTCGGGCGGCGAAGGATCGGCCGTCTTGCGGTGACGCTCGGACTCGAACGGCTCCTGGGGGTCGTGCGGATGTTTGCGGGTGGTCATCTCGGACTAGATACCTCGAACCGGCTCTCGCTCAAACTCCCAGCTCGGCCATGCGACCGCTCGCGGCCAGGGCCACGGCCTGCAGGCGGGCCACGGTCTGGCTGTAAGCCATGCGGGTCGGACCGATCACGCCGAGCACGCCTTTCAGCCGGTTCGAAGGTCCGTAGGTGGTGAGCACGACGGCGCATCCTTGGAGCTGGCTAGAGGCGTTCTCGGAGCCGATGACGATCTGGAGGTCGGACTCGCCGATCAGCTGCCTGAGCAGCAACGTCAGGTAGCGCGTCTCCTCGAGGACCTCGAGCACCTGCTGCAGGCGTGAGGACTCGGCGAACTCCGGCTGGCGCACCAGGTTGCGGACGCCGTCGTGGACGACCAGGCCCTCAGAGCCCTTCTCGTAGATGTCGAGGACCGCAACGACCCGGCCCAGGAGCTCCTTCTCAAGGCCGAGGGCGGCAGCATCGTAATGGCGCCGGACCTCCTCGCTTCCCCGTCCGGCGAGCGAGCCGTTGAGGCGCGCCGCGAGCCTGGTCAGCTGGGCCTGGCTTGCGGGCTCCGCGACGGTGACCACCTGCTGGCGCAGGAGGTTGCCCTCGAGCAGGAGGATGAGAAGAACCTCGGTAGGCTCCAGCGACACGAGATCGACATGCTTCACGCGCGCCTGGGCGCCCTGCGGCGCGCTCGCGACCGAGGCGTTCTGCGTCACAGCGGCCGCGGTCATGGCCACCTTCTCGACCATCCCCTGGACGTCGGCCGGCGCGTTGCGCAGTTCTTCTTTGATGAAGGCGCCCACACGGTCGGGGATCTTCTCCACGTCCATCAGGAAATCGACGAAGTAGCGGTAGCCGGAATCCGTGGGGACACGGCCGGCGGAGGTGTGAGGCTGGCTCAGGTATCCCTGGTCGGCCAGCTCGGCCAGCTCGCTGCGAATCGTGGCCGACGACAGGCTGACGAAGTAGCGGCTCTGCAACGCCTGGGAGCCGACCGGCACCGCGCTGCTCGTGAACTCGTGCACCACCGCCCTGAGGATCGCCTGCTTCCTGTTTTCCATCTCTTTTTCAGCACTCCGGGAGCCAGAGTGCTAGTTACAGTACCGCGAGCGCGATCTGGTTGTGCAGGTCCAGGCCGCGCCGGGTTGGGACGACCCGCCCGCCGGTCCGCAGGACCAGGCCCGCCACGCTGAGGCGCGTCAGCTCGTCGTCGAACCCCTCGGGCGCAGCCATGCCCTCGACCGTGCGCAGCCCGAGCATCAGCGACTCCGCAGCGGCCTGGTGCGCCGGGAGCTCCTCGCCCTCCGCCCGCGGTGCACGCGCCATCGCGATGTATTCGCGGGGGCGAGCGACGTTCCACCAGCGCCAGGCGCGGACCCCGTCGGTGGCATACGAGTGCGCACCCGCGCCGGCGCCGTACACAGGACGGCAGCGCCAGTACGCGCGATTGTGGCGCGACTCGAAGCCGGGTCTCGACCAGTTGGAGACCTCATAGCGCTGGAAGCCGGCCGACTCGAGCTCGGCGCAGGCCACGTCCAGCTGGTCCCACTGGAGATCCGGGTCGACCTCCGGCAGCCGGCCTTCGGCGCGGCGGCGGAAAAGCAGCGTCCCCTCCTCGAAGGACAGGCAGTACGTCGACACGTGGTCGGGGCCGAGCGCGATCGCCCGTCGCAGAGTGTCGAGCCAGGTGTCGCGATCCTGGAACGGCACCGCGTAGATGAGGTCGACGCTGATGTTCGAGACCCCCATGTCGCGAGCGAGCTTGAAAGCGCCCGCTGCCTGAGCGCCGTCGGTCTTGCGCTCGAGCACCGCCAGGGCGCGGGGATCGAACCCCTGCACGCCGAGGCTCAGGCGGTTGACCCCGGATTCGAGCCAGGCCGCGATGCGCGCCTCGTCGGTGCTGGCCGGGTTGGCCTCGAGAGTCACCTCCGCCCCGCCCGCCACCTTGAAGTTGGCGCGGATGAAAGCGAGAAGGCGCGTCATCAACGCCGGTGGCAAAAGACTCGGAGTGCCGCCTCCGAAGTAGACGGTCTCCAGCTCGCCGAACGGATGCTGCTCGAGCGCGCCGGCCAGCTCACGCTCGAGCGCGTCGATGTAGTCGGGCATCAGTCGGTCCATGCGTGCGTAGGCGTTGAAGTCGCAATAACCGCACTTGTGCTTGCAGAACGGGATGTGGATGTACAGGTGCGTGAACGGTCTCATCAAACGCCCTTGATGGTGTATCGCTGCCCGCGCGCGGACTCGAGCTCCCGCCGCAGGTGATCGACCGCGTCTCGCTCGTTCGACACCAGCTCCTTGATCCGCTGCGCCATGCGGTCCTCGACCCGCCCGATCTGCCGCCCGATCTGCTCGGCGTTTGCGTTGCGGCTGCGGTACCGCTCGCGCTTGCGCCACAGGCGCGCGTGCTCCTCGCGCAGGTCGGCGACCGAGCGCTTGACCTGGCAATCGAGACAAAGGCCGTCACGCACCTGCGAGCTCGGCACCTGCTTGCCGCAACCGCGACAGAAGATGAGAAGGCTGCTCAAGGGACTTTCAGGTCGGCTACGGTGGCGCTGCTCAGCTCGCTCAGCCGCTCCGGGTTGATCTCGAAGACAGAGTCTGGGCGGCCGGCGGCCGCCCACACCACGCGATGTCGCAAGAGGTCTCGGTCCATGAAGACGCGGACCTCGGTGGCGTGGCCGAAGGGCGGCACTCCCCCGATCGCGTAGCCGGTCGCCGCCCGCGCCCTCTCAGCGTCGGCCTTCAGCACGGGCTCGCCGGCGATCGCGCCGAGACGTTGCTCGTCGAGACGGTTGGCGCCGCTGACGAGCGCCACCACGGGCTGCCCGGCCGCCAGGAAGACCAGCGACTTGACGATCTGCGCGACGTCGCAGCCCACAGCGCGAGCCGCATCCGCGGCCGTGCGGGTGCCCTGCGGGAACTGTCGCACCTCGATCCCGACCTCCGATTCCGCCAGCCACGACTCGAACCGCCTCATGGCGTTTCAGGATAGGGGCCGGTTGCAAACCGCCGTCGCTAAGGGTCACTCTTGTCCGCAGTGCTAGAGCAATCGTCGAGGGTCGTCGTGACCGGCGCCGCCGGTTTTATCGGATCGCACCTGTGCGAGCGATTGCTGGCCGACGGCCACGAGGTGGTCGGCATCGACTGCTTCAGCGATTACTACGCGCGCTCACGCAAAGAGCAGAACCTCGAACGGTCACGGGCCAACCCGTGCTTCAGCTTCCACGAGCTGGACCTGGTCGAGGACGACCTGCGGGGCGCGATGGCCGGGTCGCAGGTCGTGTTCCACCTCGCGGGCCAGCCCGCCGTCCGGCCGAGCTGGGGCAGCGATTTCGACCGCTACGTCCACGACAACATCCTGGCGACGCAGCGCCTCCTCGAGTACGTTCGAGTAAACCCCGTGCAGCGGCTGGTCTACGCCGGCAGCTCATCCGTGTACGGCGACGCGGAGATGTTTCCCACCAAGGAGACGGCGCTCCCGCGCCCGCTGTCGCCGTACGGGATGACCAAGCTCGCGGCCGAGCACCTCGTGCACGTGTACATGCGCAACTTCGGCGTGCCGGCCGTTTCGCTGCGCTACTTCACGGTGTACGGTCCTCGGCAGCGACCCGACATGGCGCTCGCGCGGTTCATGCAAGCGCTGTCAGACGGCAAGGAGATCGAGGTGTTCGGTGACGGCGAGCAGACGCGCGAGTTCACATACGTGTCGGACGCAGTCGACGGGACCGTGAAGGCGGCGACCGCCGACGCTGTCGGCTTTGTGTTCAACCTCGGCGGCGGGAGCCGCGTCACCATCAATCGCGTGCTGGCGACTCTAGAAGACATCAGCGGGATCAAGGTCTACCGCCACAACCTCCCAGCCGCGGCGGGAGACCCTCGGCACACAGGGGCGTCGATCAACCTGGCGCGTGAGAAGCTGGGATGGGAACCGCGCGTGTCGCTTCGCGAAGGCCTCACCAACCAGTGGCGCTGGTTCCAGGAGACCGCGAACCAGGCCCGCTTGGGGACCGCGCCCTAGTAGCCCTAGCCTCCCTGCAGGCTCAGCTGCCAGGCAGGGCCGACGCGCGACAGTGGCGCCTCGCACGAGCGCGACGCCGCCTCAAGGTCCGACGTCGAACGGCAGACCAGCATCGCCCCCTTCGTGCCGGCGCTGAACACGCTGAAGTACTGTCCGCTGCCGTCGTCATAGAACGTCGACAGGCCGTTGGCGTCCACGCTGGCCGTGCCCCGCAGCGCGGTGATCCAGTCGTCCGCCTCCTGGGTCGTGCTGAAGTCGAGCAAGCCCGCCCTCATCTCCATGTGCGTGTCAGCGTCCAGCACGTAGTCGCCGAACACCATGGTGTCCACGCCGTCCCCGTGCAGGATTCCGGCCAAAACTTCCGGCGACGCAAAGCCGAGCATCACCACGACCGCCTCGACCGGCAGCCTGGCCGAGCCGAGGAACGTCATATCGGGTCCCGCCGGAGGGAGCAGGGTGCTGTCCGAGCTCGGGGGCGGGCTGGTTTTGATCTTGCCGGCGAGGACGTCCTTCAGTCGGGAAACGATCTTGGTCGCGACCTTGCCCAGCTGGCTGGTGCTCGGGAATGCGTCCTTGCGGTTCAGGCTGATCGTGGTCACGATCTGCCCGACCCGGACGAAGGTGGCGCTCTCGAACGGCGCCGCTGTCGACGTCTGCGAGCCGTAATAGAGGACCTGGTCCCCCACCTTCGGGCCCGATGCCGACGTGCCGAAGGCCGACTGGAAGTTGGTCATCTGCGTGGTCGCCGTCGCCGTCGAGTTCCACAGCGTGAACTCCACGTCCAGGGTCTCCGCCGTGCCGATATGGGAGAAGCGCTGGACGACGTGGAAGCGCTCCTGGAACGGCATCGAGGCGGAGTCGAGGGGCCGCACCCCATAGGACGGCGGCCCCGGCCACCAGTTGGACTCGCCAAGCAGCGACTGGACGTCGGCCTGGCTCGGCTCGGCCGCATAGAGATCGATCGGCGAGGCATTGGCGCCACTGCTCGACGAGCGTGCGCAGGCGGCCGCGAAAAGCGCGATCGCGATGACCAGGGCGAGCGCTCGCATCGCCTTAATCAAGCTTCAGCACCGCCATGAAAGCCTCTTGTGGGATCTCGATCGAGCCGACGCGCTTCATGCGTCTCTTCCCTTCCTTCTGTTTTTCCAGGAGCTTGCGCTTGCGGGTGATGTCCCCGCCGTAGCACTTGGCAAGCACGTCCTTTCTCATCGCCGAGATGGTCTCGCGAGCGACGACTTTACCTCCGATCGCCGCCTGCAGGGGCACCTCGTAGAGCTGGCGAGGGATGATCGTGCGCAGCTTCTCGACCAGACGGCGGCCCTGGCTCTGCGCCTTGCTGCGATGGGTGATTAGCGAGAGAGCGTCGACGGGCTCCCCGGCGACCAGCACGTCGAGCTTGACGAGCTCGCCTTCGCGAAACCCGATCATCTCGTAGTCCATCGATGCGTAGCCCTTGGATCGCGACTTCAGCTGGTCGTAGAAGTCGTGGATGATCTCGCCCAGCGGGATCTCATACTCGAGCACGACGCGGTCGCCCGGCCGGTGCTCGAGGTGCTTGAACATCCCGCGCCGCTCCTGGCACAGCTCCATCATCGGACCGACAAATCCCGACGGGACGATGATCGAGAGCTTGACGAAGGGCTCTGAGATTGATTCGACCAACGTGGGGTCGGGCAGCAGCGCGGGGTTGTCGACCGCGATCACCTCGCCCCGCCTCAGCTTCACCTGGTACTCGACGGTCGGCGCCGTGGTGATGAGGTCCAGCTGGAACTCGCGCTCCAGCCGCTCCTGGACGATCTCGAGATGGAGCAGGCCGAGGAACCCGCAGCGGAAGCCGAAGCCCAGCGCCGCGGAGTTCTCGGGCTCGTACGAGAGTGCGGCGTCGTTCAGCTGGAGCTTCTCGAGTGCCTCCTTCAGGTCGGAGAACTGGTCCGATTCGGTCGGGAACAGGCCGGCGAAGACCATCGGTTTGACCTGGCGGTAACCCGGCAGCGGGGTGGTCGCGCCGTGCTCCAGCGATGTGATCGTGTCGCCGACACGTGCGTCGACCACGTTCTTGATCGCGGCGATCACGTAGCCGACCTCGCCCGCCGTCAGCTTTTCGGCAGGCCTGGGCCTCGGGGCGAACCAACCGACCTCGTCGACCTCGTGGACCTTGGCCGTGTTCATCATCCGGATCTTGCTGCCGGGGATGATCTCGCCGTCCACCACGCGTACATATGTGATGACGCCGCGGTATATGTCGTAGTGCGAGTCGAAGATGAGCGCGCGGAGCGGCTTGGTCGCATCGCCGCGGGGGTGCGGCACGCGCGCCACGATTGCCTCGAGGATCTCCTCGGTGCCGATGCCTTGCTTGGCGGACGCGAAGATGACCTGGTCGCGGGGGATGCCGGTGACGTCCGAGATCTCCTCGGCGACCATCTCCGGCTGGGCCGCATCGAGGTCGATCTTGTTGACGACCGGCACCAGGGTGAGGCCGGCCTCGACCGCCTGGTAAAGGTTGGCCAGCGTCTGCGCCTCGATGCCCTGAGCCGCGTCGACCACGAGGATCGCGCCTTCGCACGCGGCGAGCGAGCGCGAGACCTCGTAAGCGAAGTCCACGTGCCCCGGCGTGTCGATCAGGTTGAGCTCATACGACCGCCCGTCGTGGGCGGGATACGTCATGCGAACCGCCTGGAGCTTGATGGTGATGCCTCGCTCGCGCTCGAGGTCCATCGTGTCGAGGACCTGGTCCTGCATGTCGCGCTGGCTGATCGAGCCCGTGTACTCGAGCAGCCTGTCGGCCAGGGTCGACTTGCCGTGGTCGATGTGGGCGATGATGCAGAAGTTCCGAACCTGGGCCTGGACGGTGGGCACGCTCAAATCCTAGAGAGGGCGAGAATTGCGGACGTGGGTGCCGTCCTCTCGCTCGGCGTGCTCCTTGCGCTGGCGGGCACCGTTTTGCTGCTCAACCTTTTCGGAGCCGGCGGCTACGTCGTGCGCCGCGTGACCTCGAGGTCGCTCGGGGAGCTGGCGCCCGGCTACGCGGCCACGCCGCGCGGCTTCAAGACCTACGCGGTCCTGGTTTTGTCGGTCGGGATGCTCTGCGCTGGGATCGGGCTGACGGCGGTCTTCATCCCCCTTGGGGCGGGGGTGATCGTGCTGGCGGCGGTCACTTTCGGCGTGGCTTCGATGATCGCGATCGCGGGCGAGGTCGAGACGTATCGCGCTCTGAAGCGCTGATCTCAACGGCTCGCGAGCGCGATCGCAAGCGCGACGAGGGCGGCGGTGTCCGCGCGCAGGTTGCGTGGCCCGAGGTCTGCCTTGCGCCCGACCAGGGCGAGCTCGCGGTCGCTCCAGCCGCCCTCGGGCCCCACCAGGAGCGTCAGGTCGCGGGGCTCGGCCACCGACGACAGCGGACTCTCAGCCCCGCGGACGAGCATCACGGGATCCGTCGCTCGCGCCAGCACCGCATCGAGCGACGCGGCGCGGGTCACCTCGGGGACGCGGAGCCGGCCGGCCAGCATCGCCGCTTCGCGGCAGATCGTCATCCACCGCTCAGGCTTGGAACCACGCGCCACGCTGCGGTCGGCCTGGAACACATAGAACGCGTGGGCGCCGGCCTCAGTGCAGCGTGACAGCACGAGCTCGAGGGCCGGGGCCGGCAGGTTGGCGATTGCGATCGTGACCTTTGCCGTGGGTTCGGGCCGGTGCGGCTGCTCGTCGACGATGATCCCGGTCACCCGCTCGGTGGACACGGCGTCGAGCCGCACCCTCAGCTTGAATCCGGCAGGATCGATGACGTCGACCTCCTCCCCCACTCGCGCCCGCAGCGAGCGCGCAAGGTGCTGCGCGTCGCCACCCTCGATTACAGCGCGCCCTCCTTCACGTCTCGCGAAAAAAAACGGCAAGCGTCACATCGCGTTGAACGTTTCGTAGACGGCGACCTGGGCTCCGCCCCTGATCACCGGGCAGCCCTTGGCCATTTTCGTCGCAGCCTCGAGCGAAGGCGCCTCGATGATGCTGTAGCCGCTCGCGCGCTGGCCGACCGGCCCCTTCGCGACGCTTCCGTCGGGTCTCACCTTGTTGACCGCGCCCGAGAACGGGTTGCCGCCGTCAACCACGGCAGAGCCGAGCTTCGTGAACCATGACGTCCACTGCTTCATCACGCGCGCCTGGGCAGCCGGGCTCTCCGGCATGCTGCCCCCGTAGTAGACCAACACGTACTTCACGTCTCCCTCCTCATCATGCGTTCGGCGGGCTCAATGCTGCCCGACTTCGCCATTTCACGCGCTTGCTGGGCCAGGCGCAAGAGTCGATCGGAGCTCGCCGATCAAGCCCAGCGCCGAATCGAGGCGAGCACGGTTGCCGTGGTCGTTCAGCCAGCGGCTCTGCCCTGAAGGGTGCGGCAGCGGAACCAGTGCCGGCCTTCGCCCAAACCGCTCGCCGACCCGGTCTTCGAGCCGGCCCGGGCCCAAGAATCGCTCGATCGCCATCTGGCCGACGAGGATGACCGCTTTGGGCTTGAGGAGGTCGAGCTCGGCATCGAGCCAGTGCGCGCAGTTGGCGATTCCGGCGGGAGGCGGGCGGAGGTCGCCGGTCCCGGACCGGTTGCGACCCGGGAAGCACCGCATCAGTGAAGCGATATAGGTCAGGCGACGGAATTCTTCGGCACTGGCAAAGCCGGCTCGCAGCATCCAGCGGTCGAGCTCTTTGCCGGCGCGACCGGAAAACGGCCGCCGTGATGCTCGCTCCACGGGGCCGGGCGCCTGTCCGACCAGGAAGAACGGCGCGCCCCACGAGCCCGAGAACGTGGGATTGGCCTCGGCGACGATGCCGGCGTCTGCGCAAACCGTGCACGCGAGGCATGCCGCCTGGTGAGCGGCGAGGGCGGCGGGGCCGCCGACCTGGGGCACCGGGGCTTCGACCGCTAGAAGACGCGGCGGAGCCGAGGGTTGGCGGCGGCGCCCGGGATGCGGCCTCGCTTGGCGATCGGCTTGCCGGCGATCTCCTTGATGTCAGCGGTGAAGGCGATCGGCGGGGCGGCGCTGATCGCCATCCCCACGCCATATGAATCGATCGGGGCGCGCGCAGCCTCGAAGTCGCGGATGCGCTGCGCGTCAAGGCCGCCCGAGACGTAGATGCCGACATGCTCGTGGCCGGCCTGGTCGAGCCTCGCGCGCACCTCTTTCACAAGGTCGACCGTGACCTGGCCGCGCTCCTTTGGAGTGTCGAGGCGGACGCCGCGCAGCCGCTTGCCGAGCGCTTCGGCGACCCGCAGCGATTCCTCCGCCTCGTCCTTGAAGGTGTCGACGAGCACGATGCGCAGCACGTCGTCGGGCATGTGTGCGTCGAAGGCGCGAGCAGCCTGGACGGTGTCGCCGAAGACGAGGATCATGGCGTGTGGCATGGTGCCCGAGGGCGCTTTCAGCCCAGCCAGCTGCGCGCCCAACGGGGTGGCGCAACCGGCGCAGCCGCCGACGACGGCTGCGTACTCCATCACGGGTCCGATCAGCGGGTGCACATGGCGCGCGCCGTAAGAGATGACCCGCTTGCCGGCGGCCGCCCCGACGATCTCCTGGGCCGCGGTGGCCCAGCCCGAGCAGCTGGACAACATCCCGAGCAGGGCCGTCTCGTAGACGCCGACGCGCGAGTAGGCCGCTCGCACCCGCAGCACGGTCTCGCGCTCGGTCATGGGCTCGCCTTCAGCGATCGCCCAGGCCTCGTCCCCCTGCTCGAGCACGGCACCGAGCAGGCGAAGCGCCTCGGCGATGCCGCAGAGGACTCCGGGGCGGCTCGAGAAGAAGTCCATCGCGACGACGGCGTCGACGCCCGCGGCGGCGAGAGTGTCGCGGGCACGCTGGAAATAGACGTCCGAGGCCGGTCCGGCGTAATAGGAGAGGAGCTCCGAGCTCGGGCTCTGTGCGGTGACCTGCTTCATGGCCGAGAAAATTAACAGGCAGGGTTGTCAAAGGTCTGCCCGCGCGCTAACTTCGGTGCCGGTTTGGCGTGAAGGCTTCGGGGGAGGGAAGCCACGAAAAGAGGGAGGGCCCAGCTCGGCGAGCGTCCTTTGGCCGCGGCGCAGCACCCGCACGCTCGCAACTCGGCCGCCTGCCGGCTCCCGGTAACATGCCTGGCGATGCCCGCCCCATCGTCTCAACAGGTCCTCGCGGCGCTCGCGCAGATCCAGGACCCCGACCTCGGCCGCGACGTCGTGGCCCTCGGCATGATCAAGGAACTCGAGGTCAGCCCGGCCGGCAAGGTCAGCTTCACGTTCGAGCTCACGACCCCGGCGTGCCCCGTGCGGGACCGTTTCAAGTCACAAGCCCAGGACCTGGTCGGGGAGATTCCCGGCGTGACGGGTGTCGACATCCGGATGACCGCCAACGTGAGGCCTGCGTTCTCGCGGCCCAAGCCTTCAGAGATCCTGCCCGGCGTCAAGCAGACCATCGCGGTCGCGTCGGGTAAGGGCGGCGTCGGCAAGTCGACGGTGGCGGTCAATCTCGCAGCGGCGCTGCGCCTCAGCGGCGCGGAGGTGGGCCTGCTGGACGCAGACATCTATGGCCCTTCCGTACCGGCGATGACCGGGTCGCGATCGGTGCCGGAGCAAATCAACGGCATGCTGCGTCCGATCGAGGCGCACGGGCTCAAGCTCATGTCTTTCGGCCACATTTACCCGGGCGACCAGCCGACCATCTATCGCGGCCCCATGGTCGGCAAGGCGATCGAAGCAATGATGGTCCAGGTCGATTGGGGGCGCCTCGACTACCTGGTGATCGACCTGCCTCCCGGGACGGGTGACGCGTCGCTGACCCTCGCGCAGGCCATCCCGATCACCGGCGTCGCCATCGTCTGCACGCCGCAGGACGTGGCGACCGACATCGCGATCAAGGCGCTGCAGATGTTTCGGAAGCTCAACGTGACTCCGCTCGGGCTCATCGAGAACATGAGCTGGTACATCTGCCCCAGCTGCGGACACCGGCACGAGATCTTCAGCCACGGCGGAGCGGAAGACGCGGCCAAGCGACTCGGCGTCCCCTTCCTCGGAGCCGTCCCGCTGGAAGAAGGCATCCGTGAGGACGCTGACTCAGGCACCCCGGTCGTCATCTCTCGTCCCGAGTCCGCCGGCGCCAAGGCGTTCGTGCACATCGCGTCGCAGGTCGCAGCCAGAACGTCGATCCAGTCTTTCCGCCAGCTGCCTGTCATCAACGTCCGTTAGGCGCGACGCTGCAAGACCCCGATCCCTTTCCGACATCAGTCGATGTCGACCGCGCCCGCCAGGTCATGGACATCACATGGGAGGACGGCCGTCACACTGAATATTCCGGTGAGCAGCTGCGATGGGCCTGTCCGTGCGCCGAGTGTCGCGGCGAAGCCGGCGCGCCGGGCCGTCTCTCACGAGTGAAGAGCCTCAGCGCCGACGAGCTGAGAATCAATGACGTCACGCTCGTCGGCCAGTACGCGTTGCAGGTCGCTTTCGAAAGCGGGCACAACACCGGCTTATACACATTCGCCCTGCTGCGCCGGCTCGGAGAGCAACCCTAGCCGCCGGCCCCCGGTCTTGTTTGAGATAATCCTCGCGGTCCGTTGTCGATTTCCACGTCGCTGCCACAGACCGAGCCGTCGGACCCGCAGGCCCCGCCACCAAGGCGCGGTCTACGCCGCGGCAACCGTTTCGGACGCCGAGGCTGGATCGCTGTCGGGTTGACCTTGCTCGTCCTCCTCGTCAGCGTCGGCGCGTATCTCGCTTACGAGAACTCGCTCCCCACCACGGTGTCGACCAACTTCAAGAACGGACAGAAGGACGTCCCGACCGACAGCCGCATCGTGCTCGACTTCAGCCGGTCAGTCGCCGTGGCCGCCGTTCAACAGGCTTTTTCAATCACCCCCACCACCGCCGGCTCGATATCTGCGGTTTCGGGCGACACGCACTACGCGTGGACGCCGAAGAAACCACTTGCGGAGCTGACCGCCTACACGGTGGCGATCAAGCCGATCTACGACATCGGCCATCACCGCGTGACCCCGGCCACGTGGAGCTTCACCACCATCATCGTGCCGCGAATCACCTCGGTGGCGGACCCGGGCGGGACTGCTCTGACGGACGGGGCCGAGATCGACCCGGGGGCGACGTTGACGCTGACCTTCAACGACCAGATGGAGCCGATCACGGTCAAAGTCTTGATCGGAACGCAGATCGCAAGCCTGAAATGGGCCGCGGACGATCGCAGCGCCACCCTCTCGACGGCAGGCATTCTGGCCGGCCCAATCACGCTGTCGATGGCCCCCGGCGGACGTGATCAATCGGGCCACCTGGTGCCCAGCGCTTTCGCGTTGAACACCGGCATCTACTATCACGACGCAGAGCACACGACCGCGCTCAAGTACCCGGCCCTGATCCAGATCCCCAATGACCAGGGCGCGTGGGACCAGAACGGGCTGCAGGGCGCCGGCATCGTGTTCGAGTACCTCGCCGAGGGCGGTATCACCCGCCTCACCGCGGTCTATGACAATGCCCCGGACCTGATCGGGCCGATGCGCTCCAGCCGGTTCATATCGTTGAAGCTCGGCCGTCACTACAAGGGGCTTCTCTTCCAGTCCGGTGAATCGCAGGCGACTCGCGCGCAAGCCGCCCAGGACCCCACGCCACAGTTCTTCGACACCATCGGCTACCAGTTCCGCACCAACTCGCGCTACGCCCCCGACAACCTGATGATCAAGGGCCCCCTGGTCCTGGCCGCCGAGCAGAACTACTTCTCGAGCATCCCCGCGTTCACGATCCCGAAGGCACGGCCGGCGGTTTCAGGCGGTGCAGCCGAAACGACCTTCAACGTCGCCGAGCACTACTCGACCTACAGGTACGACCCGGTGACCGGCACCTACCAGAAAAGCGAGCAAGGCCACCTCTTTTCGGACGTCGGCTTGCGGCAGCCTCTGCGCATCTCGATGGTCGTCACCCTGCATACGCGAGAGACCCTGCTCGACATCGGAGACGGCCACGGTGCTTACATCCATGACTACGACCTCGACACCAACGGCGCGATCGACGTGTACTACCTGGGCCAGCACTACGCCGGGACGTGGGCGTCCACCGACAGCCATGGCCCGCTTTCATTCACCGTCAACGGCCAGCCGCTGAGCCTACCTCCCGGCCTGGTCTGGATCGACGTCACGCAGTAGCGCGACCGCTACACCGCCGAACGGTTGGTCCGCCATCTCCTCGCAGAGAGCGTAAGCCTCACCACCACGTAGATCCGGAGCGTGAGGGCCGAAGCCGCCAGCGCCAAGATGAGCCAGGCGTCGAGTCCGGCCTGAAGCCCAGGGGGCACCGAGCGCGTGAGCGCGTGAGCGCCGGGCACGCCGGCGAGTGGAAGGTCGACGTTGATCTGCAGGGCGGGCAGGAGCAACTGTGAGCCCGACGTACCGGCACCCGGATGAGTGACGCCTGGTGGCGTGACCGCCGGCGGCTTGACCAGGGGCGGCCTGAGCGGAGGCGCAGGCGCAGGCGCGAGCCGGTGCGCGCCGGTCTCACCCTCTCCCTCGCAAGATCGAACGCAATCGGTGGCGCGAGCCAACACGAGCGGCCCCGATCCGGTCTAGGCCCGGGCTGCGTCCTTCAACGACGACACGTAGGCGGAAGCCGCGACGGCCGCCGTGGTGCCATCGCCCACCGCCGTCGCGATCTGCTTGGTCAGCTGCGCCCGCACGTCACCGACGGCCCATATGCCCTCGACCGAAGTCTGCATCGTGCTGTCGGTGACGATGTAGCCGCCCGCGTCGTGATTCACGTGCACTTTGAACAAGCCGGAGTTAGGCACGAAACCGATGAAGATGAACACGCCGCCCACTGCGAGCTCCTTGAGCTGCCCATGCTGCTCGTAGCGCAAGACGTGGACCTTTTCGTCCCCCCCAATCTCCTTGACCTGGGCGTCAAAGATGAACTCGATCTTCGGGTTGGCGCGCGCGCGTTCGACCAGGATCGGCTGGGCGCGGAGCTCGCTGCGGCGGTGGACGATGTAGACCTTCGACGCGTAACGGGTGAGGAACTCGCCTTCTTCGACCGCGGCGTCTCCGCCGCCGACTACGGCCAGCTCCTGGCCCTTGAAGAAGGCGCCGTCGCAGACGGCGCAATAGCTGACACCGCGACCCCAGTATTCCTTCTCGCCCGGCACCTCGAGGTATCGAGGCAGCCCGCCGGCGGCCATGATCAGCGCCGGAGCACGAAGCTCCTCGCCCGACTCGAGGCGCACCACCTTGGTGGTCCCCTCGACGTCGATCTCCTTGACCGGCTCGAAGTCTCGGACCTCGATCCCAAACTTGCGCGCGTGGTCGCCCATCTTGACGGCCAGCTCGGACCCCAGGATCGACTCGATGCCTGGATAGTCCTCGATGAGCTCGGTGTTCAGGAGCTGGCCGCCCAGCGGCCCCCGGTCGACCACCACGGTGCGAAGGTTCATGCGCGCCGTGTACAGGCCGGCCGCCAGCCCGGCCGGGCCGCCTCCGACGATGACCACGTCGTGCTCGCTCATTGCATCAATTGGAAGTGTGGGAGGGCGGCTCCGTATTCCTCCGGGGCGCTAGCCGTGCTTGAACTGCGCCCCGTAGCCGCCCCGAGGGGTCTGACAGGTGATGTTGTCGAACGGGCAGCCGATGGAGCAGGCGCCGCATTCGATGCAGTTGCCGAAGCTGACGAGGTTCTTCTGCTGCTCCTCGTTCCACTCGTAGACGCCGGCCGGGCAGAAGTGGTTGCAGTACTTGCCCTTGCACTTCGTGGCGCAAACGGCCTGGTCGACGACCTCGATGTGGGCGTGGCCGGAGTCCTCGTTGTACTTGACCGTGAACAGCTTGTCGGTGAGCTTTTCCATCAGCCGGCCCCGAAACGCTCCCACACCCGGCACATCAGACGCACGGTGTTGATGTAGTCCGCCGCATGGATGTTCTCGTTGGGCGCATGGACCCGGTTGTCGGGACGGCCGACGCCCACCGGCAGCACCGTCGGCACGCCGAGGCCGGCGACGACCGGGTGCATCGGACCGGTGGCGTGCATGAACGGCCACAGGATCGGCTCGCCATACATGTCGGCCACGCACTCGATGACGCTTTTCGCCACCGCGGACGCAGGGTCGGAACGTGCCGGCTTCTCCCCTTCACCGGCCAGGATCTCAACCTTCTCGAAGCCGCTGCGATCGAGGTGCTTTCGCAGCAGGTCCAGGATGTCATGGGGATCCTGGTCCGGGATCAGGCGAAAGTCGAGCTTGGCGGTCGCCTCGGCCGGGAGGACGGTCTTGGAACCCGGCCCCTGGTAACCCGTCGAGATACCCGCGACGTTGCAGGTGGGCAAGAAGAGCATCTGCTCGATGACGCGCTCGGCCCCTGGATCGCGGACAAGCCGTTCGAACCCGACCAGCTGCTTGCGCCTGTCGACCTCCGGGTCGATCTTCTCCATCATCCGGCGGTCGCTTTCGGTCGGCTTGACGGCCCTGTCATAGAAACCGTCGATCTTGATGTTCATGTCCTGGTCGCGCAAGCTGGCCAGGGCGCCGACCAGGTACATCGCGGCGGACGGATAGATGGATGCGAAGCCGGAATGCTGATCGAAGTCGAGCATCTTGACTCGCAAGGTGACGTAAAGCAGGCCGCGACACCCGAACTGGATGGTGGGGCGTCCGGCGTCGTCGAACGACGTTCCCGACTCCCACAGGCAGCCATCCGCATGGAGCTTGTCGGCGTGGTCGTGGGCGATCTTCTCGAACGTCTTCGAGCCGATCTCCTCTTCCCCCTCGACCAGGAACCTCAGAGTGACCGGCACCTCGCCAAGCTCTTTGAGCGTCTCGAGCGCATGGATGCGGGCCATCACGTCCGACTTGTCGTCGGCGACGCCGCGCGCGATGATGCGCCCGTCCTTCTCGAGCGGCTCGAAGGGCGGCGAATCCCACAGGTCGATCGGGTCGATCGGCTGGACGTCGTAGTGCTGGTAGAGCAGAAGCCTTCGTTTGCCGCCACCCGGGACCTCGGCGTAGAGCGCCGGCATCCCTCCCGCCGCGAAAGTTTCCACGCGGTCGGTGAACCGCCCTAGACGATCAGCGATCCAGTCTCGCGCCGGGGTGACGGCGGCCTCGCCGTGGTTGGAGATGCTGGGGAAGGAGCACAGCTCTTTCAGGTCTTCGACAAACCGGCGCGAGTGCTTTTCGATGTAGGCGTCGACCGCGCTAGTCGAGATCACGATGCCATCGTAACCTTGTCCAATGTCCGAAGACTCGGCACCGGTCGGGGCGGAATTCCACTTCTCGCCGCGGCCCAACCGTGCTGCCGAGATTCGGTGGCAGCCGTGGTCGGCCGAGGCCTTCGAGCTCGCCAGGCGGACCGGCCG
>Ga0307374_10001378_pt1 | contig 45014 bp, 40 predicted proteins | sample OX3MG_FD_202532 | JGI IMG/M metagenome (GOLD analysis project Ga0307374, IMG submission 202532) | Soil microbial communities from Risofladan, Vaasa, Finland - OX-3 | ecosystem: Environmental > Terrestrial > Soil > Coastal area > Acid sulfate soil | place: Finland: Risofladan, Vaasa | collected...
GTGCCGAACACGCTGGCGCTCGCGCTGATGGCGCTCGTGTTCCACGGCCTGACCTGGCGCAACGCGCGCAAGCGCCTGGAATAGCGCGCATGTGGCGCCGCATCCTCGCCCTCGCGCTGAAGGAGTTTCTGGCGCTGCTCAAGGAGCCCAGGAGCCGGGCCGTGCTGATCGTGCCGCCGCTCATCCAGCTGCTGGTGTTCGGCTACGCCGCGACCTACGACCTCAGGCAGGTGCCCTACGCCCTGTACAACGAGGACCCGGGGCCCGCGGCGCGCGATCTGGCGGCCATGCTGCGCGGTTCGGGCACCTTTCGCGAGACCGCGATCGTGCGTGACGCGAGTGAGGTCGCGCCCCTGGTGGACGCGCGCAAGGTGCTGCTGGTGGTGCACATCGACCCGCGCTTCAGCCGCGAGCTGCTCGCGGGGCGCACCGGCACGGTGCAGCTGATCGTCGACGGGCGCAACTCGAACACCGCGCTGATCGCGCTGGGCTACGTGCGCCGGATCGTGGAGCGCTTCAACGGCCAGTGGAGCGCCGAGCAGGGCCTGCCGGCCGCCCCGGCCGTGCTCGAGACGCGCGCCTGGTTCAATCCCAATCTGGAGAGCCGCTGGTTCTTCCTGCCCGGGATCATCGGCATCCTGACGCTGCTCATCACCCTGGTGATCACCGCCATGTCGGTCGCGCGCGAGCGCGAGCAGGGCACCTTCGACCAGCTGCTCGTCACGCCGCTCTCGCCCTTCGAGATCTTGCTCGGTAAGGCGCTGCCCGGGTTCGTCATCGGCTTCGTCGAGGCGACCGCGATCACGCTGGTCGCGGTGCTCTGGTTCCGCATCCCGCTGCTCGGCAGCCTCGCGACCCTGTACGCGGGCCTGGCGCTGTTCCTGCTCTCGGCGGTGGGCGTGGGGCTGATGATCTCTTCGCTCTCGGTCACGCAGCAGCAGGGGTTGCTGGGCGCCTTCCTGTTCATGGTGCCGGCGGTGATCCTGTCGGGCTTCGCGACGCCGATCGCGAACATGCCGCGCGTGATCCAGGCGATCACCCTGCTCGACCCGCTGCGCTATTTCCTCGTCATCGTGCGCAAGCTGTTCCTGGAGGGCGCCGGCTACGGCATCCTCGCGCCGCAGTTCTGGCCGATGGCGCTGATCGGGATCGGCAGCTTGGCGCTCGCCGGCTGGATGTTCCGCCACCGCATGTACTGAGGCGGCGCGGCGGGCGCGCGCCTCAGTGCAGCACCGCCGGGGCGTCGCCGGGAAACAGCTCCGCGAGCACCGCCGAGTCGAAGCGGTACTCGTGGTTGCACATCTCGTTGCGGATCACGATCTCGCCCTGCTCGGCGAGGATCGACTGCACCTCCTCGCGCCCGAGGCCGCGCAGCACGTTCTTGACCTTCTCGACGTCGTACGGGCAGTGATACTCGACGCCGTACAGGCGGAACACGCGCAGCAACTCCTCGGGGAACAGCCGGGTGAGCAGGTCGTAGGGCTGCGCGCCGACGGTCTCGGCGAGCGTCAGGGTCGCGGCGAGACGGGTGATGCGGTTCCAGCCGTCCGGGTCGCGCTCGTCGGCGCGCGGCAGCTTCTCGAGCAGCAGCCCGCATAGCGCGCCGCCGTCGGCGAGCAGGTGCAGCCACGCCTGCGACTGCTCCGACTGCGACAGGTAGTGCTCGAACATCTGCGCCAGCGTGTCGCCCTCGAGCGGCACCAGACTCTGGTAGAGCTGTCCGCTGCCCGCGTCCTCGAGCGTGAGGGCGAGGCGGCCGTCGCCGAACAGGCCGCGCTCGTTGTCGGCGCCGGCGTGCTCGTACTGGGCCATGCCGCGGATCTTGAGCTCGGAGGTGCAATCGGCGACCAGCAGGCTCACCGGCCCCGAGCCCTGCACCTGCAGGGTCACCCGCGCGGCGTCCTTCTGGTTCGCGCCGAGCAGCACGCCGAGCGCCGTAGTATGGCCGAGCAGCTCGACGATGGCCGGCGGGTAGCCGCGCCCCTCGAGCATGCCGCGCCAGGCGCCGGTGAGGCAGACCAGGCGGCCGCGGATGTCGAGATCCTCGAACAGGAAGCGCTGCACGTAATCGGTCTGCATGCGCCCGAGTTTACTTCGTTTGCTAGTGCCGGCAGCGGAATGCCGTTACCATGCCGGGCGTCCAGATGCGTTCACACCAACGACAGGTCGGCAACACGCGCGCCGCGGCCGCGCTGATAGAGAACTGCGAGCGCGAAGCGCTCGCGCTGCTGCGCGAGAACCTGTCGCCCGAAGGCATCCTCGCGGCGGGCCGGGCGCCAGTGGCGCGCGAGCGCAACTACGAGAGCGTGTTCGCGCGCGACGCCTCGATCTGCGCGCTGGCGATGGCGCTCAGCGGCGATCGCGTGCTCGAGCGCGGCGCGGCCGCGAGCCTCGCCTCGCTCGCCAGCCGGCAGGCGGCGAACGGGCAGATTCCGAACTACGTGGATGGCGCCGCGCGCGGCGACTTCTGGTACGTCGGCTGCATCGACGCGTCGCTGTGGTGGTTGATCGCCCTCGAGTGGCTGCAGCGGCGCGGCGTGCGCGGTTTGCGCGGCCTGGGAACGCACGCGCGGCGCGCGCTCCACTGGCTGCGCTGCCAGGAGCACCCGGGGATCGCGCTGCTGGCGCAGAACGAGGCGAGCGACTGGGCCGACATCATGCCGCGCTCGGGCTTCGTGCTCTACAGCAACGCGCTGTGGTACCGGGTCAAGCGCCTGTACGGCCTGCCCGGTGCCGAGCTTACGCGGCGCCATTTCGAGCAGCTGTTCCACCCTACGCAGCGCGACCGGCCCGAACACCGGCGTCTGCGGCTGCTGGCGGAAGAGGCGCAGCGGCGCCGCCGCCATGCCGATCTGTACCTGAGCTACGTGAACCTGGGGGCCCGTGGCGAGGAAGGCGACGTGTTCGGCAACATCCTGGCCGCGCTCATGGGGCTGGCCGGCGGCGCCCGGCGCGCCGCCGTGCTGCGCGCCATCGCGCGCGCGCAAGGCGGCGCGCCCTACCCGGTGCGCGCGGTGTGCGAACCGATCCCGCGGAACGACGCGCGCTGGCGCTCCTACATGGGCCGGCACCGCCAGAACCTCGAGCATCAGTACCACAACAGCGGCGTCTGGCCGATGATCGGAGGGTTCTGGGTGGCAGCGCTCGCCGCGGCGGGGATGCGCCAGAGGGCGCAGGAGGATCTGGTCGGGCTGGCGCGCGCCAACGCCGTGAACGGCTGGGAATTCAACGAGTGGTTTCACGGGCTGAGCGGCAAGCCGCGCGGCATGCCGCGCCAGTCGTGGAACGCCGCGGCGTTCCTGCTCGCGCGGCGCTCGCTCGAAGGGAAGCTGTTCGATGGTGCATCCGGATGAAACAGCTCGACCGCTGCCAACGAGTAGTGCTCGGTGTCTGTGAAAAAGGGTGCCCTGGTTTCGGTGCGGCCGGCCAGGGCCCGGCTGGCTGCGTTGCGCCACGCCGCGCGCGCCGTGGCCCCGGCACCAGGCATCAATCCAGCGGGTCAATTGCAGCAATGACAGAGGGAGGTTCGAGCAATGGGCAGGTCAACCAGTCACAATCTTCGCAACCGCAGGCGCAAGCAGCAGATCGGGAAAAAGCTGCGCAAAGCAAGCAAGCAGAAAAAGAAGGATCGGGCTGCGCCGTGACGCCCGGTCATGCGCTCGACCATGGACGCTGCGCGATGAGGCCGCGCAGTGTCCATCAGCCCGCACGCTGAACCCGCGCGTCCGACGCGATCCGGTCGGTCGCCGGCCGGTCGCGCGCCTAAAGCCCCAGATACGCCTGCCGCACCCGGTCGTCGTGCAGCAGCTCGGTGCCCGAGCCGCTCATCGCGACGCGCCCGTTCTCCAGCACGTAGGCGCGCTGCGAGATCTTGAGCGAAACGGCGACGTTCTGCTCGACCAGCAGCACGGCCAGGCCCTTGCCGTGCAGCAGGCGGATAGTGCGGAACACTTCCTGCACTACCGTCGGGGCGAGCCCCAGCGAGGGCTCGTCGAACATGATCAGCTCGGGCTGGCCCATCAGGCAGCGGCCGATGGCGAGCATCTGCTGCTCGCCCCCCGACATGGTCCCGGTGAGCTGCTCGCGCCGCTCGGCCAGGCGCGGAAACAGCGCGAACACCTCTTCGAGGGTCTGCTTGGCGCGCGCCCGGGCGCGCGGCAGCATGGCGCCCATGTCCAGGTTCTCGCCGACGGTGAGCGAGGGGAACACCTGGCGCCCCTCCGCCACCTGGCCGATGCCGAGGTTGCAGACCTGGTGCGACTCCAGGCCGGTGATGTTGCGGCCGGCGAAGCGGATGCTGCCCGCGCGCGGCTTCTCGATGCCGGCGATGGTGCGGATGAGCGAGGACTTGCCGGCACCGTTGGCGCCGACGATGGCCACGATCTCGCCCTGCGGCACCTCGAGCGAGACCTGCGACAGCGCCTGCGCGTCGCCGTAGAACAGGTCGAGGTCGCTGACCTCCAGCAGCGGGGCCGCGCTCATACCTCGGTTTCCTCGCCTAGGTAGCACTCGAGCACCGCCGGATCGCGCACCACCTGCTGGGGCGTGCTGTTGGCGATGATCTCGCCGTGGTGCAGCACGATCACCTGCTGCGCCAGCGCCATCACCGCGCGCATGACGTGCTCGATCAGCAGGATGGTCAGGCCGGCGCGGTTGAGCTCGCGGAACACTTCCACCAGCTGGTCGCACTCGGTCGGGCGCAGGCCCGCCATCACCTCGTCGAGCAGCAGCAGGCGCGGGCCGGTGGCGAGCGCGCGCGCCACCTCCAGGCGCTTGCGATCGGGCAGGGTGAGCGCCGAGGCGAGCTGGTCGCGCCGGCCCTCGAGGCCGAGCCGCTCCAGGATCGCGAGTGCCTCGCGGCGCGCCTGCGCGACGCCGCGGCTGTTCTGCAGCGCGCCGACGATCACGTTGTCGAGCACGGACAGGCCGGCGAAGGGCTTCACGATCTGGAAGGTGCGTCCGACGCCCGCCGCGCAGATCTGGTCGGGGCGCTTGCCGTCGATGCGCGCGCCGTCGAAGCGGATCCGGCCGCCGTCGGGAGCGTACACCCCGGCCACCATGTTGAAGATCGTCGTCTTGCCGGCGCCATTGGGACCGATCAGTGCGACCAGCGCGCCCTGCGGCACCTCGAACGAGGCGTCGGCGACCGCGCGCAGGCCGCGGAAGGACTTGGACACCGAATCGATCTCGAGCTGGGCCACGGCCTCAGTCCTTGCGCCGCAGCCCGAGCTTGCGCGCGAGCGGCGGCCAAATGCCGTCGGGAAGGAACATGATCACGCACATCAGCGCGACGCCGTAGAACACCTGCTTGACCCCGGGGATGTCGAAGCCGAGCGCGTTGACGGCGTTGGTGATGCCCTCGCCCAGGGCCGTGATCACGGTGGCGCCCAGGATCGGCCCGAACAGCGTGCCGAGGCCGCCGATGATGGGGCCGAGGATGATCTCGATCGACTGCTCGATGTTGAAGACCTGTCCGGGGAAGAGGTTGTTGTAGTAGAAGGCGTAGAAGACGCCCGCGACGCCGGTCATCGCCGCGCTGATCGTCACCGCCGCCATCTTCCACAGGAAGGTGTTGATGCCCAGCGCCTGCGCGGCCTCCTCGTCCTCGCGGATGGCCTGCCAGTAGTAGCCCACCCGGCTGCGCAGCAGCCAGCCCGACAGAGCGAAGGCCGCCGCCGCGAGCGCGAGAATCACGTAGTAGAACATCGCCGGCGTGCCGCGCAGGTTGAGCAGGTCGATGTGGTGGCGCTGGGCGACCTTGATGAACAGCCCGCCGGTGCCTCCCACCCAGGAGAGGTTCTCGAAGCCGATGCGCGTGAACTCGGCGAACGCGATGGTCAGCAGGGCGAAATACACTCCCGCGATGCTGAAGCGGAAGGCGAGAAAGCCGATCACCGCGCCGGCGACCACGCACAGCGCGAGCGCGAGCCAGATGCCCGCCCACGGCCCGACCTGGAATTTCGCGTACAGCACCGCCGCGGCGTAGGCGCCGAGCCCGACGTAGAGCGCGTGCCCGAGCGAGAGCTGGCCGCAGAAGCCCATCATCACGTTCCACGCCTGCCCGGTGTAGGCGAGGTACAGAATCAGGATCGCGAGCGTGAGCAGGTAGCTGTTGAGGACGTACGGCAGGACCAGCAGCGCCGCCGCCATGAGCGCGAGCAGCGCGCGCCCGAGCGGGGTGAGCGAACTGAGCAAATCGCGCAGCGCGCTCACCGCCTGCGTCCCAGCAGCCCCTGCGGGCGAAACAGCAGCACCAGGATGAGCAGGGCGAAGCTGAACATGCTCTTGGCGGCCGGGTCGAAGAACAGTCCGGCAAGCGCCTCCGAGACGCCGATCAGCACCCCGCCCAGCAGCGCCCCGCCCATCGAGCCGAGCCCGCCGACGATGACGATGACGAACGCAAGCAGCGTGTAGTACGACCCCAGGTCCGGCGTGACGTCGACCAGCAGTACGATCATGCAGCCGGCCGCCGCGACGCAGGCCGCGCCGAGGCCGAAGGTGAGGGCGTACAGGTGCTTGACGTTCAGCCCCACGACCTTGGCGCCGAGGTAGTTGTCGGCGCAGGCGCGGATCGCCTTGCCCGTGGGCGCGAAGCGAAAGAACGCGAACAGCGCCGCGCTGCACGCGATCGCCGCGCTGCCCGCGTAGACGCGCGACTGGTCGAACAGAATCTGCCCGATGGCGTAGGAGTTGAGTCCGTAGCTCGTCTGCACGCTGCGCGCATCCGGCCCGAAGCCCATGAGCAGCACGTTGCTAATGATCGTCGCCAGCGCAACGAGCAGGATGAACTGCGAGTGCTCCGGGCGCGTGATGAAGGGGTTGATGATTGAGCTCTGCAGCGCGTAGCCGAGGACGAAGAACAGGGCGGCCACAGGCAGGATGGCGAGGATCGGGTCGAGCTTGAGCCAGGCGAAGAGCAGCACTGCCGCGTACATCGCTACCGTCATCATCTGGCCATGGGCGAAGTTGACCACGCGCACGACGCCGAAGATCACCGACAGGCCGAGCGCCATCAGCCCGTACACCAGGCCGGCGAGCACCCCCGAGATGAGCACGTTGACGACGAGTACCGGCGGCAAGGCGCGTGCTTCCTCAACAAAAAGGGCCGGCGGTGCCGGCCCTTGCGGACGGCGGCGAAGTCCTCAGGCCTTGTAGGCCGGCCAGGGAAACTCGGGTTGCGCCTGGGCGGCGGTTTGCGGCAGCACGACGACCGGCTCCTCGTGCATGTTCTCGACGCACGCCGATGCGTTGCCCTCGACCTGCCCCTTGGCGTTGAAGCGGATCGGGCCGCCGAGCATCATGCGGCTCGTGATATCGGTGGCGCGCAGCGCGTCCGCCAGCGTCTTGGGCGCTGTGCTGCCGGCGCGTTTGTAGGCGTCGGCGGCGATCAGGATCGCCTCGAAGGTGTAGCCGACGTTGACCGCGTTGAACATCAGCTTTTCCTTCGGAAACATCCGGGTGAAGGCCTGGTCGACGGTCCGGGTGAGCTCGGCCTTCGGGTTGTACCAGGGCACGTTCGAGATGCAGTAGTTCGACAGCTTGCCGAGCGCGCGGTAGAACTGCTCGTCGTACATGCCGGGGGAGCCCGGGCTGATGAAGCCCATCGTGTTCCAGCGCTGCTTGACCGCTTCGCGCCGCAGCAGGATCGAGTCGTTGACGCGGCACACCAGTAGCAGGAAGTCGGCGTTGGCAGCCTTCGCCTTCGCGACCTCCACCGAGAGGTCCTTCGCCGCCCGGTCGTAGGGGATCTCCTCGACGATCTTGAACGGCAGCTGCGTCAGGTGCGGCAGCATCGCGTTGATGCCGTGCGACATCGCGGTGCCGAAGGTGTCGTTGACGTGCATGAACACCGCGGTGCGCGGCGCCGCATTCGTCGCGCGGAAGAGGTCGCCGATCAGCGTGAGGCCGTTGCTCACCAGGTCGATCGCGGTCGGGAAGTTTCGGAACACGTACTTGTAGCCCTGCTCGGTGATCTGCGGCGCGGCGGCGATGTTGATGACGAACGGCACGCCGCGCTGCTCGGCGACCTGCGCGATTGCCGTGGTCTGCCCCGAGTCGAACGCGCCGACGAGCACGTTGACGCCCTCGTCAATCAGGCGCTCGGCGCGGTTGCGCGCGGTCTGCACGTTGGACTCGGTATCACCCTTGACGATTTCGATGTCGACCCCGAGCATCGAGCGGATCACGCCCGGGGCGATGTCGGCGCCCTTCATGGACGACTGGCCGACGGAGCTCTCGGCCCCTGAGAGCGGCAGCAGCACGCCGATCTTGAGCTTGCGCGCCTGCGCGCGGACGATGCCGAACGGGGCCAGCATGCTGGCGGCGCCGGTCGCCGCCAGCGCCGCGTTGAAGCGGCGGCGGCTGATGCCGCGGGTTGCGTCGTTCATGAGTTCTCCTCCTCGTTGAATGCGCGCCCGCATTGTACGCGAGCGCCCCGGCGCCGCGCCTGCCGGGTGCTGCGAGGCGTGGCGTGGGCGTTCTTGCTGCACGGCAACAAGAGTCCCGCGCGGGCGCTGCCGGGATTGTCGATTGTTATATACGCTTACAATCGGAGGGTCAATGATGAGTAAACCGCCTTCCCCGCACCGTCCGCGTACGCTCGCTCCGATCAGGCGCGTCGCGGGCCTGGATTACGACGTGCTCGACGAGCTGCTCGGCTACTCGCTGCGCCGCGCGCAGGTGGCCGTGTTCCTGTCGTTTCACGAGGCGACGCGCGGCATGGAGGTCACCCCGCCGCGCTTCACCGCCCTGGTGGTGGTCGGCGCCAATCCGGACATCAGCCAGTCGACGCTCGGCGAGGTGCTTGGCATCGCGCGCTCGGGCGCTATGCTGCTCGCCGACTGGATGACCGCGCGCGGCCTGGTCGAGCGTCGCCGCCGGCCGCGCGACGGCCGCGCCTGGGGGCTGCACCTGACGCGCCGCGGCGAGCAGCTCGTCGAACGCATGAAGCGGCGGGTGTGCGAGGCCGAGGGCCGGCGCACCGCGGTGCTGAGCGCGTCCGAGCGGCGCGAGCTGCTGCGGCTGCTGGCGAAGCTGGCCGATTGAGCGAGGAGACGACGTGAACCGGGAAGCGGGATTTCGCAGGGTTGCGCTCGGCAAGGCGGGCGTCACGGTCGAGCGCGACGCGCTGGGGCAGCTGCTGCTGCGCCCGAGCGCGCCGCTGGGCGCCTATCCGCGGCGGGTGACCGAGCGGCTGCTGCAATGGGCGGCCGAGGCGCCGCAGCGCAGCTTCGTGGCCAAGCGCGAGGGCGGCGGCGACTGGCGGCGCATCTCCTACGCGCAGGCGCTCGAATGCGCGCGCCGCCTGGGCGAGGCGCTGCTCGCGCGCGGCCTGTCGGCCGAGCGCCCGCTGATGATCCTGTCGGAGAACGACCTTGAGCACGCGATGCTGGCGCTCGCCGCGCTGCACGTCGGGGTTCCGTTCATCCCGGTCTCGCCCGCGTATTCGCTGGTGTCGCAGGACTTCGGCAAGCTGCGCTACGTGGTGGAGCTGATGACCCCGGCACTGGTGTTCGCCTCGCACGGCGCGCGCTATGCGCGCGCGATCCAGGCGGCGGTTCCGCCGGACACCGAACTGGTGGTGACCGAGGCGCCGCCGCCGGGGCGGCCGGCGCGCCTGTTCTCCGAGCTGGCGGCGACCGAGCCGGGCGCGCGCGTCGAGGCCGCGCACGCGGCGATCGGACCCGACACGGTGAGCAAGTTCCTGCTCACCTCGGGCTCGACCGGCGTGCCGAAGGCGGTGATCCACACGCAGCGCATGCTCGCCAGCAATCTGCAGATGATCGTCGCGTGCCTGCCGTGCCTGGCCGAGGAGCCGCCGGTGCTGGTCGACTGGCTGCCGTGGAACCACACTTTCGGCGGCAACCACGACTTCGGCCTCACGCTGTACAACGGCGGCACGCTGTACATCGACGAGGGCAAGCCGACGCCGCAGCTGATCGGCGAGACCTTGAGGAACCTGCGCGAGATCGCGCCCACCGCGTACTTCAACGTGCCGCGCGGCTTCGAGGAGATCGCGCACGCGCTCGAGGCCGACGGCGCGCTGGCGGAGAAATTCTTCAGCCGCGTGAAGATCATGTTCTATGCCGCGGCGAGCCTGGCGCAGCCGATCTGGGACGCGCTGCACCGCCTGGCCGAGCGAACGGTGGGCGAGCGCATCCTGATGATCACCGGCCTGGGCATGACCGAGACCGCGCCGTTCGCGATCTGCGCCAACTGGGAGGCGGGGCGCTCGGGCGGCATCGGCCACCCCGCGCCGGGCACCGAATTGCGCCTGGCGGCGGTCGGCGACAAGCTGGAGGTGCGCTACCGCGGCCCGAACGTGACCCCGGGCTTCTGGCGCCAGCCCGAGCTCACCGACAGCGCGTTCGACGAGGACGGCTTCTACTGCAGCGGCGACGCGGCGCGCTTCATCGATCCGGCCGACCCGCAGAAGGGGCTCGCCTTCGACGGGCGCATCGCCGAGGACTTCAAGCTCGATAGCGGCACCTGGGTGAGCGTCGGGCCGCTGCGCGGCCACATCATTTCGGAGGGCGCGCCCTGCGTGCAGGACGTGGTGCTCGCCGGGCACGACCGACGCAGCGTCGGCGCGCTGATCGTTCCCCACTTGGATTCCTGCCGCAAGCTGTGCCCGGGCCTCGCGCCGGGCGCGACGCCCGCCGAGGTCGCGGCGCAGCCCGCGGTGCGCGCGTTCTTCCAGCGCCTGGTCGACCGGCTGGGCGGGGAGTCGGGCGGCAGCTCGCAGCGCGTCGCGCGCGCGACGCTGCTCTTTGAGCCGCTGTCGATCGACGCCGGCGAAATCACCGACAAGGGCTCGATCAACCAGCGCGCGGTGCTGAAGGCGCGCGCCGCGCTGGTCGAGGAGCTGTACGCAGCGACGCCGTCGCCGCGCGTCATTCTGCCTTACGCACAAGGAAGCGGTCATGCCTGAGCACCACGGAATCTTCACGCAGTACGACGACGTCTGGCTGATCGACGGCGTGCGCACGCCGTTCGCGGACTACAACGGCGCGCTCGGCCAGGTGTCGCCGATCGACCTCGGCATCAAGGCCGCGCGCGAGGCCTTCGCGCGCTCGGGCGTGCCGGCGGCGGATGTCGGGCACGTGTTCGCCGGCAGCATGGCCCAGGCGAGCTTCGACGCCTACATGCTGCCGCGCCACATCGGCCTGTACTCCGGCGCGCCCCTCGAAGTGCCGGCGACGCTCACGCAGCGCGTGTGCGGCACCGGCATGGAGCTGGTGCTGCGCGCGGGCGACGCGATCAAGCTGGGCCAGATCGAGCTCGGGCTGTGCGTCGGCGCCGAGTCGATGACGCGCAACCCGGTGGCCGCGTACACGCACCGCAGCGGCTTTCGCATGGGGCAGATCGAGTTCAAGGACTTCCTGTGGGAGGCGCTGCTCGATCCCGCGGCCAGCGTCACCATGGGCGATACGGCCGAGAATCTGGCGAAAAAGTACCGGATCACGCGCCTGGAGGTGGACCAGTTCGCCGCCGAGAGCTTCGCGCGCGCGCTCGCCGCGCAGGGCGACGGCTTCGTGGCGGGCGAGATCGCGCCGGTGAAAACCGAGATCTTCGCGCTCGAGGGCTACAACGCGCGCGGCATCCGCCTCCCGTCGAAGCTCGCGCAGGTCGAGCGCGACACCCATCCGCGGCCTTCGCCGGCCGATCAGCTGGCGCAGATCAAGCCCGCGTTCGGCGGCGTGCAGACCGGCGGCAACAGCTCGGCGATCGTGGACGGCGCCGCCGCGGCGCTGGTGGCATCCGGTGAATACGTGAAGCGCGGCGGCAAGCGGGCGCTCGCGCGGGTGCTGGGCGGGGTGGCGATCGGCGTGCCGCCGGAGGTCATGGGGATCGGCCCGGTACCGGCGATCCGTCGCCTGCTCGAGGGGGTCGGGCTGAAGCTCGAGGCGATCGATCGCTTCGAGATCAACGAGGCCTTCGGCGCGCAGTGCCTGGCGGTGATGCGCGAGCTCGGCCTGCCGCGCGACAAGGTGAACGTGAACGGCGGCGCGATCGCCATCGGTCATCCGCTCGCCGCGACCGGGGTGCGGCTGACGCTCACCGTGGCGCGCGAGCTGGCGCGCAGCGGCACGCGCTACGGCATCGCCTCGGCGTGCATCGGCGGCGGGCAGGGCATCGCCGTGCTGGTCGAGAACCCGCGGGCGGCGCGCTAGACGCGCACGCGGCGCAGGTCCAGGCCCCAGGCGAGGATCGCCATCAGCAGCGCGGATAGCGCGCCCGGCGCGAACGCCACGGCGGCGACGCCGGTCGCGTCCCAGGCCATGCCGCCGACGATCGGAACCACCACCGCGCAGGAGTAGCTGATCGTGAACATCCCCGCCGACAGGCGGTGCACGTCGTCGGGCCGGGCGAGCAGCGGCGGCAGCGCCAGGCTGGCCACCAGGCCGAAGGCGCAGGAAAAGCCCAGCAGCCCCGACCATGCCGGCACCCAGGCGTAGGGCGTGAACACGATGCCGAGCACGCTCGCCAGGCACAGCAGGGCGATGGCGACGAAGGGCCAGCGCCGACCGGTCAGGCGGTCGGCGAAGGCGAGCATCAGAAACGAGGCCGGCAGCTGGCACAGGTTGAGCAAGGTCAGCGCCAAGGTGGTCAGCTCGCCGTGCCCGGCGCGGTGCAGGTAATCCGGCAGGAAGGCGTTGGTCGCGAAGTACAGCGCGTTGACGCTGCCCAACATCAGGCCGATGCGCCAGGTCTGCGGGTCGTTCCAATCCGGCCACCAGCGGCGTCCGTCGGCGCGCACCCCGCCGCGGGCCGCGGGCGCGCGCGGCGCGAGCCAGCCAACTAGCACCGCCGTGACGAGCACCGGAACCGACCAGGCGACGAAGCTCAGGCGCCAGCTGCCGCCGACCAGCGGCAGCACCAGCGGAATGGTGAGCGACACCGAGAGGATCTCGCCCACCAGCAGACCGTTGGTGTACACGGCGGTGGCGAAGCCGATGCGCTGCGGCAGCCAGTCGCGCGCTAGCGGCGGCAGAGACGGTTGCATGACCGCAATGCCGAGTCCCATCAGGAAGGTCGCCGCGAACAGCAGCGCGGCATCCGGCGCCGCGGCGCGCAGCGCGGAAGCGAGCGCGGTGAGCGCCAGGCCGGCGACCAGCGTGTGGCGCGCGCCGACGCGCGAGATGAGCAACGAGCCCGGCACCGCCGCGGCGGCGAACAGCAGCGCGGGCAGGCTCGAGAGAACGCCGATGCCGGTCTCGGTGAGGTGCAGGTCGCGATGCAGCAGCGGGATGACCGGCGGCACCGCGAGCACCGTGAGGCGCAGGCCCGCGCCCGCCAGCCACAGCAGGGCGAGGGTGAGCAGCAGGCGCCCGGGCCGGCCCGAGGCGCGCATCAGTACAGCGCGCTGGCGAGCTTGCGCCGGTACTCGGAGACAAGCTCCGGTTGGCTCTCGGCGAGGCTGAAGATGGCGAGCATCTGCTTGCGCGCTGCGCCGTCGCCGTACGCCTTGTCGCGCCGGATCGATTCGAGCAGCTGGTCCATCGCCTCGCGGTAGCGGCGCTTGCCGGCGTGCAGCTGCGCCAGGGCGAGCCGCGCCGCGAGGTCCGCGGGATTGGCCGCGAGCAGCGCCTCGAGCTGCGCTTCGCCCGGCCCGGTGCTGCTGGCGCGCGCGAACGCGATCGCCTGGAGGAGCGCCGCGGCCTGCGCATCGAGCGCGATGTCCGGCTGCATGGCGGCGAGCAGCGCGTCGGCTTCGTCGAGCTGCTTGTGCTCGATCAGCAGCTCGGCCAGATCGAGCGTGGCCAGGCCGTTGGCGACATCGAGGGCGAGCGCCTTGCGCAGCGCCGCCAGGGCGCCCGCGAGGTCGCCCGCGTCCCGCAGCTCGAGCGCGCGCGCGTGCTCGAGCTCAGAGGGCGAGGGCAGCAGTTGCTCGATGAACGCGCGCACCTGGCTCTCCGGCTGAGCGCCGAGGAAGTGCGACACCGCCTGGCCGCCGCGAAACGCGACCACGTCCGGGATCGAGCGCACGCCGAAGCTCGAGGCGAGCTCGACGTTCTCGTCCGAGTTCACCTTGGCGAGCTTGAAGCGCCCGCCGTATTCGGCGGCGAGCTTCTCCAGAATCGGCTTGAGCGCGCGACACGGGCCGCACCACGGCGCCCAGAAATCCACCACCACCGGAACCTGTTTCGAGGCCTCGATCACCTCCCGCTCGAAGCTGCTGGCATCGACGTCGACGGCATGTGCAGACATGGTGAGAAACCGCTTTTCGGAGAGTCGCAGATTATGGCGGAGATGGGGGTGCCGATGCGATAATTCAATTTTGACATTGCGAAACCAGAGCGCGCATGACTTACGTCGTCACCGAAGACTGCATCAAGTGCAAGTACATGGATTGCGTGGAGGTCTGTCCGGTGGACTGCTTCTACGAGGGCGAGAACATGCTGGTCATCCACCCGGACGAGTGCATCGACTGCGGCGTGTGCGAGCCGGAGTGTCCGCCGGGGGCCATCTTGCCGGACTCCGACGCAAAGGCCGAGCGCTGGCTGGCGCTGAACACCGAATACGCGGCCAAGTGGCCCAACATCACGCGCAAGGGCGCGGCGCCGGCGGACGCCGATGACCACAAGGACGAGAAGGACAAGTTCTCCAAGTTCTTCACGCCGAACCCCGGCAAGGGGGAGTAACCCCGCGCGGAGGCCGGCGCGCCGCGACGCCTTGCGCGAGCGGGCAGGAAGCGTAACGTGGCGGCATGGTGCGCGAGGTGACGTTGTGAGTACAGGCTGGCGCGGGCGCGTGACGGCGGCCACGATCGCGCTGCTGCTTTCCGCCTGCGCCTCATACAGCGGCAGCGGGCTGGTGCCCGGGACCTCCAGCGCGGCGGACGTCGAGGCGCTGATGGGTACCCCGAGCCTGCGCCTGCCGCAGCCCGGCGGCGGCAGCGTGTGGTTCTACTCCCGACTTCCGGATGGCCGCGACACCTACAAGGTCACCATCGCCCCGGACGGCGCGATGCGCTCGATCGAGCAGGTCCTGACCAAGGCGAACGTGGCCAGGATCCATCCCGATGTCACGACCATGGCGCAGGTGCGCGCGCTGCTCGGGCCGCCGGGCACCGTGAGCGGGCTTACCCTCAAGCCGCGCATCGTGTGGGAGTACAAAATGCGCGACGTGGCCGAGCCGCGCATCCTGTGGGTGCAGTTCTCGAAAGACGACATCGTGCGCGAGGTGATCGAGATGCACGACTTCTCCGCCGACCCGCAGGGAGAGGCGAGGGCATGCCGGTAACGCGGCATGAGCGCGCTCGCGGGTGCGTGCGGCGCTGATTGCCCGGCGCGTCGTGATCGCCCGGGTTTGGCTTTTACCCGATCTCCGCTTTCCCCGCGGCCCGTCTGGGGGCCGCGGGGAAAGCGGAGACACCGCGGTGGTGGAGGTTGTCACCGCCGGTGAACTTGCGACCATCGATGTTTCTCCTGTTTTTCCGGGGGTCAGAAAGCGACCCCTCGGAAAAACAGGAGATCGTTGAAAATCAAAATCGGTTGCAGAGCCGTTGGCGGGCGCTCAGAGCAGCGTGCGCAGTTCCGTCTTCAGCACTTTCCCGTAATTGTTCTTCGGCAGGCCCGCGACGAAGCGATACTCGCGCGGGCGCTTGAAGCGCGCGATGTGGTCGAGGCAGAGTGCGTCGAGCTCCTCGCGCGTGGCGCCGGCGCCCGCGCGCAGCACCACGAACGCGACGACCTCCTCGCCCCATTCTGGATGCGCCCGGCCGACCACCGAGCATTCGGCGATGGCGGGGTGCCGCAGCAGCACTTCCTCGATCTCGCGCGGATAGATATTGGTGCCGCCCGAGATGATCATGTCTTTGGAGCGGTCGCGGATGGTGAGGAAGCCCTCGGGGTCGAGCGAGCCGAGATCGCCCGTGCGGAGCCAGCCGCCGCGCAGCGCCCTGGCCGTGGCCTCGGAGTTGCCCCAATAGCCGGCCATTACGCAGTCGGAGCGCGTCACGATTTCGCCGACCTCGCCGGGCGACAGATCGCGAAGCGCGTCGTCGACCACGCGCACTTCGACGCCGGTGCGCGCGAAGCCGCAGGAGGCGAGCCGTGCGTGGTAGCGCGGGTGATCGCGCTCGGCGTGCAGCGCCTGCGGCATCCCGGTGATGGTCATGGGGCTCTCGCCCTGGCCGAAGAGCTGGTACAGGCGCGGGCCGAACAGCTCGATTGCGCGCAGTGCGTCGGCAACGTACATCGGCGCGCCGCCGTAGGTGATGGTCTTCAGGTTGGCCGGCGCGCGCGCGGCGGGGCTTGCGAGCAAGCGCACGATCATCGTCGGCGCGGCGAAGAAGGACATGTTGCGCCAGGTGTCGAGCAGTGCGTAGATCTCCTCCGGGTCGAAGTGGCCCGACTCGGGGATCACGTTCAGCGCGCCGGCGGCGAAGTGCGGCAGGCCGTACAGGCCCGAGCCGTGCGACAGCGGCGCCGCGTGCAGCATGGAGTCGCCCGGGCCGAGCTTGTCAATATCGGCGAAGTAGGCCTGGGTCGCGAACAGGAGGTTGCGGTGGGTGAGGATCGCGCCCTTGGGCACGCCGGTGGTGCCGCTGGTGTAGAACAGCCACGCCGGGTCGCCGGGCGCGGCGTCGGCGGGGGCGTCCTCGCCGGCGTCGAACAGGCGCGCGAAGTCTTTCGATCCGCTCGACAGCGCCGCCGGGATCGTTGTCGCGAGCTCCGGCGTCACGAAGCACAGCCTGGCGCCGGAGTTCTCCAGGATCCAGGCGAACTCGCGCGCGTGCAGCTTGGCGTTCATCGGCACCGCGACCAGCCCGGCGTGCCAGCAGGCGAACAGGACCTCGTAGTACTCGGGGCAGTTCTTCATGGCGAGCGCCACGCGCTCGCCGGGGCGCAGGCCGAATTTCCCTGTAAGGGAGTTCGCCAGCCTCGCGGCGCGATGCGCCAGCTCGCCGTAGGAGCGGACCGCCGTCTTGCCGACCGCGAGCGCCGGTTGCGCGGGCAGCCGGCGTGCGCTGCGCAGCAGGAGGTGGACGAGGTTCATGCGGGCTGCGCCAGGCCGAAGAATTCGCGCGCGTTGCGCGCGCTCGCCTGAGCGGTCTGCTCGGGGGGCTCGCCTCTCGCACGCGCGATCGCGCGCACGATGTGGAGCAGGAACGCCGGCTCGTTGCGCCGCGCCTTCGGCTGCGGGTGCAGGTCGCGTGGGGTGAGGTAGGGCGCGTCGGTCTCGACAACCAACCGGTCCGCCGGAATGTCGCGCGCCAGCTCGATCAGATGCGCGCCGCGGCGCTCGTCGCAGATCCAGCCGGTGATGCCGACGTACAGGTCGAGTTCGAGGTAGGCGCGCAGCTCGTCGCGCTCTCCGGTGAAGCAGTGCGCGACCGCGCGCGGCAGGCGGTCGCGGTGCGCGCGCAGGATCTCCGCGAAGCGCGGGTGCGCATCGCGTGAGTGCAGGAACAGGGGCTTCGCGAGCTCGCAGGCGAGCTCGAGCTGGGCGACGAACCACTTTTCCTGGTCGGGGTGCGGCGAGTAGTTGCGGTTGAAGTCCAGCCCGCATTCGCCGAGCGCCACGACGCGCGGGCGCGCGGCGAGCTCGCGCAGCGCGGGGAGCGTGTTCGCATCGCATTCGCGCGCGTGATGCGGGTGCACGCCGGCGGTCGCGTACAGCAGGTCCGGGTGCGCCGCCGCGAGCTCGGCCGCGTGGCGGCTCTCGGCGATGCTGGTACCGGTGACCACGATCGTGCCGACGCCCGCGGCGCGGGCGCGCGCCAGCACTTCCGGCAGGTCGTCGCGGAACGCGGCGTGGGTGAGGTTGGCGCCGATGTCAACGAGCGCGTTCAAAGCGTCTTGAGACGGTACAGCAGCTCGAGCGCCTCGCGTGGCGAGAGCGCGTCGGGATTGACCTGCGCGAGCGCGTCGCGTAGCGCGTCGCTCGGCGGCTCGGGCTCGGCTTCGCCCGCGGCGGGCGCGCCGAACAGGTCGACCTGGCCGCCGCGGGCGAGGCTCTGTTCCTCGAGGCTCTGCAGGATGCGGCGCGCGCGCTGGATCACCGCCTTCGGCACGCCGGCGAGCGCCGCCACCTGCAGGCCGTAGCTCTGGCTGGCGGGGCCTTCCTCGACGGCGTGCAGGAACACCACGCTGTCCTTGTGCTCCACCGCGTCCAGGTGCACGTTGGCGGCCTCCTTGTACTCGAGCGCGAGGCGGGTCAGCTCGAAGTAGTGCGTGGCGAACAGGGTGAGGGCGCGGTTGCGCTCCAGCAGATGGCGCGCGATCGCCCAGGCGAGCGCCAGGCCGTCGAATGTGGAGGTGCCGCGCCCGACCTCGTCCATCAGCACCAGGCTGCGCGCGGTGGCGTTGTGCAGGATGTTGGCGCTCTCGGTCATCTCGACCATGAAGGTCGAGCGCCCGCCGGCGAGATCGTCGGCGGCGCCGATGCGCGTAAAGATCTGGTCGATCGGTCCGATGCGCGCCGCCGCCGCTGGTACGAACGAGCCGACGTGCGCGAGCAGCACGATGAGGGCCGCCTGGCGCATGTAGGTCGACTTGCCACCCATGTTCGGGCCGGTGATGAGCAGCAGCTGGCGCGCGCCAGACAGGCGCGCGTCGTTGGCGATGAAGCGCTCGATCTGCCCCTCGACGACGGGGTGCCGGCCGGCCTCGATGTCCACCAGCGTCTCGTCGACGAACCGCGGCCGGCAGTAGTTGTGCCGCGCGGCGAGCGCGGCGAAGCAGGCGAGCACGTCGAGCTGCGCGAGGACGCGCGCGATGCGCTGCAGCGCGGGCAGATGGGTGCCGAGCGCCTCGAGCAATGCGTCGTACAGCGATTTCTCGAGCGCCAGCGCGCGCTCTCTGGCCGAGAGCGCCTTGTCCTCGAATTGCTTGAGCTCCGGAGTGATGTAGCGTTCCGCGTTCTTCAACGTCTGCCGGCGGCGGTAGTCCGCGGGCACCTTGTCGGTCTGGGCGTTGGTGACCTCGATGTAGTAGCCGTGCACGTGGTTGTAGGCCACGCGCAGGTTGGCGATGCCGGTGCGCTCGCGCTCGCGAACTTCGAGTGCGGCGAGGAACTCGCCCGCGTGGGTCTGCAGCCTGCGCAGCTCGTCGAGCTCGGCCGCGTAGCCGTCGGCGATGACGCCGCCGTCGCGCACCAGCGCCGCGGGCTCCGGCTGGATCGCGCGCGCGAGCAGCGCTGCGCCATCGGCCGGCGGCTCGAGGTCGCGTGCCAGTGCCTCGAGCAGCGGCGTCCCGCGCGGCGCTGCGGCGGCGAGCTGCGGAAGCAGCGCGAGGCTGTCGCGCAGGCTGGATAGGTCCCTCGGGCGCGCGCTGCGCAACGCGATGCGCGCCGCGATGCGCTCGACGTCGGCGAAGCGGCGCAGGAGCGCGTGCAGCTCGCCCTGACTGGATGCGAGCGCTTCGAGCGCTTCGTGGCGCGCCGCGAGCGCGCCGCGGTCGCGCAACGGGTGGTGCAGCCAGTGGCGCAGCAGCCGGCTGCCCATCCCGGTGGCGCACTCGTCGAGCAGCGAAAACAGGGTCGGCGACGGCTCGCCCCGCAGGGTCTCGGTCAGCTCGAGGTTGCGCCGTGTCGCTGCATCCATGCGCAGGTACTCGTCCGCGCGCTCAGCCGTCACCGCCGTGACATGGGCAAGCGCCTGGCCCTGGGTCTTCTTCGCGTATTCGAGCAGCGCGCCGCAGGCGGCGAGGGCGAGCGTCAGGTCCTCGCAGCCGTAGCCTGCGAGGCTCGCGGCGCCGAGCTGCGCGAGCAGCTTGCTGCGTCCGGAGGCCACGTCGAACTGCCAGGCGGGAAGGCGAGTCACGAAGTAGCCCTCCGGCTCCGTGCCCTCGGCGGCCAGCACCTCGGCGGGCGCGATGCGGCGCAGCTCGCCCGCCAGGAGCTGCGGTGCGACCTCGGCCACGCGCAGCTCGCCGCTCGCGAGCGACAGCCACGCCAGGCCGACGCTCGACTTGTCCGCCGCCAAGGCGAGCAGGATGTTGTCCGATTTCTCCTCGAGCAGCGCCGAGTCGGTGAGCGTGCCGGGGGTGACGATGCGCGTGACCTGGCGCTCGAGCGGACCCTTGGCGGTGCCCGGGTCGCCGATCTGCTCGCAGATCGCGACCGACTCGCCGAGCTTCACCAGCTTGGCGAGGTACTGCTCGACCGAGTGCCAAGGCACGCCCGCCATCTTGATCGGTTGCCCCGCCGATGCGCCGCGCGTCGTGAGCGTGATGTCGAGCAGGCGCGCGGCGCGCTCGGCGTCGTCGTAGAACAGCTCGTAGAAGTCGCCCATCCGGTAAAAGAGCAGGATGTCCGGATGCTCGGACTTGATGCGCAGGTACTGCTGCATCATCGGGGTGTGTCCGGAAATTCCGGACGCATCCGGCCCCTTGTCTTTCACGCCGTTTTGCGCTGTAATACCTTGTCGCGACAAGAGAAATTTATCTTGATCTATGTTTTTTCTGTTCAAGTCCGGGCAAGTATTTGCAAGTCCTTGTCCGCCGATTCAGTGTAGGTGCCGGTATAGGTCGATCTTTTGAGAGGTTGGATGGCGCGCAAATCCACACTGAAAAAACCGCAGCCCCTGACCGCCGCGATTATCGCGTACATGCAGGCAGGCGAGGAGCGCGGCGACGCCCAGTGTGCCGGATTGCGCGTGCGCTGTCTGGCATCCGGGCTGAAGGTCTTCTTCTATCGCTACCGCTCCCGCGACGGCGCGCTGCGCGAGATCAGGCTGGGCGAGGTCGGACCGCTCACGCTTTCGAAGGCGCGGGACGCCGTCGCAAGGAAGCGGCTGGAGCGCGAGCAGGGCAAAGACCCCCAGCTCGAGAAGCGGAAGGAGCGGGAGCAGGCGACCCGCGAACGGCTCGCGCAGCGCCAGGCGACCTATACGCTGGAAAATCTGGTCAACGAATACATCGACGAAGTGCTCAAGGGCCAGAAGCGCGGCGCCGAGAGTGCCCGGATACTGCGCCAGGACCTGCTGCCGGTGCTCGGCCACCGGCCGGCGCTGCAGATCACGCGGCGCGAGCTGCAGGACGAAGTAATCCGGCCGAGGATGGCGACAGCGCCGCGCGTGACAACGCAACTTCTGTCCCGGATCAGGTGCGCCTACGCCTATGCGATCGAACAAGGGCGGCTGCCGGACGAATTCCTCGCGCCGACGCTTGGCATCAAAGGAGCGCCGCAGGTGCGCAGGAAGCGCGTTCTGACGGACGCCGAGCTGGCGAAGTTCCTGAAGTGGCTACCCCACAGCCCCTACAGCCGCACGGTGCGGGAGGCGCTGTCGCTGGTGCTGCTGACCGGCTCTCGTTCGGGCGAGGTGGTCGCCGCTATCTGGCGCGACATAGACCTCGATCGGGGCGTGTGGACGATCCGCGAAACGAAGAATGGCGAGCCGCACGATGTGATGCTGCCGAAACAGGCAGTTGAGCTACTGAAGTCCCGCCAGGGAATAGATCAGGTGTATGTGTTCCCGTCCCCGCGGGGTGGCCGACACGTGGCGCAGAAAGTCCTGGGCTTTGCTCAGTACTATGCGCGGCAGCGAGACGGCGACAAGCCGGCGCCTGATCCGATAGAAGTGCCGTGGACCGTTCACGATCTTCGCCGCACGGTCGCGACCGGGCTTGCAAAGCTCGGCTGCCCGCGCGTTGTTCAGGATCGCATCCTCAACCACGTCGATAGTTCGGTAAGCGCCATCTACGACGTGCACCGCTATAGCACCGAGGCGCGGGACTGGTTGCAGAAGTGGGCGGACCACATGGATGCACTCACCACGCAAAACGTGGTGGCCATCTCGTCGGCGCGCGCCGCGTAGCAATGGCGACAAGTCGCTTGGCGCGGGGCGTGAAGCACCAGTTCTGAGCACGCACGCTTGGAAGTAGTCCTTGCTAGCCTGAGAAATAGCTGCGCCACCAAGCGTACTCTGCGTCGTCTGCACGAGGTGTGAACCTGGCCAGGATTGAGACCCGGGTTATGACTTCCCGAAGGCGCGCTTCATTTGCACGGTCGAGTTGCGCCCACGACTGAAGTACGCTCGCCGTCGAGATGACGCGGACGGCCACATCGGGACGCCGAGCCACCGCGGCGGCTTTGCGATCGTCCGAAAGGAGCGCATACCCGCGGTTCTTCGCGATGGCCAAGGCTTGCGCTTCCCCATCGTCGACCTCGCTCGCGAATCCGATGAAATCCTCGAGCTCGCGCTCCGTCTCCGGACGGGCGGCGAGCAACAGGCCTGCGTTAACGAGCGCTTTGGCGTCTATGGAAACCGATATTTGCGTTCCATCCGGCCCGTATTCGCGCGTGTATTCCGTTTCACTCAATACCGCGTCGCAGACATGCCAGGTTCGGTGCAGCGCGCGCAGCTCCGCAAGCCCGCCCCACCCCGTGTAGAGGTTAAGCAATGAACAGCAATCGATGACGTGGTCATCCATCCGCACTCACCCTGCCGGGTGAGCCAGCAGGGAGTGCATAAGGGAGATGGGAACGGAGGACTCGCCGTCATCGCGCGTTTTTGAATACTGCTCGACGATCTCACGTGCTTGGATTCGCGAGCAGCGAAGTAGCTTGGCAAGCTGCCCTTCGGTGATCTTCTCGCCCTCGAAGGCTTGCACCGCGAGCAGCTTGTAGCGCTGCGGGTAGGGTTCCTCGGAGTCATCATCGTGAGGCTCACTTCCGGCGGCCTGCTGCCTCAGGGTTCGCGGTGGCACTCGCGACTCGCTAATGTTGTCCCAGCTGCCGCGGGGGATCAGCCCTAGCGCTTCCAAGCGCAGGCTCATGGCCATGAGGGAAACCGCGAAATGGTCTGCCATGCGGCACAGGTCCGCGACCTTGAAGTCGCCGGTCCGCTCGACCTCCTCATAGAAGCGCCGCTGTACGCCGGGCTCCGGCATCAGAAAAGCATTGGCGAACGAGTCGGCAAATCGCTCGTTCTCGGGCTTACGTTGCATGGGCTTGACGTAGTCCACGCCTGGCCGATCCCGATCGATGAGGAAATGGCCGTACTCGTGGGCGATCGTCCAGTGGCGTCGCTCCTTGGGATGCTGCCGGTTGACGAGGATGCAGTATCCGAAGTCGGGTACAAAGACGTAAAGGCCAGCCAGCTTCGAATCCAGCTTGCCTACGAAAACATGCAGCCCTGCTTCTTCGAGGATCTTGCGAGGCGTGTAGATCGGTTGGTGGGCCCCCAGCTTCAGCCTCGCGCGCTCTTCCTGAGCGCAATGCTCCGCGAAGCGTTCGACGGGGCTGGGCCCGACTCTAACCGGCGGTGGAAAATGCGTAACGGATTTGGCCTCCAGCAGCTTTTCCAAATATTGATAGTCGTCAATGTACCCGCCTAGCTGGGCAATGGCGGCCTCCAGTTCCTGCTGTCCGTCCGATGCCGTATCAAGAATCGAGCGCAGATGAGGACGCAGCTGCGGAGGCCGCGCATCTTCGCGCAACAGTTTGTTGAGCGGTTCCTTATAAAGCTCGGCTAGTTTGATCAGCTCTTCCGGCTTTGGCCGGCGAGCCGCTTTTTCAATTGCGATGAACGTTGGACGGCTCATTTTCAAGTAATTTGCCGCCGCTTCCTGCGTTACGTTTGCCGCCTTTCGCGCGGCGATCAGCCGCTCAGCGAGAGTCGGCAGATCGATTTGGTCGTACCTCATGGCGTATTCCCAGCAGATACGTTCTCGGACGGCAAAGCGGAAAACACCGAGCCGAACGTCTTGACGATTTCGGTCGAGTGGCGGCGTTGCAGCTCATGAATCGCCGAGTCCTGATCCGTGGGAACGTCGGTAAGGCGCAGATGGTTGGTCATGCGGCGCTGTACGCTCTCCGCGCGGTCCAGCCATCTCGCCGCATCGTGCCGATATAGGCGCAGATAGTCAGCCTCTGCGTCATCAGGCAGCTCCTCGCCCAGCACATTAGTCAGGTAGATGTTGAGATCTTCTTCGATGCCGGCGCATGCAAACGCCTGGCGCCGTTCGATGCACGCAGGGCAGCGGCCGCAATGAGTCTTTCCGGACTCTCGCAATGCCGTATGAACGCACGACCGAGATTCTTGAGCCCAGGCTGGCAAGCCCGGGCATACGTTTAGGTCTCGCAATATCTCTGCCTTGGTCTTGCTCCGGAAAGGCAATTCGAATCGGATGGAGCCTTCCGTTACTTGAGTGCTGAGCTGAGACATGAGATCCAGGAAGGTCGGATGAGCGCCCCGCGTCGAAAGGGCGCTGCCCAGCATCCCGGTCATCAGCGGCAAGTTGATCGCACCGACTCCGTTCTCGAACATCTCGATGCGCTCGAGTTCGTAGGCTTTGGCGGCAATCGCGGCCGCGGCACAGAATAGAAAAGCGCGGCTGCGTTGGGTTCGTTCCTGCTGGCGCATGCGCTTTGCCTTCCCTCCTTCCAAGGAGGTCGTCAGCGTGGAGTGCAGGAGTTTGATCCCAGTACGTCTGGATGCTTCGAGTATGCCGTTCAACGCGTTGAGCTGCTTCTCTACGCGCGCATGTAGCCCCGACTGATGTCCGACGGTGACGAGGATGAATTCATCGGCGTCAGCGAGAAGCCTGCTTGCCAGGCCCGCAGCCGAATCCAGCCCACCGCTGTATAGCGCCACTTGTTTCGGTTGAAAAGGCCTGGGCAGCGGCAAAAAATCCTGATGCCCGCCGCTGCCGAGCGCTTGGCGGCTCTCGTTGAAATCGACCGACCAGTCATCAGCGGTGAGGAATGAAAGTATCTCGACGAGAAGCTCGTTGACACAAGGTTGGCGCCAGAAGCCTACGTCGCGAACCTCGAAGGCAAGATGCAACTGTCGAGCGCCAATTTCGCCGTCACCCTGCTTTCGTCGCTTCGAGATGCGATCGACGGCATGGACGCCGACTGCAATCCGCAGCAGGTCGAGACAACGTTGCGAAGGCAATACGAGCAGTCGCTCGAAGAAGCCGTCAGCGTTCAGCTTGGCGGACTGCTTAACGGCCCCCTCGACGTAAACGTGATCCGCCGTGCCCGAAATCTGATATTGCTCAAGCACGGGGGAGAGCATCCGGCGGCTTGTTCTCTGACCGAAGAAGGGACTTCGAAAGCATTGATTCTGCAGACTGCTTCTCTCTGGAGATCCTTGGCACTCGCGGAATCCGCTGATCGTTCAACGAGGCGGCGAGCCAGCTCACGACCTGCGGCTTGCACGCTTCGAGCTTTTCGGCCGTGGCGCGTTCGAGCGCCGCGAAGCGCGCTCTGTCGCCGTTCTGCTTAAGCGAATAGCACGTCGCCCGATCCAGAAGACGGTCGACCAAAAGGTCCGCCATCTTTCGGGCAACGATCGGCGGATCGGTGGAACGCGTGATGGCGCAGGACTGCTCGACGAGCTTCGCAAGCGCACCATCCTTGAAAGTCGCGACGACTTCTTTCAGCGCGGTTCGATCCGACTTGCAGGCGTTCAATACGACGTACAGCGGATTGCGGCGAAGCTTGTTTCTCAGGATGGTCTGGAATTCTGCCGACAGGCAGTCCGCAGTTTCGGATGGGTTTACGCCGGCGTCAGCGAGCGCTTGGCGCCAGCGCCGGTAGCGGCGGGGACTTCCAACATCCAGGATTTCGTTCTCAGCCATTCACGCTCGCGAAGCCCACAAGACGCCTCTATATTATTCGTCGCGGCGAAGAATGTCAAAGTACGGGACCGCTATATATTGACATTGGAAAGTAATGGTAAAAATCCTTTTCAAGGCAGATAGTTAGCTAGACAATCAGGGACGCGCACAATCGTCTTGAATACAAGAGTCTTCTGTTTCTGGTCACAAGAGTTTGCTGTTAAGTAGCTGATTACGCGAAACCGCTGGGGTAGTTCTAGGCTCCGGCATTCCGACATATCGCGTCAACCTTGGTGCGAAAGTTGTTCCAGAGTCGCGCATCCCACGCGCTTGCGCCTAGCTCGTCCCGGTACGCCGAAAGCGCCCGTCCAAGCGCGGAGCGGAAACGGTCGGCTTCAATTGTCTTGGTGTGCGGGTCAAATAGCTTCGATCGGTCACGCCGTATTCGCCATCCTCCCGTCGTTTCCGCCTGATGCAGAAGCCCATTTCGGACGTGCCTGTTGAACGAGGCGCCAAACGGGACGAGCGGAGCAAACTCGTCGTATGTCCGGAAAAACTGACCGAAGACATTTCGCCCGTCTTCCTGGGTCGTATTCCAGCCGTTGCGAAAAGCGATGAGCGACTCAATCCTGAGACAGGAAACCGCCATGATCGTAAATCCGTGGCGATGAGCGCCTCCAGTTGGCTCGATGTATCGCTCGGAGAATCTGCGGTAGAGAAAGCCTGCTAAGACTGCTCGATCACCGGCTGCCACCGCTTTGCGGTAGTGAGCAATTGTGAAGCCAGACGCGAGGAGTACTTCGTCCGGTCTGCGTGCAGGCCTTCGGCTCATACTACCGCTTCACGGAATCAGTGGCTGATTCACCGCCGTAAAGCTCCCAATGGCGGCCGGGGATAAGTTCAAAACGCGTTGGAATCACCGCGCGGGACGGAGTGTCGTCAAGCTTTGCTCCATCGAGCTGAAATTTCTCGACTGTCTCATCAAATTCCCACAGCTTGTCGATGGTCTGGTTGGCCTGAAAAAGATGCAAGCGAACGCCGAGAACGGGTCGGTCAAAAATAAAAGAAGGTATTGAGGTCATCACTTTCTCCGTCCTTCGTCTTTCGACGTCCGGGTATTCCGTCTCAACACCAATATGGATGACTGACGGGACATCGTCGGGAACTTGGCGCACCGCCTCGGCAAGGAGATTCTTAACATCGCGCGCGTTTTTCTCGATCGATATCTCAGAATCGAATTTACGCGTGACGCCACACGCCCACGCGATTTCATCGATATAGGTTCCGAGGATACGGGCTTCGCAGCCGACGACATGGCTCGTCTTGCAGAGATTCAAAAACGTGGTGGCAGAATTCAGCGGCGCCCAGTCTCCGCCGAGGAGTTTGATGAGCATCGGGGAATTGCTTTTCACTCTGAACTTCTGCAGATGGCTCTGTACCGCCAGCTCATCGATCTGGCGCGCATGAATCGTGACTTTGCCATCGTCATGTACAAGAGCCTCAGGCTCGCGAAGCGGCAAGATCCGTTGAACTATTGCTGAGAGATAGTCCGCTGGCAGGCTTGCGACCTCAACATGAAACGCCGCCTTCATCCACACCCACTGCCTTTTCGAAATCAGCACCTCACGTGCGGCATGCCATAGCCGAAGAAAGTCATTGCGTTCCTTCTCGGCATAGGCTGCTCTTCTGGATTGGCGCTTGCATTCAACGTAGAGCGTCTTGTCGCCCTTGCGAGCGACCATGTCGGGACTTTTGTCAGGCGGTCTTTCCTTGAGAAGCTCAACCTCCCATCCGCGTTCGGCGTACGATAAGGCAACGAGAATCTCGAAGATCAGCCCATCGGGCTCCGCTTTCCGATCGTTGAGCACCTCTTTGATCTTTCGATCCAATCCCTGGACTCTTGCGGCATGCTTCCAGCGGTCGCCGATGCCGACGATGAAGGGCAGGGCGCGACTAGCCTGGTTCACGTCGAGACATAGCGGATCTTCAAGCGCCTGCTGGGCTAGGAAGAGGTACCAACCGATCTCGTCCGTCGGAACTCGCACGCTGGGCGCCTGCGCCAACCCCTTGGCTACAGTGATGCCCTTTAGGTGCTGAACGATGCTCTCGCGGCGCGCACGCCACGCATCCGCGGAAAGCTGTTGTAGGAAAGCTCGCAACCCGACGCGAAGCAATTCGGCGTTATCGGCGTCAAGGTCGCTGATGTTTTTCGCGAGCTGAGCCTTATTCCGCTTGATGGCCGCCTCGGCCCTCTCCGTGAAAGTACCTCGTCTCCGCGCTTCGCCCATCGCTCACGCTATCGCCCATTCGGCGCTCAGCACTTCCGCCTGCTCCAGCACCGTTCGCGTCGCTTTCTCCTGCTTGTCCGGCGGGTAGCCGTACTTGCGCAGGATGCGCTTGACGATCACCCGCAGTTGCGCGCGTACGTTCTCCCGCACGGTCCAGTCGATCGTCACGTTCTTGCGCACCGCCTCCACCAGCTCGCGCGCGATCTTCATGAGCGTCGGCTCGCCGAGCACCTTGACCGCGCTGTCGTTCACTTCCAGCGCATCGTAGAAGGCGAGCTCTTCGTCGCTGAGGCCGAGCTGCTCGCCGCGCGCATTGGCGGCCCGCATGTCTCTGGCCAGGCCGATCAACTCTTCGATCACCTGGGCAGCCTCGATGGCTCGGTTCTGGTAGCGGCGGATGGTCTGTTCGAGCATGTCCGCGAACGACTTGGCTTGCACGACGTTCTTCTTCCGCCGTCCCCGGATTTCACCTGAGAGGAGCTTCTGCAGCAGCTCGACTGCAAGGTTTCGCTGTGGCATGCCTTTGACTTCGGCAAGGAATTGGTCGGAGAGAATCGAAATATCGGGCTTCTTGAGTCCCGCAGCGGCGAAGATGTCCACAACGCCCTCCGATGCGACCGCCCGCGACACGATCTGCCGCACCGCGAGATCGAGCTCCTCCTGTGTCTTTGCGCCCTCGGGGACGCCCTTTGCCAGCACCGCCCGCACTGCCTGAAAGAACGCGACATCATCGCGAATGCGCAGCGCTTCGTCGTTCGGCACCGCGAGCGCGAACGCCTGCGACAGCTCCTGCACCGCCCTGAGCAAGCGGTCCTTGCCGTCCCTCTGCGCGAGGATGTGCTCCTGCGCTGAAGGCAGAAGGCTGAGCCGCTGCGGGGCAGTCCCGGACACCCACTTCGAGTGATCAAAGCCGTGAAACAGGCCGCAGCAGACCTCGTACTTTTCCAGCATCACGGCGACCGCCTCTTTCTGGTCGATGGCCGTCTTGCCGGTGCCGCCGCTCTCGGTGTAAGTGGCCAGCGCTGCCTTCAGTTCCTGTGCCAGCCCGAGATAGTCCACCACGAGCCCGCCCGGCTTGTCGCGGAAGACCCGGTTCACGCGGGCGATCGCCTGCATCAGCCCGTGGCCGCGCATCGGCTTGTCCATATACATCGTGTGCAGGCTCGGCGCGTCAAAACCGGTGAGCCACATGTCGCGCACGATCACGATCCGGAACGGGTCCTTCGCGTCGCGGAAGCGGTTCGCGAGCGCCTCGCGACGCGGTTTGTTGCGGATGTGCTGCTGCCAGTCGGGCGGATCGGAGGCCGAGCCGGTCATCACCACCTTGATCGCGCCCTTGTCGTCGTCATTGTGGTGCCAGCGCGGCTGGAGGACAGTCAGCGCCTTGTAGAGCTCGACACAGATCCTGCGGCTCATGCACACCACCATGGCCTTGCCGTCCATGGTTTCCAGCCGCTTGTCGAAATGGTCCACCACATCGCGGGCCACGAGCTTCACGCGCCTGTCGGAACCGACGACCGCTTCGAGTTGCGCCCATTTGCTCTTGAGCTTCTCTTTCTTCTCGATCTCCTCGCCCTCGGTCACTTCCTCGAACTCCGGATCGATCCGCGGGCGCTCTTTCGCGTCGAGCGCGAGCTTGGCGAGCCGGCTCTCGTAATAGATGGGGACGGTCGCCTTGTCTTTGACCGCGCGCTCGATGTCGTACACGCTGATGTAGTCGCCGAACACCGCCCGGGTGTTCTTGTCGGTCAGCTCGATCGGCGTGCCGGTGAAGCCGATGAACGAGGCGTGCGGCAGCGCGTCGCGCATGTGGCGCGCGAAGCCGTCGATGAAATCGTACTGGCTGCGGTGCGCCTCGTCGGCGATGACGACGATGTTCGACCGGTCCGACAGCACCGGATGCCGGTCGCCCTTGTCTTCGGGCAGGAACTTCTGGATCGTCGTGAATACCACGCCGCCGGCCTCTACTTTGAGCTTCGCGCGCAGGTCCGCGCGGTTTTCCGCCTGCACGGGCGGCTGCCGCAGCAGGTCCTGGCAGCGCGAGAAGGTGCCGAAGAGCTGGTCGTCGAGGTCGTTGCGGTCGGTGAGGATGACGATGGTTGGGTTGGCCATCGCGGACTCGCGGATCACTCGCCCGGCATAGAAGGCCATGGTCAGGCTCTTGCCGGAACCTTGCGTGTGCCAGACCACCCCGATTCGCCGGTCGCCCGGGTCGCCTCCGGGCTTCCGGCCCGTCTCATAGCGGCCTTCTGCCTCCCCCAAACGCTGCAGGGAAGCGCGCAGGGTTTCCTCCACCGCCACGCGCACCGCGTGGAACTGGTGATAGCCCGCCATCTTCTTCGCGAGCTTGCCGCCGCCTTCATCTTCGAACACAAGAAAGTTGCCGATGAGGTCGAGAAGCCGGCGCTTGTCGAAAGCCCCCTCGATCATCACCTGGATCTCCGGCATGCTGGTTGGCGCCAGCGTCTCGCCCGCGATCGTGCGCCAGGGCTTGAACCACTCGCGCCCCGCGGTGAGCGTGCCGATGCGCGCCTCGGTGCCGTCCGAGATCACGATCAACGCGTTGTAGGCAAAAAGCGTCGGCAGCTCGGCCTTGTACGTCTGGATCTGATTGAACGCCGTCTGAATCGATGCGTTCTCGTCGGCGGCGTTCTTCAGCTCCATGAGCGCGAGCGGCAAGCCGTTGATGAACAGCACCACGTCGGGTCGCCGGGTGTGCTTGTTCTCGGCTACGGTGAACTGGTTGACCGCGAGCCAGTCGTTTGCGTCGGGCTGCGCGAAATCCACGACGCGCACCTGTGCCCCGGCAATCGAGCCATCGGACCGCCGGTACTCGACCGTCACCCCGTCCACCAGCAGCCGGTGAAAAGCCCGGTTGCGCGCCTCAGGCGTCGCCCCTTCAGCGCGGATGATTTTGCGGAACGCGTCTTCCAGCGCCTCGGCCGGCAGTTTCGGATTGAGCTGCGCGAGCGCCTGGCGCAGCCGATTCTCCAGAATGGCCTGGCCGTAGTCCCTGCGCTCGGCCAAAAGCTCGCCCGGAGCAATATCCGGACCGTGGACAACGGCGTATTGCAGTGCGCCCAGCCATTCGAGCACCGCTTCCTCGACGACCGATTCGGTGAACCTCGTCACGCGTCCGCCTTGCGCCCACGCGCCTGGATGAGCGGTTCGGCGAGCCGCGCGCGGATATCCGCGACCACTTCGTCCAGCGCCGGGCCGTTGATCCGGTTCTTGGCGAGGAAGGCTCGCCACTGCGCCTGCTTCGCTGCATCGCCCGCGAATCCATCGCTCAAGCCGGCGGGGATGCCTTCGGGCACGGCCGTACGGCGGCGCGCGAACGTCGCGGCGATGGCGCGAACGAGCTGCTCCGCATCCGTTTCCCCTTCGCGCAGCAAGGCGCGCACATCAAAGTAGTCCTTCATGCGGCTGTTGCGCGCGCCGAGCAGCACCATGGCGTGCACTTTCTCCGCCAGCACCGTCTCGCGCGGATAGGCCCGCAACCGCGGACGGGGCAGGTCGAGCAGGCTCGGGTACTCCAGCCACTGGGGCGCAGGCGTCACCGCATCGCCGATGCCGATATCCACCTGTACGGTGAGGCGCGCGGCGCCCACTCGCGCCCGCAGCGTCATCCGCCGGCCGCCGTAGGCATCCTCTTCGCGGATCGGCGCAACGCGGACAGAGTCCGGAAGGAACGTCGCCGCGTCCGGCTCGACCTCCACGGCGCACACCTCCCGGAAAATTGTCACGAGCGTGTCGTCCGGCAGCTCGCCGAATCCAAGCAGATCGGCATCGCGCGTGGGCCGCAGCGTTTCGCCGAGCCACACGAGAAGCAGCAGCGCCCCTTTCAGGACGAACCGCTCGGCGTGCGCGGAGCGTGAGAGGCGATAGAGAAAGCGTTCCACCGCGTACCGGGTGAGCACGAGGTTGGGATCGACGCCGATCTCCTTCGCATGCCGCGCGAGCCGCACCTGCACCGAGCGTGCAATACCTTCGCGAGCGCCGGTCATGTCGCCAGCGCTTCGAGGTAGGGCCGCATCACGCGGTGCACGCGGCAGATGGCGGCGTAGCGGTCGAGCTCATCCATCTTGAAGCGGCGCGCCCGCCAGGCCTCCCGCAGCGCCTCCAGCGCCACGTCGAGGCCGATCTTGTTGCGGTACTTGAAGCAGTCCGCTAGCGTCTTGGCGATGTTGTACACCCGCACCTCCCGGCCCTCGAGGCGGTGACTCTCCACCCCTTCGGTGAGCGCCGCGCCGGTGTACCGCACAATGCGAAGCGGCGGGTAGCGCAGCACCGGGCGCCGCGCGCGCCGGTCGATCGCCATCCATACCTCGGATGGAAGCTGCGTCCCGATGCCGTGGTACTGCAGCGCAGAGAGCAGGCACACGACGCCGTGCGGCACCGCCGCCCCCGCGATGGCCAGCCCGTGATGTTCCGTGAGCGCATGGTCCGGCAGGCGATAGAGACCCCGCGCGATTCGTTCGATTTTCCCGCCGGCAACGAGCCGGCTCAGCACCTGGCTGTGAATCCCGGCCTGCGCCAGCTCGCGCGTCGTCACGCCCTGGCGACGGCGGGCGAGCTTGAGGGTGCGGTCGCGGTCGGTGGTTGTGGGCATGTGGCGAATAGTAGACTTTTCTTAATATCTGTCAACATTTCGCCACAACTACCCAATGGCCAAGTTACTGGCCTTTGGACGCCAAGGTACGCCGCCCGCCGCGTGCTTACTACCTCGGCTTTTTCTTGTACCCGGCTATGGCACCGGTCGCAGCGCCGACAAGAGCAGCCGCCAGCTTGAACTGCGGGGGAACAAGAAACATGGCGAGAGAACCAATGCCGGCGCCAATAGCCGCATTGCGCTTTTTCTTGCGAGGAGAGTAGGGCGCGCATTGATAACCATACTGCCGACGCGCCGTCCTCGACGAACAGTCACGCTTGCTGCGATTGCATGAGATGTGAGCGGCAAAAAGATTGTTTCCATGATCGGTTCCGCCACGAGCCTGAGCGATGGAGTGCTCAATTTCCCAGGCGCCTCTTTTCCCGAACAGGCCGTAGTTGCGGAAGCTCAGGCGCTTTCGGCAGATATGGCACTGACCCTCTGTCCGGTCATAGATTGCGCGCAGTTGAGCTTCTTCGCGTTTCATCGAGCGCCTACCTGATGTCCGCCGCGATCAACGCCTGCGCGCCGCCTTGCGTCCGCCGAGCGACAACGCGAATCGCCACTGCCCCCAAGCGCTCGCCATCCGAAGAGGCCCACCACGACAGGTCTTCCACGGCGTCCATCTCTGCGTCCTCGCCATCAAGCATTCGGGCAATGACCGAGTGTTTAGGGACGCGCATGTTCTCCGGAATGAAAAAGTTCTGCGCACGCGCGGCTTCATTTGCCGTTACGCGCACCGCGCGTAGAGCCGCCTCGGGGGCATTCTTGATTGCCAGGGTCCCACGAGCAATGCGCTCCGCATCGCGCTTCTTCCACGCCAGCTTGGCCTCGACGAGCAAGCAGGGCGCCGGCCACGCCTGGAAGAATCCGAGAAGCGAGGCTTGGCCGCTTGCTTCCGGGCACAGGCGCGCCTTCAGATCAGAGAAGGCGGTGAACGAGATGGGCTGCTTGGCGTGCTTGCGAACGATCTCATTGAAGAATCCGATGTTGCCCGCGATGGCATCCATCACTGACTCTTCCGGGTCCTTTTCGTCTGCCGGCACATGCGTTCTGTAGAACTTCAGGCGCTGCTGCGGGGTAAGGGTAAGCAAGTGGGCGAGTTCATGCCACTTCGTGAAGTAGCTCTTGAAGCCCTTATCTCCTCTGCAATCGATGACCGAGACGAACTTCCGCTGTCCCGCCTTCGGCGACTTCAAAGTGTACGTGATTCCATACGTGTGCGGATGCGCCAACTCACTCTCAATCTCGGCGAAGATGAACTCGCGGTCCTCTACGTACTGCTCCCGGATCTTTCGCAGATCCGCGTCGCTATGCACCTCAAGGAACAGCGTATCGACCTTCGTGGCGACCAGCCGGAGCAGGTCGCTCAACCGTTCGCACTGCACCTCTTTCAGGAACGAGCGCACCTGCTTACGCACATGACGCAGGATGTCTTGCACTGGATTTTCGCTCGGCTTCAAGCCGAGATCCTGCGCCAAAGCCAATACCTCAGGCTTATCTACGAGTCTTGGAGGCATTTTCGTAAGCCCCTTTTATCGCCTTATGTAGATTCTTCCAGTCATCGACCGTTCGATGCTTACGAACTTTCGTGCTCCGCCTCGCTACGACGGCCTCATGTGCATCGAGGAGGGTAAGCGTCTCGCTATAAGTCAGGCCAAGCTCCTCTGCGGCCCGCGAAAGCTCAGCTGGAATTGAAACTGGCCCTCGCGCCGACTCTTGTTTGACCTGTTCACCTCGCATCAAATAGTCGAGGGAGAAACCTAAAGCGTCGGCAATCTTCAGTGCGTTGTCTGCACTCACGTTTCGCTTATTGTTCTCGACATCGCTTAGAAAGCCCTTACTTATCTGAGCCTTATCTGCTAATTGTTCTTGCGTCCAGCTCATTTTTTCTCTTGCTTCCCTGATCCTGTCCCCAGGGGTTGACATCGGTTCCTCCGAAAAAGCGTTTTAATAGTTTAACCGTAAATAGCGAACTTGGCTCGCTTTCCTTGACGCCCGCTCGCTGTTCGCAATACAATATATACACCGCTATACGACACATAGCAGCATACGTTGCGAAAGAGGAGATCGAAGATGCCTGCACCCATCGGAACCACAGCCAGAACCGGCGAAACCTGCCCCGATAGTGGCGTCTGGGAAGTGACCAGCCAGCCGAGCACCACGGCGCCGATCGCGAAGGGGAATCGCATGCCGCCCTATGGCGGCCAAGCGGTGACCTGGAGACTCATCAGATATGCCTAACCAGAGGAAGGAAAGCTCATGACCGAAGCGGTAAAGGAAGCCCCCGCCGAACACGGCGCCGGGCACGGCCCGACGTACTTCATCGATACCGAGGGAACCATCCACGAGTGGTCCTCACCGACGATCACCACCGAGCAGATCGCACAGCTCGGGGGCTGGGACGTGTCGGCAGGCGTGATCGAGATCGACCCGGACAACAACGAGCGTACGCTCGCCGTCGGAGAGGTCGTCGAGCTCGAGCCCGGGCACGGCTTCGCCAAGAAGGTCCGCTGGAAGCGCGGCGACAACGCGTTCGAAGCGCGGCTCGACCTCGAGATGCAGCTCCTTCAGGGCCATTTCGGCGAGGCGGTGGCGCGCAACGGCGCTTGGTTCCTGGTGAACGACTACCTTGTCCCGGGCAAGGAGTGGAACCGTCAGAAGACGCCGGTCGCCTTCCGCGCGCAGGTGGGTTATCCGGGGACGCCTCCCTACGGAATCTTCGTGCCGGCCGGGATCAGGTTCAACGGCGCGCTGCCGCAGAACTATCAGGAGCCGGTCGGCGACCGCCCGCCGTTTCCGGGCGACTGGGGTCTCTTTTCCTGGTCGCCCGACGACGGCCAGTGGCGCCCGGGGCCTGCGCCACGCGAGGGCTCCAACCTCCTCAACTTCGCTCTGGGATTTGCGCACCGCTTTCGGCAGGGCGCTTGACCGTGGCGCTCATCCACATCCGCGCCGCCGAGCTCGACCGGCTTCGCGAGCATCTGCTGCGCACGCCGCGCTGCGAGCAGGGCGCCTTTCTGTTCTGCCGGCACTCAGTCTCGGGCGGTGCCGAGCACGTGTTCGCCTGCGAAGACTGGTCGCCCCTCAAGCGCGCCGACTTTGAAGTCCAGGCGGGCGACTACCTTGAGCTGACCGACGCGGCGCGCGCCCGGCTCATCAAGCAGGCGCACGACCGCGGCCTTTGTCTCGTGGAAAGCCATTCGCATCCCGGCCCGTACCCGGCCGCGTTTTCCTATTCCGACCTCACCGGTCTGGACGAATTCGTGCCCCACGTGCGTTGGCGGCTCCGCGGGCGACCCTACGCGGCCCTGGTGTTCGCGCAGAGCGGCTTTGACGGCCTTGCCTGGACCGATGGGGGAGACACGCTGCCGCAGCAGCTCGTCGCCATCGAAACCGAGAAAGCGCGGCTTGCCGCGACCGGGTTGACCTTGGCCCGCACGGCAAGGGCCGCCCATGGATAGGTTCGACCGCAACATCCGCTTCTTCGGCGCCGACGGCCAGGCGAAGTTCCGCAACGCGCATGCTGCGGTGGCGGGCTGCGGCGGGCTCGGCCAGCACGTGATTCAGCAGCTCGCGTTCCTGGGCGTCGGCAAGCTCACGTTAATCGAAGACGAAGCGCTCAGCCGCAGCAACCTGAATCGATACATTCTGGCGAGGCACGACGACCCGATTCCCGGAACCCACAAAATCGACAACGCGCTGCGCGCGATCGCGGCGATTGACCCGTCCATCGAGGTCACGCCCATCCGGAACTCGATCCGCTCGCGTGAGGCGTTCGAGGCGCTGCGCCCGGTGCACAGCGTCTTCGGCTGCTTCGACAACGATGGAGCGCGGCTGATCCTGAATGAGTACGCCAAAGCGTATTCGAAGGAATACTACGATCTCGCGAGCGATATCGAGCAGGACGCCGGCCTGCGCTATGGGGGCCGCGTCGTTCGCGTCGACCAGACTCCGGGTTGCCTGGTGTGCCTCGGGCACATCGATCTCGCCGCAGCCCGCGAGGATCTGGAGAGCGAAGCTGCGCGCCGCGACCGGACCAAGATCTACGGCGTGAACGCCGACCTCCTGGATGAAGGCGGACCGTCGGTGGTGTCCATCAACGGCGTCGTGGGATCACTTGGGGTAACCGAGTACTTGCTCTCAGTGGCGGGTGTCCGATTGCCGAAACGGCTCCTTACCTACCGCGGAGACCGTGGAATCGTAACCATCGGGAACGCGGACGCTGCACCGGGATGCTATTTCTGCGACACCATCGCAGGTGCCGGTGCTAGCGCTGCCGTCGAACGCTACATCATCAACGCAACCGAGAGCCTCGCGGCTTAGGATTTTCTCTCGCCGCTCAAGCTGGCGACGGCCGCCTTTAGAACCTGAAGACAGATTTCGGCAGTGTGCTTATCCGGCTTGAATCCGGAGCTCATCTGCGCGTAGGGATGGATGTAGTTTCTGAAGTCTCTAAGCGCATGGCTGAATTTCTTCACATCTAATTTCAAATAACCGACCTCGCACGCAACATCGATCAAATCGGCGAGCGTCCAGTCGTGAAATTGCTTCACCGCTCCCGTCTTGTCTTTTGGAGAATTGGGCGCCTGATTGAACCGCTGCGGATTTGCGCTGGCCACACCAAGTAGCAACCCTTCAAGTATGCCTCCGCAATGAAACACGACCGCGAGCGGTGAGTCAGCCTTCAAGCACCGGACAGCTTCGGCGAATCTAGATTCGAGAATTGGCGCCAGCGGGCCGGTGGTAGGAATTCTTTGGAGCGACAGTGCCCCGTAGTTCTGTTTGAGGAACTCTTCAGCCGAATCCTTCTGCTGCATGGGTTTCCCGAGCAGTTTCTGAACGACCTGATTCGCACGCTCGGTGAGCGCGGATTCCTTGGCGGTGGGCTGCAGCGTCTTGTATCGCCAATACTCCAATAGGTCGGCGATGGTCTTGCCAACAATCGGGTCAGATTCAAGCTCGACGAAAGCTCTAAGCCTTCTTGCCTTTGAATCTCCGTTCTTGGCGTACTTGTCTGCGTAAATGTCTACGCGAGCACTCTCTCGAAAGAATTCGCTGAATGTCCTGTTCGAAAAATCCATGACATAGCCGCCGCCCATCCCAAATAGCTCTTCAAGGCATTCCCTTTCCAGCATCTTTAGGCTGCTCATGTAGTTGCTTCGTCAGCGCGCTCAACATCCTTTGTGCGTAGCTCGCCGGAGATGAGCTTCGGTAGAAGCGCGGTGCGAAGGGTCGAGAGCGCTGCGCTCTGCTCTTCGTTCACCAGTATTCGACTCTCAATCGGCCCGACAAGCGCATTGAAAGCATCTAGAACCTGATCCGTCGGCCGCAGTATCGGTACGCCACTTAATATGCTGGTGTTTAGGTTCGGCATCGTCGCACCGATAGCGTGCTGAACGATCCACGCGCGCGTGTCCGGCTGATCGAGCGCGAGTGATGCGTACAAAGGCGACGGAAAGGCCTCGCCGAGGCGCACGAGCAGACATCCGGTCCCGCAAAGCCAACCAGCTTCACGTCTGCTGATCAATGCGTGCCGTTCGACATCACCGCGGCGGCTATAGACGATGTCTCCAAATCGAATGCGATGGCGGGATAATCGGTCAGCGTCATGCTGGCGAATCTTGGCAATTTTCGAGATTAATACCCTGCGCGCAGAGAGGTCCTGAGGCATCACAACGGGAATGCCGTCATCCACGTAATCGGCCGCGTGCAGCTGACTACCAAATGGTCCGGTCTGTATTACACCGCCACATGTTTCGGCGATCCTCCCAAGGGAGCTTGATTCCCATCCTGCCGGTATCTTACCCATCTCAGACGTCACGAAACGGGCGGGAAATATACTCGCACAGCGCTTCGGCAGGTCGGGGTTCCGACCTTCAGCTTTCGCTCGAACGGGTTCGAAGTTCACGAACCACGATTTGAATAGCGCTCGCAAGATCGCCTCGAGTGTTTCATTCATTTGTCGATTCAATTCGATCTTGTCGTCCAACGCTCCGAGTGTCGATACGATCTGCCGCTGGCCCGCCGTCGGCTCCGGGGCCGCAAATGCTAGGAAGTCCTCGCGCGCCAATCCCAAGTTTGTCGTACCAGTCGCGTGTGAGCGGCAGTAGCCGCGGTACTGCGGGGTTCTGAGTAGCCAGTAGAGATAGTCAACAGGTACGTCCACATCTTTTGGTTCCAGCTTGACGGTGTCCTGCGTCAAACGACCCGGTGCATGATCGAGGGGAAGCCTCGCGACCGCGCCAAGTAAATCAGCCGACTGGGTGACATCCTTGAGAGACAGATACAGCTCACCCGGTTGAACGAGGAGCTTGTCTGGAGATTCGCCGCCGTACGTCCGAAGAGAATCTCGGCGAAATCCCCCATTGCGCTGAATTGTCGCCAGCCCAAGCAAGAACGGGCCTGGTTGACCCAACAATTTGCTTTTGTATGTAGTGCCTCGTTGAAGCGTGAAGTAATCGCCCAAAGTCCGGCGATCCGAGTTACCCGCCATGCCCGAGTTCCTTCAGATTGGAAGCGATGGCCGCGTCGAGCTTCGCGGCCTCGGCCTGCTGCCTGCGCAGCGTGGCGCTAAGTACCTTCATCTTCTCTTCGAATGGCTCGCCATCGTCTTCGAGAGTCTCAGCACCAACGTAGCGGCCGGGTGTAAGCACGTGGCCGTGCTTGCGGACTTCCTCAAGAGGCGCACTTTTGCAGAAGGCGGAAATGTCCTCGTATTTGCCCGCGCCCTTTTCGCCGCGCCAAGCGTGATAGGTTTTGGCGATTCGACCGACTTCTTCGTCGGATAGCTCGCGGTGCGTACGATCTACCAGCCGTCCCAAGTTGCGTGCATCGATAAAGAGGACGTGGCCGCGGCGCTCTCGGAATTTGTGGTTTTTCTTGTCTCGCGCGAGAAACCAGAGACAGGCGGGAATCTGCGTCGAATAGAAAAGCTGACCAGGGAGCGCGACCATGCAGTCCACGAGGTCCGCTTCGACAAGATTCTTGCGGATGTCATCTTCACCGGACTGGCTCGACGACATTGAGCCATTGGCAAGGACAAAGGCGGCGAGGCCGGTCGGCGAGAGGTGATGAACAATGTGCTGGACCCAAGCGTAGTTGGCGTTGGCGGCGGGTGGGGCGCCGTATTTCCAGCGCTTGTCGTCGCGCAGACGCTCGCCGCCCCAGTCGCTTACGTTGAAGGGCGGGTTGGCGAGGATGTAGTCGGCCTTGAGGTCGGGGTGACGGTCGTTATGGAAGGTGTCGCCGTGCTCGATCTTGCCCTCAATGCCGCGGATCGCGAGGTTCATCTTGGCGAGGCGCCAGGTGGTGTAGTTCGATTCCTGGCCGTAGATGCTGATGTCGCCGAACTTGCCGCCGTGGGCGACGATGAATTCCTCGGACTGGACGAACATGCCCGATGAACCGCAGCAGGGGTCGTAGACGCGGCCCTTGTAGGGTTCCAGCATTTCGACGAGGAGCTTGACCACGCAGCGCGGGGTGTAGAACTCGCCGCCTTTCTTGCCTTCGGCGCTCGCGAATTGGGAGAGGAAGTATTCGTACACGCGGCCGAGCACGTCCTTGGAGCGACTCTCGGCATCGCCGATGCGGATGTTGGAGACGAGGTCGATGAGTTGGCCGAGGCGCTGCTTGTCGAGGGCAGGGCGGGCGTACTCCTTCGGCAGCACGGCTTTCAGCGAGGGGTTGTCACGCTCAATGCCGGCCATGGCGTCGTCCACGATCTGGCCGACGGTGGGCTGCTTTGCCTGCGCCTTCAGGTGCAGCCAGCGCGCCTCGGGCGGCACCCAGAAGATGCCCTTGGCGCGGTATTCGTCCGGGTCCTCGGGGTCTGCGCCTTGCTTCTTCTCTGCTTGCAGCTTGGCGTGCAACTCCTCGAAAGCGTCGGAGATGTATTTGAGAAAGATCAGTCCGAGAACGACGTGCTTGTACTCCGCGGCATCCATGCTGCCGCGAAGCGCGTCGGCCATGCGCCATAGCTCGGCCTCGTAGCCGACGTTCGCGCCGTTGGAATTGGTTTTCTTCTTCCCCGCCACAGTTCTTATCTCCGCGCCCTGTTTCTACTATACCGCGCCGCCGATGGGTAGCACGATTGCCCGCCTGATTCAATGGGGACGCCGCAGGAACGTCGCTGCCGATTAGCGCAGCTTCCAGCAACGTTCGATCGCTCCAGGGCCATACCCAGCGTCGCTGTCCTGAACGCCAGCGAGCGCCTTAAGGGCGCCAATGAGAAAAGCGTAGCGACCGGAGCGAACGCAGGCTTGCAGCGTCGCCAAGCATCTCTTGCGGATTGGATTCTCATAGGCGCCACGGGTCGCGCTGAGGATCGTCTGACCCGTCGAGTTTGCCGCTGCTTGGCCAAGGGTCTCAGTTCATCAATCTCATATCGCTCCTGGTTGTTACCGGTTCGCTCTCTTGCCGTGCTTGGTGTGTTCTGCCTGTCCGGTTAGTGTTTCTGTCCGTCCCGAACGCTTAGGCGTGTCGAGATCTACGAGGGACCCGGGACACCACTCCCGGTTTGTGCAGACCTTCCTTTGCTGCTTGCCGCGGCTGCACCCGCTCTTGGCGTCGATGGCGCTTCCTGTGGGAAGCCGATTCATCGAGGTGAACCGTTGACCCAGGGCTCGGAGGGGCGCCTATCCGACGCGGCTTTGCACTGAGCGCGCTGGGAGCGCGCATGAGGACGGACCGCATTGCGCGGTCCTGCATGACGACGGGTCAGGGAGCCCGTCACTTGGGGTCGTCACTTGCGCCAGCCACCGATAAGTTCTTGTCGGCTGGGGCATCGTGCGCGTCGTCACTACCGGCTGGCGCCGGGTAGTGACGACGCGATTGGCGCAGACGAAAAACGGACAGTCTGGCGCAGATGTCACGACGGCTGGTGCCACGGCGATCCGTTGGCGCGCACCTGCTACGGGCTAACGGGGTGCGCAAAGACTGGGACAGCTTCCGACGAAATGAAGTGGTCTGCACGGCCCGGACGAAACGTCCAGGCGAGTGTATTGCCTTACAAGTATCACCAGCCTTGCGGCCACCGGATCTCAGGGGATCTGTCCGGTTTCGGCGCTCTTGCGAGCGAAGGGACGATGCGTAACGAGCATCAACCGGGCTGACTCAGCCAGCGAACAATTCTGTCCGACGAACTGTGCCGGAATTTCACATCGATCAGCGGCGATCGCTCCTGCGCCTAGGTGGGCAGGACTGAACGGATCGACGATCTACCGCCCCGGCAACTGACGAGTCTGACCCCGGCCCCCGCGCCGAAGTTCCCTTCATCATCCAATATTTTCACGGCGATGTGTTTGCACTGCTAACAGTTGAAGCGATCAATGGGTGCAACAAATTCCTGCGCAGCCTGCATGCTCCCATCTACATGCAGATCATCCAGCTCAGGCCCTGTCAATCCGAATCGTGGCCTCGACGAGGCCATGAATCTGGGCGACAGCACGGCAACAATTGTGAAAATATCACGCTGCATTCCAGGCAAAGCATGCAACACAACGAACCTGAAGTTCTTACGTTCAACGCGCTCCTGGCGCTGCTTGGCCGGCGCTCGCGACAGTCAATCTACGACCTGATGCGGCGCGATCCATCGTTTCCGAAGCCGAGGCAGATCGGCAGCGAGTTTTCCGTCGGCTGGCTGCGCGGCGAAGTGATGGAGTGGCTCAACTCACGGCCACGTGCCGAGTTCAACGGACTGGACGCGGTGCAGCGGCGAAGGAACGGGCGTAAGGCAATGACACCAGCCAGAGCACCGGAGCCACCGGATCGTTAGGCGGCACGTCGTTCTCTCAATCAAACGCGCGGAAGATTGTCTGCAGGATGCCATCGATGCCGGACCAATCCGTCGTCTTCAACGCATCCGAATCCTGCCTGCATCGCGCGACGCGCGCGTTAAATGCCGTGAGCAGCTTGGTCTTTTGCGTAACCTCGCCCTGATACTTCTTCATGGCCTCGGAGTAACCGCGCCACTGCACGGGCGTAAGGTTGCCCTGTTCATCGCGCAAAATATCCTCCCCGAAATATAGCTCGATCCCGCCAGCGAGGCCGTTAACATCAAGGGGCACTAGGCCGCTTGGTCCTAGGGTGGGGTAGGTGCGCAGCAAGGAAATGTCCGGGTAATGCAGCACCAGAATATTCGGCGGTATGGGGACCGCCTTAAGCTGCTTGGCCGCCTCGCGTGCGGCCGTGTCGTTATCGAACAGAGCGATGATGCGATTGGTAATGCCTGCACCAGCGAATGCTTTGACGAGGCTCACCAAGTGACCAGCACCGCCTGGCGACCGTGACGAATCGAAATCGAGGAACGAATAGTAGCCAACCAGATGCGGGTAGAGCAGCGATAGCCCATCCTTCAACACATGAACGTCAATCGAACCTTCCGTTATGATGATGCGCGACGAGTTTTCGGGATGCCGAGCGGTCAGTTCCTTCGTTGCATTCTCGCAAACCGGATCGTCCTCGCCGTAATAGCCGGAGTAGATCAATTGTGAGATGTCTTGCACTACCCGAGAGCCTTTCGGGGCGAGGTGGCAGGCCATTCGCACCAAGAGCCGGACATCGCTGCAAAAGTATCCGAACAGCGATTCATCGTGTTGCTTCAGAATATAGTTACCTACAGGATCGAGTCCCGATTTGTCCTCATCCCGATAGCCATGGAGTCCTTTGCGCATAATCGTTTGGAAGGACGCCATGTAGGTATCGAAATCCATGCCCTTGACGACATCCAGATCATCCGGCGTCCAGTCCGCATCTTCCTCATATTGCTGAATCTCGGCTCTCCGGCCTTCTTCGTATTCCTCGCGCGCGCGGCGCAGGGTGAAGCCCATGACGTTTAACCGTTCGATCACCTTATCGGTTTCACAGGAATACTCGACGACAGTCTCAAGCTCGTCAGGCGCGCCCACGACCGGCTGTTGATATTTCCGCCGGTCGGTCTCCCGGAACAGCGTCATTACTTCCGGAACAACAGCGCTCTTCGACTCGATCAGCGAGTAGCGGTCTATGGTGAGTTCCGTGTAGGTCCCCATCGTGTGGCCTCCAGCTTAAACTCGCAGGTACGTGCCTTGTGATATTTACGTTCGTGGAATATTCCTTTCGGGATTAATACCCCGCTTTAGGATGTCCGCCAAACGTGGGTCAGATGTACAACAACTATTTGTGGGGAGACTGGTATCGAAATGAAGACCGTCCGTGAACGATTGCGCCGCTTCCATCCACCGCTTTGATTTCTCGATAGCGCCATTTAGGGCGGGCAGGTCTGGGTGCTCATTAACGTTTTACGGCTCCATCTATCTTTTCCTTTTCCTCAGGCTTGAGTTTCTTAAACGGCTCGAATCTCTCCATAAATGTTTTGTCGTGATGAAACTGCATGTCAGGCGTGAAGTATGGAAATGCCTTTTTTACCGTATACACTTGCCCGAAGGAGTAATGAATAATCTTAGAGTTTGCGCCAGCAACGAGGTAGGAATTAGCTTCGACAACACCATCTTCTTGCTCGAATGATCCGATGATAAGCAAATCTTTAGCCAGCGGAAACAGGACCTCGGTGTCAGTCGCTCCGTAGCCAGGACTCCCGCGCATCATCACTGGAATCTCCTCGGGGTTGTTCCAGGTGATAACCACAGGCCGATCTGCTGTGACGAAGTGCCCCTTCTCCTCAGTCGTGATGTAAAGTTTCCATTTGCGGGCCGCCAAAGCATGTAACACCGCGTCATGTGTCTGCATTTCCATTGCGATGTAGTGCTCGTTGTTCATGTTGATGTCGTACTGATCCTCCTTATAGAACTTGACCATATCCTCGTAGGACACGGGATTTGTGACTCCCTTTCCGGCTTTTTCCATCTGCTTTAACTGGTTTTCCCACCTCTCCTTAGTGGCCAGCGAAAGCCCAAGGATTTGCTTCATTACTTTTTCCTCGAACTGGCGCATGTTCTCCCGATGCTGGGGTGACCGGACCGCAAGAAGCGCTACGAGGTTAAGGACGGCGTTTCTATCCTCTCCATCGAACTTGTGGGAAGCCGAAACATTGTGAATTGCCCTCGCGACTTCGCTCTCAAACCCAGAGAGCAGGCCCTCCAAGGCATCGGGCTTAGTGCCTTCGATCTCGATGCGGAGGAAATCTCGCACACCTCCAATGTTCCTTGGGTTCGTCTCGAAGAAGACGCCGTGTTCCAGATTAGCGACCGTGACGCGGCAACGCTTGCCGCTGCCGACTGCGAAACCGCGCAAGTAGCATTGTGGGATGTAATGATGATGACGCGCCTCGTTGGCCATTGTGCTGCTCGCCCCTTTTCATAGGGACCACGGCGTTGCCGTTCTTGGAACGTTCAATCCAATCGAATTGCCGGCCGCTTCGGGATCAAGCACTCGGCATGGTCGCGAGCAGTATAGGTTTCAGTGTAGGTCACGCAAATTCCGCCGATGTTTTCATAGGGGAATCGCGCCCCTGCATCATCGGCGTATGGTTGCTGTAGCTGGGGTCGTTCAAGCTGTTGTCATCCCTGCCAAAACTGCTCGTAACCATTTGTACAAATGGCGCTAAATCCAGTTTTCCTG